>BNJT01002359.1_pt1 | contig 363591 bp, 354 predicted proteins | sample 8540491 | NCBI WGS metagenome assembly BNJT01 (sample SAMD00202455, study PRJDB9452) | human saliva metagenome | host: Homo sapiens | reverse complement strand
TTGCTGCAGATATGGACACTCGGCGCCTGTGGGCGGCATTCCACTCCTCTCAACTCGCACCTCACGTCCCGGCCGAGGGGCCGTTTCACGTGCCTCGGCGGCCGACGGGGGATGGAGACGAAAGCCCTGCTCGATGACGGAGCCGGGCCGCGCGCAGCGGTTGGGTGTCACCACTGGTCGAGGATGGTGGGGTAGGTGTCGGGGGTGCCGAAGGTGAAGATGGCGCCGTTGCCCGCAGGGGCTATGTTGGTGGCCAGTTGGGTGGCGCGCTGGTAGTGGGGTGAGTCGGAGGCGAAGAACATCTTCCAGCTGTCGCTGTAGTTGAACGGGGCGGGGCCGTCGCGGTCGAGGTTCCTGGTGGGGTGATCGTTTCTTGACAATCCTCCAATGATGTTGGGACCGAAAGATTCCGCAGTTGTGTGCACGAGGGCATCAGCGAGGTCCTCCCTGGCATCCAGAGCATTCCCGAGTGCGGAGCCGATCATGAGTTCCACGCCGGCATGGCCAAGCTCAGGCATGTTGAAAGTCATCATGAGTTTGTTGCCCTGACCTATCTGTCCACAGAACGCAGGAGTGACACCGAATTCAGAGAACCTGGAAACGGTTTGTGACTGATGGATGCGATGCTGGAGGAGTTCTAAGGCGACTGGTGGAGCCTGCTCAGATTCCTGATGGCTGTTTGAGGTGGGGAGCCACAGAACGAGAGACGGGTGCAGATATCTGATTCGCTGGATCCACTCCCAGACTCGGCGACCCTCCGAAATCGGGTCACCAAGAGCCTGCCGCCTCATGGTGAGACGCCACCTCATGATTGATGGCTGTAACTGACCTGGTGCTGGACGATGAGTGGGGTAGTTGCGGTAATCAGGAGGGCTGTCGACAAGGCGAATTCTCGATGGGAAGTAACCATCTGTCTGCAGGTTGCTGAGGTGCTTGAATGCGGCATGTTCCGCGATGTGCCAGTGGATGGGAGTTGTGGCTCCCGCATTGCGGACGGTATCAAGTCTCCTCAGCGCCCAGTCAACGAGTCCACCATTTCCATAAACTGAGGCCGTCCAGTTCGTCTCTATGAACTTGAGTAGCCCTTCACCTTTGGCGTCGACGAGAATACCATCCCGGTATCCATCGAAGGAAATGTTCCCAACGTGGTAATAGTATTCTGCTGGAACGTTGGTGACCTGCTCTTTGTAATACAGGTTACGCGTGAGCGTGGCTTCTAGGTCGTTATTGGTTCCGTGGGCGTCAATATTCTTGTGCATGAGGGTGTCGGGAGCACTGTTTGGTGATGAGTTAAATTTCATAGTTCAAGCGCCCATTGTTGGTCGTCGGGTGTGAGGTGTAGTCGATTGAGGGTAGGGCTAATGAGGCATGCTGAGGAAGTGTTCAACTGCAACACTGACCGGCTTCATTGTTGAAGATGCCGGGCTTCCCGTGTAGGTTGCGATGGTGTTCAGATAGTTACCGTAAAGTTTATGGACGATAGGGGTTGTGATCGATAATAGTTCTTCGGAAAGGCGGGAGTGAGTTCGATGTCGACGCCAGCTTGCTGGCTGTAGTTCAGAATACTTGGCAGGGGTATTCATGATTCTCCTGCCATGTGGGCGGGTGCTCTGGGGAAGGTCGTTACATCTCTCCGCCTTCATCGAAGTAGCGCTGCTCTGCCTCGGTCAGGTCTGTCATAGCGGGAGACTCGATAGATGCGTACAGAAGACCGCCGGTGGCGGCGATGACCACACTTGCTCGTGAGGGTAGGAGCCACTGCGTTGACGCGACCTCTGGGTCGGGTTCGGAGTCCCCTGCTCCGTACAGTGCGTTGAGTGTTTCGACGTAGGAGGCATAGATACTCTGGGTCATGGCCTGTATTTCGGGTGGAGTCTCCTCGGGAAGTCGGGTACTCATGCTGAAGTTAATTTGGATGCTAGGGTGCTATTGGTGATATCGAGACCGATGAAGCCATCCTCTTCACCGTTGCTGACTGGGGTCGTGAAGAATCGGCCGTTGTCAGGGGCTGGTTTCCATCCGAACTGGTCTCGCAGGGCGAAGGCCTCGTTGAGGTGCACGGGCCACCTGTGCTCGGCGATGGCTCGGATGATCGCCACTCCTTGTTCCACTGGGTAGATTCGGAATTCGGGTTCACTGTTGGTCCGGGGGTCCTTCATGGCTTCGTACCTGTTGGAGGTGATGTGTCTGCATGGCCTTAGACTGGCGACCAAGGCCAGGCCGGGTTTTGGCAGCGTTACCAACTGGCCGTACCTCGGGGCCTCGCATGCTGGTTGGGTGTTCACCATTGGTTGAGGATGGTGGGGTAGGTGTCGGGGGTGCCGAAGGTGAAGATGGCTCCGTTGCCCACAGTGGCGATGTTGGTGGCCAGCTGGGTGGCGCGCTGGTAGTGGGGTGAGTCGGAGGCGAAGAACATCTTCCAACCTGGGATGTAGTTGTAGGGCTCTGGGGTGGGGTTGAGCGGGTGTTCCTTACGGGTCAGGGCCCCGATGATGTTGGGTGTGAACATGGTAGCGGTGGTGTGCATGTGGGTGTCGGGAACACTGTTTGGTGATGAGTTCAATTTCATAGTTCAAGCACCCATTGTTGGTCGTTGAGTGTGGGATGCGTGGGTGTTTTAAATTTCAGAATATGTCTCGTTATAGGGCTTGGTCGCAGTGAATGAGGTGCATTGTCGCCGGATCAGATAATCAAGTGCATGAACTATGTGGACTGCTTTCAGTTGCGCCGATGGTCCGCGAGGCAGCGAATGGTCTGCAAGATTCTTTCTGTCTGTTCGGGAGAATGGATACGCAACTTGAGGTATGCTTGATTGAATATGAGAGCCAGCGAGGCATGATGTGGAAGTGTCCAAGTGCAACACTGACCAGCTTCGTTGTTGAAGGTATTGGGCTTTCCGTACAGGTTTGATATGGCGTTCAGATAGTCGCTGTAGATTCTATTGACGATAGGAGTTGTGATTGATAATAGTTCATCGGGAACACGGGGGGTGAGCTCCACGTCGACGCCAGATACTATGGATGGATTCAGTGAATCGAATCGGATGGTCCCGTTGTCGGTGCTCCCGTAAGGGAGAGGGGTTCCGAATACCTCATCTTGCCCCAGCATGACCACCCAGTCGCATTGACGACAAAGAGTGAGGGCTTTCTCCCTGCTGATGGGCCAGAGTTGTTCGGCCCAGATCTCCACCAAAGCTGCTAAGTCTTCGGCGGAGTAGACGGAGGCTTCGAGATCCATAAAACTTCTGTTGCTGCTCGTGACGGAGAGGTTGTCCATACAGGCCTCCTATCGGTTATCAGTTAAGTATCGCATCTACGGTTGCTTCTGGTGAACGGACGTACACCTCGATGAAGTACTTCCCGGTGAAAGAAAGACGGAGGAGCCGTTCTGGAGAATCCAGTCCACATACAGCCCAGTTTCCTCGTATTTCTCCTTAGGGCGTCCGTAAAGTGATAAGAATGCACTCAGGTACTCTCTGTAGATTGAGCCCGTTATCGCTGTTGTTCTCTCCTCGAATCTAAGCTGGGCACGTGTGGTGACCATGACGTCAACACCTGAAGTAAGGCTTTGGTCGCCATAGTTAACGAGGATATGACCGTCGGGCTCTCCGTCGCTGACTGGAGTGCAGAAAGAGGAGTAGCAGCCGGGAGAGGTGGTCCATCCGCACTGGTCCCGTAATGTGAAAGCCTCCTGCATGGTCAAAGGCCAAGGGGCCTCCGTCCACGCTTTGATGATAGCTGCCATCTGATCTGGATGGTAAGCATAAAACGTAGTGCCAACCGATCTACTGTAGTCTCGAATTGCTATCGCACTGTTCACCGTAGTCTCCTCAGTGTGGCATTATGACATGGTGCTGTCACCTCACAGAGGTGTTGCACTAAAACCAGTCAGCGTGAGTTGGTCATGAGGGTTGGGGTCATATGCGTGTGTCCGGTGATGATTAGGGGATGTCGGGGCCGTACTCGTTCTCGTAGTATTTCCATAACGCTTCACTTTCTGTTTCGACGGGAGAGCAGATTTTAATTTTAATAAAAGTCGCGACAGAGTAGAGGGTTATCGACGCATTACTATGCAGCGTCCATGTAGAATATGGCCCGGTGCTGTAGGTGTCGTCTTCGGGCGGGCCGTATAGCGCCGATAGTGCGCTTCGATAGTTTGTGTATATGGACTGTGTGATGGTGGATATCTGTGACGACTTTAGCTCGATAGGGGCTCTGGTGGTCATTCTGGAGTTGATGCTGCCTACTAGGTTGCCGTTCTTAATATATTTCGTGATAGCTCCGTCCAACTCCCCATTGCTCACCTGGGTGCTGAATAAGGTGCCGTCGCCAGGGGCGGGGATCCAACCGTACTGGTCGCGGAGTGCGAAGGCCTCAGCGAGGGTGATGGGCCAGGCGTGCTCGGCCCAGGTTCTCACGATGGCGACCATCTGCTCGGTGGTGTATGCGTAGAAAGGGGTGCCGGCATACCGGCTGTAGTCCAGAATACTCGGTGGGGTGCTCATGCTTCTCCTGTCATCAGACTAGAACTTATCGATGTTTTGCTGCAGGTGTCGGATCACCTCGGGTGTCAAGGTGAAGGGCTGCTCAGTGATCCTAGTCAGCTCTGGGGTCTTGGTTCTCATGACCTTGATTGTCAACCTGGTTTGGCCGCTCTTGACTCCCTCCCACACGTCAGGATGATCATGGAAGTACTGCGCGAAACGAGGATCGCTCAGCATGCGATCCCTAGTATAAGCAGGGGTGCCCTGCCTGGCTGTGCCTTCATAGATTGTCTGCCGCAGAGTTGAGCTGAGGCGACTTGTCCCGCCCTTGTACTCGCTGATGACAACTTCATCACCGTTCGAGCTGATCGCCATTCCGTCTAGCCATCCGCTGGGAGCGGTGCCGTTGTTCACTGGAACGTTCGTCGAGAGGAACTCGTCAGGTATGCGGTAACCCTGCGACTTAAGATATTCTTCACCTCCGATCTCCCCGGCGCGCGTCGTTGCGGCATACCAGTCTCTTCGAGCGTCAAGACGTTCTTTGGCGATTTGTCGTAGTTTTTCAGTGGTTTCCAGGTCGTAACCTTGCTGCTCTAATTCGAGGATTGTACCTTCGTAGGTGCCTGATTGGTATTGCTTTATGGTGTGACCCTCGGGGAGTTGGCCTCTTAACGCCCTGGTATCCGCGTAGTGGTCTGCTTTTCGTCGTGCCCGATAGTCGAACAGATACTGAATTTCGGAAGCTCGGGGGCTGCTCAGCGGGTTCCACTTCGGGAGCTTGCGCACGGCGGCTTCTTCTCGGGTGAGAGTGCGTGCGGTTTTGGTTGGCGTAGCCGGCGCCGCGCAGGGCTTTGCCTCCGGGGATGATGGCCATGGCGGCCAGGCCGGCGTCGGTGACGACTTCGAAGTCGTTGTGGGTGTCCAGGTAGTGGCCGGTGGTGCCCCAGGGGTCGCGCATGAGCTGAGCGGTGGGGCGGGCGGCGTCCAAGGCAGTGGCGATGCCGAGTCCTACGCTGAAGGCCAGGCCGAGGGTGCCTCCGGACAGGAAGACGACGGCGGCGCCGATGAGGACCAGGGCGGCCTTCTCGGTGGGGCTCATGGACTCCCAGACCGCTGCGAGCATATCCAGGATGCCGGCGAACCAGAAGGCGGGCAGTCCGTTCAGGCGCTGATTGAGCTCACTCACCACAGGCGGCACGACGGTGTAGATGATCCAGGCTCCGGCCAGTGCCGCCGCCGCGGCCAGGCTGAGGTGGCCCAGCGGTGGGGACCGGCGTCGAGCGCTCGGCGTGCAGCCAGGTCACGGGCGATGCGATGTTCGGCCCAGGCCTGCAGGAACAGGCGGGGTCGGCGGGTAGTGGCCGCCTGAGCCAGGGCGAGCCTGAGCCGGTGGGCCTTGGCCCCTGGCGGCGGCTGTCGCTTCGAGGACGTCGGCGCCCCACCTGCCCGCCACCCCACCAGGCGGGCCCTGGGGCGCGCCCGGCCCGCCACCCGGTGCGGCGAGCGTGCGCGCGTAGCCGCCCAGTCGCATCACCCGGGCATCCACAAGGACCGCGACGACGAGCATCACCAGGAGCAGCCAGCCCCGGCCGTGCCCGGTTCCGGCCATGGTGCTCGTGGTCCCGACGACCGGCCAGGGAGCCTCACCTTTGGTAGCGCCCCAGGCCTTAATGACAGGCTCGTCCGAGGTCCAGCTGATGTTGAAGGATCTGGAGTTCGTCGCCATGTGGTCGACGATCGCCACCCACAGCACGCCCAGGGGCAGGCCCAGGGCCATGCAGCGCAGGGCGACTCCGAAGGCGGGGTGATGGTGCTTCGCGCGCCACCACAGGTGCCGCGCCAAGCCGATGCTCACGGCCACCAGGCCGGTGACAATGGCGTGCCCCGCATAGATCACTGGGCCGGGGAACGCGTCGGAGAACGGCCAGAGGCTGAAGGTATGAGCGTGTATACACTTGATGATTCCCTCTGGGGCCTCTGGACATACCGCCTTGGTCAACTGCAACCCCGGGGTGTTTCCGAGGACATACGTCAGGCGCCGGGCGACCTCCTCGACCGCCATGAAGCCCGCTCCGCAGGCGACCCCCAGGACGAGCCAGTCCTGAATGAGCAGCCGGCGCACCCGCCCCGGAGCGATGACCGCCACCAGACAGATGGGGGCGAGCTTGGCCAGCTCCTCGACGACGCCGGCGATCACGACCTGCGAGGCCGTTTGGCTCACCGGCACTCTCGCCGCGGCAGCGACCTGGAAGGAGAGCCACCCAACAGCCCCGGCCCACGGCATGGACAGGGCGAAGAAGCCCGAGGTCATGCCCCAGGAGACGGTCTTGCCCCGCGCCAGCCAGAAGCAGACCGCCACGATCCAGAAGCAGCCGATCCAGGCTCCCAGCACCGTTCGGGCCACTGGCGATACGGCCAGCGTCACCGCCACGATCAGCAGGCTCACCCAGGTCAGCACCATCCGGACCCGCATCAGGATGCGGAGGGCCCGAAACTGCAGAAAGAAGCCGCCCAGGCGCTCCCACCACTCCAGGCGCACCGGCGCCCCGTCCAGGTTCAACGAGGACGCGGCCGAACGATCAGCGGAAGGCGGCGCCGAAGCGGCCGGAGGCGCCTGGGCCGCGGCGACCGGCGTGGCAACCGGAGTGGGCCTCGCGGGCCCTGTCCTCGCCGCCGGCTGTTCAGGTCTCGTCGCTGTCGCCGGTGCGGGCATCGGCCCGTACTGCCCCGTTGAGGTCGGGCCGCCGCAGGGGCAGGAGGTACAGCGCCGGCAGGAACACCTCCCGACGGAGCCACCCGACCGTAGCCGGGCGCCGCCGTCGGCCCAGACGAGTGGCCGGTATGAGCGCCGCCGAAGCCCGGCATGATCCCGTACGACGCACTCGATGCGCCTCCATGGCCACCAGGACCCTGCGCCTCGGGCGCTGGGGCGGCAGACCCCTCATCGATGGGGACGCCCCCGTCGGGCGGCGCCGGCGCCGCATACCGTCCTCGTCGTGTCCGCTCCGGAGCCGCGTGCCGCCCCTGGGGCCGCCGCTCCTGCTCAGGCTTCTGTCCGTATGGGCTCGGCACATATCCCTGGCCGTTGTCGTTCAACGCCCGCCCCTCTCTCATGCGCCGTTCAGCGGCGTGACCAGTCTGTTACCAATCGGCCGGGAGGGTGGCGGATTTCCCTCAATCCCGCGTCATTCGCCATCGTCAGGGGGGAGCGCCCACCATGGGGAATCGTTGGCGCCTCTAGGGCTACCCTTCTCAGACGGGGCGTTCGTCGCCTGGGCGGCACCGTCCGGCACCACCCCTGACACTCGTCAACCCGCCCCACGTCTTCACCACTTCAGGACATGACTCGCACGACCTCACAGCGCCGCCCCGGCGGTGGCATCTTCGCCTCCTTAAGATTCCACAACTACCGGATCTGGTTCCTGTCCGCCCTCGTGGCCAACACCGGGACCTGGATGCAGCGCGTGGCTCAGGACTGGCTGGTGCTGCGCGTCCTCACCGACGACTCCGCCTCCGCCACCGGCCTGACCACGGCCCTGCAGTTCCTCCCCATGCTGCTGCTGTCCGCGCACGCCGGCCTCGTCGCCGACCGGGTCGACCAGCGCAGGTTCCTCATCCTCACCCAGAGCGCCATGGGCCTGGTCTCCGCCGTCCTCGCCGTCGACGTCCTAGCCGGCACCGCCCGCCTGTGGCACGTCTACCTGGCCGCCTTCCTCACGGGCGTCGCCGCCGCCTACGACGCCCGCCCGCCAGACCTTCGTGGCCCGGATGGTGCCCGCCGAGCACCTGTCCAACGCCGTGGGCCTCAACTCCGCCTCCTTCAACGCCGCCCGCCTCCTGGGACCGGCCCTCGCCGGTGTCGTCATCACCTGGGTCGGCGCGGGCTGGGTCTTCGCCGTCAACGCCGCCACCTTCGTCTTCCCGGCCGTGGCGCTGGCCGCCATGCGTGTGAGCGAACTGGTGGACATGCCCCGCGCCCGCCGCGCCGCCGGCCAGCTCCGCGAGGGCCTGGCCTACCTGCGTGGGCGCACGGACCTCGTCGTCATCATCGCCGTGGTCGCCGTCGTCTCCATGCTCACCCTCAACTTCCAGGTCACCATGGCCGCGATGGTGCGCACCGTCTTCCACCTGGAGTCCGACGCCTACGGCACCGTCTCCTCGGTCTTCGCCGTCGGGTCCCTCTCCGGCGCCCTGTGGGCGGCCAGGCGCCGCAACCCCCGCTCCCGCACCGTCGTGGCGGCGGCCCTCGCCCTGGGAGTGTTCACCCTCCTGCTGGCCGTCATGCCCACCTACCCGACCTTCGTGGTCATGACGATCCCGGTGGGCCTGTGCGTCCTCACCCTCCTGACCAGCGCCAACCAGACCGTGCAGATGACCACCGAGCCGTCCATGCGTGGGCGGGTGCTCAGCATCTACATGATGTTCTTCCTGGGGTCGACGCCGGTCGGCGCCCCGCTCATCGGCTGGGTGGCCGACACCTGGGGGCCGCGCATCGCGATCGCGGTCGGCGGCCTGAGCGCCGTCCTCACCGCGCTGGTGGCCGCCGCCTGGAGCTACAGGCACTGGAACCTGTCCCTGCACTACTCCTCCACACGTCCCTACCTCAGGGCCGCACCGAAGCCGCAGCCTCCGCAGCTGGAGGCCCGTGGCGAGGGCGCCGACTAATGCCGGCCGGCACTGACGGGCGTCGGTTCATGCTGCTCAACTGCTGCCTGACCGGGCCGCACGTGTCACCGAGCGAGTAACGAGTAATACGCACGCTACCCGTGGCGCATCTCCGAGGCACTGGGGAGGACTCCCCAGTCGAGGATCGGCGCGATTTCAGGCGGTACTGGCTCACATCACAGGATGCCGCCTATCCTGTCGAGGAACGCGGTTCGGTGAGCGAGCCCTTCCGAAGGCATCGAATGGCCGCGGTAACCCACCTCAAGCAGGAGCCCACCCCCAATGACCGAGCTGATCGACACCACCGAGATGTACCTCAAGACCGTCTACGAGCTCGAGGAGGACGGAGTCCCGCCGCTGCGTGCCCGCATCGTCGAGCGCCTCGATCACTCGGGCCCCACGGTCTCCCAGACGGTGGCGCGCATGGAGCGTGACGGTCTCATCAAGGTCGCCGAGGACCGCTCGCTCGAGCTCACCGATGAGGGCCGCAAGCGCGCCACCGACGTGATCCGCAAGCACCGGCTCGCTGAAAGACTGCTGCTGGACGTCATCGGCATCGAGCGCCGATTCGTCCACGATGAGGCCTGCCGCTGGGAGCACGTCATGAGCGAGCAGGTCGAGGAGCGCCTCGCCGCCATCCTCGACGACGTCTCCACCGATCCCTTCGGCAACCCCGTCCCGCCGCGGACCGCGGAGCACCCGAGGCCCTCCGCCGATGAGGTCAGTGTGGACCGCTTCGCCGGATGCGAGACCGTCAAGGCCGTCATCAGCCGCATCGGGGAGCCGATCCAGGCTGACGCGGAGATCCTCGCCGGTCTCGAGGATGCGCAGATCGTCGCCGGAGCCGAGGTGGAGCTGCGTGTCAGCGCCGGCGGGGTGAGGCTCGTCGGGTCCTCCGGCGACCCCGTCGTCCTGGCCGACGACGTCGCCCGCCACCTCTTCGTGCAGCGCTGAAGCAGCGACGCCCGACCTTCCTGCCAAGATCCTCAAGAGAGTCTGAGAATACCCTGTGCAGACAGGGGGTTTGGGCGGCGTTTCATGTCTCAGGAAGTGAGACGCACGGTATTGCCTTGCTGTCCGAGTGGTGGTCGGCCGACCGTCCTCCTTGTGGAGTCTTATAGATGCTGGGACGGAGGGGCTATGTCGGGTTCCCGTCGAACCGGGCACGATTTCCGCAGAATGTCGCGCATTCCTGGTGTTGACCGCGAGTGAGTCGATGGGCTGAGGTCCCTGGGGCAATATGGATAAAAGCGAGAAGCGCTTCAAAGTGCTTCGGCTCACAACAGTGTGTGACAACTGGCCGTGACGAAGCCTGGGTCTGTCATGTAGCGTTCAGGTCGTTGCCGCAGACAACCGTCTCGGTGACGTCTCGGATCGGGGCTTAGTCCTGCCACTCGATCTGAGACACGTGGAACCAACAGCACAAGTGGCAGGAACGGGGGAACCAACTACCGGTCGCCCAGGCGAACAGCCGAAGCGACCTTGGGGTGAAGCCCGCATACGCGGGCCGGACGTCTCCAGTCCGAACCCGACAGCTCACCTCGTCGGCTCAACAGGAGAAAGCATTCATGTCCTCACGCACCACCGCACGTCACCGCAAAGCCACCCGCGCCCGTACCCCACTGGATGACCTTGCTCCCACCGCGCGCCGCGGTCTGGCTGTTGCCGCTTCGTCTGGCCTCGCCCTGACCATGATGGCTTCGGGAGCCAACGCCGCCGGCCACTCCGAGGTCACCTCCTCCGGCACCATCGAGGCTTCCGGTGTGACCCCCGGAGTGGGCATCTTCGCCGCCAACGCTCGCGAGGCTCTGGCCGCCCGCCAGCAGATCACCATCGCCCAGACCAACTGGGTCACCGAGGCTGCCCCTGAGGTGGAGGCCGTCGCACCCGCCCCCGCCCCTGCGGCTCCGCAGACGCCCGCCGCTCCCGAGGCTCCGGCTGCTGAGGCCAAGGCCGAGCAGAACACCGACAACAACAACGCCGATGCTGCTGCTGCCGACCAGGCCAGCGACTCCGCCGCCGCCGACACGCAGGCCGCTCAGGCCGCCCCGGCTGCTGCGCCGGCCAGCAACTCCAACTCCTCCGTCGTAGCCATCGCCATGCAGTATGTGGGCTCCCCCTACGTGTACGGCGCCTCCGGCCCGAGCGCCTTCGACTGCTCCGGCCTCACCTCCTACGTGTACGCCCAGGTCGGCATCAACCTGCCCCGCACCGCCGAGGAGCAGGCCGCGGCCGGCACCCAGGTGTCCGCCGCTGAGGCCCGGCCCGGTGACCTCGTCACCTGGCCCGGCCACGTCGGCATCTACGCCGGTGACGGCAAGGTCATTGACGCCGGTAACGAGTCCACCGGTGTGGTTTACCGCGACATCTGGGGCTCTCCGAGCTTCGTCCGCGTCAGCTGATTCCAGACGCTGCAGTCTTCACCGTGAGGGGTGAGTGCCATCTGGCACTCACCCCTCACGGCGTGTCAGGAGGGTCGGAGCCGGTCGCCGGGGCGTTTCAAGGGAGCAAAACGAGGACAACCTCCTCATGTGGTGGTCCCCACACCCCTTTCGGGGCAGAATGTTCCTTGGGTCTCAGACCGTTATCTCGAGAAAGGGCAGATCCCATGACTGATGACAACGTCGTCCTCGTTGGTGTCGATGGTTCCCCGGAGTCCCTGGCGGCAGTGGACTGGGCCGTGGCGCGCGCTGGGTGCCAGGGCTGGCGTGTCCACATCCTGTGCGCCTACTCCCTGCCCTCCTTCACCACCGCCTCCCTTGACGGCGGCTACGCGGCGCTCGACGACTCGGCCATCAGATCCGGCGCCCAGGCCGTCATCGATGAGGCCGTTGAGCGCGTCAAGAAGTCCGGTGTCGCCGTCACCTCCTCCCTGGAGACCGGGGACCCGGCCGGGGTCCTCGTCGATCTCTCCGAGGAGGCGACGCTGGCCGTTGTCGGCACCCGGGGAGGCGGAGGCTTCGCCGACCGGCTCCTGGGCACTGTCTCCTCGGCTCTGCCCGCGCACAGCCACTGCCCGGCCGTCGTCGTACCCCGGCACAACGAGGGAGCCGACTACACGCCGGTACGCCGCATCGTCGTCGGGGTCGACGGCTCCTCCTCGGCCCGCCGGGCCCTCCAATGGGCCGTGACCGAGGCGGAGGCGTGGGGCGCAGAGCTCACCGCCATCGCCGCCGTGCCGATGGCCTCCGGGGCCGGGGCGCTCGCCTGGCTGCCGGCGGCCGTCGACCGCGAGCAGGTCCTGGCCGACGTCCGCTCCGGACTCGACCGCGCCATCAACGAGGCCCTCGAGGGCCATGAGGGCGTCACAGTGCGCCGCCACGCCCTGGACGGCAACCCGGCCGAGCTCCTGGCCGAGTTCTCCACCGCGGTGGACCTCGTCGTCGTCGGCTCGCGCGGACGCGGGGGCTTCTCCGGACTTCTGCTGGGCTCCACCAGCCAGGCCGTCCTGTCCCACGCCTCGTGCCCCGTGCTGGTCGCCCCCACACATCACGCCAAGGGGGAGCGGCACACCTCGCGCACCTCCACCCCGTGGGGTCGGGCCTGAGCCTCCACCTGCCGCGGCGAGCCCACCTTCGCTTGCCGCGGCGCCACCCCGCAGCCCGAGTGGTCATGGGTGGGGCGATCCGCTGGTAGTCTTCCGTCCAGGCCCTCGTAGCTCAGGGGATAGAGCACCGCTCTCCTAAAGCGGGTGTCGTTGGTTCGAATCCAATCGAGGGCGCCGACACCACCGGTTCCGCTCAGCCGGTCTCGCTGCCGGGCGGGACCGATCCGTTCGCCCGGTCCGTCCGGACGGTGGCCGCAGGCTCACTGGGCGTCGGCCGATGCCGATCGGTACATGCGGGCGTCGGCCCATGGGGCGTGCCACGCCGCGGTGCGTCTCCACGACCAAGGGTCGATCGGCCTATATCTTGAGCGTATGACGCCTTCGTTCTTCTCCTTCGGCCGCAAACGGCGCGATGCTGCCCTGCGGGAGGATGAACACAAGGGTGCCCGATCCTCGGCCGGCTCGGATCAAAGCGCGAGCCGACGGCGCTTCGCCGCGGATCTTGGGACCCTGGCCGCGGCGCCGAGCAAGCCCGAGCCCGCCCCCGAGTCGGCGCCTCCCGCCCCCGTGCGCCCAGCGCCCGAACCGCCGCTGAGCGCGGCGGACGTCGAGCGGCGCGAGCGCATTGACATGGCCCTGTCCGCCTGGCGCAGCCAGCTCGTGGACCTGGGGGGCGTGGCGAGCCTGGACGACATCACTCTGCTGGACGGCGTCGTCGACCTCACCGCCGCCCACCCCTCCGGCCTGGCCCAGCTCTACGCCGGCCGCCCCACCAACCTGTCCAGCATCGTGCGCGAGCGCAACGCCCTGGGTGAGGCCCGCCAGTCCCTGCGCGAGGTCTCGGCGCGTACCGACGTCCTGGCCCGCCAGTTCGGCGTCGCACCGGTCTACCTGGCCATCGGGGTGGCCACCTGGAACGAGACGGTCCCGGAGGACGGCGAGGAGGACGACCTCCACCTGGCCGACGGCGCCTCACCGGAGGCCGCCGACCTGACCGCCCAGATCCCGCACGTCGAGCGCATCGCCGCCGAGCACGCCGCCCGCAACGCCCTGGCCGCCGCCGGCCTGACCGTCCCCGAGGCCCCCTCGGGTCCACGCGTACGCACGGTCAACGCCCCCGTCCTGCTGCGCCCCGTGCGCCTGACCACCGCCACCGCGGACGCTACCCTCACCCTCGACCCCACCATCGAGGTCAACCCGGTCCTCACCCGCGCCCTGCGCCGCTACCAGTGCACCACTGACATCGGGGACATCGCCCGCGCCGCCCTGTCCTCAGCGGGTTTCACACCGCGCGCCGCCCTGGCCCGTATCGGTGCCCTGGGGCGGCAGTACCTGCCCGGCTTCGAGATCCACGAGCGCCTCGTCGTCGGCGCCTTCGTCCACCCCGGACAGGCCCTGGTGGAGGACTTCGACGCCGTCCTGGAGCGTTCGCGCACCTCCGCCCTGGTCGCCGCCATCGCCGGGGACGAGGGCGCCCGCGAGGCCCTCAACGTCGAGCTGCCCCCGGCCGTCCCCACCGACCGGGTCCCCGGCGCTGAGCGCGGTGTGGGCGACCTGGAGCCCGCCCAGCTCGACGTCATCGAGGCGGTGGGCACCGGGGCGAGCTTCCTCATCGACGCGCCACCCGGCTCCGACGTCGCCGGCACCCTGGCCGCCGTCTTCGCCGACGCGGCCGCCTCCGGACGCACCGTGCTGCACGTGCCCGCCACCAGCGCCGACGGGCACGCCGTCGCGGCCGCCCTGCGTGAGGAGGGCCTGGGCTCCATGGTCCTGGACCTCACCGAGGACGCCGCCTGGCGCCAGCACGCCTCCGAGGGCATCCGCGAGAGCCTGGGCGTCCAGCCGCCCCAGCTCGACGTCGCGGGGATCATCTCCTCACGTGACCGCCTCACCGCGGTCCGCTCCCGTCTGGACCGCTACGTGCGTGCCCTGCACCGGCCCCGCGAGCCCTGGTCGGTCTCCGCCTATGAGGCGCTGCAGAAGCTCGCCGAGCTCACCAGCCGTCGTGACCGGGCGACCACCCGCGCCCGCATCGACGCCGAGCACCTGGGCCGCCTCGACGAGGAGGGTCGGGAGCGCGCCCTGGCCCTCCTGCGCCGCGGGTACGCCCTGGGGCTGTTCACCTCGGAGGTCTCCTCCAGCGCCTGGAACGGGATCCCGGTGGAGGACATGGATGAGGCCACCGACGCGCTCGTCCACCTGCGCGCCCTGGCCAACGATCTGCTGCCCACCATCCAGGAGCACACCGCCGTGGTCGCCCGCACCACCGGCCTGAGCCGGGCCCGCAACCTGGGCCAGTGGATCGAGCAGCTCGACATGTTCGACGGCGTGCGCGAGTCCCTGGACGTCTTCCTGCCCGAGGTCTTCGAGCGCTCCGCCGCTGACATGGTCATCGCCACCGCGTCCAAAGCGCTGGCGCGACGAGCGGGGCATTCACATGGACGGCTCGCGGCGCCGGCGCTTCACGCGGCAGGCCAATGACCTGGTGCGGCCGGGCCGTGTCGTCGACGACCTGCACGCCGAGTTGGTCAAGGTCCAGCGCCGACGCGAGGTGTGGCGCCACCACGATCCCGACGGCGGGTGGCCCCGTCTGCCCCAGGGCCTGGACGAGATGCGGCGCACCGCTGGGCGGGCGCGCGGCGCCGTGAGTGAGGTTCAGCCACTGCTGGGGCGTGCCCAGGACTCCCCGGTGCTCATGGAGATGCCCCTGGAGGATCTCCTGGCGCTGGCCCGCTCGCTGGCCGCCGACGACCTCACCGCCCAGAGGCTCCCAGAGGTCAACCGCATCCGCACCGACCTCAAGGCCCTGGGATTGAACGACTTCGTGGCCGACATGGCCACCCGTAGCGTCGAGGAGGACCAGCTCGAGCCCGAGCTCACCTACTGCTGGTGGTCCTCCCTGCTGGCGCAGACCCTCGCCGCCGACCCCGACCTCGGTGGTCTCGACGCACGCGCCTATCCCAGATGGCCGTCTCGTTGCGCGAGCTCGACGCCGCCCACACGCGTTCCCTGTCCGGTCCCGTGGCCCAGGCCTGCGCCCGGCGGGTGCGGGCCGCCGTCGAGCAGGACAAGGCCGACGCCCGCGCCCTGTACATCGCACTGGCCCGCGAGGACGGCGTCCCGCTGCGGGAGATCATCGACGCCCACCCCATGGCCCTGCTGGCCCGGCCGATCTGGATCGTCCCGCCCACGCTCGTGCCCCAGATCTTCTCGCCCACCGCGGTGGTGGACCTGGCCGTGCTGGACGCCTCCACGCCCATGCCGGTCCCGCAGGTGCTGCCCGCCTTCGTTCGCGCCGAGCAGGTGCTCGTCGTCGGCGACTCCCGGCGCGCGACGACGGGCCTGGCCGCCGAGCTCGGCCCGCTCCTGCCCTCGCGCACCCTACCGACGGCCCGTAACAGCCTCGACGCCGGCATCGCCTCCTTCCTCGCGGCCAACGGCTACGAGGGGGTCGTCGAGGCCGTGCCCTCCCCACCGGGGGACACCTCCCTGACCCTGGAGCTCGTGGACGGGCGGGGTATGCCGGCGCCTGGGCAGGCCGCGGTCGAGACGGTGGAGGCCGAGGTCTCCCGCGTCGTCGACATGGTCATCGACCGGGCCCTGACCCGGCCCGAGGAGTCCCTGGCGGTCATCGCCCTCAACCGCCTCCACGCCGACGCCCTGCGCTCGGCCATCACCAGGGCGGCCGCCGGCGCCCCCGCACTGGAGGAGTTCTTCGCCCCCGGTGCGGCAGAGCCCTTCACCGTCGTCGAGCTGGCCGAGGCCCGCGCCCTCCAGCGCGACCACATCATCATCTCGGTGGGCTACGCCAAGACCCCGCACGGGCGCACCATCCACAACTTCGGGTCCGTCTCGGATCACAGCGGCATGGTGGGGCTCGTCGAGGCCCTGTGCGCCTCGCGGGGCAGCACCCAGGTGGTCTCCTGCCTGGCCGCCGGCGACATCGACCGCGACCGCCTGCGCGCCCCGGGGGCCCGCCTGCTGCGTGAGGTCCTGGCCCGGGCCGAGGACTCCTCCCAGTCCGGCAACTCCGCCGGCAAGGTGCCCGACCGGCTCCTGGTGGACCTGGCCGAGCACCTGTGGCGCAAGGGCCTGTCGGTCGTCCCCCGCTACGGGACCGACGGCGGCGTGCGCATCCCGTTGGCCATCGGCCACCCCGACTACCCCGACGAGCTGCTCGTGGCGGTCCTGACCGACGACGTCGACTACATCTCCGAGCCCAGTCTGCGCCGGCGTGACCGGCACCGCGTCGAACGCCTCGAGCGGCGCGGGTGGTGCGTCCACATGGCCTTCTCCGCCGGGGTGTTCGTGGACCCGGAGGCTGAGGCGAAGGCCGTGGAGGAACTCGTCCTGTCCGTTCTGGTGGAGCGTCAGGGCGAGGCCGCCCCGGCCATGGAGGCTGTGCCCGACCATGTCGACGACTCGGTGCGCGCCGTCCCCGAGGCGCCTGCGCCCGAGGCCACCGGGACCCACGAGCGCACTGAGCGCCCCCGCATCGCCCAGGGGCTGCCGCTGCAGGCCTACTCCGACGACCAGCTCGATGACCTCATGGCCTGGATCCGCTCCGACGGAGTGGGCCGCTCCGAGGCCGGGGAGGTCGAGGAGCTGAGGTCCGCGCTGGCTCTGCGCCGCCGCGGCTCGGGCATCGACGCCGTCCTCGCCAACGCCGTGCGGCGCACCCGTTGAGCCGCCCGAGCGGCACTGGACGACGCAGTGAATGACAGCGATGCCGTGAATGACGGATCGGGCAGGTACGGGGCTCAGGGGCGGAGTCAGCAGACAGTGCTGTGACGCCCGAGCGTGGGAGTACGCGGCGTCGCCGCCGGGTGGTGGCCCTCTCGCCCCGGGACCGGGAGCGTGTGGAGCGCGGCGAGAGCCCCGAGGACCTGGCGAGGGCCGACTACGAGCACGACGCCCTCAGCGGCCCCGCAGAGGGGCTCGACGCTTTCGTCACCGGTGGCGCCGGCTCCAATGACGCCCGTCTCCAGCGCGACGTGCCCCCGCACTGGGGTTGAGAGCGAGCCCTCACGAGGACAGCGGAAGGCCCCGCCGATCCCATGATCGGCGGGGCCTTCCGCTGACGCGATGACGAGATCGCTGCGGGACTCAGCGCCTGGCGGCGTTGGCCGAGAGCAGGTCGCGGATCTCGGTGAGCAACTCGACGTCGGTGACCTCGTTGGCCTCCTCCTCGGCCTTCTGCTTGGCCATGCGCTCCTTGACCTTGTTCATCGGCAAGACAATGGCGAAGTAGACGGCGATGGCGATGAGGAGGAAGTTGATAATGGTGGTGACGATCGTACCGGGCATCACGTAGCCCGCGGCGTTGTCCTTCAGCTCCTGGGCGGTGGCCAGGTGGAACGTGTACTGACCGTTCTGGTACAAGGAGAACGCTCCCAGCGAGTCGAAGTTCGGCTGGCCGATGAGCTGACCAATGATGGTCATGATGACCTTGGTGATGGCGTCAACGATCGGCTTGAACGCGCCACCGATGATAACGGCGACGGCGAGCTCGAGGCATTGCCCTGCGCAATGAACTCCTTGAATCCCTTGATCATGGCGATCCTTTCTAGCGGCGCGGGCAGACGTCTGCCGGGGTGCGCCATCGGGGGCTGGTAAAAGTGAAGCGCCTTATCATCCGTGTAAGGCACCACAGCGGCATTACGGGCTCAGCGCAATGCCGAGCGTGCTATTCGTAGCCGCGCCAACTACCAGAGTAGCGCTACTTGCAGGAATAGCCAGTGTGATAAGTGTTACTTTCTTGTTTCCTGTCCATTGGCCTCCCTCTCCGGCCTGCTGAATCATCACCACTCGTGCTCCTGAACAGAGAACTGCGCTGTGTGCCCCAAAAGAGCCAACAGGTATTCCTTGGGAAATGCTCTGAAAAGACTTTTGAAATCCTGGTGATTCCTGGTCGGAGGGTGAAGAAGATGAATCGGGGCCGGCCGAGGGAGCCACTGTCGGACTGTTCTCCGGGCCCTTCGGCGTGGTGGGGGCCTGGGGCTGTTCTCCGGGATTCTGTGTTGTTCCGCCCTGAGGGGCGTCATCCTGCTCCGGCGGTGTCTGTCCCTCCGGGGCCTGCCCGATGACGTCCACCCGTGCCCCGGGGCGGGCCAGCTCGGCTCCGACGTCGACGGGCACCTGGACCAGCCGCTCGTCGGCGCCCAGCTGCTGGGCCAGGGAGCCGCTGGTCATCGAGGCTGTCAGCACCGTGCCCTTCTCCAGGGAGATGGCCGCGCGGCTCCCCACCGCCTGCCCCGCGGAGGTCAACGGGGACTGGGGGAGGGCGCTGGCCGGAAACGTGCTGAGCGAAACGTCCTGCTTGGTGAGGATCGCTCCGGCGCTGATCGAGTGCGAGGCGACGAGAACCTGTTGCCCGCGTTCGGGGCCGGGGCGCAGCACGCTGAGCGCCACCAGGACCGCGGTTCCCAAGCAGAGGGCCACCACCAGGTGGCGATGTCGCCACAGCAGTAGCGAAGGGCGGCTCCCGGTCCACCCGGCCCGCCTGCTCGGACGGAAAGGGTGGGAGCCGGATGTCGAGGAGCGCGGCGACTCGGTACGGGGATCCTGAGGCTCCTGTGAGGTGCTGGGAGAGGGGTGGCGGGGCAGTCCATGGCGACGTCTCATGCCACCAGCGTCGGCGGCAGACAGCGGCCCGGCACCCCCGCTCCTCAGCGCTGTGGACAGGGGGTGCCTCCGGCGGTCCTGTGGCCCCCGGAGGTCGGTGGGCTCAGGACTCCGGGGACATGGCGCGCGCCGGCGAGCCGGCGGCCAGCAGGAACCACTCCTCGGCCGTGATGACGGCGTCCACGGGCTCGTCGTGCTCCTCCATCGGCAACGGTCCGGGCACCAGCTCCTCGGGGTGGAGGATGGCGAAGGTGTGGGCCTCGGGGGAGCGCAGGGGCAGCATCCGGTCATACCAGCCGCCGCCCTGCCCCAGGCGGCGCCCGGCGCTGTCCACGGCGAGTGCCGGGATGATGAGGGCGTCGACCTGGCCGACCGCGTCGGCCGGCAGGGTGGGGCCACTGGGCTCCGGAGGGCGCCTCGGTGCCCGCTCCGCCAGATCCTCACTTCCCTGGAACAGCCCCCAGCAGCGCGCCAGGCGGGGGCCGAGCACCGGCAGCAGGACCTGGACACCGCCCTCGTGAAGCCGCTCCAGCAGCAGCCGGGTGCAGGGCTCGGCCCCCACCGACACGAAGGCCGCCACCTTCTGCGCGCCGGCCACCGCCTCCAGGGCGTGCTCGGTCAGTGCCTCGCAGTCCGCCGTATGCCCCTGGGTCGGGTGCTGGTGATGGGCGCGGCGGTGCGCCCGCAGCACCTTGCGCAGCTCGTCCTTGGCGTCGTCGTCGTCGAGTCGGCTCGTATCGGGAAGGTCCAGCGCGCCGGTCGTCATAGGTCCATCCTCCCAGGTGATGACGCCTCGCGCCTGAATCGTTCGTCCCGGCGGGGTACGACGCGTGTCGTCAACCTGACGGTAACCTGAGTGCCATGAGAACAGTGGCCGAGCACCTGGCCGCCTGCCTGGAGATCGCCCAGGCGGCAGCGCCCCTCGACGTTGTCCTGCCCGACGCCGTCGGATGCGTCCTGGCCCAGGACGTCGTCGCCGGAATCGACCTGCCCGCCGTGGACCTGGCCGGACAGGACGGCTATGCGGTCATCGCCAAGGACGTCGCTGAGGCCGACCGGAACAACCCGCTCGTGCTCGACGTCGTCGATGCGGTGCGCGCCGGCGACATGCGCCCCTGCCACCTCGTCTCCGGGGCCGCCGTCCTCATCGACTCCGGCGCCCCCATGCCGCTGGGCGCCGACGCCGTCATCCCCTGGGCCGACACCGACCGCGGTGAGTCCCGGGTCGCCGTCCACCGCTCCGTCGCAGCCGGCGACAACGTCCGTCGCCGCGCCGAGGACGTCAAGTCCGGAACCACCGTCCTCAAACGGGGAGCGCGCATCAGTGCCCGTCAGGTCGCCCTCCTGGCGGGCCTCGGGCTGCACCGGGTGCGCGTGCGCCCCACCCCGCGCGTCGTCGTGGTCTCCATCGGGGACGAACTGGTCGAGCCCGGCCAGTTCCGCGAGGCCGGTGACGTCTTCGACGCCAACGGCCACGCCCTGGCCTGCGCGGTCACCGATGCAGGCGGCCAGGCCTTCCGAGTGGCCGCCGTCCCCGACGAGCTGCGCGCCCTGGCGGACACCATCGAGGACCAGCTCGTGCGCGCCGACGTCCTCATCACCACCGGGGGCCTGAGCGTGGGGCAGGGGGATACCGTCAAGGAGGTCCTGGCGCCCCTGGGCTCGGTGCGCTTCGATGCTGTCGCCATGTCCCCGGGCCGCCAGCTCGGCGTGGGCAAGGTCGAGGGCACTCCGATCTTCTGCCTGCCCGGCGACCCGGTCAGCGCCCAGATCGCCTTCGAGACCTTCGTGCGCCCGGTCCTGCGCCAGATCGCCGGACGCACCTCCCTGCACCGCTCCAGCCTGCCGGCCACCATCTCCGAGGGCTGGCACTCCCCGAGCGGCAAGCGCGAGTTCGTCCCCGTGCACGTCAGCGGCTCACCCTCCCGCGGATACCGCGCCGAGCCGACGACGCCACCGGGTACGTTCCGGCTGCACGGCCTGTCCGAGGCCAATGCCATCGCCGTCGTGCCCGAGGACACGAGCACCGTGGTGGCCGGCGACACCCTCCACTGCCTCCTGCTGGACGCCTGATGTCCGACTCGGCCTCGACGACGCCCGCCCGCTCCCACGGCGGGGGACTGCGACGGGCCATCGCCGGCCTGCTGCTCGGGGCCGGCTCGCCGGCGCGCTTCACGTGGCCGGTGCGCCTCGAGCCCGAATCCGCCCACGAGGGGCGGGGCCCCGGTGCCACGCAGGCACCCGGGCGCCCCTCGGTCATCGTGCGCGAGCTGCGAGCCGAGGACGAGGCGCCCTGGAAGGCGCTGCGGCTGGCGGACAACGACCGACTCGCCCCCTGGGAGGCCACTCTGCCGGCCGGCGGCGGGGAGACGCTGAGCACCTTCCCCGTCTTCCTGCGCCGCCAGACGCGCCGGGCCAGGCTCGCCGAGGCGATGCCCTTCGTCGTCGAGGTCGACGGCGCCTTCGCCGGGCAGATCGCCGTCGACCCGATCATCTGGGGGGCCACGCGCAGCGCCCAGGTCGGCTACTGGATCGGCTCGGCCTGGCAGGGGAAGGGGATCATGCGCCTGGCGGTGGCCCTCGTCCTGGACCACCTGCTGGGGCCGGTGGGCCTGCACCGCGTGGAGATCAACGTGCGCCCCGACAACGAGCGGAGCCTGGCACTGTGTCGCGGTCTCGGACTGCGCGAGGAGGGGCTGCGCCGCGGCTACATGCACATCAACGGGGCCTGGGCCGACCACGTCTCCTTCGCGGCCCTCGCCGAGGAGGTCCACGGGCCCGATGGCGTCGGTTTCGAGCAGCGACTGGCGCGCGGGTGATGGTTTCTCACGGCGTGCGCCCCAGTGGGGGCGAGGCGCTCGCGGGGGAGTGACGGGTGCGCCGACGGCGCGTTTGGGGTGGCCGTCTGCCGGTCGGCCTGACGTGCTCAACGAGGTGGAAGAAACGCGTGTGACTCATGTGGTGACGGGGATGCAATGCTGACAGTGTGACGTCGTGAATCCCAGGTATTTCGAAGGAAAGCCGGAGTGTTCCTGCGCGGGGAGGAGGGCGGGCGCGCTTACGGTTGCTGTGTGGGAATCGAGGTCTGGGCAGTCATCGCCCTCATCACGGTTCTCTCCGTGTACCTCCTTCCGCTTTTAGTGGGGCGCCGCGAGATGGCTCGCCGCTCCAACGTCCAGGACCGCTACTCGGCTGAGCTGCGGGTCCTGGCGACGGGTGCGGCCGCCGTCGAACGCGACGACACCTGCGCGAACAGTGGGCATGCGGAGCTCTTTCGACGTCGACCGGAGGTGAGGGTGATGAACAGGCCCGCCGTGAGGAATGTGCGCGCCCTGCGCACCGAGCGCGAGCTCGACCGTGCCCGCCAGGCTCACGCCCAGGGACGTGAGCGCCGTCGGGTCGCCGCCTCGCACCGCGGGATCGTCGCCAGCGTCCTGCTCGGAGTCTCGCTCGGCGCCTGGGTGCTGGGCCTCGTCACCGCGCTGCCGTGGTGGCCCGCCCTGCTGCCCACTGCGCTGCTGGGAACCTCGATGGTGGCTGGACGCCGAGCCGCGCTGGCCTCAGCCGCGGCGGACCGCCGTGAGCGCCGCCGCATCGCCGAGCTCGAGCAGACCCTGGTGACCCTGACCGGCCGGCGCTCGTCGGCCTCGGTCGTGGCCGCGCCCCGCTCCGTCGCCAACGGTGCGCGCAGCGCCTCCAGCGGTGCCGTCAGCGCCAGTGCGGCCTCGCCGGCTGTGTCCTCCGTATCCGCTGATTCTGTCGAGTCCGCCGGCGACTCCGGTGCGCAGGACTCCTTCATCGAGCGCCTCGCCCGTGAGAGCGCCCAGCAGCCGGCCGTCCGCTCGGCGTCGTCGCCCCAGGAGGCCGCCGCCACGGTGTCGGCTGGATCCGCTGACTCCGCTGTATCTGCTGAGGCCGTTGCCGAGAGCCCCGCTGAGATGACCGGCACTGCCGATCTGCGTCCCTCCCGGACCATCGACTCCGAGGAGGAGCGTCTGGCCAGGCTCGACGCCGACCTGGATGCCGAGACCGCTGCAGCCGTGGCCGCCGAGCGCGAGGCGACCCGCCGTGCCTCGGTCTACGTGCCCTCACGCCACGCCGGCCGGGTCTCCCGGAACATGGGCGTGCGCGAGGCGGTCTCCCGCGACGGCGACGAGGAGAGCTCGCCGCGCACCAAGGATTTCGTCGCCTCCCTGTCGACCTCGACCTCCCGCAGCCTGTCCGGTTGGGGCAAGCTCTTCGTCGAGGCGACCGCCATTGAGCAGGAGGCACAGGCGCGGGAGGCCGCGGCCTCCGACCCCGAGGCTGCAGCACCGGCCCGACAGGCCGCTGTGGCCTCCCTCAGCCCGCCTCTGAGCCGACCCGTCCCGTCGCCCGCCCGCAGGCCCCCGCCGCTGCACCGGCTGAGGCTGAGGAAGTCGTCAAGGAGAAGGTGACGACGTCGACCCCGCCCCAGGGCTGGCGTCCGGTCCACGTGCCCGCCCCGACCTACACGCTGGCGGCCCGAGCGCCCCGCCGCTCCTACGCCGACCCGGTGGTCGACCCGGGCACCTCCGCGCCGGTGCCCGCGCGTCCGCAGTCGGCCCGTGCCTACATCCCCGCTCCGGTGGAGGACGAGGAGGAGCTCTTCCACCCCATCGACCTCGATGCCATCCTCGAGGGTCGCCGCGTCGCCGGAGAGTAGTGCGGGGACCTCTGCGGCACGTCGCCGGGCGGCTCCGGTGCGGTGGGCGGGCTCACCGCCACTGAACTTGCCAGAACTGCCGGCGGCGATGCTAGGATCGGTCCGCACTTGGGGCTATGGCGCAGTTGGTAGCGCGTCTCGTTCGCAATGAGAAGGTCGGGGGTTCGAATCCCCCTAGCTCCACCACCTCGAAGGTCTGCCCCGCCAGAAATACTGGTGGGGCAGACCTCTTTCAACGTGCCGGTTGCCTTGGGCAGGTTATCGGCGTGAACGTGGTGCTGTAGGGTCTGTTATGTATGTCCTTTGAGCCAGTGCTCGATCAACCGAGCTATGTCCCGTGCCGAGGATGCTTGGCGTGCCTCGTTGGCTGGCACCTCTATCGCCGACTTAGCAGCCGGCCTCGACAACGCCACCCGAACCCGCATGCTCCAGGCCACCGGTCTGGATCCCGACCCTGTTAAGGACCCCTTGTGAAGATCGCCATCATCGGCGCCACCGGTACCGCTGGCCGCGCCACCACCCGGAGCGCTCGCCAGGCTGGATATGACGTTATTACCCTGTCTCGTGCTACCGGTATAGATCTGCACACCGGTGAAGGCCTTACCAGCGCCCTAGATGAGTAAGTCCAAGGGGTGTTAGTGGTCGTAGGGGGTTAGGGTTCGTAGGACGGGCGCGTTGGTGAGGCTGTTGTGCCAGATAGCGGCTGTCAGGGCCAGGATTCGTTGGGTGATGCGTGAGCAGACTCCGGCGGGGGGTGCGCCCGCCGTGACCCTCGAGGGCGAGCTGTCCTTTGAGGGTGTCGTTGACGGACTCGATGATCTGGCGCAGGGGCCGCAGGAACCGTTGGCCGCTGCGAGGGCGCTCACCCTTGCGTCTGGGGCGGATCAACGTGATACCGCCCTTGGCGAGATCGGCCTCGAATGCGGCACCGTAGTAGTTCTTGTCGGCGATGACCACCTGACCGTCCTGGGCGGGCTGGTCCATGGTGGCCAGTACCGCGAGCAGGGTCTCGCGCTCGTTGGCCTTGGCCCCGGTCAGGGCCCAGCCCACAGGAAGACCGTGAACGGTGCACACCAGGTGCAGGCGCAGGCCCCAGAAGAAGCGTGAGTGGGAGGCGCAGTACCCGTACTCGGCCCATCCCGCCAGGGCTGAGCGCATCACGGTGGGTCGTGAGCGGGCGCACTCGATGGGAGTGGAGTCGACCAGCCAGACGGTGTCGTCGTCAACGCGCGAGCCCCGACGCAGGGCGGCGCATACCCAGGTCATGGTGGCGGTCAGTGAGTGGACGCGCTTGTTGTAGCCGGACTGGCCCGGCACTCGGGGGAACATGGCGCGCAGGTCGGTGTCGGTCCTGAGGTGGCGTATCCAGCGGGTCTCACTGGTGTAGCCCAGCAGGGCCTGCACGACCGCCAGCGTGATGATCTCGGCGTCGCTGGTCACCGCAGTGATACCGACTTGTGGGCGTGGTGGCAGGACCTCGGGATGGTCCTTCAGCAGATCATCGACAGTGACGTACAGTGCGGTGGCGAGGGCCTCCAGGCCGGTGTCCATGAGATAGCCGTCCTTCCCAGCAGAAGCGGTGAGATCTGGTGTAACACCACCGATCCTGCGAGGCCCTCACCCCATTGCCCAGCACCCACGCCGACCCACACCCCTTGGACTTACTCATCTAGACGGTGCCGACGTAGCCATCGATACCTCCAACCCCTTCCCGGTCAGCGCCGACGCCGACCTCGTCGCTACTTTCCGCGACGCCACGGCTCGCGTTGTTCGGGCCTGCCAGCACGCTGGCGTTGACCGACTAGTGCACTTGTCGATCTGCAACATCGACGACCCCGCCTTCGACGAATTCGACTACTACCTCGCCAAGCGCGCCCAGGAGCAGGTACTGGCCGATTGCGCACTCGAGCACGTGGTGGTGCGCTCGACGCAGTGGATGGAGTTTGCCCTCAACCCGGGCGCGGTCACCCAATCTGACGATCAGGTGCGCGTCGAGGACTGGCTTGTCCAGCCTGTCGCCGTCGACGAAGTTGCCCGGGTTTTGGTCGAAGCGTCCAGCGGCTCCGTCCGTGACCGACAGATCGCCGGCCCTGAACGGGTACATTTGCCTGACCTGACCCGACAGTTATTGCAGGCCAAGGGGGATGTGCGTCCTGTCGTTGTCACAGCCCCAGGTCTGCCAGAGCTCGCTCAGGGGGTGCTGCTCGCGCCGCGCGATGCAGAGCTTCTAGGACCTGACGTTGCCAGATGGGTGAGTACCCAAGGGTCAGCAGCCTGACTGTCAATACGTCACCCGGGGCTGACGTGAGCCAGCTTTTCTTCGCGTAGCCCAGTAGAGTTCCATGTCTTACCCCAACACGGTTCTTACGTTGCGCCACCGCCTCAATGCCACCCAGCTCGTCGTCGAGGAGGATTGGCTGATCGGCGATGTCGCCGCCCGTTTTCAAGTGGTTTGCCCCTCCCGTTAGCTCCACCACCTCAGGGGTCTGCCCCGCCAGGAGACTGGCGGGGCAGATCTTTTCGCGCCTTGTGTGACTTCTGGGTGCCGAGTCGGCTTCCGTGGATCTGAAGCCCTGTACTCGGGTGTTTCTGTCGAGGTTTCGGACGAGTCTCGCTACGCGGCAGTCGGGCTCGGGCGGAGTTGGAATCGTCCCTCCGAAATAAGCCAGGTGAGCACAGTGGATGCAATGAGAACAGCGGCTCCGCTGGCGAAGGATGCGCTGTAGCTGCCGGTGGCGTCACGCAGAAGCCCGCCCAGCAAGACGCCTAGGCGGCGAATATCTGGTGGATGAGCCAGGATGATCCCAAGATCCCTCCCATCGCTGTGCCGCCGAAGCGGTCGGCCACCAGTCCGGTGGTCAAAGGAATCACCGGGAAGGATGAGAGGCCGAACATCACCACGCCGAGGATGAAGGCGGGGAGGCTTGGTGCAACTGCGAGAACCGTGAAAGACACTGCCCTGGCGGTGTGAAGCACGATGAGCGTAACTCGCTTGCCCCATCGCTTGGCCGCCCACTGTCCGGTCAACCACATAGAGGCCGCACTGCACAGGGCGACCAGTGCCATGAGCCATCCGCCCATACTGGGGCTGCCGCTGAGCTCCAGGGCAAGCTTTGGCATGTGCGTGGTGAACAGGTAGAGCGAGTACCCGCAGCCGGCGAAACTGAGGCTGATCGTCCAGAACTGACGGTCACTCAGTGCGTCGCGCAATGTGGTGGGCGCTCCTGCCGGCTCGAGCGTGTCGTCGGATCGGATACCGACGTCGCTGGGGCTGTTGCGCGCCCCGAACCACAGCACCGGCACAACAAGGGCGAGCATGATCGCCCCAAGAGCAAGGAACGCGGCCCGCCAACCGAGCATGGTGACAAGTACTCCGGCCAGTGGGAGAAGTAGCAGCTGGCCGGCATTGATACCCATCGAACTCACAGCGAGCGCTCGAGGACGGCTCTTGGTGTGCCATCGAGCTACCAGGACTGAGGAAGGCATTGAACTGCACCCGGCGAATCCTGCAGCAACTACAACCCCGAACAGGATTAAGAACTGCCAGTACTCGGTCACGGTCGCAAGCGTGACGTAGGACAGTCCCATCAGCGATGCACTTCCCGCCATCACCTGACGAGGGCCGATCCGGTCAATCAGTCGACCGGCAAGTGGCTGAAACAGTCCCCAAGCCAGCGTGTTCACTGCAACCACAGTGCTCGTTGCCGCTAAGGACCAGGCAAGGCTGTCCATGAGCGGCGCAATGAACTGTCCGATCGCCAGATTCAATCCGAACGCTCCGGTCAGGGAGGTGAAGGCTACGGCCGTGATTCGACCCTGCCAGTGTTGCAAGGTGGTGGTCATCCCACACTCCTAACGGTTTTGGTGGACCTCAAACATTAGTGGGATGGAATCACCATTTCTAATGGTTGTCAAGACCTGATACCGTTAGTCCATGGTCCGAGATGCACCCCTGGTTCCTCCGTTGGATGGCGAACCCTTACCGATCGAGCTGGTGAACACAACCTTCGTGGATGGGGGGTTGCGCGGGCGTGTTGTGGACACCCTCACCATGCCGTCGGAGCTGGATGCTTGGCTGGCTCGTCATCGGAGCAGTTCAGTGCCGACCTGCGCCCAGTTCTTGCTGGCGTCTCCAGTGACGTTCGGGATTTGGGGGATTGGCTTGACCTAAGGGAAGCGATCCGTGGTTACCTGACAGCGCTCGCTGGTGGCGCCAACCCGGCTCAGCAGGATCTCGTGCGCATGAACGATGCGGCGGTTGGGGCTGCTCACTACATAGAGCTGCAGCAGGCTGACAGTCTCGTCGCTCGTCGTCGGTGGCATGTCGCCGACCCGCTTGCGATTGCGCTGGGTGAGGTCGCCTCTGCTGCGGCAGAGTATGCACGTCCGGAACGACGCTCTCGATTACGTGCTTGCCAGGCTCCGGGGTGCATTCTGTTTTTTTCGAGAAGACCCATCCTCGGCGCGAGTGGTGCTCGCCGGCTTGTGGGAATCGTGTCCGAGTGGCTAGGCATGCCCGGTCTGCAAGGTGACTCCTGTGGGTGGGGGCGGGTGGTGTTCGCACCGGTGACGATGTTGACGGAGGGGCTGCGGAGCCTGACTGGTCTCAGCTCGCTGCTCTAGGTGCTTGCTCCATGGGGTCTGGGTGGGGTGTTGGTGTGCTCCACGAGGGTCTGAGTCTTGTGCAGCATGGATGAGCTCTGGCTAATACGACCCGACCTTGCGCGGTCCAGGTGGCCGCTACGAGGGTGATCGTGACATCCCTCACGCTCGGTCAGTGCTGGTTGGCTGCGCTGCTCGGAATTGCGGGGTCCTGGCGGGCTGGCAGCACGATGTAGCAGGCTGTCGAGGATGGGTGTGCGCGACTTCTGTCTGCGGTGGCAGCGATCTCGTGCGTATCCTGGAGAGGAAACCAACCGAGTGGACTGTTAACTGGAGAAGCACCTTGCCGCAGCATGATCGGATGGGTCGCCGCAGCTTTCTGAGGGGCGGCCTCGCCTTAGCAGCCTCGAGCACTCTTCTACCTGAGCTGCAGACGGCGGCTCACGCCTCCCCGGCCCCGGTCGCCGGCCCTCCCGCTGCGCCTCCGCAGGTGCTGTCGGACATGCAGGACCCGCGCGCCTGGGTCCTCTCCTCCAGGGACGGCTCCGTCCGTCCCGATACCTCCACCCACTCCCACGGGACCCAGTCGTTGGAGATCGCCACCACCGGTGACTCCCGCCGCCCCACCAGCGCCGACCTGGCACTCTCGGGCGTCGACATGACCGACTGCCAATGGGATCTGTGGCTGCGCGCCGAGGACTACCGGCAGATCGAGAGCATCCAGCTCGAGCTCGGCGGGGAAGGGGAGGACTGCCTGCGCCTGGACGTCGCACCCGACATGCGCACGCTGCGCACCGGGAGCTGGTGCCGGGTGACCGTCAACCGCACCGCCGAGCGCTCCGTTGTCGGACACCCTCGGCTGGACCGGGTGACGCGGGTGCGCCTGCAGACGGTCCCCGCCTCCGACTCGGCACCGAGCCGCCTGTGGCTCGGCTACCTGGCCGCCCTGCCCTCGGCAGACAGCGGCATCGTCTCCATCTCCTTCGACGACGGCTACGACAGCGATTACAAGACGGCCCGGGAGATCATGCAGGACTGCGACATCCCTGCGGCTACCTCCTACGTCATCGCTGACAAGGTCGGACTGCCGGGGCGCATGAGCGCCGACCAGCTCGCTGAGATGCGCGAGCGTCACGGCTGGGACATCGCCGCCCACGCCTCCACCGATCTCACCACGCTCGACGAGGCGGGGGTACGCCAGGAGTTCGAGACGATCAGGTCCTTCCTCCTCGGGCACGGCTACCCCGAGGGTGCCGCCCACTTCGCCCTGCCCATGGGGCGGTACAACGACCTCGTGCTGCGCACCTCCCAGGACTACTTCACCTCGATGCGCACCATCGAGAACGCCCCGGAGACCCTCGCGCCGGGGGATCCGTTCCGGCTGCGCGTCTTCTACTGCGGCTCCTACACCACCGAGTCCCAGGTCGAGCGGGCCCTGGCCCGCTGCCGGGAGTACCGGTGCTGGACCCACATGGTCTTCCATCGCGTCGATGAGGAGCCCGACGGTGCCCCCGAGTCGGTGAAGGCAGCCATCTTCGAGCGCTTCATGCGGCGAGTGGCTGACTCCGGCCTGCCCGTCAAGACGGTTCCCGAGGTCATGCGCAGCCAGTCGCCCGCCCTGGCCTGAGGCGCCGTCGCCTCCTGGAGCGGAACCGGCACCCCGACATGGAAAGACTGACACTATGACGTGGTCCTTCGGCCTGCTCGTGCTGCTAGTCTGCCTGGTCATCCTGCTGGCCTGCTGCGCGGTCAAGCTGCTGTTCAAGCGCAGGACACGGCTCCGGGTGGCCAGGGTGGCCCGCGAAAAAGGGCGCGGCGGGGTGGTCACCGTGCGCACCCCGCTGACGACGACGGATGAGGCTCAACGATCGGCCGAGGCCACTGGGCTGCCTCGGGCGCTGATGCGAACCAGCGGGCCCCTGCCCGTCATCCTGGTGGTCCTCGGCGTAGTGGGGTGGTTGTGCTGGCGCGTCCTGGCCAGTCGGCACCACGTCCTGGATACGTGGATCGTATGGACCTTCGATGCCCTCTTCGTGGTAGTGGCCGTGCAGCTCGTGCTGGCCGGCTTCGAGGGACGTGTGGTCGGCCGCGGCGAGGCGTATCGGGTCGCCGTGCTCGTTCCGCTCTACAACGAGGATCCTGACGTCGTGGTGCGGATGCTCTCCGCCCTGCTGCATCAGAGTTCTCCACCGACCGAGATCCACGTCGTCGACGACGGCTCCACCCAGGGCGCCTATGTGGCGCAGCGGGACTGGTTCATCCGCCAGGCGGCGGTGGCCCGCATCTACGCCACCTGGCAGCGCACCGCCAATGAGGGCAAGCGGCATGCTCAGATCCATGGTTTCAGGAAGATCCGCGACGCCGACCTGTTCGTGACCGTCGACTCCGACTCCATGCTCGACGCCGAGGCCCTCCATGAGATCGTCCAGCCCTTCAGCGATCCCCGGGTCATGTCGGTGGCCGGCGTCATCCTGGCGATCAACAATCGGGAGAATTTGCTCGCCCGGGTCACTGACGTGATCTTCGTCGGCCAGCAGCTCATCGACCGCTCCTTCATGTCCCAGCTCGGCTCAGTCATGGTCAACTCCGGTGGTCTGGCCGCCTACCGGTGCTCCATCCTGGCTGAGAACATCGAGACCTACATGAATGAGAGCTACCTGGGGCGGCACGTGGAGTTCTCCGACGACTCCATGCTGACCCTCTTCGCCCTGCTGCACGGCAGAACCGTCCAGCAGCCCTCGGCCTTCGCCTTCGCGTGGATGCCCGACCGCTGGAGCCACCACTACCGCCAGCAGGAGCGCTGGTTCCGCGGCTCCTTCATCCGTGGGCTCTGGCGCATCCGCTTCCTGCCGGTCCTCTCATGGGGCTGGTGGCGCCAGGTCACCGGGTGGATGCAGATCTGGCTGGTGATCTCGGTCTTCGTCTACCTCGTGCTCTGGCGTCCGCTCGTCCTCGGCGGCGGTATCCCCCCGACGGTGGTGCTGGTGCCTCTAGCGATCGGGCTGGCACAGGGCTCGCGGTACATCGCCGTGTGGCGCTCGGACACCACCGGCCCCCAGAGGTACGCCAGTCTCATCCTGTCCCCGGTGGCGACGCTCTGGTCCGCACTGATCCTGCGTCCCCTGCGGGTCTGGGGGATGGTCACCAGCGGCAAGATGGGGTGGAACACTCGCCAGCAGGTCGAGGTCACCTCGCAGTGAGGCGAGCGGCATCAGCTTGTCCTTGCGCCGTCAGAGTCGCCCAGGTGGTCGTCAGTCCGGCCACTGCCCCTTGCCCGCGGGCAGGCCGACGGCGGCCAGCAGCCCCGGAAAGCGCTGCTCGATGACGTCGTCGCGCCGGGTGATGCGCCGGTGCTTGCCCTCGCGCTCGGTGTGCATGAGCCCCGACTCGCGCAGCACCCGGAAGTGGTGCGACATCGTGGACTTGACGACGTCGTAGCTCAGGTCCCCGCAGTACAGGGCGCCCTCATCGGCGATCCGACGCAGGACGTCGCGGCGGATGGGGTCGGACAGGGCGCCCAGGATCGCGTCCAGGGAGATGTCGCCCACCTCGGGATGGAAGAGCTCCCTGTCCTTCACGGTTCGTCCTGCCTCTCTGTTCCATCTGGCCCGACCTCTGTCCTGGCGCGCACCGGACGAGGTTGACAACGATAGCGTCTCGAACAATTCTTAGTACGTCAAACATCGAACTAAGGAGGTTTGAGATGACCGAAGAAGCTCGTGGCTCATCGCCCGTGTCTGTGGATGAAGAGAGGACGCCACCGAAGGGTGTCCGCGTCTCGACCATGGGGTGGCTGTCCTTCTTCACCATGTTCGCCATCGGGACCGACACCTTCCTCGTCGCGCCTCTGCTGCCCCTGCTCCGGCGCGAGCTCGACGTCCCCCTGTCCCGGGCAGGCTGGCTGGTCTCGGCCTACGCCCTGGGGTACGCGCTGTTCGCCCTCGTGGCCGGCCCCGTCTCGGACCGCCACGACCGACGCCGAGTCATCCTCTCCGGCCTGGCGGCCTTCGTTGTCTTCACCTGCGCGTGCGGCCTGGCCTGGAGCTTCTGGAGTATGGTTGCCGCCCGCTTCCTGGCCGGCGTGAGTGCCGCATTCGTCAGCTCCCAGATCTGGGCCTCCATCCCGGTGACGGTGCCCCGGCCGTCCATCATCAAGGTCATGGGCTATGCGACCGCGGGACTGGCGGTTGCGCAGGTTGCCGGCGTGCCGATCGGCTCCTACCTGTCGATCAGAGGCTGGCAGCTGCCGTTCCTCGTGGTCGCGGCGGTCAGCGTCATCCTGTGGGGACTCCTCTTCCTCTCGTTCCCCCCCATGTGCGGCCGGTGGGGGAGCCTGCTGACGTCGTTGGCTCCTACTACAGGGTCCTCGGCTCGCGGGTGCTGAGGTGGTCCCTCCTCGCCTACCTCGTGTTCCAGACCGGCAACTACGCCTCGTTCTCCTTCATCGGCTCCTGGCTGGCCAAGGACTTCGGTGCCTCGCAGACCGCTATCGGGAAGGCCATGATGATGATCGGTCTGGGAACGGCGCTGGGCTCGCTCCTCGGTCCACGGGTCGTTGCAAGGATCGGTGAGTGGCGGTCGCTGTGGGGCGGCATCCTCATCCAGGGTGCCTTCTACCTCCTGGCCGCGGCGATGCCGCTCATGGCGCACACCATGTGGGGTGCGGTTGTCGCCTTCGCTGCGGCCCTGGTGGTGGCCGGCTTCCTCCTACCGGTCCTCATGGGGCAGCTGCAGGCCCACGCCGGCCAGGCGCGAGGAACCGTCTCCTCGCTGTCGAACACGGCGATGTACCTGGGTGCCACGATCGCCGGCGCCATCGGCGGCGACCTTCTCACCCGGCTCTCCGGTTTCTGGGGCCCCAGTCTCATGACTGCTTTGCCTTCCTCCTGGCCGTCGCCCTGTACAGGATCGCCGGCGCCCTGGCTTCCGAGTGACTCGGGTGCCTGTCGTGTACAAAGGACGGCAACACTCCCGATCCTGGGCGCCGTAGGGGGTCCAGGCGGGTGGCCGACCACGGACAGGTCGACAAGCTCGATCAGAGAGAATCAAGGGAGAAGCATGTCTCGGCTGACCGTAGCCGTACTCGGCACCGGAATCATGGGCTCGGCGATGGCTCGCAACATCGCTGGCGCCGGCCACGCCGTGCGCGCCTGGAACCGCACGATCTCGCGTGCCCAGCCCCTGGCCGACGACGGCATCGAGATCGCTCCCACCGCCACCGCCGCCGTCGAGGGAGCCGACGTCGTCATCACCATGCTCTTCGACGGCGCCGCCGTTGCCGAGGTCATGCGGGAGACCGCCCCCGCCATGCGCCCCGGTGCCGCCTGGCTGCAGATGACCACCGTCGGCCCTGATGATGTGGCCGGCCTGGCCGCCATCGCGGAGTCTGCCGGGGCCCTCTTCTACGACTCGCCCGTCTCCGGGACCCGCCAGCCCGCCGAGTCCGGCACCCTTGTCATCATGACCGCCGGCCCTGCTTCCGGCCGTGAGCTGGTCACTCCGGTCCTGGACGCCGTCGGGTCGCGCACTGTGTGGACCGGCGAGGATGGTGCCTCCGCAGCCTCGACCCGCCTCAAGTTGGTCGTCAACTCCTGGGTCATCGCCGTGTCCAATGCCGCCGGCGAGATTGTCACCCTGGCGAAGGCGATCGGTGTGCCCCCGGCCCAGTTCTTCGAGGTGCTCGACGGCGGTGTCTTGGACCTGCCCTTCCTGCGCATCAAGGCCGACCTCGTTGAACGGGGCGCCCTGAGTCCGGCCAACTTCGCTGTCGACACCTCTGGCAAGGACGCCCACCTCATCCTCGAGCTCGCCCGCGAAGCCGGCTTGAGGCTCGATGGCATGGAGGCCTTCTCCGCCCGGCTCGACCGTGTCGCCGACGCCGGCCACGCCCACGAGGACATGGCCGCCTCCTACCTGGCCGGGTTCTCGACCTCAACCAAAAACCTCGTAAGGGACGCGGCCTCGGGTCAGGGGCCAATGTTGGTGGGTGAGGGGGAGGCGCTTTGATGGGGGTGGTGTGTCGCTGGGGCGTGGGCCCCGTGGGGACGGTGAGTGGTGCTTAATCAATCCCTTTGTTCTGGGAGGCCGCGCTGATGTCAGCTTCCACCACGAACGCCTTGTCGCACCAGCCCTTGATCCAGGTTCTCAGGAGCATCACCGACCCACGCGACAGACGCGGTGTGCGCCTTGACCTGCCCATGGTGTTGTTCCTGGCCGTGACCGGGGTGCTGGCCGGATGTCGCAGCCTGATGGCGATATGGGAACACTCCATCGACCTGACCGCCTCCGACCTGCGGTCCCTGGGGGTGGAGTCGGGGCCGGCCCCCACCCTCGGCAGACATCCATCCGCCGGGTCCTGCAGGACCTGGACCCCGTACATGACGTTTTGGTTGTTGTGGAGTCAAAGAGAGCGGGTGGGTGTGTCTGCGCCCCGGTCCCAGCGCCGGCGAGCAGCCGCAATGCTTTCGCGATTGTCCGTTGCCCAGTCGACGAGCTGACGAAGAACGACTGTGAGAGATTCACCGGTTCCGGTCAACGCGTACTCGACTTGCGGCGGGGAGGTGTCCAGGACCGCCCGGCTGATGAGTCCGTCCCGCTGGAGTCGACGCAGGGTGACTGTGAGCATGCGTTGGGATATTCCCTCCACCGAGCGCAGCAGCTGCCCGAACCTGCGCCGGCCATGCAGGCGCAGCTGAATGATGACGAGGACCGACCAGGTGTCCCCGATCCGGTCGAGAACGTCGCGTAGGCCGCAGACAGTGCTGTCGGGCTCACAGTCGGCCTCCTGTGTGGAGGTCTTGTTGACGGTTACTCTCGGGTGCCTATCTGTCATGAAGGTGCCTTCTTGTCGCGTCCATCGGTTCGCCATACTGTCGACTCGGGTAGTTACCAATAGTAACCAAGGAGGAGTGAAGCAGTATGCCCGACAAGTCGAGCGAAGCGATTGGCATCATCGGGTCCGGTCCCATTGGACAGGGGCTGGCGACATTGTGGGCGCAGGCCGGCTACATGGTTCAGCTCGGTGCGCGGTCTCCGGAGTCGGCGAGGCGCGTGAGTGTTCCCCCGAGTGTGCGCGTTGTCAGCTTTGAGGAGGCTGCTCGTCACAAGGTGGTGGTCCTGGCGGTCAAGCACAGTGTTGCGGAGGACGTGATAGATCCTCTCGCGCCGCTCCTCAAGGGGGCGATGGTCGTCGACGTGATGAACGCGGCTGGTATACGGGAGGGACAGATCGTCTCCACGCTGCCGGAGGGGCGCACTGAAGGGCAGTGGATGGCCGAGATGCTGCCGGACTCGGTGGTTGTCCGTGCCTTCTCCCATATTCAGGAGGAGCTGCTCGTGCCGCGAGCAGGTAAGAATCCCGGAGTCTGGGCGGTCGGATATGCCACCGATGCGCTTGAGGAACGACCGCGAATTGAAGACCTCCTTGAGGTTACCGGATATGTGCCCGTATTTGTTGGGACGCTCGCAGAATCATCATTGCTCGATCCTGGCGGGTCAGTATTCCCCCACTGTTCACGGCTGGTGATCTCCAACGTCTTGCTGCCGTGCATCGACTGCCTCGGATGTTGGAGCGATTCAACGCGGGTGACATGAGTGAGGTGCTCCATGACAAGGTTCAGTGGAGCTTCCCCTACGGTCCCACGCTCGGGGTGCAGGAGACCTTCATCGGGAAGGAGGCGGTTGCGGGTCACCTGAGGAGAGTGCACGACTCCGGTGTACGCATCTCCGATATACGCACCGAGCTCGAGACCCCGCACGGTGCCGTGGTGCACGCCGAGGGAGTGTTCCCGACCGCTCGAGGGCCCATCGCCAGCGAGATCGTCAGCGTCGTCACCATGAAGGACGGGCTCATCGGCGAGGTTCGCGAATACTGGGACACCGCGGCGATCAAGGGGTGAGTCTCAGGGGTGGGGCAGACGCGGTTGAGCGGAGCGCTACCCGGCCTTGAGCCGCTACGTCTGCTTTATAATGATGAGAATGGACCATTAACGATCGTTTTTGGACAGAGTGCTAGTCTCGCCTCGGAATCATCCCGACATCGAGAGATCTCACCATGTCCACAACAACCTCAAGCGGCTCCGCTGCGGCGAAGCCGACCAGTGCCGGCTCCGGCCCGGTCAAGGAGCTGACGATCCGCGGCGTCCTCATCGGCGGCGTCATCACGCTCGTCTTCACCGCGGCGAATGTCTACCTCGGCCTCAAGGTGGGGCTCACCTTCGCCACCTCGATCCCGGCCGCCGTCATCTCCATGGCGATCCTGCGCCGCTTCTCCGATCACACGATCCAGGAGAACAACATCGTCCAGACGATCGCCTCGGCGGCCGGGACGCTGTCCGCCATCATCTTCGTGCTGCCCGGACTCATCATCGTGGGCTGGTGGACCGGATTCCCCTACCTCCAGACGGTCCTGGTCATCATCCTGGGCGGCATCCTCGGCGTCACCTACTCGATCCCGTTGCGGCGCGCTCGTGACCAACTCCGACCTGCCTACCCCGAGGGCGTGGCCGGCGCTGAGGTCCTGCGCGTGGGTGACACCAGCGAGGGCGGCGAGGAGTCCAGCCGTGGACTGGGCGTCATCGTGCGAGGCTCCATCGCCTCGGCCGCCCTGTACTTCCTCAATGCACTCAAGGCCATCAGCGTCGACATCTCCGGGGTCTTCAGGGTCGGTGCCGGCGCCACGATGGCGGGCACCTCCCTGTCCCTGGCGCTGGCCGGTGTGGGCCACCTGGTCGGCGTCGGCATCGCCATGATCGTCGGCCTGCTCATCTCTACGGCGTGCTGCTTCCGATGCGCACCTGGGGCGGGGCCGCAGCCGCCGAGGACCTCACGAAGTTCGTGGGCGCCACCTTCGCCAATGAGGTGCGGATCGTCGGTGCCGGCGCCATCGCCGTCGCCGCCATCTGGACCTTCCTGAAGATCCTCGGCCCCATCATCACCGGTATCCGCGAGTCCCTGGCCTCCAGCGCCAAGCGCGACGCAGGCGAGGAGATCCCCCTGACCGAGCGCGACCTGTCGATGAAGACGGTCATCGGCGTCACCGTCGGCTCCATGCTGCCCATCGGTGTGCTCCTGTGGCTGTTCCTGCACGGGACCGCCGTGGCTCACCACGCGGCGGGCCTCATCATCGTCTCCATCCTCTTCATCTTGCTGACCGGCCTGGTCGTCGCCTCGGTCTGCGGCTACATGGCCGGCCTCATCGGCTCCTCCAACTCGCCGATCTCCGGCGTCGGCATCCTCGTGGCAGTGACCGCGGCCGCGCTCGTGCGCACCATCGCCACCACCTCCTCGCCCGACGACGTCCGCACCCTGGTGGCCTACACCCTGTTCGTCACCGCCGTCGTCTTCGGCGTGGCCACCATCTCGAACGACAATCTTCAGGACCTCAAGACCGGCCAGCTCGTCGACTCCACTCCGTGGAAGCAGCAGGTGGCCCTCGTCATCGGTGTCGTCTTCGGCGCCATCGTCATCCCTCCGGTGCTCAGCCTCATGCAGAGGGCCTTCGGGTTCGCCGGCGCCCCCGGGGCCGGCGACGACGCTCTGGCCGCACCCCAGGCGAACCTCGTCAAGCACCTGGTTCAGGGCGTCCTCGGTGGTGACCTCAACTGGAGTCTGCTGGGGCTAGGTGCCCTCATCGGCGTCGTCGTCATCGCCATCGACGAGATCCTGCGCCGTAGCAGCAAGTACTCCCTGCCGCCGCTCGCCGTCGGCATGGGCATGTACCTGCCCATGGCCGTCACCGTCATGATCCCGATTGGCGCCGCCCTCGGTCACGTCTACGACCGCTGGGCTGAGCGCACCTCCAATCCGGAGCGGGCCAAGCGCATGGGCACGCTCATGGCCACCGGCCTCATCGTCGGTGAGAGCCTCGCCGGTGTTGTCTACGCCGGGATCGTTGTGGCCTTCGGCGGCAAGGAGGACCCGTTGGCCGTCATGCCCGAGGGCTTCGCCGGCATCGCCCCCTGGGTGGGCCTGGTGCTGTTCGTCGGCACCCTGTGGTACCTCTACCGGGGTGCCCGCCAGGAGAGCACTCGCGGCTGAGTCTCGACGCTGCGGCCTCCGACCGTCACCGTCTCCTTGCACCGACCGTCCTCGCGGTCGCCGTCCCTGCACTAGGCTGGGTGGCGGCCGCGAGGACGCGTAGTAGCAGGAGGACCTCATGACTTCGACAGCACCAGCAGCATCAGTGGCATGCGGTATCGACATCGGCGGGTCGGGTGTCAAGAGCGCCCTGGTCGACCTGGCCACGGGTACGTTCATCGGTGAGCGCGTCCGCATCGACACTCCTGAGGAGTCCACTCCCGCGGCCGTCGCCGAGGTGTGCCGCGAGCTCCTCGAACAGCTCGAGGTGGGCGACGACGTGCCGGTCGGCGTGGCCCTGCCCGCTCCGATCGTCCACGGCACTGTCCCCTTCATCGCCAATCTCGACAAGTCCTGGACGGGCGTCAACCTTACCGAGCTCATGCGCGAGCACCTGGGCCGGCCGGTGACCGGGCTCAACGACGCCGACGCCGCAGGCCTGGCCGAGGTCGCATTCGGCGCCGCCAAGGACGTGCCCGGAACCATTATCGTCACCACCCTGGGCACCGGGATCGGCTCCGCCGTCGTTGTTGACGGGACCCTGGTGCCCAACACCGAGCTCGGGCACCTGGAGATCGACGGCTACGACGCCGAGAGCCGGGCCTCCGCCGGGCAGCGCACCGCACAGGAGCTGTCCTGGAAGAAGTGGGCCAAGCGTCTCCAGCGCTACTACTCCCACGTGGAGATGCTCTTCTCCCCGGACCTGTTCGTCGTAGGTGGGGGAGTCTCCCGCAAGCATGAGAAGTACCTGCCGCTGCTCGACCTCAAGACCTCGATCGTCCCGGCTCAGCTGCTCAACACGGCCGGCATCGTGGGGGCCGCTTATCAGGCCGCCCGAACGCGCGCTTCCTGAGTGCCCGCGCGGGTCGGTGCCAGGCGCGCAGCGGTGATCTGCGGCGTCGGATTGGGAGGGGGAACTGGCTGTCGTTCGGAGAATCCGGATGTGACGCAGGTCGCCGGAAAGTTGTTTGACAGCAGGTGGGCGGGCGTGACTATAGTACTCCTCGCTGCCGACGCAACCGCACGGTTCGACGGTGGTATCGGACGGCGGAAACGTCGGACTGGCAGGAGTGATCCGGCCGGTACGGTAAAAGCAGAAGAGTTCAGAGATCAGGGTCACGTGATCCGAATTTGATTTCCGATCGGCAACCTGCTTATCCTAGTCCGGTCGCCTTCGAGAGGCAAGCAAGGAATTCTTCCTCGTTTAAAATCTCGGTGGGTGTGTTGTTTGAGAACTCGATAGTGTGTTATGTTTTTTATGCCATTTTGGCCTTCTGGGTGGCTGCGCTTGGTTGTGTGGTTGTTTGGGGGGTTGTTTTGTTTTGGTTTGCCTGGCTTTCTGGATTTTTTTGTGTTTGGGGGGTTGGGTTGGGCTTGGTCTGGTTTTCTGGACTGTTGTACTGATTTGCGGGGGGTCCTGGCTGGCTGTGTTTGTGGTTGGTTGGGGTTTCTTGTTTGTTGGTTTTGTTTGGAGAGTTTGATCCTGGCTCAGGACGAACGCTGGCGGCGTGCTTAACACATGCAAGTCGAACGGTGAAGGGATCAGCTTGCTGGTCTTGGATGAGTGGCGAACGGGTGAGTAACACGTGAGTAACCTGCCCCCTTCTTCTGGATAACCGCATGAAAGTGTGGCTAATACGGGATATTCTGGGTCTGTCGCATGATGGGTTCGGGAAAGATTGCGCCTTTGGGTGTTTTTGGTGGGGGATGGGCTCGCGGCCTATCAGCTTGTTGGTGGGGTGATGGCCTACCAAGGCGGTGACGGGTAGCCGGCCTGAGAGGGTGGACGGTCACACTGGGACTGAGACACGGCCCAGACTCCTACGGGAGGCAGCAGTGGGGAATATTGCACAATGGGCGCAAGCCTGATGCAGCGACGCCGCGTGAGGGATGGAGGCCTTCGGGTTGTGAACCTCTTTCGCCAGTGAAGCAGGCCCGCCTCGTTTGTGGGTGGGTTGACGGTAGCTGGATAAGAAGCGCCGGCTAACTACGTGCCAGCAGCCGCGGTAATACGTAGGGCGCGAGCGTTGTCCGGAATTATTGGGCGTAAAAGAGCTCGTAGGCGGCTGGTCGCGTCTGTCGTGAAATCCTCTGGCTTAACTGGGGGCTTGCGGTGGGTACGGGCCGGCTTGAGTGCGGTAGGGGAGACTGGAACTCCTGGTGTAGCGGTGGAATGCGCAGATATCAGGAAGAACACCGGTGGCGAAGGCGGGTCTCTGGGCCGTTACTGACGCTGAGGAGCGAAAGCGTGGGGAGCGAACAGGATTAGATACCCTGGTAGTCCACGCCGTAAACGTTGGGCACTAGGTGTGGGGGGCCTTTTCCGGGTTTTCCGCGCCGTAGCTAACGCATTAAGTGCCCCGCCTGGGGAGTACGGCCGCAAGGCTAAAACTCAAAGGAATTGACGGGGGCCCGCACAAGCGGCGGAGCATGCGGATTAATTCGATGCAACGCGAAGAACCTTACCAAGGCTTGACATGTGCCGGTCGGCTCCGGAGACGGGGTTTCCTCCTGTGGGGCCGGTTCACAGGTGGTGCATGGTTGTCGTCAGCTCGTGTCGTGAGATGTTGGGTTAAGTCCCGCAACGAGCGCAACCCTTGTCCCGTGTTGCCAGCACGTTGTGGTGGGGACTCGCGGGAGACTGCCGGGGTCAACTCGGAGGAAGGTGGGGATGACGTCAAATCATCATGCCCCTTATGTCTTGGGCTTCACGCATGCTACAATGGCCGGTACAGAGGGCTGCGATACCGTGAGGTGGAGCGAATCCCTTTAAAAGCCGGTCTCAGTTCGGATCGGTGTCTGCAACTCGACACCGTGAAGTTGGAGTCGCTAGTAATCGCAGATCAGCAACGCTGCGGTGAATACGTTCTCGGGCCTTGTACACACCGCCCGTCACGTCATGAAAGTCGGCAACACCCGAAGCCCGTGGCCCTACGGGGAGCGGTCGAAGGTGGGGCTGGTGATTGGGACGAAGTCGTAACAAGGTAGCCGTACCGGAAGGTGCGGCTGGATCACCTCCTTTCTAAGGATTGGTTTGGTGGGGGTGGCTTCCTGGCTGTTGATCTTGTCTGGGCCGCTGCATGGGTCTGGGCCGGTCGGGGCTGCTTCTGCGGAGGGCAGCTGATTGTGTCTTGCGGGTTTGTTGCTCGCGGGGGGTGGTTGGTTGCCGTTGTTGGTATAGGGAAACACGCCCGCTGCTGGTGGGCTGCTGCGGCCTTGTGGTCGTGGTGGTCCGGTTGGTGGTGGGTGCCCCTGCGTGCTTGGTGTGTGGGGGTGGCATGCTGTCGGGGTTCTGGGGGTAGTGCGCCCTGGTTGCCTGACCTGTGCTTCTGCTGCTTGTTTGTGGGTGGTTGGGGCTGGGTGTGGGTGGGTTGGTTGTGAACTGTATAGTGGACGCGAGCATCTTACTGTAAGATTTCTGCGACAAAATATTTTTCTTGTTTTGTTCGTGTGTTTTGTTGTTTGTTTTTTTGAGCGTTCGGTGGATGCCTTGGCATCAGGGGCCGATGAAGGACGTGGTGGCCTGCGATATTCCTCGGGGAGCCGGCTGACGGGCTGTGATCCGAGGGTTTCCGAATGGGGGGACCCGGCACGAGTTATGTCGTGTCACCTGCATCTGAATTGTATAGGGTGTGGGGGGTGACGCGGGGAAGTGAAACATCTCAGTACCCGTAGGAGAAGATATTCCGTGAGTAGTGGCGAGCGAAAGCGGATGATGGTTAAACCGTGTGCGTGTGATACTCGGCAGGGGTTGCGTGTGCGGGGTTGTGGGGCTGTTCTGTTCCTCTTCTGCCGGAGAGGGGGCGCGTGTGCTGGCTGGTAGCTGAATCGTCTGGGAAGGCGTGGCGTAGTGGGTGATACCCCCGTAGGCGGAACTGGTTGGTGCGTGTCTGGGATGGTGCCCGAGTAGCACGGGGCTCGTGGAATCCTGTGTGAATCTGCCAAGACCACTTGGTTGCCTGAATACCTCCTGATGACCGATAGTGGATAGTACCGTGAGGGAATGGTGAAAAGTACCCCGGGAGGGGAGTGAAATAGTACCTGAAACCGGGCGCTTACAAGCCGTCAGAGCCTTTGCATGCTTTTGGTGTGTGGGGGTGGTGGCGTGCCTTTTGAAGAATGAGCCTGCGAGTCAGTGGCGTGTCGCGAGGTTAACCCGTGTGGGGTAGCCGTAGCGAGAGCGAGTCCGAACAGGGCGATTGTGTAGTGGCGCGTTCTGGACCCGAAGCGGGGTGATCTACCCATGGCCAGGTTGAAGCACGTGTAAGAGCGTGTGGAGGACCGAACCCACCTAGGTTGAAAACTGGGGGGATGAGCTGTGGGTAGGGGTGAAAGGCCAATCAAACTCCGTGATAGCTGGTTCTCCCCGAAATGCATTTAGGTGCAGCGTCGCGTGTTGCCCGGCGGAGGTAGAGCTACTGGGTGGCTGATGGGCCCCACAGGGTTACTGACGTCAACCAAACTCCGAATGCCGTTCGGGTTGTAGCGTGGCAGTGAGACTGCGGGGGATAAGCTCCGTGGTCGAGAGGGAAACAGCCCAGATCGCCGGCTAAGGCCCCTAAGCGTGTGCTAAGTGGGAAAGGATGTGCGGTCGCGCAGACAACCAGGAGGTTGGCTTAGAAGCAGCCATCCTTGAAAGAGTGCGTAATAGCTCACTGGTCAAGTGATCGTGCGCCGACAATGTAGCGGGGCTCAAGCACACCGCCGAAGCCGCGGACCCATGACATCGTTCCCTTCACTGTGCGCCATTGTGCGTGTGGTGGCAGGGGTTGTGGGTGGTAGGGGAGCGTCCTGCACCGGGGGAAGCCTGTGGGTGACTGCTGGTGGACGGTGCGGGAGTGAGAATGCAGGCATGAGTAGCGATACTAGGGTGAGAAGCCCTAGCGCCGAATGACCAAGGGTTCCAGGGCCAGGCTAGTCCGCCCTGGGTGAGTCGGGACCTAAGGCGAGGCCGACAGGCGTAGTCGATGGATGACGGGTTGATATTCCCGTACCGGCGAAGCACCGCCCATGCTGACGCGCGGGTGCTAACCCACGCCCGGCCATCATATAGGCCGCATGTGTCAGGTTCGCCTGACGGTGTGGTTGTGGTGGTGGGGTCTGGGGACCCTCCGTGCAGGTAGGCAAGCGTGTTAACAGGGGTGACGCACAGTGGTAGCCCGGCGGACCTGATGGCTTGGTCCGTTCAAGCGCGCAGCCCGTCCTCCAGGCAAATCCGGAGTGACTGCCCCCTTTGTGGGGCGAGGGTGAGGCGTGATGGTGACCCCACGTTGGTGGGGGATAACAGGGTGATCCTGGGGTGCCGAGAAAAGCCTCGACGCGATGGTGTCAGCCGCCCGTACCCTAAACCGACACAGGTGGTCGGGCAGAGTATGCCTAGGCGCACGAGTGAATCATGGTTAAGGAACTCGGCAAAATGCCCCCGTAACTTCGGGAGAAGGGGGGCCTGATCCCTGAAGCCCCGTTTTTGCGGGCTAGGGGGGAGGGTCGCAGAGGCCAGGGGGAAGCGACTGTTTACTAAAAACACAGGTCCGTGCGAAGCCGTAAGGCGATGTATACGGACTGACGCCTGCCCGGTGCTGGAAGGTTAAGAGGAACCATCAACCCCTCGGGGTGAAGTGGTGAATTTAAGCCCCAGTAAACGGCGGTGGTAACTATAACCATCCTAAGGTAGCGAAATTCCTTGTCGGGTAAGTTCCGACCTGCACGAATGGCGTAACGACTTCCCCGCTGTCTCAACCATGAGCTCGGCGAAATTGCAGTACGAGTAAAGATGCTCGTTTCGCGCAGAAGGACGGAAAGACCCCGGGACCTTTACTACAGCTTGGTATTGGCGCCCGCTATAGCTTGTGCAGGATAGGTGGGAGACTGTGAAGCCGCCACGCCAGTGGTGGTGGAGTCGTCCTTGAAATACCACTCTGGTTATGGCGTGCGCCTGAACCTGGGCCCGTGATCCGGGTTAGGGACAGTGCCTGGTGGGTAGTTTAACTGGGGCGGTTGCCTCCTAAAGTGTAACGGAGGCGCTCAAAGGTTCCCTCAGCCTGGTCGGCAACCAGGTGTTGAGTGCAAGTGCACAAGGGAGCTTGACTGTGAGACCGACGGGTCGAGCAGGTACGAAAGTAGGAACTAGTGATCCGGCGATCCCGTGTGGGTGGGTCGTCGCTCAACGGATAAAAGGTACCCCGGGGATAACAGGCTGATCCTGCCCAAGAGTCCATATCGACGGCATGGTTTGGCACCTCGATGTCGGCTCGTCGCATCCTGGGGCTGGAGCAGGTCCCAAGGGTTGGGCTGTTCGCCCATTAAAGCGGTACGCGAGCTGGGTTTAGAACGTCGTGAGACAGTTCGGTCCCTATCCTCTGCGCGCGCAGGAGACTTGAGAAGGCCTGTCCCTAGTACGAGAGGACCGGGACGGACGAACCTCTGGTGTGCCAGTTGTCCCGCCCGGGGCACGGCTGGTTGGCTACGTTCGGGAAGGGTAACCGCTGAAAGCATCTAAGCGGGAAACCATCTTCAAGATAAGGTCTCCACAAGAAGGACTTGTCCTTTTTGGTAGGCCCCCAGCAGACTACTGGGTTGATAGGCCAGCAGTGGAAGACCGGCAACGGTTTACGGAGCTGACTGGTACTAATAGGCCAACACAAACAACAACACCCCACCAACACACGCACACCATGCACATGCGTGGGGGGCACAGTTAAGAAGCGTAAGGCGTCCACTATACGGTCCACACCCAACCCAACCACACACCAACACCGTGTGTGGGGGTCAAACAAGGGGCCAACCAGACACGAACAATCACATAGCGTCCAACACACACACGACACGGCGACCCGCACTACCCACGTAGTCGTCTCGGTGGTCACAGCGACAGGGAAAAACGCCCGGTAAATCCATCCCGAACCCGGAAGCTAAGCCTGACAGCGCCGATGGTACTGCACCCGCCAGGGTGCGGGAGAGTAGGACACCACCGAGCACACACTTGAAAAGGTTCAGCCCCGGCTCTGCAAAGAGCTCGGGGCTGAACCTATTTCTACGCGATGATGAGCCAACGCTGACAAACAACGACAGCAGTTCTGCCTACTTGCTACTCGGCTGCCTGGTCTGAGCGTACGGAATCAACCAGGACTTGTGCCGCTGGGCTGGGGTTGAACGAGTCCCACGCGAGGTACTCCACTCGCACCGGACCGTCGCTGACGGGGATGCACACGCAGCCAGGCACGTCGTGGGCCAGGCCGGGAGCAATGAGAGCCGTCCCCAGTCCCTGACGCACCAGTCCAGTGAGCAAGTCGGCCGTGTTCACCTCGAAGCTCACCTCACGGCGGAGCCCGGCCTGTCAAAGGCCAGGTCGGACTGCTCACGTCCCGACGACCCCTCCGGGAAGTCTACGAACGGCTCGCCCGCCAGGTCCTCCAGGCGGAGTCGGCGCCGGCCCGCCAATCGGTGCTCCACCGACAGCACCGCCACCAGGCGCTCCCGCGAGAGCTCTCGCGCCTGCACGCCCCGCGGCGTCACGCCTTCCGCCAGGCCGAGGAAACCCACGTCCAGCTCCCCAGCCGCAATACGACGCAGGAAGTCATCACTGCCACCAGTGCGCACGTGCACGCCGACCCCGGGGTAGCTGCGACGGAAGGCGCCCAGAACCGCCGCAACATCCACTGCCGTCACGGTCGGGATCACCCCGATGGTCAGTGACCCCCGGATCTCTCCGTGAGCGGCCGCTGCCGCAACCTTCGCGCGCTCGGCCGCCTGCAGGCACAACCGGGCATGCTTCACCAACGCCTCCCCGGCGGGCGTCACCTCCACCTTACGGCTCGTGCGCGCGAACAGCCTCACCCCGAGCTCGCTCTCCAACGACTTGATCTGCCGGCTCAGGGCCGACTGCACCACGAAGCACCTCTCAGCCGCGCGCGTGAAGCTCTGTTCCTCAGCGATGGCCACGGCGTATCTCATCTGCTGCAGTTCCACCCATCGATCTTAGTGAGGCATCGCTCCCATCTCATCCATGTCATCGACGAATCGATGCGCACCCCTCAGGCTGGACGCATGACGACTCATGCCGGCCCCTCCCAAGCCTCGTGCGTCTCCAGGTCGGCCACGCCCGGCGGCGCCCCGTCAGACAGCCGCATGAGAATCGCCTGGATCGCTCTGACGTCCCTGGCACCGGCCGTGTGGGGGACGACGTACATCGTCACCACCCACGCCCTTCCCCCGGGGCATCCGGTCTTCGCGGCACTGATGCGGACACTGCCTGCGGGCGTCCTCGCCCTCCTCGCCTCCCGGCAGCTGCCACGCGGAACGTGGTGGTGGAAGAGCATCGTCCTCGGGGCCCTCAACATGGCCTGCTTCTTCCCCCTCCTCTTCGTCGCCGCGCAGCACCTGCCTGGAGGCGTGGCCGCGACACTTGGCGCCGCGCAACCGATCATCGTCGCCGGCCTCGTCGTCGCCGTCCTCGGTGAGCCCCTGTCGGCATGGAGACTGATATGGGGCGTGAGCGGCGTCGTCGGCATCGCTCTCGTCGTCCTGGGACCGCAGGCACAGCTCGACGCCCTCGGGGTGGCAGCCGGCCTGGGCGGAGCCGCCTCGATGGGGCTGGGAGTCGTCCTCACCAAACGGTGGGGCAGGCCCGACGGCGTCAGCGCCCTTGGTCTGGCCGGCTGGCAGCTCACCGGTGCCGGCCTCCTGCTCGTCATGCCCGCCCTCGTCATCGACGGCATCCCAACCGGAATCGGTACCAGAGCCGTAGCGGGATACGCCTGGCTCGGGCTCGTAGGAGGGCTGGCCGCCCTACGTCCTGTGGTTCGAGGGTATCCGCAGGCTGCCGGTCACACCGACGACGCTGCTGGGGCCTGCTCTCACCTCTGAACGCGGCGCTCCTCGGGCACGTCATCGCCGATGAGGCGCTCACGCCCTTCCAGTTCCTGGGGTTCGCGCTCGCTCTGACCGCGATGAGCGCGGGCCAGCTCGCCCCTCTCTCCTCCCGATCCTCCTCTCGAAAGGACCCCTCATGAGAATCACCGTCCTTGGTGCCACCGGCATGGCCGGGACAGCCGTCGTCAACGAGGCGCTCAGTCGCGGTCACGAGGTGACCGCCGTCTCCCGGCGGCGACGCCATCGGGCCGGCGCCCGCCTCACCTCATGCCTGCTGGACGTCACCGACGTCCAGGGTGTGGCCGGTCTCCTGAAAGACAGTGACGCCGCCGTCATCGCAGTGCGCCCGCCCGCCGGTCACGAGAGCGACCTGGCCCGACTGACAACGGCCGTCCTGGACGCCGCCTCCAGGAGCCGAACGCCCCTGCTCATCATCGGAGGCGCGGCTCCGCTGAGCTCGCCCGGTGATCCCGTCACCCTCGCCATTGACGACCCCACCATTGTGCCGCCGGCCTGGGAGAGACGTGGCCCAGGCGAGCCTCGATCAGTTCCGGGCGTGCCAGGCGCACAGCTACAAGGGCTGGGTCTATCTCAGCCCTCCGGCGATCTTCGGTCCGGGAGAGGTCACTGGCTCCTACCGCCGCGGAACCATCACGCTTCTGCGGGACGCCCGCGGGGAATCCCGCATCAGCCCCGAGGACCTGGCGCTCGCCGTCGTCGACGAGCTGGAGCATCCCGGCAGAGAGCAGCACATCACCGTCATCGCCGCGGACTGAGAGGACTCAGATCCAGGACGACAGGAGCATGTGGGAGACCCAGAAGGAACGTGAGACCGTCTGCCCGGTCCAGATCGGCCACCAGAAGGCCGCCGCCATGCAGGCCAGGAGCGTGACCACGATGATGAGGCAGATGCCCTCGGTGCGGATCTGCCACGTGGGCGCCATCGTCCACTTCGACAGGGAGGCCCACGGCATGCGCCGGCCGGCCGATTGCGGCGCTCCGTCGACGGGCCGTGTCGGCGTGGCGGTGCTCGACGACGTCAACGGGCCCGGGTAGCCGGTCAGCTCGGCGTAGGCCTGCGCCTGGGCCGCATCGGCCCCCGGGTTGGTGACGGGGACGTCGGGTTCGAGGCCGTCGTTGATATCGGTCAGGGCCGTGTTGATGCGGTACATGCCGGGATCGGTCTCCTCCACCGGCGGTGTCCACACAGGTGTGCGTGCGAACTGCGGGCCGAAACCCAGGAATCTGGCGCCGATGCCGCGCCACGGCCGGATACCCGGGCCGATCTGCCGCCTCCGGAGGGCCTCCATCTGAGTATCTGCACTCGCCGAGCCGGGCAGTGGTGGCACCAGCCCAGATGCCATGCCCAGCGCCAGCACGAGGACGAGCACGACGCAGGGCACGAAGGCCACCGTGTAGAAGGTGAAGATGGTGCGATCCCGGTACTGGAACCACGGCACGTACAGACCCAGGTAGCCGATGAGAGGCACCCAGGCCCGCCAGTCACGGTTCTTCACCCCGATGATGACCACGGCCACCAGCGCCACCACGGCTGACCACCAGATGACGATGTTCCCGATCGAGGTGATCGCCTGAATGCAGTCCCCACTCCCGCAGGTCTGCGGCACCTGAGCCTTGTCCTCCCAGAAGAAGGAGGTCGGTCGGGTCTGAAACAGCCAGCCGGAGGGCTTCGATTGGTACGTGTGCGAAGCATCCAGGCCCACGTGGAACTTGTACATGCTCTGGTGGTAGGCGATGAAGTCGTAGATGCTCAAGAGCACCGAGTTGACCGAGTTGTTGGTGTGCTCGGACAACCAGGGAACGAGGACTTGGTTGTGCGCCTTGAGCTCCCCCAGTGTCCAGCCGCGCATGTAGGCGTGGGGGTGCGTGAACCAGGACCACCAGCAGCCGACGTAGACCGCGGCCGCCACCGGAACCGTCTGACGGAAGTCGCTCCTGACCTGGGTGGTGATCCCCTCCAGGAACCAGTCCTGCGCACGGATCCGTCGCAGTGCAAGCATGTCCCAGATGGCGACGGTGATGCCGGAGGCCGCCACCAGGTAGAGCCCCGACCACTTGATGGAGCAGGTCAGCCCCAGCGCGATGCCGGCAGCCAGCAGCCAGGGGCGGATCGGGGCACGTGGGCTGCGTGCCCCAGGCTTGGTTCCTGCCATCTTGCGAGCCAACCTCGCCCGCCACCACTCCCGGTCCCGGACCAGGCAGTACAGGGTCACGGTGGCGAAGAAACCGATGAACACGTCCAGTAGTCCGATGCGGGACTCGGTCAGGGCCACACCGTCGATCGCCAGGAGCAGACCGGCCAGTCCTGCCAGCAGTGGTGAGCGGGTCAGGCGCATCGTCAGACGCGACAGCAGCATCACCGTGAGGATTCCGGCGACGGCTGGCATGAACCGCCAGCCGAAGGGTGACTCCGGCCCGAAGATCTCCATGCCGGCGCCGATGAGCCACTTGCCCAGCTGAGGGTGGACGACGTAGGACGCCTCCGAGGACAGACCGGAGAAGTCCCCGTTGGCGAAGGCCACATCGGAGTTGGCCGCCCAGCTCCCCTCATAGCCCAGGTGCCACAGGGAGTAGGCGTCCTTGACGTAGTAGATCTCGTCGAACATGAGCGTCTTGGGATGGTTCAGTCCGATGAGGCGCAGCAGCGCGGCGATGACGCCGACGACGCCGGTGGCCAGCCACCCGCGGGCTCTCACGCCCATGGGCATCACAGCACCCACCGGGCCCAGCCCGAGCAGGGTGCGCAGCTCGGCCTCGGTACGCTCAGCGGCGGCCGACTCTGCCGGTGTGGGCTCTGCGGGCTCGGCCTGTCCCTGGGTGGGCTCTGCCGGTGTGGGGTCTGCGGCCCCGGTCTGCCCCTGGGTGGGTTCGGCCGGTGTGGGGCCTGCGGCCCCGGTCTGCTCCTGGGTGGGTTCGGCCGGTGTGGGGCCCTGCGGCCCCGGTCTGCTCCTGGGTGGGTTCGGCCGGTGTGGGGTCTGCGGGCTCAGCCTGTTCCCAGGGCGGGCTCTGCCGGTGCGGGGTCCGCGGCCTCATCCCGCCCCGAGGCGGGTTCCTGTGCTTGTTCCTGCTCCGCGTCCGGGTCGGGGGAACCGTCGCGGGACTGCTCGGGGGACTGTTCGGGAGACAGCGCGCTCGGAGTCGTCACACTCTGAGTGTAGGCGGAGGCTTCATCGAGAGCGCACCGACATACTGTGTCCCTATGACTGAGAGCCGCCTGCCCGCACCAGCCGCCACCGTCGGAGACGGTCACGACGACAGACCCGGCCCGGACGACCTACCCGAATCCACTGCTGCCGACGACGTTGCTGCTCCCGCCGCCCACAGCCCGGACCTGCGCGGCGGGACGATCACCCTGGCCGCCACCCCGATCGGCAATGTCTCCGACGCCTCCCGGCGCCTGTGCCGGGCCCTGGAGCAGGCCGATCTCATCGCCGCCGAGGACACCCGCCGGCTGCGGGCCCTGGCGCAGCGTCTCAACGTCGAGTCCCGGGGGCGCGTCATCGCCTTCCATGAGCACAATGAGCGCGAGCGGGCCCCGGAGCTGCTCGAGTCCGCCCGCGGAGGTCAGCGCGTCCTGGTCGTCTCCGATGCCGGCATGCCATCGATCTCCGACCCCGGGTACCGGCTCGTCCAGGCCGCGGTCCGTGAGCAGGTCCCCGTCACCGTCGCACCGGGCCCCTCAGCGGTGCTGGCCGCTCTGGCCCTGTCCGGGCTGGCCTCCGACCGGTTCTGCTTCGAGGGATTCCTGCCGCGCAAGCCGGGGGAGCGGCGTCGTGCCCTGGAGTCCCTGGCCACTCAGGGGCGCACCATGATTTTCCTGGAGTCCCCCCGCCGCGTCCACGGCTCCCTGGCCGCCATGGCCGAGGTCCTCGGTGCCGATCGCCCCGCGGCACTGTGCCGGGAGCTGACCAAGACCCATGAGCAGGTGATGCGGGCCCCGTTGTCCGAGCTGGCCCGGGCCACGGCCGACGGTGTCCTGGGGGAGGTGGTCCTCGTCGTCGCCGGAGCCGAGCCCGTCGTCGCCGGCCCTGAGGCCGCCGCACACAAGGCCCTGGAACTGGCCGAGGCCGGCATGCGCCTTAAGGCGGCTGCGGCCCAAGCGGCCGCCGAGGGCGGTCTGCGCCCCAACGAGGTCTACCGCGCGGCCCTGGAGCTGCGTGACACCGCAGACTGACCCGACTGGGTCCCCGGCGCGGCCGATCCCGCTATGGTCGGGTCATGAACACCGAGCACCGCACCGCTCCCCAGGCCCGCGCTCGCCGGGCACTCATCATCGTCGACGTCCAGCCCACCTTCTGCGAGGGAGGCGCCCTGGCGGTGAACGGCGGTAACGCCGTCGCCGAGCGCATCGCCGCCCACCTGTCCTCTCACCGAGGCGACTACGACCTGGTGGTCACCACCCAGGACTGGCACATCGACCCCGGAGAGCACTTCTCCAGCGAACCCGACTTCATCGACACCTGGCCCGTTCATGGCGTGGCCGACTCCGCCGAGGCCCAGCTCCACCCCGCCCTGAGCGGGCTGGAGGCCGACGCCGCCGTGAAGAAGGGCCAGTACGCCGCCGCCTACTCCGGTTTCGAGGGCGTCGACGAGGGTGGGCGCACCCTGGCGGACATCCTGAGCGCCGCCGGTATTGAGGCCGTCGACGTCGTCGGCCTGGCCGAGTCCCACTGCGTCAAGGACACCGCCCTGGACGCGGTCCGGCAGGGCTACCGGGTGCGGGTCCTGACCGATCTGACCGAACCGGTCAGCCCCGAGCTGGGACGTGCCGCCCGCGCCGACATGGGCGCCGCCGGCATCGAGCTGGTGCCCTCCCACTGAAGGACCGCCCATACCGGTCACCGGGCTGCTGGTCGGGGCTGCGGCCCACCATCGCCCCGAACGCCATGGGTGCCCTCACCGGTTCTCTCGGTGAGGGCACCCATGCGTTGCCTGAGGCGGGTTACTGGGCCGGCCAGCCACCGGGCTGCTGGTACGGGCCCGACTGCCCGGGCTGAGGCTGCTGGTTGTACGGGCCCTGCTGCTCGGGCTGGGTGAACACCGACGGCTGCCCGGGCTGAGCCTGCTGCTGCGCCGGTTGCTGACCCGTCCACCCGAACTGGGCGGTCGGCGCCATCTGCGAGTACTGAGGTACGGCTCCCGCCCCCGCGGCCGAAGGCGCGTGAGGGGCCGGCTGGGGAGCCGGCTCCGGCTGCTGGTACTGGGGCTGCTGGGCGTACTGCGCCGCCTGCGGCCGCTGGTCGGACTGCCAGGCGCCCTGGGTGTAGACGGTCGGAGTGCCTGGCGCCGTACCGGCCGTCGTGCTGAACGGCTCACCCGCCGCAGCCGGAGCGGTACCGGCGGCTGCCAGCTTGGAGCGCCAGGCCATGCCGCCGGCGCCCATCGCGAGGCCCACGACCGCCATGATGATCGCGCCGACGACCCCGAACAGCGACAGCAGGGTGGCCTTCGCCGACGAGGGGGCGACGATCTCACCCACGGAGACTCCCGAGGTGTTGTTGCAGTCAACAGTGTAGGCGCCCGACTTCTCGGAGGAGAAGGTCGAGAAGAGCTTGCCGCCCTTGACCTTCGTGGATGACGAGCTCGACTTCGTGGTGACGTTGTCGCCATCAGGAGAGGTCACTGAGCAGTCCGGCGCGTCGTCGTCGTTGCTGTAGAACAGCCCGTAGGTGCTGCCCTTATCCAGCTCCACCGTGGCGGCCTGGTCGTCCGGCAGGTTGGTGACGGTGGCGTTGAACTGGCCACGGGTGAGTGCCGAGCCGATTCCGCCGATGATGGCGATGAGGAGGATGGCCAGGCCGGCCACTGCCAACACCGTCGGAGCAGCCAGGTTCCTGGACGTCGTCGGTTGGCTCACGGCACCCGGGTAGGCGGCCTGGGGTGTCTGGAACGGCGGGGCCGGCGGGTACTGCGGAGGCCGGCCGCCGGCCGGAACGGGGGCGTAGCCGTTCGCCGACCAGCCTGCTGGGCTCGCTGAGTACTGGGAGTCGGGGTACTGGGACATAACTGGCCTTTCTGGTCCATCGTGTCCGTGTCGGAGGCGCGTGGGAACACGTCATGACGGTGTGCACGGCAGCATCGTGATGCTGGAGGCTCGCAGCGCATCCGAGACCCCTCAGGAGGTGCCGACGTGTGCCGGAACAATCACCGGGCGGTAGCCGCACGACTCGGAGAGACTACCGGGTACCGATACGCCCCCGCAGGCCGTGGACCAGATCCGCGGCCGTGGACTGAAGTGGCCGGGGACCCGATAGGCTGACCTCCATGACCCACATCCTGTCCGCAGTCGCCTGGCCGTACGCCAACGGCCCGCGTCACATCGGCCACGTCGCCGGCTTCGGTGTTCCCTCTGACGTCTTCTCGCGCTACATGCGCATGGCCGGTCATGACGTCCTCATGGTCTCGGGCACCGATGAGCACGGCACCCCGATCCTCGTCGCCGCCGACGAGGAGGGCCTCAGCGCCCGTGAGCTCGCCGACCGCAACAACCGCCTCATCGTCGAGGACCTCGTGGCCCTTGGCCTGTCCTACGACCTGTTCACCCGCACCACCGCCGGCAACCACTACCACGTGGTCCAGGACATGTTCACCACCGTGCGGGACAACGGCTACATGGTCCAGCAGGTGACCCGCTCGGCGATCTCCCCCCTCCACCGGGCGCACCCTCCCCGACCGCTACATCGAGGGCACCTGCCCGATCTGCGGCGCTGAGGGCGCCCGAGGGGACCAGTGCGACACCTGCGGCAACCAGCTCGACCCCACCGACCTCATCAGCCCGCGCTCGCGGATCAACGGCGAGACCCCCGAGTTCGTGGAGACCACCCACTGGTTCCTGGACCTGCCCGCCCTGGCCCAGGCCCTGGGCGCCTGGCTCGACGAGCGCGAGGCCTCCGGAACCTGGCGGCCCAACGTCATCAAGTTCTCCCAGAACCTCCTGGGGGACATCCGCCCGCGCGCCATGACCCGTGACATCGACTGGGGCATCCCGGTGCCCGGCTGGGAGGACCAGCCCACCAAACGCCTCTACGTCTGGTTCGACGCCGTCATCGGCTACCTGTCCGCCTCCGTGGAGTGGGCGCGCCGCAGCGGCGACCCCGAGGCATGGCGAGCCTGGTGGAACGACCCCCAGGCCCTGTCCTACTACTTCATGGGCAAGGACAACATCGTCTTCCACTCCCAGATCTGGCCCGCCGAGCTCCTGGGCTACAACGGTCAGGGCGAGAGAGGCGGCGAGCCCGGGCGCCTGGGCGTGCTCAACCTGCCCACCGAGGTCGTCTCCAGTGAGTTCCTCACCATGGAGGGCAAGAAGTTCTCCTCCTCCCACGGCATCGTCATCTACGTACGTGACTTCCTCCAGCGCTATCAGGCCGACGCCCTGCGCTACTTCATCTGCGCGGCCGGCCCGGAGACCGCGGACGCGGACTTCACCTGGGCGGAGTTCGTCCGGCGCACCAACGGCGAGCTCGTGGCCGGCTGGGGCAACCTGGTCAACCGCACCGCCTCGATGATCCACAAGCGCTTCGGGCGGATCCCCGAGCCCGCCGAGCTCCAGGACGTCGACCGGGTCCTGCTCGACGCCGTCGAGGCCGGTTTCGCCTCCGTGGGTGACCTCATCGCCCAGCACCGTCAGAAGGCTGCCCTGGGGGAGGCGATGCGCCTGGTCGGCGAGGCAAACAAGTACGTGGCCGACACCCAGCCCTTCAAGCTCAAGGGTGAGGACCCTGAGACGCAGGCCCGACTGGCCACGGTCCTGCACACGCTGGCCCAGGTGGTCACCGACCTCAACCTCATACTCTCGCCCTTCCTGCCGCACGCCGCCAACGACGTCGACCGGGTCCTGGGCGGGCGCGGTCGGATCGCCCCGATGCCCCGTATCGAGGGAGGTCGACGAGCTCGACCCCGAGCGTCTGCCCGAGGCCTTCGACGGCCGCACCGGCTACCCGATCATCACCGGTGACTACCAGGACGCCCCCACCTGGGGGCGCCACCCGGTCGCCGTCGGCACCCCCGTGGACAAGCCGGCCCCGGTGTTCACCAAGCTGGACGAGTCGATCATCGAGGCCGAGCTGGCCCGTTACGCCGGCTCCGTGCCCGATGACGTCACCGGCTCCTGAGGGCGCATGAGCTCGAGGAAACGCGACCGCTCCTGGCCGCCGGCCGACGCCGTCGCCCCCCTGGCGGCGCCGGTCACCGACAACCACACGCACCTACCGGTCGCGGCGGACGCCGGCGGCCCCGGTTCCGAGGCGCCGCTGAGCGCCGCCGAGCTGGTGGAGCGCGCCGCCGCCGTGGGCGTGATCCGCGTGGTGACCTCCGCCTGTGAGGTCACCACCTGGGAGGAGAGCCTGTCCCTGGCCCGAGAGCTGCCGGGGGTGCGCGTGGCCCTGGCCGTGCACCCCAACGAGGCCGTTCTCCACGCCGGGGTGCGCGAGACCGGCCCCGACGGGCTCGCCCCGCGCGCCCGGGCCCACCACGCCGAGCCGCTCGAGGATGTCATGGTCCGCCTGGAGGAGACGCTCAGGGCGAACGCCGACGTCGCCGTCGCCGTCGGAGAGAGCGGCCTGGATTTCTTCCGCACCGGTGAAAAGGGGGCCTCCGCCCAGCGCGAGGCCTTCCGGGCGCACATCGCCCTGGCCAAGGACCTCGACCTGCCCCTGCAGATCCACGACCGTGACGCGCACGCCGCCTGCGTGGAGGTCCTCAAGGCCGACGGCGCCCCTGCGCGCACCGTCTTCCACTGCTTCTCAGGCGGTCCGCAGCTGGCCGCCGCCTGCGCCGAGCACGGCTGGTACGCCTCCGTCGCCGGCCCGCTCACCTATCCGGCCAACGACTCCCTGCGGGAGGCGGTCGCCGCCCTGCCCGACGAGCTGCTCCTGGTGGAGACCGACGCCCCCTACCTCCCTCCCAAGCGCTGGCGCGGCCGTCCCAACGCCTCCTACCTGCTGGGCGACACGGTCCGCTTCCTGGCCGAGCGGCGGGGCCTGGGTGAGGAAGACCTCTGCCGCCGTCTGCAGGCCACCACTGAGGCGGTCTACGGGACCTGGTGATCGACGTCGGCCGCCGGGGCGACGGGGCACTCAGACCTGTGGACCCTGACGTGCTGCGGGGAGGATGCCCGCAATCCGGGGAAGAGGAGAAGAGCGCGGGGTAGCCCCGGCGCGGCCGATTTTGTCCGGACGATGCCTCCCAGGTTGTCACCGTTCATTCAGAAGTGTCCCAGGTGGGTGGCAGGTGGGAATCAGGGCCCCTCTGCACGGTTCCATCACAGGCCCACAGGGTGTGAGCAGGTGCATTGGCACGCCCCTGGGTCATCGGTTAGTGTGACGCACAGTCGTCAAAACGAAGGAAGTTCTATCGTGGGTCGTCACTCCCAGACCAGTTCTCTGATCTCTGGCCTTGGTTCCTTGGCCTCCAAGAAGCGGACCGCCTCCGGCAGCCACGGCCGTCGTCGCGCAGACGGGCCTGCCAAGACCTCCCTGACCCCCATGCTCTTCAAGGCGGGGGGTGCCGCAGCGGTCTTCTCCCTGGCGGTCTCCGGTGCCGCCTACGCGGCCATCTCCGCAGGGGATGACGAGGGGCGCTCCTCCTCGGGCGGTTCCTTCGGGCTGATCGGCGGCGAGTCGGACGGACAGGCCAAGGACGCCGCCACCCAGAAGGCCGGCTCCGGCAAGATCGCCAGCGCTCAGACCTCCACCACCACCGTCGATGAGCCTCAGGTTCACAGCACGGTGAAGAAGGAGACCGACTCCCTGCCCAAGGGTGAGACCAAGGTCGAGACCGCCGGTGTTGACGGGCTCGTGCGCACCACCTACGAGGTCACCACCCAGGACGGCAAGGAGGTCTCCCGCACGCCGGTCGCCCAGGTCGTCGTCACTAAGAAGGTGGACGAGGTCGTCCTGGTGGGCACCGGGGAGCAGCAGGCTCAGCAGGAGACCGCCCAGCAGGACCAGTCCGCAAGTGACGGGCAGGCCGCTCAGGCCAACGAGGGCGGTGAGGGCTCGGGCGACAGTACTCCGGCACCCGCGGCTGACTCTGGAGTGTCAGCATCAGACCCCGAGGGCGCCAAGGCTATCGCTCGGTCCATGATGGACAAGCACGGCTGGGGGGACTCCGAGTTCTCCTGCCTGGACAGCCTGTGGACCCGTGAGTCCGGCTGGAACTACCAGGCCGAGAACGCCGCCTCGGGCGCCTACGGCATCCCCCAGGCCCTGCCCGGCAGCAAGATGAGCGAGGTCGCCGATGACTGGGCCACCAACCCCTCCGTCCAGATCACCTGGGGCCTGAACTACATCTCCGGCCGTTACGGCACCCCCTGCTCGGCCTGGGCCCACTCCGAGGCCGTCGGCTGGTACTGAGCCGAAGCAGCCTACTCGGCACGTCTTCGACGGCGCCCGTCTCCCCGTGAGGCGGGCGCCGTCGCCATTATTGTGGGACGCATGTCACACGGGAGTGAGGTGGTTTATTGTCGTCACTGTGACGCTTCCACTACCGTGGCACTCGCCGTCGATCGGAAGGACGTCTCCCCATGACTCCCCTCGCCCATTCCCACGCCCACAACCTGCCGGAGGAGCCGCAGGCGCCGGACTCGCATGAGGCGGCCCCGGGGCGGCGCGGCATGCGCAGCATCGCGCTGCGCGCCGGTCTGGCGGCCCTGGCTCTGTCGGTTGCGGTCTCCGGGGCCGCCTACGCCGCTGTCCGTGTGGGGGAGTCCTCTCGTGCTTCCGGCGTCCAGGCGGCCGAGCAGCGCACCGATGGCCTGGGTGCTGAAGGAGCCCGCAGCAGGGTCTCAGTCACGCCGAGCACCCAGAAGGTGACCACTGAGACGGTCGACGCCACCGACCCCCATGGCTCCGTCCAGCAGGAGAGCGGCGATCTGCCCGAAGGTGAGACCAAGGTGGCCACGGCCGGTGTCGACGGCGTCGTGCGCACCACCTATGAGGTCACCACCGTGGGCGGCAAGGAGATCTCCCGCACGCCGGTCGCCCAGGTCGTCGTCACCAAGAAGGTCGATGAGGTCGTCCTCGTCGGCACCGGCGCGGCCAAGAAGCAGGAGAGCAAGCAGGGCCGGCCTCAGACTCAGGGGCAGGCTCAGCCTCAAGGTCAGTCTCAGGGGCAGACCCCGAAGCCCTCGGAGTCCTCCAGCGGATCTGGAGGCTCCGGCGGTTCGGCGTCCGGCGGCAGTGCCGGCACGACCAGCAGCGAGGCCGGCGACGATGTGTGGGCCAGCTCGCCCAGTGCGAGTCCGGCGGCAACCCGGCGGCCAACACCGGCAACGGCTTCTACGGCATGTACCAGTTCACCCTGGAGACCTGGCAGTCCCTGGGTGGAACCGGCTACCCCCACGAGGCCGACGCCGCCACCCAGACCGCCATGGCCAAGAAGCTCCAGGCCCAGGCCGGCTGGGGCCAGTGGCCCGGCTGCGCCGACAAGCTCGGCCTGCACTGAGTGGCTCAAGCCGCGCCGGGGGCGTCACACGCATTCCGAGGCCGGATCATGCAGAGAACATGCGGCATGTTCCCAGGTATCTCACAGTGACAAAAGGTGGGTGCCGGTTACTGTGTCCCCATGACGTTGCCGGCCCCCGATTCACAGGTGCCCCCGGCAGGAGCCGCCCGCGCCGACGGGCACGATCCTGCAGGAGCCTGTGAGGCCACCTCCGAGACCCCCGCCGCCGCCCTCATGGAGATCCGCCCGGACTCTCCCGATCCCGGCGAGCACGGTGCCTCCGCGGGCTCCCGGACCGCCGGTCTCCTGGGGCCCACTGAGGTCCGCGGCCTGTCCCAGGCACTGGGAATCCGCCCCACCAAGACGCTGGGGCAGAACTTCGTCCACGACGCCGGCACGGTGCGCCGCATCGTCAGGAGCGCGGGCGTGCGCCCCGACGACACGGTCCTGGAGATCGGGCCGGGCCTGGGCTCCCTGACCCTGGCCCTCCTGGAGGCCGGGGCGCGAGTGATCGCCGTCGAGATCGACCCCGGCCTGGCCCGGGCGCTGCCCGTCACCGTCGCCGACCGCATGCCGCAGGCCGCCGGTCGCCTCAGCCTCATCGAGGCCGATGCGCTGAGCATCACCGGTCCGCAGTCGCTGGGTGAGGCCGGGCCCCTCCCACCCGCCTCGTGGCGAACCTGCCCTACAACGTTGCCGTCCCCGTCCTGCTCACCGCGCTGGAGGCCCTGCCCGGCCTGGAGAGCGTCACCGTCATGGTCCAGGCCGAGGTCGCCGACCGGCTCGCCGCCGAGCCCGGCTCTCGGACCTACGGGGTCCCCAGCGTCAAGGCCGCCTGGTACGCCTCGGCCCGTCGCACCCTGACCATCTCCCGGCACGTCTTCTGGCCCGTGCCCAACGTCGACTCCGCCCTCGTCGAGCTCGTGCGCCGCCGGCCCCCGCCACCCGCGCCACCCGTGAGCAGGTCTTTGCCGTGGTCGACGCCGCCTTCGCCCAGCGCCGCAAGACCCTGCGCAAGGCCCTGGCGAGGCTTGCCGGAGGGGCCGACGCCGCCGAGAGCGCCCTGCGCGCCGCCGGCATCGACCCGACGCGGCGCGGCGAGACCCTCGACATCACCGCCTTCGCCGCCTTGGCCGAGGTGCTGCAGCCCGTCGCCGCCGATGAGACCGCTGCGCCAACGCCTTCCACCTCACAGGAGCAGTCATGAGCCATCTGCGTGCCGTTCCCGACGGCCCCACCGGTCCGCGTGAGTCCACCGTGCCGCCCCGTAGCGGCTCGGCCAGCTCGGTGCGCGTCGAGGCCCCCGGCAAGGTCAACCTCTTCCTGTCCGTCGGCTCCCCCGGCCCCGACGGCTACCACCCGCTCACGACGGTCTTCCAGGCGGTCCGCCTCATCGAGACCGTCACCGCCCGTCGGCAAGCCGTCCAGGACCACGGCACCGTCACGCTCACCCTCGAGGAGCCCGACGCCGGCGTGCCGGTGGACGGCACCAACCTGGCCGTACGGGCCGCCACGCTGCTGGCGCAGACCACCGGTGTCAGCGAGGGCGTCGACCTGCTGCTGCGCAAGCGCGTCCCCGTCGCCGGTGGGATGGCCGGGGGATCCGCCGACGCCGCCGCCGCCCTCGTGGCCTGCAACGCCCTGTGGGGTACGGGCCTGTCCCTGCCCGAGCTCTCCGCCCTGGCCGCCCGGCTCGGAGCCGACGTCCCCTTCCCCCTGACCGGGGCCACCGCCGTCGGGAGCGGTCGCGGCGACCTCGTCACCCCGATTATGACCCGGGGCGCCTACCACTGGGTCTTCGCCCTGGCCGAGGAGGGCCTGTCCACCCCGGCGGTCTTCCGGCGATTCGACGAGCTGGCCGGCACCGGACAACCCGCCGTGCGTGACGTGCCCGAGGCCCTCACCGCCGCCCTGCGCGCCGGAGACGCCCGCGGCCTGGCTGGCTCCCTCCACAACGACCTCCAGGCCGCCGCCCTCGACCTGCGCCCCGAGCTGGCCCGGGTCATCGCCGTGGCCGAGGAGGCCGGGGCCCTGCGCGCCATCGTCTCCGGCTCCGGTCCCACCATCGCCGTCCTGGTCGAGGACCCCGGCAGCGCCCAACGGGTCTCGCGCGCACTGAAGGCCTCGGGTCTGGTCGCCGACGTCCTGCGCGCCGACGCCCCCGTGGCCGGCGCCCGGGTGGTGGGCTGATGGCGCACCTGCTCGGCGTGGAGAACCTGCGCCTGACGGTCGGCTCCCGCCTCCTCCTGGACGAGGTCACCCTGGGGCTGGAGGACGGCACCCGCGTCGGTGTCCTGGGCCCCAACGGTGCCGGCAAGTCCACCTTCCTGGCGGCCCTCGCCGGTCGGCGTGAGCCCGACGGCGGCCGCGTCACTCGCACCGGCGGTGTGAGCGTGGCCGTCCTCAGCCAGACCGATGATCTGCCACCGGGCGCCACCGTGCGCACCGCCATCCACGGTCAGGCCCCCGAGCACGAGTGGGCCTCCGACCCGGCCGTACGAGATATCCACGCCGGACTCATCGCCGACCTCGACCTGTCCGCCGACGTCGCCACCCTCTCCGGGGGCCAGCGCCGCCGCGTCGCCCTGGCCGCGGTCCTCACCCGCCGCGCCGACGTCGTCATCCTCGACGAGCCCACCAACCACCTCGATGTCGAGGGTGTGGACTGGCTCGCCCGTCACCTGCGGGCCCGCTTCAACGGCCCGGGAGGCCGAGCCTCCGGCGCCCTGGTCACCGTCACCCACGACCGCTGGTTCCTGGACGCCATCTGCACCAACGTGTGGGAGGTCGTTCCCGGCGTCGACCCCGGCGGTGGGCGCCCCCAGCTGGCCGGCCGCATCGAGACCTACGACGGCGGGTACGCCGCCTACGTCCTGGCCCGGGCCGAGCGCGCCCGCCAGGCCGCCGTGGCCGCCGTCAAGCGGGAGAACCTCCTGCGCAAGGAGCTGGCCTGGCTGCGCCGCGGCGCCCCCGCCCGCACCTCCAAGCCCCGCTTCCGCATCGAGGCCGCCGAGGCCCTCATCGCTGATGTGCCGCCCCCGCGCGACACCGTGGCCCTGACCGCCATGGCCACGGCCCGCCTGGGCAAGAAGGTCCTCGATCTCGAGGACGTCACCGTGTGTTACCCCGGGCCGCCCACCGACAGCGGCGAGGCGTCCCAGCGCGAGGTCCTGCGCCGGGTCACCTGGCGGCTCGCACCCGGTGAGCGGGTCGGCGTCGTCGGCGTCAACGGTGCTGGCAAGACCACCCTGCTGCGCCTGCTTGAAGGCGTCCAGGAGCCCACTGCCGGTCGCGTCGCCCGCGGCAAAACCGTTCAGGTGGCCGCCCTGTCCCAGTCCACTCACGAGCTCGACGCACTCGCGGACCTGCGCGTCGTCGAGGCCGTGTCCATGGTGGGGGAGAGGGTCGTCGTCGGGGACAAGGATATGACGGCGGCCCAGCTCGTCGAGCGCCTGGGCTTCACCCGTCAGCACGCCTGGACCCGGGTCGGCGAGGTCAGCGGTGGGGAGCGGCGTCGCCTCCAGCTCCTGCGCCTGCTCATGACCGAGCCCAACGTGCTCCTGCTCGACGAGCCCACCAACGACCTGGACACCGACACTCTCGCCGCCGTCGAGGACATCCTCGACTCCTTCCCCGGCACCCTCGTGGTCGTCTCCCATGACCGCTACCTCCTGGAACGGGTGACCGATCACCAGGTGGCGCTGCTGGGGGACGGCGGCGTGCGTGATCTGCCCGGCGGGGTCGAGCAGTACCTCCAGATGCGCCGTGAGGTCATGGGTGCCGCCGGGAACCCGAGAGCTTCAGCGGCGGGCACTGCGGTGTCGGCGACGTCAGGTGAGTCCACGCCTGAGCGCAGCGCCTCGAACGGGGCCCGTCGGCACGAGGCCCGTAAGGCGCTGGGGCGCATCGAGCGGACGATGGAGCGGGCGGCTCAGTCAGTCGCCGCGCTGCACGCGCGCATGGAGGAGGTCTCGGCCGATCCGAACCGAGTGGGCGAGCTGGCCGAGCTCGGCCGTGAACTCGTGGCCGCCGAGGCGGCCCACGCCGATTTGGAGGAGCAGTGGCTCGAGGCGGCGGAGGCGTTGGAGGCCTGAGAGGCGGCGGCGCTGCGGGCCTACGAGGACCTCATCGCCGGAAGCGGTGAGGAAAGGGCGGGACTCGGGGAGAGGGAACAGGAGTGGGGACTGAAGCGGCGTCGTCGCTGCTCGTGATCGCCGGGACCTTCTGCCTGGTTCAGACGACGGGGGCGACCTGGCGGGCCAGCTCGACGAGATGATCCAGGTTGGGGGCGATGTCCTCGGCGGCGGCGCCCCACAGGCGCATGACCAGGTCCACCGGGACCGTGGGCAGCCCCGCCAGCCTCAGGACGACGACGCCCTGGGTGGGGCCGTTGGACTCGTAGAAGGCGGAGAACCCCACCATGTCCGGGCCCGGCCGCAGGCGCACCAGCTCGGCCTCGGGTAGGAGCGCGGTGACGATATGGCGCTGGGTGGTGCGGCGTCCCTCCTTGGAGCCGTCGTCTTTGGCGATCTCCAGGCTGAGGTCGACGACGAAGGGTGGGTGGGCGACGTCGTCGATGTGCATGAGGCGGGCGAAGCGGCCCTGACGCTCCATGGCCTGCAGCTCGTTGAGCAGGGACTCCAGCTCGGAGCGCCACTGCGGTCCGGTCACTCCCAGGTGGGCGCTGCGGTGTCTGGCCTCCTCCCGCGCCCACCCCGGAGGCGGGAAGGGCGGGATGATCACCCATCGCTGGGGATCAGGAGTGACCGCGATCTGCACTGTGTGTTCCTTCCGAGACGTCGTCCGACTGCGAGGCAGCGGGCCAGGCGCCTACCATGTCTGTCCTATGAGGACCCGAGAGCGACATACGACAATTATGCCTGCATCAGCACGCCGCCGTGTGGTCCGCGTGCTGGTGGATGCGGGGCTCATCATCGCACTCTGTGCCGTCACGGAGCGCTGCTGTGGAATCTTATTCGCTGTCGGGGCGGTTGTGCTGTTTATTGCTGTGATGACTGCCATGATGGCGATGGCAGGCGCCACACCCGGCGGGCTGGTGACGGGGGTCCGTCTGCGGAGGGTGGAGGATACGAACGGTCCCCCTGGACGTTCGGCGGTGATTTACGTCGCATTTCTGGGTCTCTCTTTGGTGGCAACCGCAGGTCTGGCCCCTCTGATGCTGTGGATTCTCTCACTATGGCGTGCTGAACAGCGCACCTGGTTCGATCGACTGGCCGGGACAGTTCTTCTCAGTGCCGGACCGACCTCGGTGTCGGTCTGCTCCCTGGTGGTTGAGGGCTCAGTAATCCCAGTTCTGAGGCCGATTGTTCTCGGGCGCCGGCCGGCCCCGATCGAGTCCCACCCCGATGCGCAGCTCATCGCGGTGCTCCGTTCGGAGGACTCCGTGTCCAAGACGCACGCCCTGTTCGTGCCCGCGTCGGATGGGGTGCTCGTCACAGATCTGGGTTCGACAAATGGTACTCACATCGAGGATGAGGAGGGCGTCCATCGACTCTCACCCGGCCGACCGGAGTACGTGCGTCGGGGACGGCAGGCATACTTGGGTGACGGTGTCTGTATCGTCCGTTGAGGAGAAATGATGACAAACAGCCCGAACAGCAGCGCGAACAACGAGGTCTGGTGGACCGAGGGTTCGTGGACAGGCGTAGTCACGCCACGTGCTGTGATGATCCTGCCTCCGTCGGTGCCGCAGGACCTCACCGAGCGTCTGTGGCGGCTGCTGCGCAGTGAGGAGGCCTCGCTGACGCGGGCCCTGGATGAGCTGGTGATGGGGATGGGCGGACGTCTGGGTGCGATCCCGGACTTCGTGCTCGCCGTCTCAGCGCCCGAGGACGTCTTCCACGTGGCGCTGCGCGGCGCCCCGCAGATGGAGGTCGACGGCAAGGCGCTCGACGCCTCCGCGGTCACCACCTGGTTCGAGACGACGGTGACCACCCCCAACTCGGTCATCGTCAGCGCGCCCGACGGCGCCGGTCAGGTGCGCCGCCCGGCGGTCGACGCCGTCGTGAGCACCGGTCACCTGGTGCTGCGCGGACCGGAGAAGTCCAGCGGGACCCCGTCCCCCAGCCGTGCATCGTCGAAGGGGTCCGGTGACTCCGACGACGATGACCCCGACCCGGCTGGTCCTGACTACTCCACCGCTTCTGCCGGTTCCGCCGGTTCCTCCGCTGCTGCGGTGAGGACCTCTCGGTCCTCCCGCCGGGCATCGCGTCGCGCCTCGCGCCGTCAGTCCGCCTCGTCGGACCGCTCGGAGCAGGACGACTCGTCTGAAGGGGCGCCTGCCGAGACCACCGGTCCCGCCGACGTCGTCGACGACCTCATCGAGATCGCGCAGGACAACGCCGAGCAGCAGGCCCTCGATGGTGCCGAGCTGGCCGCGTCCCTCGAGAGCGCTGAGGCCGCTGAAGCCGTCGAGCCCACCGCCGGTCAGTCCGAGGGCTCCACCAAGGGCTCTGACGCCGCCGACGCCTCCGACGTTTCTGAGGAGTCGGCCCTGATCGCCGACTCCGAGGGCCCTGCTGACCTGCTGGCCGTCGTGGCCGGCATCTCCGAGACGACTGACGCAATTGAGATGACGTCGTCGCCCGAGCTGCCCGAACTGCCTGAGTCTGTCGAGGCCCCCGTCGCGACTCTGGACGCCCAGGCCACTGAGGGCTGCCGAGGCCGCCACCCAGTCCTCACCGGAGGCTTCCGATGAGGATCTGCTGATCGCCTCCGTCTTCGATATCCCGGCTCTGCCGATCCCCTCCGCTCAGGAGGCAGAGGCCATGATCCCGCCCCCTCCGCTCCCGTCGAACGAGGATTTTGAGGCTGCCGGTATCAAGGACGCTGCCGCTGAGGTCACCGAGGTCGCCCAGACCCCGGCCGACTTCGTGCCCGTTGAGGCCGCCGAGGTCGCCGTGGTCGCGGAGGCCACGGCTGTTGCCGAGGCCGCCGCGCAGGCGCACGCCGAGGAAGAGCCCGTACGCTCCGGGGACCACGACGGACAGACCATCAACGGCCTGCCCGAGGACCTCTCCCAGGAGCTGCGTGCCGAGCTGCTCAACCAGGGGCTCGGTCCCCTGGAGCCGAGCCAGTCGGCGGAGGCCGCCGAGTCGGCCGGATCCGCGGCCTCGGCTGCGACAGTGGTCGAGCTCGTGCAGCCCTCTGGCGGCGAGCCGGCGACTGGGGAGCTCGGTCGCGGGGACCATGACGGACAGACCATCAACGGCCTGCCCGAGGACCTGGTCGGCGAGCTCGTGTCCCTCGTGGGAACCGGGCCCTCCAGCCCGGCGTCCCCGGTCTCGGCGAGCTCTCCGAGCGAACCCGACGCCATCCGGATCGTGCTGTCGGCGGTGTGCCCCCAGGGCCATCCCAACCCCACGAACTACACCGTGTGCCGCGTCTGCGGAGCTGAGCTCAACCGTCCGGCCAAGTCGGTGGCCTGCCCCCCTCTGGGGCGCGTGGTCACCTCCGGCGGCGAGAGCATCGAGCTCAACCGCCCCCTTCTGGTGGGTCGCAACCCTGTGGCCGACGACATCACCAGTGTCGCGGAGGTCCCCCTCCGTCCGCTGACCGTCGCCAGCCCCAACCAGCTCGTCTCCCGTAACCATATCCTCATCGACCTGGATGCGTGGAGCGTTCTGGCCCAGGACCTGGGCAACTGCAATGGCACCGTTCTCAACCGTCGGAATGAGGCGCCTGTGCGCCTGTCCTCGGCGAATCCGGTGCTCCTGCGCAGTGGAGACGTCCTCGACCTCGGCGATGGTCAGACCCTCGCCTTTGAGAACCTCCCCTGATGCTGGATCACAAGGGACCGCCTCCGATCATCTCCGGGTTCACGTACCTGGAGAAACTCGGAGCGGGAGGCTACTCCACGGTCTATCTCTTCGAGCAGCACATGCCCCGCCGTGAGGTCGCGGTCAAGGTCATGAACGCTGACGTGGAGGACAAGACCGCCTCCCGCTTCGAGTCGGAGGCGAACCTCATGGCGCGGGTCTCCTCCCACCCGGCCATCCTGTCCATCTACGGCGCGGGTGTCTCCGCCGACGGCCACCCCTTCCTGGTCATGGAGTACTGCCCTCCGCCGCAGCTGGGTGCCATCTTGCGCCAGGGTCCCCTCAATGTCGCTGAGACCCTGTCGACGGCGATCCAGATCGCCGGAGCGGTGGAGACCGCTCACCGGGCCGGCATCGTCCACCGGGACATCAAGCCCGCCAACATCCTGTTCACCACCTACCGTCGTCCGGTGCTCTCCGACTTCGGCATCTCCGCCATGAGCGGTCCGGAGGGGACCGAGGAGCTGCGGGGGATGAGCGTGCCCTGGGCTCCCCCCGAACAGCTGGTTGGGATGCGCTCGGCCAATCCCGCCTCCGATATCTACTCCCTTGGTGCGACCACCTTCGCGATGCTCACGGGGCGCAGCCCCTTCGAGACCGATGGCATCCCGGACGTCTACGAGCTCTCCCGCCGTATCGTCAAGGACCCCCTGCCCCCGCTGGGGCGTCAGGACGCCCCGCCGTCGTTGCACCGCGTGCTGTCGGTGGCGATGGACAAGAACCCGAACTCGCGCTACCCGACGGCACTGGCCTTCGCCCGGGCGCTCCAGCAGGTTCAGGCCGAGCTCGACCTGCCGATCACGACCGTCGACCTGTTCCAGGAACCGGACAAGGCCGCGAAGTCCGTTCGGCGCCCCAACCCCGACGAGGCCGACACCGCCACGAAGATGGGGGTCTTCAACCAGGTCGACGTCACCAGCGAGCACATCGCCATGCGGGTGGATCCCGACGGCGAGGACAAGGGCTCGTCGTCGGACTCGGAGGCCGGTGAGCCGAGCCGCCCGAACCGCATGCGGGCCGTGCTGACCTGGCTGCTGGTCGTGGCCATGGTCGCCGCCGTCGTCGCCGCGATCTTCATCTCCCAGAACCAGGACAAGCGGAAGAAGCCTAACAACCCCATTGCCACGATCGCCCCGCAGCCCGACTCCAACCCCCTCCAGGCCTCGGTGCCCATGGTGGGTGATATCGTCGGTGAGGCGCAGGGCAACGGCAAGGTGAAGTTCAGCTGGGGCGAGCCGGAGAAGAACTGGAGCGGCAGCTACCTCTACCGGGTCAAGCTGCTCGATGAGGAGACCGAGCTGCAGTCCGTCCGCACCAACGAGGTCGACGTTGACGCCCAGCCGGGGCACACCTGCCTGGAGGTCACCGCGGTGCGCTCGGACGGCAAGGCGTCCCCTGGCCAAGACCACCTGCGTCGACACCCTCCTGAGGACGCCTCCTGAGCCCGGTCACTCGCAGTCGCTATGGTGCTCGGCGCGTGAGAAACGGTGCTACCGGGAAAGGTTCGGGATCAGTCCACTCGCGGTGCCACCTTCACCGAACCATGCACCGTTGCAAGCCGTGCAGCAGCATCCTCCAGCACGTTGGGCGGCGGTGCCTGCTCACTTGGAAACGGGGTGACGACAAGATTCCCGTCATCCATGTGCCAGACACCGGTGATCCGCCCTCCCCCGGGTCAGGACGGGAGCGATCCAGCCCGCAGCCTTGCTCACTAGTGAGCGATGCTCATTCGCCAGCATGTGGGTGTCCTTTGTTCCGGGACCAAGGACGAACTGGTCGAATGCTCCTAGGAGGTGGGTTGCGTAGCTGGGCCGGGTGGCCGCGAGCTCGTGCTCATGCTCGGCGAGCAGATACCGTGTCTCACCCTCCACCCTTACCTCGACGAGCTGCTCGCCGAGACTGGCGAACCAGCCCCTGAGCGTTGACTTCTTGTTGCTGTTACGCGAAAGCCACGCATCAAAGGTCTCAGGGGTCGCCGGGCCGTAGGCGGAGAGGTACCGCTTAATGACCGCTGGTGCTGCCTCCGCAGGATCCGGCAGCCCATTCCAGTTCTTCAGAAGACTGGCGGGGTGAGTGAATGTCGCCTTCGAAGACGGGCTCGGGCCGTAGCACAGGGCGCCCTGCCATGCGAGGGGCTTGAGCAGAGCACCCCACCCGGAGCGCAGTTGTTCTTCCATCCCCTTGAACCGTTTGTCCTGAACCAGTTCGCTCACGAGCTCATCACGAGACAGCACCTGACCGTCGAGAAGGTCGGCGACAGACTCCGTCAGCTGCTCGACCTCCTGTGGCGTCGCACCGAAGTGCCGTGACCAGGAGGGCTTGGTCCAGGTACGGGCGCCGGCCAGCAGCGACAGGTACTCCGCTACATCCGAGGACCGCATCGCGTGCAGCGTTCCGCGCATCGTCCACGTCTTGACGAGCGAGTGGTCGGAGTAGGCGCGCTTGACCCCTTCAGGCCGCGGGTTGCGTTGCCGTAAGGCGACAGCGGTCTCAGCTGCGGACGCCACCTGCGCCTGCGCGCCGCAGAGCCGTCCGACGATCTCAACAGGGCCTGCGTCCGTCAACGGTTCCAGGTACTGCCTGTGCAGCCGCCATGCGAGCACCTGTTCGGCGGAGACCTCGATCAACGTCGTCCCCCTCTCGTCGTTGCCGTCAGATTCTAGGCCTCTGAGGCGCCCGGTCGTGCAGGGGCTCGAAGGTCATGGTTCGACGTCGACTGAGGTCCGCCCCGCGCCGAGGGCCTCAAGGCCAAGATGCCATTGAGCGAACGCCGTTGAGGTCCGCAGACACTGGGGCCCGCGCTCCTGGACAGGAGCGCGGGCCCCAGTGCTTGAGGGAACCGGTGAGGGACTCAGACGACCTCCACCTTGAAGGCGACACGGCCGAAGAAGATCGTGCTGCCCTCCAGGGCGGACAGTGCCTTGTCCGGTACGGCCTCGACGGTGCGCCCATCGCGGTACTCCACCCGAGTCCCGTTGGTGGAGTGCAGGTCGGTGACCCACACCCCGTCCAGCAGCGGGAAGATCGCCGCGTGCGTCTTGGACACCGAGCGCGTGGGGTCATCAAGAGCGACGCGTTCCGCCCCGGGGTAGGCCGAGATGTTGTCGGGGTCGCGGCCCACCACCGTGGGCTCGTGGATGAGGATCGGGTTGCCGCCCAGCAGTGGGACGAGACGCACCGACAGGGCTGGAGCGGCCGAGGAGGCCGACGGGAGTGACGGCGTGGCGGCCTGGGCGCTCACGGTAGAATCGGGGTGACCGGGGGCACGGAGGGGCCTGCAGCCGGAGCGGAGGTCGGTGCAGCCGCCTCCGGAATGTTGCCGGCACTGTGCCTGGACACGCCAGTGCGGGACTGCGCCGGCACCTGAGTGGAGGCGGAGTGCTCGCGACGAGCGGAACCGGCCTCAGCGGCCTGGGTATCACTACTGCGGGACTCTCCGGGTGCGGCGTCTCCATCCGCAGGTAAGAGGGGCTCCGGTTCCGAGAAGCGGTGCGAGGCGTGGGACCGGCGCGGAGAGCTCCCCTCCGGGGCGGTCGCGCTCGTCGCGCTGCCGGCGGAGGGCCGAGCATGGCTGCGGTGACTGCGCACGGTCGGATGCGCGGTGCCCTCCGAGGAGGCCGGGACGCCACCGGGCACGGTGGCAGGGTTGGTCAGGTCTATCGGGGACGCGTGCTGCGGAGGCGTCGAATCCTCCTTCGGCTGCTGGGTCGGGCCGTCGTCGGAGATGATGGCTCCCTCCGGCAGGGAGTCCACCGTGGCGGCATCAACCGAGGTGGGAACCGAGGACCAGGGCACCGAGTCGATGAGGGCCTGCGTGTTGCGGTCCGCCGAGGGCAGGATGCTGGAGGTGTCGAAGGTGTGCGCCACCTCCGGGACAGGGTCTGCTCCGGCAGCGAAGCGCTGCCGCTCGGAGGTGAAGAGGCTCTCGCGATGAGGAACGCCGGGCTGTGACACCGACTCTCGCTGATCCTCGGCAGGTGCAGCAGATGAGCCGGAGGCCTTCCTACCGGTGTGACCGGATTGAGTCCTCCAGCGCTGGGCGTGGGCGTGTCGTGGTTCCATCGTTTGTGATGTTACGGGTTTTGTGGCTTTCGAGCGCGGGACTTGTGGTGTCGATGTCGCATCTTGCGACGTGGAGGGCTGGGATGCCTCGGAATTGGCCGCAGTTTTGGAGGATTCCGCTGAGGGCGTCGTCGCTTCCGACTGCTGCTGATCGGCTGGGTGCTGAGATGAGGGCGGTGCGTGGGTCGAGGGCTCCTTGGCCTTGTCACCCCGAGCGTCGGCGTCATCCGTGGACTGTGACGGCGCGTCCTCCGCGACGTGGAGCGTAGCGGTTTCGCTATCCATCTGCGAGGGCGGCTGTGACGTTGAGTCGTCGGAGCCCAGTGGTGCCGTTGCCGGTGGCTCCTCGGCGTGTTCGTCGTCCGGCACCGCGGCCAGCTCCTCGGTCGATGCCGTGAAGGTCGGCTCTGATGATGCGGCCGGTGCGGCATCGCGTGCTGCCGGCTCCGTGGTCTGCATGGGGTTGGCTGGTACCGTCTCGGTGTCCTCCTGAGCCGGGGGAGCAACATCGTCCGGGGCCTTGGTCTTGGTTGTGACGGCGTCCTCGTTCGCCGGCGTCGCTGAGGGCTTCGAGGCCTTCTCCACTGCCGGTCGGGTCGCGGTCCAGACCGCGGCCATCGCAGCTGATGCCTGAGGGTCCATGGGGGTGGCGGAAGCGGTGGCGACGGCCGCGGCGTCGGTGTCCACGATCGCCGGGCTGGCGGAGGTCGCCGACTTCGCAGAGGCGGACGATGACACGGTCGCCGCCTTGGTGGCCTTGACAGTGGTCCGAGGTGCGGCTTCGGGCATAGCGGGAGCCGTGCTCACGCCCTGGCCCTCGGCGGAGGCGCCTGAGAACGCTGACGCGTAGCCGCTGGATGAACCAGTATTCAGGGCGCGACCGGCATGGCGCGCGGGCCGACCCGTCCGACCCGGGCGGGCCGGACGGGGCCGACGGATCGAGGAGGAGACCGGATCCGACGTCGTCGGGTGTGCGGTCCTGCCGGAAGAATCGGTGACGCCGGCATCGATGGCGCTCTGGGCGCCCGCGGTGGCGGCTTGCTGGGCCGCCTGCGCCGCCTCCCGACCGGAGCGTGCGCGCGTCGAACCCGGGCGGGGGCCGCGTTTCTTGGAGTTCCTGGCCCTGGCCGCCTTCTCGGCCTTCTTCTCAGCCTTGCGCTCGGCCCGCTCCGCGGAGGGCCGACGGCGGGAGACGGACTCGCCTTGTACCTCAGCGGCCTGAGAGGACGGTGCCTCGGCGGGCTCCCGGCTCTCGGTGCTGTGCTCGCCGTGCGGGAAGGAGAGGGGCGCGCGCCTGGCGGCGTCCCACGCCTCGCCGATGTCCTGGGAGGAGGGCTTCTCCGGTGCTTCGGCCGTTGCTACGACCCGTGGACCGGTGGAGGCGGGCTCGGTGACGGGACGGCCCTCCGGCTCTGCCGCTGGGGGAGCGTGCCGCTCAGGGCGCTTCGTCCTGCGGGCGTTGAGCAGCGCCATTCCGGAGAGCTTGTCGTGCCAGCCGCGCCCCTCGGGGTCGGCGGCCGCCGTGCGCATGAGCGCGATGGTGCCCAAGCCGAGCGTGGTGATGCTGACGGCCAGGATGAGGTCGGCGTGGAGGAAGGAGCCCAGCGGTGAGGGGGCCTGGTTGCGGGCCCCCAGCATACGGATCCTGAGCAGCCGCCCGCCCAGGGACCAGCCGGTGGCGGCGATAGTGAGCCAGCGCCCCCCGACGATCACCCCGAAGGCGATGAGCCCGCTGGTCAGGGCCGGTCGGCCACCCACCTGCCAGATGACCGTGGTCAGGCCTCCCACCAGAAGTGAGCCGATGACGAGGTCGATGACCCCGGCAACGACACGCGCTCCGACCGGGGCCGGGGGGGAGGCGACGATGCGGAGAGGACGGAGTGTGCGCAGCCGGCAGGGCCGCACCGGGCTCCGGTCCCCGGGAGGCGGTCGGCGCCATGCCGTACGGACTGATGATGTCGGTGCGCGGTGCGTCATCGGGCCGGTGGGACGACGTCAGTGGGCCCGCAGCGGTCGAGGTGCTGCTACGGGCGTCAGCAGTGATCGTCATGACCGCAACCTCCTGGGTCGACGTGACCGCCTGCCGGCGGGATGGACGAGGGAGCGCGGGGACAAACGGGCCCAGACCCGTCCCAGGCGCGAGCGCTCAGCCCCCATGGAGCGGACGATCGCATCTGAGGACTTCCACAACTCCCCTAGAGCGTACGACGGCGGCTCCCCGGAGCTGAAGACCTGGGTATCAACTGCTCCGGCGAATCGAGGCAGATCGACCTGTGGGAAGTGAGGGGCCAGCTGCGCGGCCGCCTCCCGTCGAGTGGCTCCCCACCCCGGGGAGCGCCCCAGGTCGCGGGCCCGGTCGAGGATCTCCTCCCAGGCCCCCAAAGCCTTACCGACGCCGGTGCGTGCGCGCCGTCGACTGCGCCGCCAGGCCTTCCATCCCAGGATGGAGCCCACGATCATCGCGATCGCCAGGATGGAGCCGCCGACAGCGATGACCGCGGTCGGCAGACCGCCCTTGTCCTTGTCCTGGGGGTCGTCGCGCTGTGGGTCCTCGTAGTTGGGGGGCAGCTGGGCCGGGTCCTCATTGGGCAGCGGGGGCTGGAGGACGTTGGGCTCGGGGTTGGAGACCTTCTGGGTGGTCTGCTGCTGGGGAACCTGGTTGCGGTCCGGTGTGACGTCGAAGGACACCCAGCCCAGCCCCTCGAAGGGGATCTCCACCCAGGCCTTGACGTCCTCGCCGGTGACGGTCTTGGCGTCGCCGTCGGTGGTCGGGTCGAAGCCCATGACGATGCGGGCCGGGATGTTGAGCGAGCGGCACATGAGCATCATGAGCACCGAGTACTGCTCGTCGTCGCCGATGAGGGAGTCGGCCTCCACCATGGAGGCGATGCGGGCGGCCCCGTGCCCGGGCTGGGAGGGACTCTTGGTGCCGTCGGAGTAGTAGCTCGTGCGCAGGCGCTGCTGGAGCGCCCGGACCTGAGCGATGGGGTTGGACTCGGCCCCGACGATCTCCTTGGCCAGGGAGGACACCGACGGAGGTACCTGCTCGATCGGCCCCAGCGTGGTCTGCGCCAGCGTCGCCTTGCTGAGGGCGGCCTCGGAGGGCGCGGTGTAGGGGGCGACCCGCTCGGTGAGGATGTCGCCCGAGGCCAGGCCGCTGGTGGCGACCCCGGTGGAGGAGAACTTGTCGTAGTACATGCCCTCGCGCAGGGCGGACTGACGCGGCCCGGAGGACTCGATACGGATCGTCTCGGGCATGGTGGGCACCCAGGGGAAGCTGTAGTCCTCGATGGTCAGTGACGAGGTCTGCTTGCGCCCATTGAGCCGGTTGGCCGTCAGCTGGGTCTTGTCACCGATGCGCTCGAAGCGCGACTGGCCGTTCTCGTTCTGACCGATGTGAGCCGACAGGCCGTCGTAGGAGTCCAGGGCGGCGATGCGGATGCGCCCGCCCGAGGGCAGGTTGGTGGGTTTCATGAGCCGGGTGTGGGCCTTGTCCGTCTCCAGGGTGCGCACCAGGGACAGCGGACTGGCGTACTCGGTCACGTCCAGCGGCGGCTGGAACAGGTCGCGCACCACCGTCCGGGAGGCGGGAGCGGCGGGCGTCAGTACTATGGCGGCCAGGGAGGTGACCAGGAGCAGCACGGCGGCGATGACCGTTCCGCGCAGGGCCGCCCGACCGAGATCCCCGGTGGAGCGGGCGCTCGTGGCGCCCGAGGTCGTCGAGAAGGAGCTCAGGTCCAGGGCCTCGACGACGTGGCTGCGCCGCTGACGCAGGGATCCGCAGGCCCACAGGGCCAGGATCCCGACGACGAGCAGGACCCCCAACACGGTGGGACGCACAGCCTCCTGCCCACCCCAGCCGATGCCGACGGCGGGCAGGCAGATGAGGGTCAAGCCGGCCAGGACCTCACGACCCGCCAGGATGAGGCGGGTCGCCAGCGCCGAGACCACCAGCCCGGTCATCCACGGCAGTACCGTCATGCCGCTGAAGGAGCTCAGCGGCATCGGCACGGTCAGGGCGTCACGCCACACGGTGACCGTGGAGCCCAGCACGGTCTTGATCGCCGTCGTCCCTGAGCCGACGTCGGTCAGCAGCCATGGGGCCACCAGGACGTGGGCCAGCGCCAGGGCCGCCATGCTCGGCAGCACCGACATGCGCAGACGTGAGCAGATCAGTGAGGTCAGGGCGCCGATGAGTGCGCCGTAGCCGACGGCGAGGCAGCCGACCACGGAGGCGAAGACCGGCAGGAAGGGGACCGCACCAATGGCGAGGATCCCGGCCATGAGGACCAGCTCGAGCGCGGCGGCCGCCGGTGTGGGCGGCTTGGCGCCGCGCCTGGGGGGCAGGAAGCGGCGGGCGGAGAGCGCCGGTCGGGAGGGGCGCGCCAGGAGTGGGCCGGCGCCGGTGATCGAGCGGGCGCGACGAGTCGTCTCGTTGCTGGAGGGGCTGCGGGTGCGCGACGACGTCGCCGTCGACCAGGAGGAGGCCGACTCCCTCGAGCCGCCGGAGGGCTCGGCGGTGACCTGCGAAGGGGCCTCGGCCGGCGAGGCACCCGAGATCGGGGAGCCTGCGGTGCGGGGGAGCGGTGGTGAGAGTCGTCGTGGGGGTCATAGTGCTCGCCTCAGGGCGGTGGGAAGCTGCTCAAGACGGTCCATGTCCACGACCGGCATCGTTCCGGCGTGGTGGCGTGACAGGCCGTGCTGGCCTGCTCGCAGGGCGACGGCCACCATGGGCAGCGGGGTGAGGCCGCGGGCGCGGGCCAGCACGGCGCGGTCGACCTGCTGGCCGGTGACAAGGACGACGATAGAGGCATCGGGGTGCGCCGTACAGGCGTGTCGCACCAGGAGGTCGCAGCCGAAGTCGTCCTCACCGGTGCTCAGCAGGCAGGACGTGTCCAGCATCCGCAGGGCGGAGGAGGTGGGCAGGGCCCCGATCTGGGTGATGAAGCGGACCTCGCGTCCGTCCTGGATCGCGTCCATGGCCAGTGAGCAGGCGATGGACACCGCGGTCTCGAAGTCCTCCTCACCGGCGTAGTCGTCCTGGCGGGTGGACAGCAGGACGAGCAGGCTGGAGCGGCGGGTCTCCTCGAACTGACGCACCATGAGTCGGCCGGTGCGGGCCGTGGTGCGCCAGTGGACGTTGCGCCGGTCATCGCCGGGGACGTACTCGCGCAGGGCGTGGAAGGCGACGTCGGAGCTGGACAGGTCCTGGGTGACGGCACCCTCGATGTCCCGCAGGATGCCGTGCAGGACCGTGCCCAGGCGCACGGTCCGCGGATGGATGTGGATGTGCTGCGCGGTGCTCAGGGAGCGCTCGCGCTGGAGCAGCCCCACCGGGTCGCGCTGAACTGCCAGAACCGGCCCCACCGTGACGATGCCGCGGCGCTGAGTGGGCAGGACGAAGCCACGCTCGTGGACGGCCCTGGGGGTCAGGGTCGGGACGACGAAGACGGCGCGCCCCGGCCCCACCGGCATCTCCATGCGCGAGGGCAGCAGCGGCCGGGTGCGGGGGTTGGTGACGGTCAGGCGGATGAGGGCGCGGTCGCCCACGGTGACGCGCGGCTCGAGCAGGTTGTGGCTGACCGAGTAGCCGCGGCGGGGGATGAGCCACAGCCAGGCGCTCACCACGACGATGCCGACGGCGGCCGCGGCGCTCCACGCCTCCTGCCAGCCCATGACGGCTCCGGTCAGTCCGCAGGCCGCCAGCAGCACCAGGCTGCCCCATCCGATCGGGGTCACGGTGTGCAGCAGCCAGCGCAGCGGCCGCAGCAGCACTGCGACCGCTGCGGTCAATCGGGACTGTGAGGGCCTGGCGGTCAGGGCCTCGTTGGTGGAGGTCGACGACGCGGCCGATGATGCGGACTGCGCGGGCGCCGGTGTCCCCGAGGACTTCGGGACTGCGGCGGAGGAAGGGGATGCGCCAGGCCCGCCCGCCGAGCCCGGACGGGCCTGGCGGGCAGGTTTCTGCGACGTCGTCTGAGGCGTCATGCGGCTCAGTCGCGGGTCGTGGGGGCGGGGACCTGGGCCAGGGCGGCGGTGATGACGCCGGAGGCGGTGGCGCCGGTGAACTCGGCGTCAGGGTCCATGACCAGGCGGTGGGCCCACACGACCTCGGCGAGGTCCTTGACGTCGTCGGGCAGGACGTAGTTGCGCCCCTGGGAGGCCGCCCACACCCGGGCGGCCCGAGCCATGCCGATGGCGCCACGGGTGGACACGCCCATCCGGGTCTCGTCGGCTGCGCGCGTGGCCTCCACCAGCGCCCCGATGTAGTCCAGCACCGAGTTCTCGATGTGGTTCTCCGCGGCCAGGTCCGCCATGGAGGCCACCACGGAGGAGGCCACGACTGCGGACAGGCTCTTGGAGCGGTCCGGGTGGGCCGAGCCTGACAGGATCCGGGTGAGCGCCTCCCGGTTGGGGTAGCCCACGGAGGCCTTCATGAGGAAGCGGTCGAGCTGGGCCTCTGGCAGACGGTAGGTGCCGGCCTGCTCGATGGGGTTCTGGGTGGCGATGACCATGAAGGGGCGCTCAGTCGTGTGGCGCACGCCGTCGACCGTCACTTGGGACTCCTCCATGACCTCCAGGAGGGCCGACTGGGTCTTGGGGCTGGCCCGGTTGATCTCGTCGGCCAGAACGATCGAGGAGAAGATCGGACCGGCGTGGAAGTCCCACGTGCCCGTCTTCTGGTCGTAGATCGTCACGCCCGTGATGTCGCTGGGCAGCAGGTCGGGGGTGAATTGGATGCGCGAGTGCGTCCCGTGCACCGAGGCCGCCAGAGCCCGGGCCAGGGCGGTCTTGCCGGTTCCTGGGGCGTCCTCGAGCAGGAGGTGGCCCTCGGCGAGCATGGTGGTCAGGGCCAGCTTGATCACGTCTTCCTTGTCGAGCAGCGCCTGACCGACGTTGTTGACAATGGTGGAGAAGGCGTCAGCGAACCATGTCGCGTTCTCGGAAGTCATCGGCATGGAATCAATGATCCTTCGGGTGGAGAGAGGCGGACGTGTGACTTGTTGCGTACTGAGCATCGATCCGGTTAATGATCCGGTTATTGCTGGGTACAGGTGATGGTCTGGTCCAAGTTCGGCGTCCTGTGGGGGAATTTGTGCCGGGTGTATCCGTTCTTATCGAGGGTGATCTCCTCCTCGTTCCAGGCGGGCTGCCAGTTCCAGGTGTCCCAGTACCAGTAGCCGCAGGACACGGTGCTGTTGGGGTTGCCGGTGATGTCGAAGACCATCTGGTAGCAGGCGGGCCAGGGGCCGAAGGGATGGCACCGCTGCGTGTAGTCCACGTAGAACTGCTGCTCGGTGCCGACCGAGAAGGCCTGCTTCTGGTCATCATCGTCGTCATCGTCGCCGCCCTGCTTGGGCGGCCTGGTGACGGTGTCGCAGCCCCACCCGGAGGTGCCGGCGTTAGTCCTGGCCCGCACGCACCAGGTGAGCGACTCACCGCGCTTGAGCTTGCCGTCGTAGGTGTCACCGATCTCGACGCCCTCCACGGACTTGCCGCCGTCATCGGTCTGCTCGTACTCGGTGCTCGCGCCGCTGTTGGCCCCGGGGCTCCAGGAGCAGGAGACCTTCTTCTGCTTCTTGCCGGTGAGCTCGCAGCTGACCGAGGGCGCCGACGGCGGACCGTAGGGCGCCACCGCGGAGGAGGCGACGACGTCGGAGTACTGCCCGCCACCGTTGGCGCGGGCGTAGACGGTGTAGGCCTGCCCGTCGGTCAGCCCCCGGATGGTCGAGGAGCTGGTCCAGGTGACCTGGTCGACGGAGTACTCCACCGTCAGCTCGCCCACGCTCCAGCCGTTGCCGGCTCGGGGCGAGGAGCTCACGGACAGCTCGCCGCTGTTGCCGGTGGCCTTGACGGCGGGGGTCGACGGCGTCAGCGGGGCCGGCTTGTAGCTGTAGCTGGCCTGGCCAGAGGTCTTGGAGCCGTGACCATTGTCGGCCTCGACCCAGAAGGTCCAGGTCCCGCGTGAGACCGAGACCGTGGTGGAGGTGGCCCCTCCCACGTTCTTGGAGTCGCTGCTGTGCCCGTTGGAGTAGTGCAGCGTGTAGTTCACGGGGCTGCCGTTGCCGTTGGCCGCCTGCCAGCTGACGGTGACCGTGTCCCCGTTGGGGGTGATGACGGGGGTCCCGGGAGTGCCGGGCTCGCCGTAGGGCGTCACCGAGTTGGACGGGGATGACCACTCCGAGACCGTCCCCTGGCTCGACTTGGCGCGCACCTGAGCGGTGTAGGCACGCCCCGGGGCGACGTCGAAGGAGGCCGCGTTTCCGGAGATGCCCGACTGCACGGTGCCGTCCGACAGGCGCACATCGTAGGTCGTCGCACCCCCGAAGGGATCGTCCACCTCGGTCCAGGCGGCGGTGAGTTTGCCCGAGCCGGCTATCAGCGTGGGCGCCGCCGGGGTCTTGGCCGTGGCGTTGTGCTGATAGGGACACCGACGCGGCCTCGGAGTCGCCGTACTTGTTGGTGGCGACGACCTGGATGTTGTAGCTCTGACCGGGCTCCAGCCCGCTGATGAGGCAGTTCGAGGTCGAGCAGGTCTGCTCGGTGCCGTTGACACTGACCTTGTAGCCGGTGATGGCGGAGCCGTTGGCGGAGCCGTCGGTCCAGGACACGCGCGCCGAGTCGGCGCCCACGGGGGCCACGTTCACCCCGGAGGGGGCTGCGGGTGCCACTCCGCCGACCTGCACGGTGATGGTGCCGGTGACGGCCCGGGACTCCGAGCCGGTGGAGTCCAGCACCTTGTACTGCGCGGTGATGGTGCCGTGGAACCCGTTGTTGGGCGTGATCGTCACGGTTGTTCCGGAGGCTTTGATCGCGCCCTGGCCGGCGGTGATCGTCGGGGTGCCGGACAGGGTGATCGGTTTGTCCGGGAAGGGGTTGCTCACCGCCTTGGACACGTCGGTGCTGACCGCCTCGCCGTTGCGGGACTCCAGGTTGATCGGGGCCGTGGTCATGAGGGGCTTGTTGGAGGCGCTGACCCGAACGGGCAGGGAGGCGCTCACCGGTGGGTTGACGCCGTCGGAGACCGTGATCGGGATGGAGCCCGTGGTGCCCTCGGCGGCCTTGTCGGAGGCCTTGACCGACAGCGTCGAGCCGCTCAGGGAGATCTCGAATCCCGCGGGGGCGGGACCTGCCTTGAAGGAGAGCTTGTCGCCCGTGTCGGGGTCGCTGGCCATAGCCGCCAGGTTGGCCGTCACGGCCCCCTCACCGGGTGCCACCGTCACCTCGGTGGGGGTGAAGGTCGGTGGCCTGTTCGTCGAGGACTCCACGATGATCGGCAGTGTGAGCGTCGACCTCAGGGCGTCCGAGCCGGTGCCGTCAGCCACGGTGAAGGTCACCGAGGTCTGCCCGGTGAATCCCGAGTCGGGGGTGAAGGACAGCGCCGACCCGCCCGAGGCGACCTTGGCGTCCTTGGTGCCCTTGGCCATGTGGATGGAGGATGTGTCCGTGATGACGGGCTTGGTGCCCTCACGAGTGAGGATGTAGGAGGACAGGTTGATGTCCGTGGTCTTGCCAGCCAGCACACGGGCGGGTACGGCCGAGGGATTGATGCGGGGCCGCAGGCAGAGCGGGCCGGCACCACGACGACGGCGTGCCCGGTCAGCCCGTCGGCGTCGGTGATCGTGTAGAGCACGAGCCGTTGGGTCTCGCCCACCGTGAGGCTCAGGGAGTCCTTGCCCACCTCGACGTCGGGGTCGGAGGACGACAGCTTGAGATCCCACGGCGAGCCGTCGGTGTCCTTGTCGTTGTCCAGGACCGGCACGGTGACCCGGCCGTTGGCGTCGACCTGGTCGACGGTGACGTAGTCGTCCACGCCCACCGGGTTGGCCAAGGGGGCGTTGCTCGAGACCTGGACGGTGACGGTGCCGGTGTCCGTACCGCCTCGTCCGTCGGAGACGGTGTAGGTCACCGAGTGGTTGCCCTCCTTCTCCGGCAGGTCGAGCACGAGGCGGCCGGCTCGGGTGGACACACCCAGGGACGGGTCGCTGGAGACCGGGTCGCCCTCCAGGGACAGGTTGTCGCCGTCGGTGTCCAGGTCGTTGGACAGGACGTCCACGGCCACAGTGCGCCCGGGCTTGGCCACAACCAGGTCATCGGTGGCCACCGGGGCCACGTTGAGCGGTGAGGCCTGGGCGACGCCCACGCGGACTGTGCCGGTGGACTGAGCCCCGAAGCGGTCCTCGACGACGTAGGTGAAGGTGTCGGTGCCGGTGGCCCCCTCGGAGGGCGTGTAGGTCAGCCACGAGGAGTTGATCTCCACCGAGCCCAGGGACGGGGCCTGGTTGAGGCCCACGAGGCTCACCGAGTCGCCGTCAGGATCAATGCCGTCCAGCGGCACGGTGATGTTCGTGGCCGAGCCGGCCAGGGTGCGGGCCTCCAGGTTGCGCGGTGAGGGCGCGGAGTTGTGCTCGGCGTCCTGGGCGCGCACCTCCACGGTCAGGACCCCGGAGGCGGTCTGGCCTTGATCATCCTTGGCCGTGTAGGCGTAGGAGGTGCGGCCGGGCCGGCTGCCGGCGCGGAAGCGGACGGTGTTCTCGCTGACCCAGGCAGTGCCCAGCTCGTCGCCCACCGGGCTGACCTGGGAGTTCACCGACAAATTGAGACCCGCGGGGGAGGAGTCGTTGTCCAGGACCGGTACGGTGACGACGTCGCCGGCTCGTACGACGGCGGTGTCATTGGTGACCACCGGCGGCTGGGGCTGGGACTGGGTCACTGGGACGATGGCCACCTTCCCGGTGGCGCTGGAGGTGCCGTTGGTGACGGTGTACTCCACCGTCAGATTGGCCGGGACGGTACTGGCCGCGGTGATCTGCAGCAGGGAGTGGTCCACGACCGTGACGGTGACCCCGGAGTCCGGCGGGGCCTTGACCGACTGCAGGACCAGGATCCCCCCGGAGGGGTCGAAGTCGTTGTTGAGCGGAGCGATCGTCGTCGAGCCGCCGTTGCGCAGCAGGGCGGTGTCGTTCTCGACCTCGGGCGGCACGGTGGCGTCGGCCTTGGGCGTGACATCCACGCGCACGACGCCCTGGGCCGTGTTGGCCCCGTCCATGACGTCGTAGGTGAGGTAGTAGGTCTGGGCCTGAGCATTGGCCTCGGTGGAGAAGGTGAAGACGCCGGCCTGCTGGTCGACGCTGATCGAGGTCCCGGCCGGGGCCTCCTGCACCGCGGCCAGGCGCAGGGTCCCCCCCGGATGGGGAGGTGTCGTTGTCCAGGGGTGAGACGACCGCCTTGGATCCTGCCACCACGCGCACGTGGTCGGCGTTGGCGATCGGCTTGGCCGACTGGGCCGGCTGCACGTCGACCTTGACCACGCCGGAGGTGGTCTTCTGGCCGTCGGAGACGGTGACGGTCAGGTCGCGGGTGCCGGTGCCGGCGCCCAGCTCTCGCACCGTGACGGTGCCCTCGTTGGAGACCTTGGTGTCCAGGCCCTCGCCCTGGGCGGAGACCAGGTAGAGGTCGTCCCCGTCGGGGTCCAGCCAGTGACCCAGCACGTCCAGGGAGCCGGAGGCCTTCTCGGCGACCGTGAGGGTCGGGGTGGTGATCTGCTTCGGCGCGTCGTTGACATCCCAGCCGTGGACGTCGACGGTGGCGACGGCGGAGTCGCTCATGCCGCGGCCGTCGTCGGCCGTGTAGGGCACGGAGTAGCTGCCGGAGGCGTTGTCCGGCACGTCCATGCGCAGAGCCAGTCCGCCCTGGGCCTTGGTGGCCTTGAGCGACCCCCCGCTGTCCTGGGGAGTGGCGGTGAGGACGTCGCCGTCGGGATCGGAGTCATTGGCCAGCACGGGCAGGAGCGCGGAGCGGCCCGGACGCACTCCGAAGCTGTCATCGGTCGCCTTGGGGGCGTGGTTCTCCTCGGTGCGCTCCGGAGGCGTCTGCGACTCCGAGGTGTTGGCGGAGTCGTCCTTCTGATCGGCGTTGTCGTCGGTCTGGGCGGTCTTGTCCGTCCAGTCCTCGATGAGGACGAGATCCTCGTTGGGCAGCCACACCGAGCCCGTGTCCAGGTCGTTGAGCACGATGGCGTCGCGGTTGACCCGGAAGACCGGGGTGGAGGAGGAGGCGAGCTTGTCGTCGTGGGCGGTGTCGGTGCCGCCGCCGAACAGTCCCGAGCAGCTGCGCACGAACTGGCCCGAGCCGGACCAGGCCGCGTAGACGCACTTGCCCAGGCGCACCGGCTGGGCGGGCACGCCCTCGGGGGCGGAGCCCTCCTTGGCCGACGGCGTCCTGGTGACCTTACCGCCGTCCATGGGGACGGAGATGAGCTCGTTGCGGGAGGCGAGCAGGACTGAGTCGGCCTCGGGGCCGGGCTGCTGGAGCACCAGGCCGGAGGCGCCCAGGTTGACGGACTTGCCCTCGGGCAGGTGGAGGATGCCGGTGCCGCGTTCAAGGACCACGGGCTGGCCCCCGACGGCGGTGATGGCCAGATCGGTACCGGAGGTCAGCTTCAGGGAGGTGTTCGTGGCCTCCTTCCAGCCCTTGTCGCTGGTCTCCAGGGAGACCAGCGACTTGCTGGTGGCCGAGACGGCATGGATGGCGCCGTCCTTGCCGATGGCGGCCACGACATCGGGCATGCCGGAGACTACGGGGGCGGCCGCGGTCAGGGATCCGGCCGAGCTGGTCTTGGCTGCGCGGATAGTGCCTTGGACCTTGTCGACTGCCATAACCCGGTCCCCGCCCTGGGCGATGGTCACGCCCTTGGTGAGCTGGGTGCGCCCGGAGAAGGCGACCTGGGAAGGGTCGACCGACGAGACGGAGGCGTCACCGGAGTCGGGGACCAGGACGTCCTCGGCGTTCTGGGTGACGTCGAAGGAGGACGAGGAGGTGCGGATCGTGCCGTCGACCTCGCGGGAGGGGTAGTTGAGGCGGGCCACCAGGTGCTTGGAGGTGGAGGTGACCCACACGCCGCCGTCGTTGAGGTGCAGGTCGGCCTGGGCCACGCCCTCGTGGAGCCAGGCGGCCGTTCCCAGGGCGGCGACGCATACGACGGCGGCCAGCGAGGACATGCGCTTGCGCAGCCGCACGCGCTGGGCGCGCGACTGGGGGATGCGGAAGGTCGCGGCCAGTCGGGAGGTGGTGGTGCCGGAGGTGAGGCCCGAGCCGGTGCCCTGAACGTCGTCGGGCTGGGAGGCCTTGCTCCGCCGCCGGGGGCGCAGAGCGCTCGCGGCACGGGCGAGAAGCCCCGGACGGTCCGCGGCGGACGGTTCGGTCTGAGCGGTGCCGGAGTCGGATCGGTTGCTTCCGCCGTCACCGTCACCGGAGGTGGCTGCGGCGGAGTCGATGCTGCTCGACGGGGTGTCGGGCGTCTCGAAGTCGTTACGTGAAGTGGTCACTTGGCCTCTTGGGGACTACGGGATGCGACCTCCTGGACGAGGGTGCGTCGCAGCATCGTCGAGGAGGTGGTGGGTGTGTAGGGCAGGTAGATCACCGAGGCCCCGACCTCGGCCATCTCGGCCTCCAGGCGGCGGCCCTTGTCGGTGCCCTCCCAGTCGGTGCCCTTGAACAGCACGTCGAAGGGGGAGCGCTTCCAGGCCAGGCGCTTGTCCTGGTCGTAGTCGGGGACCACGGAGTCCACCATGCGCAGGGCGGCCACCATGGCCATGCGCTCGGCCAGGGGCACGATGGGGCCGCGTCCCTTCATCCGCTCCAGCGACTCGTCGGTGGCGACCCCCGCAATGAGGCGGTCGCAGCGCTTGGCCGCCTCGGTGAGGATGTTGAGGTGCCCCACATGCAGCATGTCGAAGCCGCCGGGGACGTAGCCGGTGATCATCAGTAGGCTCCCTTTCCGCCGATAACCGCGCGCAGCGTTCCGGCGAAGATCTTCGCGTCCAGGGCTCCGCCCCGGTTCTCCACGTAGTGACGGTCCAGGGCCACGGTCGAGGCCCAGGACAGGTCCGAGCGACCGGAGATCTGCCACAGGCCGGTCAGCCCGGGCTTGACCAGGAGACGCCGCAGTGCCTCGGCGTCGTACTTGGCGACCTCGACAGGAAGGGCGGGGCGGGGCCCCACCAGACTCATGTCCCCGCGCACGACGTTGATGAGCTGGGGGAGCTCGTCGATCGACAGGCGGCGGATCCAGCGGCCCACGCGGGTGATGCGCGGGTCCTGGCGGTCCTTGAACATGACCTCGTTGCCGGCGTCGCCACCGGCCTTGACCACCGAGGCGCGGCGCGCGTCGGAGTCGATGTACATGGAACGGAACTTCCACATGGTGAAGGGCTTGCCGTCCTGGCCCACGCGGGTCTGGGTGTAGAAGACCGGACCGGGGGAGTCGATGCGGATGGCGAGCGCGGTGACCGCCAGCAGTGGCGAGATGAGGGCCAGGCCGAGGGCGCCGGCGAGACGGTCGAACAGGGCCTTGCCCGCGGCGCGGGTGCGGCGGGTCTTGACGGCGATGAGAGCGGTCCAGCCGTGTGTGACGGTCAGGGCCCGCATGCGCCCGGGCATGACGTCCTGCAACCCGGGGGCGATGACGAGGCGCACCTGGGTGCCCTCCAGGCCGCGCATGAGGGTGACCAGGTCCTCGGGGATGACCGAGCCGACCGTCATGACGGCATCGATGCGCTCGGCGTGCAGGGTCTGGGCGATGTGCTGGGGGCTGCGCACGGGCTCGGCCGAGTGGAAGGCGCGGTCCTGCCCGGAGGACAGGTAGCCCACGATGAGGAAGCCATCCATGGGGTGGCGGCGCAGCTGGGTGAGCATGGGCTGGGAACCCGAGCCCATGACGATGAGGGTGCGACGCAGGGCGTGTCCCTCGAGGCGGCGGCGGCGCAGCCAGCCGGCCTCGATGGAACGTCCGGTGACGGCCAGGAGGAGCTGGGCCGCCAGCGTGGCCAGCAGAGTGGTTCGGGCGACTCCGGACAGGTCGGCCAGCAGCAGGGCCACCGGGAGGCTCACAGCGGCCGCCGCGACGAAGCGGCCCGTACCGGGGCCGGCCTGCTCGACGGCGTCAATACCGAGAGCCCCCAGGAACCAGGCGACGAGCACCATCGTGATGCCCACGGTGGTCGCGGACCAGACCAGTGGCAGGTGGCCGCCCAGGAGGGCGAGCCAGAAGGGGACGGCGACGGCGAAGAGGTCAGACAGGACGAGCCAGATGATGAGGTCATGGCGCGTGCGTGCCCAAGGGCTGCGCGGAGCGGTGGGGGAGGTGGCGTCGGCTGCTGCTGTCGAGGGACGCCGGTGCTGCTCGCGCTGGGGCAGTGTCAGGGTCGAACTAGACAAGGTGGACTCCGCAGGGATGATCGTGGATGGGCAATAACTGATCGGCTAGTGCTGACGGGACGTCGCGAACAGCAGCGTTTTAGAATGCTACTAACTCTTGTGGACGTTATTTGTGGGAAGTGGCCAAGATCGCAGGGGCAAGATGAGGAGTCAAGAGGTTTCTGAGGTATCTGTATGTTACAGGTGAGCAACGATATGGGGGCGTCAATGTGCCTATGAGAGACCTTTCAGGGTTCTTCCAGTAGGCGACATTTTGCCTGTTCAGAGCCGATTTGCTGGGGTTGTGCCAAGGGGTGGGCGGAGAGGCTGTCTATGTCACAAGACGATAAACAAAAGATACCAGGTCGCTGACTCCGATGCGTCTACTCTCGTACCTGTCTTCAGGTGTCTTTCCGGTGCCGGATTGTGACCTTCCTACAACATCAGGAGTGCGATGTGATCCAGTCGAGTTCTTCGGCGTCTGTGCCGGCTCCCGAGTCGGTCGTGGCGCAGTCGGCGGTCGACGACGCCCCGGCGGGTGCCACTGACGGGCGGCGATCTGGGGATATCTCAGGCGCCGCAAGCCTCTTGACGGCTGAGGCCAGTGATGGGGCGGTCCCGTCCCAGAGCTCTCGCCCTTCGCCGCTGCGGCGGCTCGGCGGAATCCTCAAGCGGGGGTCGTCGTCGGGTGCCAGCTGGTCATCTGTGGGAACCACAGCCGTGGCCAAAGTGGTGGTCATGGGGGTGTCCGGCGTCTTCGGGCTGGTCAACACCAGTCTCATCATCAGGCACTTCGGGGCCGACGCCTTCGCCCAGTACAACCTGCTGGCCACCTTCCCCACCCTCATGCCCTTCACCGACCTGGGCATCGGCGCGGTCATCCTCAACACGGTGGCGGGCTCGAGCGACCCGGCCCACGACTCGACCGTGCGGCGCACGATCACCACCGCCGTCCGGGTGCTGCTCGGCTCCGCGCTGGTCATCACCACGATCGGCATCGTCATCATGCTGCTGGGGGGCTGGCCCTGGCTGCTGGGGGGACAAGCTCATGGAGGGTGGCGGGCCCACAGTCACCGTCTGCCTCATCATCTACGCCGCGGCCCTGCCGCTGTCCGTGGGACAGCGAGTCATCATCGGTCTGGGGCGATCGGCCACGCAGGTCATCAGCCAGGGAGTCGTCTCCCCGGCCATGTCCTGCTTCCTGCTGCTGGCCATCGTCACCGGCCTGGGGCGCGGCAACGCCGTGTCCATCTACTCTACATCGCCAACGCCCTGGTGTCGGTCATCTGCATCGTCGTCGCCTGGCGCGCCACCCGCCCCCTGTTCAGGGAGGCCCTCAAGGATGTGCCGCATCTGCGCAGCGTGCGAGGGGTTCGCATCGTCAACACCGCGGGCCCTCAGCTCCTCCAGTCCCTGGCCATCCCGATCGCCTTCCAGACCGACCAGCTCCTCCTGTCCCACCTGGGTCAGTCCCAAGCCCTGGCTGAGTACGGCCTGGCCAACAGGCTGTTCAACATGCTGACCCAGACCGTCATGGCGGTCGGCGTCGCCATGTGGCCCATGTTCGCCAGGGCTCGGGCCGACAAACGCATCGAGAGTCCCTTCAAGCCGGCCATCGCCTTCAGCGGGGGCGGCTTCCTCTTGGCTCTCGCCCTCATCGCCATCACGCCCTGGGCCGCTCGGGTCATGTCCGGAGGCGAGGTCGTTCTGCCCTCTGTGCTCGTATGGGCCTTCGCCGCCTACGTCGCCGTCGAGGCCGGTAAGCAGCCGCTGGGCATGTACATGACCGATCCGCGCGGACTGCAGTTCCAGGTCGTCCCAGTCCTCGTCCTGGTGCCGATGAACCTCGCCGTCTCCTGGGTCCTCATTGGGCCCTTCGATGCCGCCGGGCCTATCCTGGGCTCGGTGATCTCAGTGATCCTGTGCCAGATCCTCCCGTATGCCTGGTGGGTGCGCCGAGACGTGGCCAGGCGCCGTCGAGAGCTGGCGCAGCAGTGACTCCCTCCTCGTCGGCGGGCGGCGCCGAGCCGGCTCATGCGGCCCAGGAGTCGGTGCCGCGTCCCGGCACTCGATCGCTGTCCGACGTTCCCTGACTGTCTCATCCGCCGTTCCTCATCTGTCCACCACCCGGCCCGGTTCCCCGGGCCCCGCTCAAAGGAGAAGCCTCATGAGCTCCCCTGCTGGTTCCCCCACCATCGCCGAGAACATCAGGGCCCTGTCCCGGGCTCAGAAGTCCAAGGCCGGTGCCCCTCTCTACTCCCGCATCATCAACCGCCCCGCGGGGCGGGTCCTGGCCGCGATCGCCCACCGTCTGGGTGCGACTCCGGACCGGGTGACGGTCCTGTCGGCACTGTGCACCTACAGCGGTATCGCCCTCATCGCCCTGTGGCGTCCTACAGTCGTGTCCGCTGTGGCGACCGCCCTGCTGCTCATGTTCGGGTACGCCCTCGACGCCGCTGACGGGCAGCTGGCAAGATTGCGCAATGGCGGCTCGAAAGCCGGTGAATGGCTCGACCATGTCGCAGACGTTATTAAGCTCTCGACAATTCATGGAGCCATTGCGATCTCACTGTTCCGTTTTACGGAATTGCCATCACCAGTTCTGCTTATTCCGCTCGCTTTCGGGGCGGTTCAAAATATTCACTTCTTCAGTTACATCCTGACGTATCAGCTGCGTTATCACGGTGGGACGCCCCTGGCCAAGGACGAGTCCCGCCCCGGCATCCTCAAGTCGGTCCTATCGGCCCCCACGGACTACGGGCTCATGTGCTTCGTGCTCATGACCCGCTTCGCCCCCACCGTCTTCCTGTGGGTGTACGGCATCATGCTCCTGGGCTACGCGGGCTACGTGGCGCTGGCCCTGCCCAAGTGGTACCGCGACTTGCGCAACGACCTCCAGTAGCTCCTCGCCTCGACGTCGTCGGTCCTCATCCGGCCTCGTGAGACCGGGCCGGACGGGGCTGCGGCAAACCGATCACCGGCATTCCCGCTGAGATATCCACCCGTCCTCCCTCATATCTGTTAAGGAATCTTATGGCTCTGCTAACCGGCCGCAAGGCGCTACTGGTCTATACGGGACGCAAGGACGGGCTGGGCAACCGTGTGCGTGCGCTGCTGTCCGCCCAAGAGCTCGCCCGGGTCGAAGATCGCGACCTCTACTACGTGTGGAGCACCGACGAGTACTTCGGTCCCCGGATGGATGAGCTCTGGCGTTTCGAAGGAGGCACTCCCGTATCGCGCCTGACCTCCCGGGCACTCCTGCCCCTGGCCCGGTACCGCCAGCCCAAGGGGGTCCGGATCACCGCCGATTTGCGCCGTCGCCACCTGTGGCAGATCCACTCCCACGGCCTGCCCGTCACCTGGGAGGATCCCGCCTGGAGGGGGGAGCGACGAGAAAGGGGCCGGGCCCGCCGGGCCGCGTCCCTGGACCGAGCGGCTGCGCGAGCTGACCCCCGTCGACGAGATCGCCGATGAGGTCCGCTCCATCTACGACGCCCACCTGCGGGGACGCCCTTACGTCGGCATCCAGGTGCGCACCCACGCGGTCTCCCACGCCAAGACCATCGAGTCCTCTCCGGTGGAGTGGTTCGCCAACCGGATGCGTCAGATCCGCGCCGACCACCCCGACGTCCCCTTCTTCCTGTCCTGCGACACCCCTGAGGCCCAGAAGCAGCTGGCCGGGGAGTTCGACGGCTGCATCTTCCTGACCGATAAGGGTGGCTACAACACCGTCAAAGGCGTGCGCTCGGGCCTGGTCGACCTCTACCTGCTGGCCAGCTCCCAGCACCTCATCGGAGCCTCCTTCTCCAGCTTCGTGGAGATGGCCGTCTTCCTGTGCGACGGCGTCGTCCCCTTCGAGCGGCCCGACCAGCCCCTGGACGGCGAGTTCAGCCTGTCCCTGGGGCTGGCCGAGGACCCGCTGCGCCCCGCCCAGCGCTGACATCCCACCGAGCCGGGTGTTTTCTCGCGTGCTCCTGCAGAAAGACCGTAGGGCCACGTGAAATTCGTCGGTCTCGGCAGAACCGCGGGGTGGGGTCTCAGCGCTTGACGAGCTCGTCGACGATCCGGGTCATAGTGGCGCGGTACCCGGCTACGGAGAAGCGCTCGGCGGCCTCGTGCTCGCCCTGCTCGGCGAGCCGGGACGCCAGGTCCGGGTCCGCCGCCAGGGAACCGAGGGCATCGGCCAGGGCCTGCGCGTCGTCGGCGGGCACGAGCAGTCCGGTCACCGAGTCGGTGACAACCTCGGCCAGGCCCTGGACCCGAGAGGCCACGAGCGGCCGGGCCGCGTGCATCGCCTCGACCGCCGTGTTCCCGAAGGGCTCGGCCCGAGAGGGCACAACGACGGCGTCGGCGGCCTCCAGCACCGACCAAGTGGGGTGCACGTAACCCAGCAGCTCGACGTGTCCCGTGAGGTCCTTCTGACCGGCGCGCTCACGCAGCTCGGCCTCGTACCACTCATAGCCGGGGAAGACCGAGCCGCACACGTTCAGGGAGGCGTCCACCCCCGAGCGGCGCAGCAGTCCGACGGCGTCGAGCGCCACGTCCACACCCTTGCGTGGGGACAGGCGCCCCACCATGGCGATCCGGAAGGACTCCCCGGATCGTCTGGGGCGCAGGGGCTCCAGAGGCCGGTCCGGTCCAGCGACCCCATTATGGACCACCTCTGTGCGCGAGGCCAGTCGCGGCTGGGCATCCAGGAGCGCGTCGCGGGCCGCCCCGGAGTTCGCCACGATCCGGGAGGCCGCGAGAAGCGGGGCGTTGAGCCCGGCGCGGATGATCCGGCGCTGGGTGTCCTCCGCCTCGTGTACATGGGCCAGTACCGGGACGCCGGCCGCGCTCGCGGCCACCGACCACCAGGGGATCGTCACCGTGTTGGTGAGGACCACCTCGGCTCGGCTGGCGCGGATGACGGACCGCAGGCGGGCGACTTCCGGGGCGGCCTGCGCGGACAGCTTCGCCAGGCCGGTGGGACTCAGCAGGGCCTTGCGTAGCACTGTGAAGGGCATGACGGCCACGCGGGCGCCGGCGTCTTGCAGTACCTGGACCAGAGGGCCGTCCTGAGGCAGGGCCACGAGGGACCTCGTGATCGGTCTCGATGAGTCCGTGAATGGTCTCCACCAGTTGCCAGTCCGAGCCGTACAGGTCGGGGGAGGGGTGGGCCACGAGGACTCGGGGGGCTTCGGTGCGGGAACTGCCCGCCCTGCCCCGGCTCACCAGCTCACCTTTCCGGTGCGGCGACCGGAGGGACGACGGCGGACGGGCCCCTCGAGCGCCAGACGCCGGGCCAGGGCCTCATAGCCGGAGGCCACCTCGTCCCAGTCGTAGAGGGCCGCCCGCTCTCGGGACTTCTCGCCGCGCGCCGCCTGGGCCTCGACGTCGGACTCGGCCGAGACGACCAGGGCGGCCACCTCGTCGGGCGTGGTCCAGTATCGGCCGGCCTCACCCAGGACCTCACGGTTGAAGGAGACGTCGAAGGCGTCCACCGCGGCCCCGGCGCCGATGGCGCGCAGGAGGGAGGGATTCGTGCCGCCCACGGAATGGCCGTGGTAGTAGACCAGGGCGCCGGAGTAGAGGGCGTCGAGCAGATCCTGGTCCCACAGGCCGCCGAGCAGGCGGACCCGGCCATCGGCCAGCGACTCGATGCGGGCGGTGTAGTCGTCGGCATAGGGGGCCGAGCCGACGACGACCAGTGGCAGCGTGGCTCCGGAGCGCACGTAGCCCTCCACGATGACGTCGACGTGGTTCTCCACCTCGAAGCGGGCCACCACCAGGTGGAAGCCCTTGGGGGTCAGGTCCAGCTCGGCCAGCCGCGAGGTGTCGGCCGAGATGCGGGGCGCCCCGTAGGCGAGAAGATCGGTGGGGGCGTTGAACTCGTCGGTGTAGTAGTCGGCGATGCCCTGGGCGTCGGCGATGAGTGCGTCGGAGTAGCGCACGGCCAGGGCCTCGGCGGCGCGGTAGTAGCGCTTACCGGTGGGGCCCCACTTGCCGCGGCGCCACTCCAGGCCGTCGACATGCGTGGCCACCGGAATGCGCGCGGCGCGCAGGGCAGGCAGGAAGGGGGAGTTCGCGGCGTTGAAGACGAAGGCCGCGTCCGGGTGGGTGCGGCGCAGCAGGTGGGCCACCGACAGGGCCGTGTGGGACAGGGTCTCCAGGCTGCGGTTATTCACTGAGGGTAGCTCGACCAGCCGCATTCCCAGATAGGTGTTCGGAAGCGGGGTGTCCGGCTCGGGGTTGCGGCAGTAGACGAGGATCTGGTGGCCGCGGTCGGCCAGGCGCCGGCCGACCTCCTCGATGGCGGTCTCGAATCCTCCGTAGCGGGCGGGGACGCCTCGCGTCCCGATCATGGCGATACGGAGCCTGTCCGGGTTCACAGCAGTCAACGGAGTCCTTTCGAAGGGCGGCGGAGCTGGTAAGGGATGGGAACCAATGATCCCGCTTGATGCGACTGCCGGTCACGGAAATGGCGGAGGATCATCGATGGGGTGACGGGGAGGCGGTGGTGGCAGTGATGATGGCGATGATGGTGATGATGAGGCGATGGGTGTGGTGTCGGCCCCTCCACTGAGCACGCAGGTTCCTGCGGAGCTCCTGCGGACTCGTGGCGCCGCGCGTGCCCAGTACACCCGGTCAGCAGTCTAGAGCTGGGCGGCCGCCGGCATGCGCCGAACGAGTCGTTCCGCTCATTTCCTCCGGCCTCCGGGACCTCAGCATGCAGGGCTGAGGTGCCGCGCTGGTGGCGCGCCGGAACTATGGTGGAGGGATTGCGTTCGACTGGTCCACACCACCTGGGTAAGGGCTGAGTATTGCAGCCAAGAATCAGGTGTGGAACTCGGTGTGGGTTAATGGGAGGCTATCTGTGAGAAAAGTGGATAGCGTGCACTGCCTCTCGTGAGAAGTGAGTGATTGCACAACGGGAGGTGGAACAAAGGCTCTCGGAGTCGTTATTAAAACGTTACCGCTGTAATAGTCTCGTGGTCGGCGCCGGTTTTGCTGAGGCAGGCCCGCCCCGTCGTACCACGTCGCTCACCCACGTTCCCTCGCGTCATAAGAACGGAGCACTCGTGTATCCTTCCCGTGCTGTCTCCAGTGTGGGGGCGGTCCTGGCCGCCCTCCCTCTCGCCCTTGGTGCGCTCGTCGCCCCCGCTGTTGCGCCCCCGGCCGCTGCGGCCCCGGGGCAGGTCACGCTCGCCTCCCCGCAGCCTCTGCCCACTGCCCAGATCGACGGCATTGTTCTGGACCAGGCGGTGGTGGGTAATACCGTCTACGTCGTTGGGGAGTTCAAGAACGCTCGTCCGGCCGGTGCTGCCGCCGGCGAGAACGAGTCACCTCGATACAACGCCATGGCCTTCGATATCACGACCGGTGCACTGCTGGACTGGGCTCCCAAGGTGAATGGCAAGATCACTGCGGTCGAGGCCTCGGCCGACGGCTCCACCATCTACCTCGGCGGCAACTTCACCTCCGTCAACGATGAGACGGCCTACCGGGTGGCGGCAGTGGATGCCGTAGGCAAGCGCAAGCCACTGGGGGCCTCTGCCAATGGGGCGGTCTGGGATCTGGAACTCTCCCCCGATGGCTCCACCCTCTACATTGCGGGCTCCTTCACTCAGCTCAACTCCTCGTCACGTCAGCGCGCCGGCGCCGTGGATCTGAAGACGAACAAGGTGACCAGTTTCGCCCCTCAGGTCGACGACTCCCTGGTTCGCGCCATCACCGTGGCCGCTGACAACTCCGCAGTGGCGATCGGCGGTTCCTTCGCCTCCGTGGAAGGCTCCTCCGACGCCTATGGCCTCGCCATCCTGGAGAAGGACGGCTCTCTGCGGCACACCAACATCTCCAGCGTCATCCGCAACGCAGGCTCGAATTCCGGAATCGTGAGCCTCAAGTCGGACTCCCGAGGTCTGTACGGCACCGGATACTCCCAGGAAGGGACCTTCGAGGGGATGTTCCGTGCCAGCTGGACCACTGGCGACATCGATCTCATGGCCGACTGTCACGGCGACACCTACGACGTGCTGCCCACCAACGACGTCATCTACATCGCCAGTCATACCCACGACTGCAGCAACATCGGTGGTTTCCCCGACCGTTCCGACACGGAGGGGGTCTACCACCATGCCGTCGGCTTCTCCAGCACGGCGACGGGCACCGTGGGCTCCAACACGGCTAGCGGGTACAGCGACTACTCGGGACTGCCCGCCCCCACGCAGTACAACGGCTTCCTGCCGGGTTTTCAGATCGGTGAGTACAGCGGTCTGAGCCAGGCCGTGTGGACTGTCGAGGGCAACAGCCAGTACCTCGTCTTCGGCGGTGAGTTCATCGCGGTCAACGGCACCAAGCAGCAGGCATTGCCCGCTTCTCCATGAGTGGTGGCGATGCCAATGCCGCTCAGCCCGGTGATGAGGGCGGCGATAACGGCGCCAACGACGACGGCAAGCAGGATAAGAAGGATAAGGATAAGAAGGACAAGAAGGGGAAGAAGAACAAGCAGGACGATTGGGACAACCAGGATGACTGGGACAACCAGGATGGCGGCTGGTGGTGGTGACCATGCGGGCTGTCAGATCTGCGGGCCGTCGTGGGATATCTCCTGAATCGCCCGGTTCTATCGCCGATGGCGGTGTGCTCCCGAACTCAGTGGTCGCTGAGGGCGGCGCAGTGCGCGGCGGAGGTCGTACGCTTCGGCACGTGTCACAAACTCGAATGCTGATCCTCCCCGCCGTCCTGGTGCTGGGTCTGGGACTGGCCGCCTGTGGAGGCGGAAAGTCTCAGAGCACTGCCAGTCCCTCCGCCCCGGCCTCCGCCGGTGGCTCGGCCTCTGCTCCGGCCGCTCCCTCGAACGTCTCCACGCCGACGGTTCAGACCGCGAAGCCGACCGCGGCGCCCGCGTCCCCCTCGGAGGATGTCTCCACCCCGGATGCATCCTCGATCGATCCCAAGGCCGTTGAGACTGGTGACCTGTCGAAGGATGAGTACCCCGAGGTGGGCCTGGACAAGTCCGTCCGCGTCGACGGGGACCTGGTGGTCTCCCTGGGGCAGATGCAGGCGAAGGACTTCGCTAGCGGTCCCGGCGAGGTGGGAGGCTCCGGTGTCCTGATCCCGGTGAAGGTGACGAACAGGTCCAGCCAGGAGCTGCCGCTGGCCAGCGTGCTGTCCACCACCGTCAACTACGGTGAGGGGGCTGGTACGCCCGCCAGTGAGATTATCTCAGCCTCGGATGCGGTACCGCCCAAGCTCGCAGCCGGTGAGACGGTGACCGTGAATCGAGCCTTCGTCATCCCGGCGGAGAGCCGAGGAAATGTCAAGGTCGTCGTCGACCTGGGTGCGGGCCGTGGGGCCGCCACCTTCCGGGGGTCTGCCGGCTGACCCGACAAGTCCCCCGGAAGGGGGTCTCGGACGCTCTTCGGCGTCCCCATCGTCCAAGGCGCCGTCCGCTGCTCATTGTCGTGAGCAGCGGACGGCGCCTTCGCGTGGTGGGTGATTCGCTCGGGCGGTTTGGCTGGAGGCTCTCGACCGTTGCTTCGCCGTGACATGAAATGAGTCAGCTCTGAAGGCAACCTGAGCGGTGTCTATATAGGGGGCTGCTCCGATGTTGGGGACTTATGAGTCCTCCGGAATCCTTGAAACGCCTGGAGTATGGTGTGATTCGAACGAAGGGTCGAGGTGCGGCGGCATTGCTCCCTTCTGTGGTGTGCACCAAAACAGAGGCGGACAAGTTGTCGACGGTGTACGATAAGCGCGCCCGTCGACCCGTGCCGGGCGCGGAATACCAGCCGTTTGTCAGGTTGCGTGTCCGTGATCTGAGTATGTTCTGAATGGAATACCTGTGAAGCTCCCCCGCCGATTCCTGAGCGGCCTGCTGGCCGCGGCTCTCATTCCCATTGGTGCCGTCACACTCGCCCCGGCGTCCCCCGCCGTCGCGGATCCGGCCCCCGCCGGCGCTGCCGGTACCCCCAGCACCGTCTCCGCCGACGCCCTACCCACCGCCCAGATCAACGGCATTGTCTGGGATCAGGTCGTGGTTGGGGACGTCGTCTACGCCGTCGGGAAGTTCTCCTCGGCCAGACCGGCAGGATCGCCTGCCGGCCAGAACGAGTCACCGCGCGGCAACACGATGGCCTACAACATCAACACCGGTGAGATCCTCGACTGGGCGCCCACCACCAACGGCACCATCAACACCATTGCTGCCTCCGCCGATGGGCAGACCCTCTACCTGGGCGGCGAGTTCACGACGCTGAACAATCAGACGGCCTGGCGCGTCGGAGCGGTCAGGGCCGCCGACGGTCAGCGCGCTCCACTGGCCGCCTCGGCCAACGGCAGCGTCAAGGCCCTGAGCATCTCCCCCGATGGGCAGACCCTCTACATCGGCGGGGCTTTCACTCAGATCAACTCCTCGGCCCGCCAGCGCGTCGCCGCGCTCAACCTGGGCAGCCAGCAGTTGACGAACTTCGCCCCGAAGATCGACAACTACTACGTGCGCAGTATCGTCGAGGCCGTTGACGGCTCGGCCGTGGCCATCGGCGGTGCCTTCGAGTCCGTCGGGGGCAGCGACAAGCCCGGTCACGGGATCGCCGTCTTCGAGAAGGATGGCACCCTGCGCAAGAACAATGTCTCCAGCGTGGTCCGCGGCGCCGGTGCCGAGGCCTCCGTCATGAGCGTCAAGGCTGACGAGCACGGCCTGTACGCGGCGAGCTACTCCCGGCTCGGCACCTTCGAGGGCGTCATGCGCCTGAACTGGGTCACCGGGGACATCGACTACATGGCCGACTGCCACGGCGACTCCTATGACGTCCTGCCCGCTGGCGACGTCGTCTACGCCGCCAGCCACTCCCACGACTGCTCCAACATCGGCGGCTTCCCGGACGTCCCGTACCACTACCACAACGCGGTGGCCTACACGAACGCCGCCACCGGAACGGTGGAGGAGAACCACGGCTGGGGCTACAAGAACTACGCCGGTCAGAACGCCACCACGAACCTCAACTTCTACCCCGACTTCACGCCGGGCAAGATCTCCGGCGCCATCCAGGCGACCTGGACCGTCGAGGGCAACGACAAGTACGTCGTCTACGGCGGCGAGTTCCTGGCCGTCAACGGCACCGCCCAGCAGGGGCTGGTGCGCTTCGCCCGCCGTGACATCGCCCCGAACAAGCAGGGGCCCATGGACAAGGGCGGTGCCTTCAAGGTCTCCGGTACCTCGCCGCGTGCCGGGGTCGTCTCCTGTCCTTCAAGGCCAACTGGGACCGGGACGACAAGACCCTGACCTACAACGTCTACCGCGACTCCATGAACGGCAAGCCGGTCACCAGCCAGACGGCGACCGCCGGCTTCTGGGAGCGCCCCGACCTCAGTGCCACCGACGTCGTCGAACCCGGAAGCACGCACCGCTACCGGGTCCAGGTGACTGACCAGTGGGGGGCCTCCACGGTCTCGGACTGGGTGACGGTCAAGGCCGCTGAGGGTCAGGGCCTGAGCAAGTACGGCGCCCGTGTCCTGGCTGACGGCGCCGCCCACTACTGGTCCTTCGACGAGACCGATGGCGACAAGGCCGAGGACTTCGTGGCCCAGCGCAACCTGACGATCCGTGGCAAGGCCTACAAGCGCGGAAGCGGGTCCGTCCTGGGCTCGGGAGCCTCGCTCGGCCTGACCTCGGACGCCGCGAACAAATCGCACGCCGCTACGCGCGTCGCCTCCCAGGCCCCCACCGCCTTCTCCATGGAGGCATGGGTCCGCACGACCTCGACCTCCGGCGGGGAGATCATGGGCTACGGCTCCTCCGCGGACAACCAGTCATGGAGCCGTGACCGCATGGTGTACATGCGCAATGACGGCACGCTCAGCTTCATGCTCTACCCGGGCAAGCTGACCACCATCACCACCCCCAAGAGCTACAACGACGGGCAGTGGCACCACATCGTGGCCTCCATGAGCCCGACCGCCGGCGCCATGCTCTACGTGGACGGCAACCTCACCGCCTTCGACGCAGCCATGACCTCGGGGCAGAACTACTCCGGTTACTGGCGCATCGGCGGGGACGCCCTCAGCGGTGTCAACGGTCAGCCCTCCAACACCAACATCCAGGCCGACATCGACGAGGCCGCCGTCTACGGCACCCCGCTGTCGGCGCGGCAGATCGCCGAGCACTACACCGCGGCCACCGGCAAGCAGGTCCAGGCCGATGACAACGGCGGCAAGGACGGTGCCGGTAAGGACAAGAAGGACAAGGCCAAGGAGGGCAGCGCCCTGCTGGACGACTCCTTCGAGCGCAGCGTGAACGGCGGCTGGGGCAAGGCCAAGGCCGGCGGTGAGTGGAAGACCACCTGGAACGCCGCGGCATTCTCCGTCGACGGCACCAGCGGCCGGATCGCGATGGCCGGTCCACGCTCCTCGGCCTCCATCATCTCCGATCCGATCAAGTCGACCTCCACCGACGCCGTCGTGGACTTCTCCCTGGACGCGGTGCCCGCCGGCAACGGTGCCTTCATCTCCTACGCCGCCCGCTCGACCAAGGCCGGTCAGTACCAGGCCACGGTCCGCATCGGCAGCGCCGGCAACCCGGTGGTGACGGTCTCACGCGTGGTCAAGGGTCGGGAGACCTCTCTGGGCTCCTTCGTGATGAAGCAGCCTTACACGGCCGGTCAGCCGCTCCACCTGCGCATGGTGGTGGACGGCGCGGAGTCGACCAACATCCAGACCAAGCTCTGGGCCGGCGACGCCGAACCCGCCGAGTGGGGGATTGAGGCCGTCGACAACGACAAGACCCTCAACGAGGCCGGCACCGTGGGGCTGACCACCTACATGTCCGGCTCGGCCGGGGCGGGCACCGTGACCCTGGCGGTCGACAAGGTCACCATCAAGCAGCACTGACGCCGTCGAGCGCAGCGCGTCTGCGGGGCGGGCCGGGAAAGAACTCAGGAGCTTCCCGGTCCGCCCCGTTTCGCCACTGCCGCGAGGGGGTGTCGGCCAGAAGACGGTCACTCCCCGATATGTCACACGGAGGCAACACGGAGCGTCTCTAGGATCGCCCTGTAGCGAGAACCCACCAGGAGGAACCATGATCAGGGTAGCGATCAACGGATACGGCAACCTCGGCCGCGGCGTCGAGCAGGCCATCACCAAGAACGCGGACATGGAGGTTGCCGTCGTCTTCACCCGACGTGACCCGGCCACTGTCACCACCCAGGGGGCTCCTGTCGCCCACGTCGACGACATGGCCGCCTGGACCGACAAGGTCGATGTCTGCCTGAACTGCGGAGGCTCGGCCACCGACCTGATCGAGCAGACCCCGGCCGCCACGCCCCTGTTCCACACGGTCGACTCCTTCGACACCCACGCCCGCATCCCCGAGCACTTCGCCGCCGTCGACGCCGCCGCCAAGGCCTCCGGCCACGTCACTTTGATCTCCACCGGCTGGGACCCGGGCCTGTTCTCCATGCTGCGGGTCCTGGGCGAAGCCGTCCTGCCCGACGGCGCCACCACCACGTTCTGGGGGCCTGGCGTCTCCCAGGGGCACTCCGACGCCCTGCGCCGTATCGACGGCGTCGTGGACGCCAAGCAGTACACCCGCCCGGTAGAGGCCACCGTCGCCGCGGTCAAGGCCGGCGACGACGTCGAGCTGACCACCCGCTCCATGCACACGCGCGACTGCTACGTCGTGGCCGAGGAGGGCGCCGACCTGGCCCGCATCGAGCGGGAGATCGTGGAGATGCCCAACTACTTCGCCGACTACGACACCACCGTCACCTTCATCACCGCCGAGGAACTGGCCGCCGAGCACTCCGGGATCCCGCACGGCGGCTCCGTCATCCGCCGCGGGCACACCTCCGAAGGCATCGCCGAGACCGTGAGCTTCGAGCTCCAGCTCGACTCCAACCCGGAGTTCACCGGCTCGGTCCTGGTCGCCACGGCACGCGCCGTGGCAAGGCTGGCCGCTCGCGGCGAGACCGGCGCGCGCACCGTCTTCGACGTGACGCTCGCCGACCTGTCTCCCACGAGCCCTGAGGAGCTGCGCGCCCACTACCTGTGAGGTGGGCGGACAACGAGCGGCGTCCCGCCGTCGGCACTGAGCCGGCGACGGGACGCTGACGCGTCGGCTGAGTCAGCCGCGGATGAGGGGAACGTCGACGTCTGGCAGCTCGCCGCGGCGGGCGGCACGCAACAGCCTCATCCCGTCACGGGTGGCCTGCGCCGCCGTCAGGAGCGGGCGGCGAGTGCTCAGGAGCTGGCGTCTGCCACCGCGCAGGACGATCTCGCGGGCCGCCCGGCCCGCCGTGGCCACCCACCGGCGCTGCGTGGCCCGATCCAGGTGCAGACCGGCGTACAGCAGCCGGTTGCGCACGTTGTAGTAGTAGTAGATGTCCGACTTGGCACGGTCGGACTGATCGCTCTTGGAGTGGGTGCCTCCCTCGTCGTGGACGGCGACGGCGTCGTGCACCAGGGCCAGGCCGCCTCCGGCCGCCAGCACCCGAGCGGAGAAATCCACGTCCTCCCAGTACAGGAAGTAACGCGCGTCCAAGCCGCCGGCGGCCTCGAAGAGGTCGGTCGACAGCGCCAGGCAGGCCCCCGAGAGCCACGGCTGGGTGCCGCCCGGGGGAATCGGGCGCGGTGAGCGGCGCGAGCGCATCGAGCCGTCGGCCAGACACACGACGATCCCGTCGGAGACGATGCGGCCACTGGAGTCCTTGAGCACCGGCGCCACCAGGGCGAGCCGGTCAGCGTGCGCCCTGGCCACCAGGCGGATGAGGTCGGCCCGGGCGATGACGGCGTCAGGGTTGAGCAGGACGAGCAGGTCGGCGCCGAGCTCGCGGGCCCGGGCCGCCCCCAGATTCATGCCGCCGCCGAAGCCCGTGTTCGTCTCCGGTAGGACCGTCTCCCAGCCCCGCGAGGAGGCCAGCGCCACCAGCTCCTCACGGGCGGCGGGCGTGGAGTAGTTGTCGACGACGATGATGCGGGCTTCGGGGGAGTCATCCGCCACGCGCGCCAGCGTGCGCTCCAGCAGCGCCGCCGAGTCGTAGCTGACGACGACGACCGCCGTGCGCGAGAGCAGCTCGCCGCCGGAGAGAGGGAGGCCTCGGTGATCTCGACGGCCTTGGTGGGGGCGCCGGTGGCGGGGCCGGTCGGATCGGCGGCCTCGGCGGAGTCGGCGTCCCGGGCGGGGTCAGGGGTGGAGGTCATCGGAGCAGGAGCCTTCCGGGTGCGGGGGGCGGTGTCGGAGCGGTGCCGGTGAGATCGGGTACGGCGGGCGCCGCTCCTCCGAGGGCCGGAGGTGCGACGTCGTGGCTCGGGTGCTCCCGCCGTGGGGCGCACCCGCTTCGTGATAGTACCGTTAGACCCTGATATCACGCCGCGATCCGCCGGCAGGCGGGAGGAAGGACGGGGCTGGACGTGCAGCTGACCATCGCGATGCTCACCTACCGCCGCAACGACTACCTCGCGCAGGTGATCCCTGAGCTGCTGGCGCAGGCCGACGACGTCTCCGACGCGCAGACGACGGTGAGCGTGCTCATTGTGGATAACGACCCGCAGGCCGGGGCGAGGGCCGTTATCGAGGCCGCCTGGGAGGCACTGGCAGGCGAGCAGCCGGAGGCGGCGGAATCGTCCGGGGGATCCGGGCAGGCCGAGCCGTCCGGGTCGGCTGATTCGGCTGCCGCTTCTGCGACGTCGAGGCTGGTCTACGTCCACGAGCCTGAGCCGGGCATCGTGGCCGGACGCAACCGGGCCCTGAGTCAGGCCCACGGCTCCGACGCCCTCATCTTCATCGACGATGACGAGATCCCCTCGCCGGGCTGGCTCAGGGCTCTCGTGAGCACCTGGCGCGCCCAGGGCTGCGCCGCCGTCACCGGCCCCACGCCACCAACCTTCGAGGCCGACCCCTCGGCGTGGGTCACAGCCTCGGGCGCCTTCGACTCCTGGGAGGCCGCCGACGGCGCCCAGGTCCGCAGCGCCGACACCGGCAACCTGCTCCTGGACCTGGCCGTCGTCGAGGACCTGGGACTGCGCTTCGACCCGCGCTACGGGCTCACCGGCGGCGAGGACTCCCTGTTCACCCGCCAGCTCACCCGCGCCGGCGGCGTCATCCGCTTCGCGGCCGGGGCGGTGGTCACCAAGCGCGTGCCCGCGGCCCGCGCCCGGCGCACCTGGGTGCTGGAGCGTGCCCTGCGCTCGGGCTCGTCCTGGGCCCGGGTGCGCATCGACACGGTCGGGGCCGCCGACGGCGGTGCGTCCGGCTGGCTCGCGCGCCTCAGGCTGCGCCTGGGCTACGGAGCCAAGGGACTGGCCAAAGCCGGTGTCGATGGGGCGCGCGCCGGCGTGGCCCGTATCCGCGGTGACGTGCCCGCCCAGGCCCGCTACGAGGTCTCCTCACGCGGGGGACTGGGCATGGTCGTGGGCGCTCTGGGCGTCCACGTGCGCGAGTACGGGCGCCCCCGCAGTCGACGGAGTAGGGCGCAGGCTGGAAGGAAGAGCGCATGAGCCGGCTGACGATCGCCATCCCCACTTTCAGGCGCCCTGAGGATCTGAAGCGAGCCGTTGGCGGGGTCCTGGAACAGGCCAGTGAGCTGGCCGCCGGCCCGACCGCGGAGGTGTCTGGTCCCCGGACCGATGCCGAGGCCGGTACTGAGGGCGATGCCGCGGGCGCGACGGATGCGAAAGGTGGCGCCGGTAGGGGCGTCTGCGACATCGAGGTCCCTCGTCATCGACAACGACGTCCAGGGCTCCGGGCGCGAGGCCGCCCTCGCCGCAGCGGCCGATGCCGGAGTGCCGGTGCGTTCACCTGAGGATGACCCGGAGGGGCCCGGAGCCGTGGGCCTGCGCTACGTCGTCGAGGAGCGGCCTGGAGTGGCGGCGGTGCGCAACCGTGCCCTGGATGAGACCGCTGAGCGCGACTTGCTCGTCTTCATCGACGACGACGAGGAGCCCGAGCCCGAATGGCTCGCCGCCCTCGTGGGGCTGTGGGCCTCCACCGGCTGCCAGGCGGTGGCCGGACCGGTCATCCCCGTCTACGAGGTTGAGCCGGAGGAGTGGGTGCGTCGGGGGGAGTTCTTCGTGCGCAGAACCTGGCCCACGGGCACTGTTCGCCCGGTGGCGGCCTCCAACTGCCTGCTGCTGGACCTGGGCTTCGTGCGCCGGGCCGGGCTGCGCTTCGACGAGGCCTTCGGCGCCACTGGGGAGAGGACACGCTCTTCACCCGCCGGCTGAGTGCCGCCGGCGGCGTCATCCGCTGGTGCGATGAGGCGCGCGTGCGCGATCACGTCCCGGCCTCCCGACTCACCCGGCCCTGGATCCTGCGCCGGCAGCGCTCCCACGCCGCCACCTCGGTGCGGGTCGAGCTGGCTCTGGCAGGGAGGCGGTGTGCAGCCTGCGATCCGGGCCCGGGCCGCGGCCGGTGGTCTGGTGCGGATCGTCGTCGGCGGCCTGCGAACCGCTGGCGGAACCCTTATCGGCAGTCCCTAAGCATGCTGCTAAGGGGGCTCGGCTGCTGGCCCGTGGCCGCGGCATCCTGGCGGCCAGCGTCGGAGGCGGCGTCCACCGCGAGTACGACCACTGAGGCGGTGCCAAGAAGGTATCGAGAGGCTGCCACTTGGGTGGTGACGGATCTGACGGCGAGCTTGCAGGAGAGTGTCTTAGAGTTCTCCGCCCTCATCGAAGTAGCGCTGCTCAGCCTCAGTCAGACCCAACATCGCAGGAGACTCAACGACCGCAGACACGATCCCTCTGGTGGCCGAGATGATCACGTTGGCTCGTGACGGAAGAATCCACTGCGTTGACGCAACAGTCTGATCAGATTCAGCGTCCCCAGCCCCATACAGAGAGTTGAGTGCATTGACATAGAAGACATGGGCGCTCTGAACAGCAGCCTGTATCTCAGGCGGAACGTCCTAACGAAAGGCGGTGCTCAAGTTGAAGCTAATTTCGGACACGAGACTTCTATCTGTAATGTCACGGCCGATACTTCCATCTTCATTACCGCTGCTGACTGACGTGACGAAATATCTCCCGTCGTCTGGTGCTGGTTTCCAGCCGAATTGGTCTCGGAGTGTGAACGCCTCGTTGATGGCCATGGGCCATCTATGCTCGGTGATAGTACGGATGATCGCCACCCCCTCATCAACAGAGTAGACACGGAACTTCTGGCACCCTAATACCGGTATCGACTGATTCAACTCCAAACATCGTCCGTCTATTATGTGGCAACCTGTCTTGCAGAGTTTTACTTAATTATTGAGGACTGATGGAATGGCGTCGTTAAGGTACCATATCCAGAACGCGCGCCGAGCTTCGACGTCAACATCTTCGACGCCCTGCCAATTTAGTCCACGTGTCAATGCGGCTGAACAGCAGTAACTCAGATCCAGAGAATCGGGAAGTAAGTCATCGTCCTCTAGGTCTCCATCTATTTCTACTTCATAATATGGATTACGGTGGCATGCAGAAATTACGGCGGTTGCTGCAGCGTCGGCAACAAATGTAGCCGGTTCTGTAGTGGTGTTGAGTTCAGTCTCGAATAGGGTGTCTTGAAGAAACCGGCTTGCTTGCTCTTGAGCTTGATCGGGGGGAGGCTTTTCCTTCGGCGACTGCGTATGCGAGTTGTAACATGTTTTCGATTCCTGGGTTATTAGGAAAAGCCTGGTACCATACGTTCCGAACGTGATTTATACACAACGAGTTGAGGTGAACTCGAGTTCGATAGGACCATTCAGGATTTTCATCATCAATCATTGCCCTCCAAATAGATAGACGTCTCGCTAACGAAAGAATCCCCTTAGAGCTGTTTGTCACTTCAGCTCTACCAGCATATAATTGTTCATTAACGCCCTGGATGTCAATCATAAGTCATCCTCACTTCTTAAGTTTCGGAATTCAGCTCCAATATTTTCCTGGGATTGGAGAGCCTGGCGGGACTTCTAGTCCGTTTGGCATTTTCAGTGAGCCGTCAGGCCTAAATGCCCATGTGCCGTCCGGGTCGGTAACATACCAGGTTTTTCCGCTATGCTGAGAATAACTGTGAAACCATCCAGGACAGTCATTACATAGTCGGCCGGAAACACCGATCCGGGATTCTTGGGCAATAAGTGCTTCTTGGCGTTCTGCGTGAGATGCCAAAGCTCGGCCTTTAACTCCATGATCTCGGCATCCCATTGACCGTCGAGGATACCCCATTTCGTCAGTTACTCTTAGTACTCCTTGGTCGTTAGGTGAATGAAATCCAATAGGCCTGTCAGAGGACCATCCGCTAAGCGTTCTTTCGTGATCTGATGCCACCTTCTTGTTTTTGTACTGTTTTTGAGCGTTGAGCGGTCTGGCTGTTGTCGATGCTCGTGTGTGTGCTGCTTGTGATTCTGCGACGTGTTGGGCTTCGGTTCTGGCTGCTGCTGCCTGTCTCATGGCGGCTCGGTTGGCGGCCATGTCTCTGGCGGTGGTGCGGGCGATGGCGTGGCCGCCGGCTCCGAGCACTGACCCTGGGATGAAGGTCAGGGCGAAGTCGAGCAGGTCCCAGGCTAACTGGCCTGCGGTGACGTTGCTGAGGTATGAGGAGGTCGCCGCCGCAGGGTCGTGGATGAAGGAGGCCAGGCCGTGGCCGTGGGCGGCGGCCCAGGTCATCACTCCGACGGCTCCCATGGCCAGGCGAAGGAGGCCCCGGCGGTCATCAGCAGCATCACGCCCAGCGCTGTGACCAGCAGCTGACCCATGGGGCCCAGGGAGTCCCACCACTGGGCCAGGTCGTCGAGTAGGCCGGCGAAGAACGAGGAGTCGGTGTCGCTGATCAGCAGAGAGGAGCCGATATCCTGGGCAATCAGCGACCCGCACCAGACGCACAGTAGACCTGTGGTCAGGGAGACAGTGACGACCCCGATCGCGAGGACCAGCTCGGGTAATGCCCGCCGTCCATCACGAGCATGCTCACTGAGAACCGACACAGATCAAGAACACATTTAGTGATAGTCACCCTAAGTGTCGGCGCAGCCTCCGACGACGTCACGTCAGTAAAGTATGGAGGTGTCTTAGAGCTCTCCGCCTTCATCGAAGTAGCGCTGCTCAGCCTCAGTCAGACCCAATCGCAGGAGACTCGATAACAACATCAATGAACCTGCGGGCGACTTCGAGGATGATGGCGGCACAGGGATGCAAGTTCCATGTGTTCAACATGCCGACAGTGCTCGACTCGGTAACGCCTTGACCGTACAGGCTGTTGAGCGCATTAACATATTCCCTATACTGCGAGCGAATAATGTGATCGATCTGAGGTTCTGCGTCACTGTAAAGTCGGGTAGTTAGATTGAAGTTAATTTCAGAGGCGATAGACCGGTCGTCGAGATCCACGCCAATACTTCCACCTTCTTCGCCGCCACTGACCGCGGTTATGGAAAAGTGTCCATCATCTGGTGCTGGTTTCCAGTTGAATTGGTCTCGGGAGTGTGAGTGCCGTCGTTGACGGTCATGGGTCATCTGTGCTCGGCGTTAGTGTGGATGATCGCTACCCCCGCTTCAGTTGAGTAGGCGCGGAACTGCTCACCTTTAATTGTCAACATGGACTGATTCGTCTCCAAATATCGTCCGTCTATTGTTCGGCAACCAGTTTTGCAGGGCTTGCTTAATTATTGAGGGCTGACGGGATAGCTTCGTTAAGGTACCACATCCAGAAAGCCCGACGCGCTTCAACGTCTACTTCAGCAGCAGGTCTCCAATTCATGCCGCCCGCGACCGCACATGCGCACGCATAACTGCAGTCCAAGGAATCTGGCAGAAGCTCGTCATCGTCTCTTAAAGTTTCATCGATATCCGCGTATGGGTCGCGATAGCATGTGGATACAACAAGTTGTCGAGCCGCATCGGTGACCATTATAGCGCGATCGTTTGCAGGATTTGTGGCAGCCCTGTCAAAGCTTTGGAAGAAACGGTGTGCTTTCATTTCCGCTTGATCAGTGCTAACCCGCCGTTCGACGACCTGATGAGCCAAGATCAACATGTCCTCTAATGAGGAACTGCTGGGAAATGCTGTGGTCCATAGATGCTGAACGTGGCGCACGCATTTCTCTTGCAAAGAAATGCGAATTCGGTAAGATCGGTCTGCATCTTGATTGTCAATCATTGCGACATAAATCTTCGTGCGTCGCCTTATAGATAGAATTCCTTTACTGTCGTCACTCACCTCTGTTAGGGCGATTTTTATCTGGGTTGCAAGCGCCTTTGTGTCGATCATTATTTCTCCAACTCTCAATCTGGTGTTGATCTAGTTAAAAATATGCAGGGGGAACAATCTCGTTTGGACTGAAACTCGTCCATCTGGAGCGCCGACAGTTCCGTCTGATCTAAATTTCCACACTCCATTCGGGTCTGTGACGTACCAGTCTCTTCTTTGGTGCTGTGCAAGGCTGCGAAACCATCCATTGCAGTCTTCGCAAATTGGTTTAGATACGCCCAAGTTTGGCCATTCGGCACTAAGTGCTTTTTGTCTTTCTGCGTGTGAAGCGTGATAAAGTCCGGGGGTGCCTTGATCATAGGGGTGTGGAGTGCGAGGATAACCCATTTCGTCTGTAACTCTCAATACTTCGCTGATGTTCGGTTTTTGGAAGCCTAGCGGTCTCCTTTCCTCGCTCCAGCCACTCAGTGCATGTTCAGATTCAGTAGGATGCTCTGACGATACAGTTTTCGTCCTATATCGTCTCTGCTGATGCACTTTTCTTGCGGCATCTGTGGCTTTGGCGTGTGCTGCTTGTGATTCTGCGACGTGTTGGGCTTCGGTTCTGGCTGCTGCTGCCTGTCTCATGGCGGCTCGGTTGGCGGCCATGTCTCTGGCGGTGGTGCGGGCGATGGCGTGGCCGCCGGCTCCGAGCACTGACCCTGGGATGAAGGTCAGGGCGAAGTCGAGCAGGTCCCAGGCTAACTGGCCTGCGGTGACGTTGCTGAGGTATGAGGAGGTCGCCGCCGCAGGGTCGTGGATGAAGGAGGCCAGGCCGTGGCCGTGGGCGGCGGCCCAGGTCATCACTCCGACGGCTCCCATGGCCAGGGCGAAGGAGGCCCCGGCGGTCATCAGCAGCATCACGCCCAGCGCTGTGACCAGCAGCTGACCCATGGGGCCCAGGGAGTCCCACCACTGGGCCAGGTCGTCGAGTAGGCCGGCGAAGAACGAGGAGTCGGTGTCGCTGATCAGCAGAGGAGCCGATATCCTGGGCGACGAGGGCCCCGTACCACAGGCATAGCAACCCCACGGCCAGGCAGACCGTCAAGGTGGCGGCCGCGAAGATGCGGCGGGTGGTGGGTTCGATCCCGGGGGTGGTGGCTGCCATGGCGTCTCGGCGGGCGGCCATGACCTGGGCGGCGGTGAGCCGGCCCTCGATCATGCGCTGGGGGCGGGTCATGCGCCGGTCGGTGTAGCCGCGGGCGATAACGACCAGGTCGCTGTAGGAGTAGGCCACCAGGGCCACGGCCGCCTCGAGCGGCGCGCGTATGAAGGCCGGCCCACCCATGGCCGCCAGGGCAGGCGCCCTGGGTGCCTCACCAGCAGTGACCCCCAGGGCTCCGGTGCGCAGGCGCCTGCGGGCATCGGCCAGCAGACACAAAACGAACAGCCCCACCGAGTAGACGACTAGCGAGCCGCCCCGCCCCGAGGCCTGCCACAGCCACCCGACCCAGCCGGGGATCCCGTCACCACCGTCGGTGAGCCAGGACACCGAGGCCAAGGATGCCACCGAAGCGTTGTAGGCCGCGTGGTCGACCACCACCTGCACCAGCGCCGCGGACGGCAGCACCCAGGCCACCACCCGCCCCAGCGGGTTGCGAGTGCGCCACACCACGATCCCCAAGCCGACCGCCATCGCCACCGTCATCGTCGACACGTGATGACCCACCCCCAGCGGGCTCGGCCCCGCGCCGTCCATGAACCGGCCTATCAGGCCGTCGCTGTTCCGCAGGCGGAAGGACCCGGCCGTCCAGGGGTTGAGTGAGTAGTCCAGACCCTTATCACCCAGCAAAGAGGCCAGCCACCCCTGAGGTGCTAGACGCCTGGCGCCATCCTCAGCCACCGTGAAGCCCGCCCCGGCCGCGTACCCCAGCAGCGCCCAATCCACCGCCGCTAGACGCCGCACCCGCCCCGGAGCCACCAGCGCCACCACCACCAGCGGCACCAGCTTGCCCGGCTCCTCAACAAAGGCCGCCAGAGCAATACTCACCCCGTGATCACTCGTGGTCATCTCCTCGGCAGCGGCCACCGCCTCGGTAGCCTTGGCCACCACCAGCGCCCACGGCACACTCACCGAGAACATGACAGTCACCAACCGCCACGAGACGGTGCGGGTCCGCGCCAGCAGCACCATCACCCCCAGGCAGGCCAGCATCCAGACCGCCGGCACCATCGCAGCAGCCAGTTGTGGCACCACCAGCAGGGCCACCACCAGCAACACGATCGTGACGCGCTGACTGATCCGAGACAGCCGAAACAGCCCCCGAGCCAGCCCCTCATGACGCCCCAACCACCTCTGCCAGGCCCACACCACCTGCCGCCATCTCCGGCGGAAACTGTAAGGATCCTGCCGGCCGCCCCCACACAAATGGGTTAACAACACCAAAGGCGCCCGAGTACTACGAATACTCACCAAAACCTTCTCACATCACCAACGATGGGCAAACGCCCACACGGAGTTACAAGAACGTAACCATCCTGTTGTCAGCGACCCCGCGTCACCACTCTGACGAAGATCGGGGTGGCGCAGGTGAGAGCCGTGGAAACGAGGCTTGAGGTGTGGATGTACTTAGAAGTAGCGAGAAGGCTCATTCCCCGGCCGAGTCTCAGTCTCAGCCCGGGATTCAGGGGGTTGGGTCGGGCTCGGGATCAGTCCCTGAGTGAGGTTTCGACGGCAGGGCGGGGCTCGACGTCGGAGCCGGACTCTGATGCGGGCGCCGCAGCGGCGTCGGTGGGCTCGTCCTTCGGCGGGTCAGCCGGCTCGTCGTCAATGCCCAGCTGTGCGGCGTCGCGCAGGGGAGGTTGCAGGACGGCGGCCCCCAGCACGATCGGCAGGTAGGCCGGAAGCACCGTCCAGGGCCCCACGAAGACGTTCTGTACCACGGTCAGGGCCGCGAAGAACAACCACGGCGTGGCCTTGAGACGTCCCAGGTCGCGCATCATCGCCGTCAGCGCCATCCCCGCGATGAGCAGCAGCAGCAGGCCACCAGGGATAGAGGCCGCCGCCCACATGTCCATGACCCCCGAGTGCAGCTCGATGCGGCCGCCGAACATGAAGTTCTCGACGTAACCGTTCTCCGGGTCGTAGCCCAGGGCGGCCATACCGTCCTTGGCCACCCACAGGTCCTCGAAACGGGGCTTGACGCCGGCGCCGTAACCCCAGGGTCGGTTCTGGAACAGGGCCCAGGAGGCCCCCAGCTCGGGGCGTGCGGACAGGAGCAGCCCCGCCGAGCTGGAGGACTGGGCGATGGTCCGGTTCTGGGCGTCCTCGCCCAGGGTCCCGGACTCGGAGGCCATGACCACCCCGACCATCGCCACGATCCCGACGACCGCCAGAACGATGATCTGGGAGATCGCCAGGCGCCTGGGAGTGGGCACATGCCACCGGGCCCAGGAGGCCAAAGCCTGCCAGATGACTGTGCCCAGGATGATGGCCAGGAGGGCCAGGGTGGAGCGTGAATCGGAGACGAGGAAACGCCGCTGAGCCCCAGCAGTGCCACGATCTGCACCAGTCGACGCCGGTCGGCTACATAGCTGAGGACCATGATCGACACGGCTGCACCGACCCCGAACTTCCATGGGTTGGAGTTGGTCTGAAGCAGGGACAGCGAATCCAGGAACATGCCGAAGCCGACTGCCAGGGCCGCGCGCCTCGTCCCCAGTCGGCGCGCCCCCCACACGAAGACGGCCACCGCGCAGGGCACCGCCAGCAGGCTCAAAGTGGTGACACGGCGGGCCCAGGCCTCGACGATGAAGCTGCTCTCGGCCAGGAGGGACATGATGTAGGCCGTGCCCGCCGCCAGGATGGACAGCACGAGCAGCAGTGAGAACCGGCGCGCCTTGCGTACAGCCGTCCAGGTGATGGGGATCGAGATGAGTGCGACACAGTCTCCGACGCTCAGGGCGGCCGCCAGCTCGCGGCGCACACCCACGCAGACCAGGAGGATGACGGCGATCGTCATCTCCAGGCGCCGTCGTTCAGGACTTAGCTCGAGATCAGTCGCTACTGACGTCTGCGAGCCGCTATGGGATGAGGCCGGCGACCAGGGCTGGGCCACGGCCGGTCAGGCGTCTTTCCGAGAACGACGACGCCCGATGATGAGCAGCGGGTCCTCGACCTTGTCCTGCGGGTTCTTCTGACTCAGGAAGTACAGCAGGATCGCCATGATGGCGCCGGCGGCCAGGCCGATGACGGCTCCGATGGGTGCGGTGGACAGGGCCGACAGGCTCGAGGGCGAAGTGGGGGTCCTGGGAGGGTTGTCCACCGCCAGGGTCAGGTCACCGCCACCCGGAACCAGATAGGACTGCCCCCGGGCCACCGCGTCCAGGGCGCCGATCTCCGCCTGGGCAATCGAGTGAGCCCGCTCCGGATCGGTGCTGGTGGCTGAGATCTCGATGATGAAGGTACCGGTCTTGGCACTCACGGTCACCGACTTGCGCAGCTCGGCCTGGTCGATTCCTGTGCTCTTGGAGACCTCCGACAGGGTGCTATCCGAGGTTCCGAGCTCTACCAGGGTCGGGATGATCTTGTCGAAGCTGTTGATCGGGGAGGACGCGTTGGGGTCCTCGGACCTGTTCTCCACAGCCAGCTTCGCGCTCGCTGTGGAGGTGTACTGCGCCGGCGTCAGCAGGCCGAAGCCGAGACCGATGAGGGCGCCCAGCACAACGTGCATGACCACCAGGACTGCGTTCTTGCGCAGCGCGATGATGAGGGTTTCCGGGTCCATGGGTTCCGTTTCGGTGATTGCGGGAGCAACAGAATAGCGCGCTGTTTGGGGCGTGAGCCGGACACGGGAAGTGACTCACCTCCTTCCCGGGCACTTCTCAGAACTCCTTGGGGCATGGAGTCTCGATGATTGCTGGCACTCGCAGGACGATCGACCGGTCGGGTAGTGACCAATGCGACGGGCGCCCGCCGGGCGGCGCGAGACCACCGACGACGCGGGCGTGAGCGACTCCGGGGCGGCGCTCAGAGACGTCAAGGGCGCTCAGCGGCGCTCTGGCGGTGAGCGGAGCCCTCGGTATGCGAGTCGGTCCTTAGGATCGAGGCGCCATCGGAGCCGTTTGAGTTGTCTGCGGGGCCGGAGTGGAGCGTGGGCCTGGCCTTCATGCCGCGCAGGCCGTTCCAGGCGAGGTTGACCATGTGGGCGGCCACCTCCTCCTTGCTCATCGAGCGGTTCTCCAACCACCACTGAGCCGGCATGGCCACGATACCCACCAGCATCTGGGCGTACAACGGCGCCGTGCGCGGGTCGAGGTCGTGGGCGGCGAACTGCGAGGCGAGGATCCCTGAGACCTCAATGGCGACGTCGGCCAGCAGCGTGGAGTAGGTGCCGGCGGCGCGGTCCGAGCCGGCCGACAGGATGCGGAATCCGTCGGGGGAGTCCTCGATGTAGGTCAGCAGGGCCAGGGCGGCCCGCTCGGCGATCTGTGAGGCCGAGCCGGAGGCGTCAGGCCCTCCCGGTCCGTGCCGGTCGGCCTGCGGGGCCGCTGCGGGGTCTGCGGCCGGGTCGGCGATCGCCGAGGAGATCGCGGCCGAGATCGTGGTGATCTCCCGGTCGACGACGACGGCGTACAGGCCCTCCTTGCCGCCGAAGTGCTCGTAGACCACCGGCTTGGACACCTGGGCGCGGGCCGCCACCTCCTCCACGCTCGTGGCGTCGAAGCCGCGCTCGGCGAACAGCCCGCGGGCCACGGCGATGAGCTGCTCGCGCCGCTCGCTGGCGCTCATACGGGTGCGCTTGGCCGCCACGGCCCTAGACCCCACTGCTGCGGTCGGCCGGCCGGGCGTGGTGACGGCGCTGGGACCACTGGGCGAAGCGCGCCGAGGCCAGGGCCCCGGTGCGGCGGGCCAGCCGGTGGCTGGGGGCCTCGATGTAGCGCTGGAACAGCCAGGTCAGCGGCGCCGAGGTCAGCGGCGCCAGGATGAGGACCCACCATGGCGAGATCGAGTGCGTCAGCAGCCGCAGCGAGACCACGACCGGTTCGTGGACCAGGTAGAGGGAGAAGGACATGAGCCCCAGGTACTGTACGGTGCGTGAGCGCAGTAGGCCACGCAGCGCCCCGGCTCTCACCACGAGGTGGACCAGGTAGGCGGCCGCCGCCAGGGTGACCGCGTTGGCCAGGCGCTGGGCCGTGTGACTCTCCATTCCCGGCCACCAGGCCAGGGTGATGAGCAGCAGGCACACCAGGGCCTGCGCCGTCGCCCAGGGGCGGGGGCGCTCCGGCACTGGAGCGGGGGGTGTGCCCCCAGGCCCAGCCCATGACCGCGCCCACGGTGAAGACCGGCAGGTAGCTGCCCGAGCCGGGGCTGGCGGTGATGGCGGGCACGGCCAGGGCGGCCGCCACCGGCAGCCAGGAGATCCGCCAGCGGGCGCACAGGGCCACCCCGAGGATCATCAGGGGCAGTACGAAGGAGAAGATCGCCTCGGCGTGCAACGACCACAGGACCGTGTTGCGGTAGGCGTGCTTGGGGATGAGCAGGTACTCCATGAGCATTTGGCGCGCCCCGAGCCCCACGGGGTGGGTGATCGTCATCCAGTGCCCCAGCGCCGGATCCTCCGAGCGCGGCACGAGCAGCATCGCGATGACCGCGAAGGTGGTGGAGGCCGCCGCCGGCAGCCACAGGCGCACGAAGCGCCGTGGGGCGTAGTCGACCCAGTCGAAGCGCCGCCCCTGGGCGTGGCGACGCGCCACCGGGTAGGTCAGGGCCACGCCGGACAGGACGAAGAAGATGAGGACGGCCTCGTGGCCCGCCCACAGCAGGTGGAGGGGGCTCTGGGTGAGGATCCGGTTGAAGGCGCCGGTGGGCACGGTGCCGGGCCGCGCCCCGACCTCCGCCAGTGCGGGCACGGTCTCCAGGGAGTGGTGGATGAGCACGACGACGGCGGCCAGCCCGCGCAGTCCGTCGAGCTCGATGAGGCGCACCGCTGCCGGCTTGCCGGAGGAGGGAGGGGAGCGGAGGGGGAACTGGACATGCCCCCATCCTGCCCTGTTCTCCCGGCCGACTGCGAAGTCCGAGGAGTGTGGCATGCGCCCCGCAAGAGGCACGAGGTTCGGCGTCGGGCGCGATGGGGGCGCGCTGAGCCACCGCGAAGATGCCGAGCGCGACCAGGACGTGAGAGACTGTCCCGGCGTCTCGCCCCTCGCCGTCGGGCACGGGCCGGGATGCGTCCTTCCGCCCTGGTGTAGCGGCAGCACGCAGGCCTTTGGAGCCTTGAGGCCCGGGTTCGAATCCTGGGGGCGGAGCGGCGTAGCGTGAGCGGCGTTGGGGTTCCCTCGCTCTCACGCCCGCCGGCGGTCACCCGGTCGCCGGCGGGATACACGCCAACCGTCCATCCGTACCTGATTTCAGAAACCGTTGGAGTCCGTCCCAGTCTCCGCCCGGTCGCGGCCGGAGGCGTCGGGAGCCCGGGCGCGAACCTGTGAGAAGAGGACACGTGACGCCTACCGCACCCGCCGCCGTCATCGTCATGGCCGCAGGCAAGGGAACTCGTATGCGATCGGTCACCCCCAAGGTCCTGCACCGGATCGGCGGTCGCAGCCTGGTGGACCACGCCGTCACCGCTGCCAGGGGGCTTGAGCCCCAGCACCTCGTCGTCGTCGTGCGCCACGAGCGCGATGCCGTGATCGCCCACCTCGCCGAGGTCGCCCCCGACGCCGTCCCGGCCGACCAGGACGAGGTCCCCGGAACCGGGCGGGCCGTCGCCTGCGGGCTGGCCGCCCTGCCCGAGGACCTGGACGGGCCCGTCGTCGTCACCAGTGGCGACGTCCCGCTGCTGGACACCGCCACCCTCCAGGCGCTCCTGGCACAGCACAACGAGCGCGGCGACGCCGTCACCCTGCTGACCACCGAGCTCGAGGACCCCACCGGCTACGGGCGCGTCGTGCGCGAGGCCGACGGCACCGTCTCGGCCGTCGTCGAGCAGCGCGACGCCAGCGAGGCCCAGCGCGCCATCCGGGAGATCAACGCCGGTGTCTACGTCTTCGACGCCGCCCACCTGCGCACCGCCCTGGCGACCCTGGGCACGGACAACGACCAGGGCGAGGTCTACCTCACCGACGTCGTCGCCCACGCCCACCGGGCCGGACGGTCCACCAGCGCGCTGGTCGCCACCGACCACTGGCTCGTCGAGGGCTGCAACGACCGCGCCCAGCTCGCCGAGCTCGGCGCCGAGCTCAACCGCCGCATCCTGACCGACTGGATGGCCCGGGGCGTCGGCGTCGTCGACCCGGCCTCCACCTGGGTGGACGTCACCGCCGAGCTCGCCCAGGACGTCACCCTCGAGCAGGGCGTCCTCGTGCGCGGAAGCACCCGAATCGGCCAGGGCGCCCGCGTGGGTGCCTACGCGATCCTCACCGACGCCGTCATCCCGGCCGGCTGCGTCGTGGCCCCCTTCAGCCAGCTCGACGCCGACGGCGCCCGGGCCCTGACGCATGAGCGCACCGCAGCTTCGGTTCCGACCGGCTCGGCCGCACTGGTTGTGCTGGTCGAACCGGCCGAACCGATCACTGAGCTTCACCTCCGTCTCCAACAGTCACACCGAGGGCCGCACCGGCCGTGAGAAGGGAACCGCGTCATGACGGGCATCATTACCAAGGGTGAGAAACGGCTGGTCGTCGTCTCCGGGCGCGCCCATCCCGAGCTCGCCCAGGAGGTGGCCAGCGAGCTCGGCACCGAGGTGCTGTCCTCCACGGCCTACGACTTCGCCAACGGGGAGACCTACGTCCGCTTCAACGAGTCGGTGCGCGGCTGCGACGTGTTCGTCGTCCAGTCCCACGGCGACCGCGTCAACGACTGGCTCATGGAGCAGCTCATCATGGTCGACGCCCTCAAACGCGCCTCCGCCAAGCGCATCACTGTGGTGGCCCCCCTTCTTCCCCTACGCCCGTCAAGACAAGAAGCACCTGGGGCGCGAGCCCATCAGCGCCCGCCTCGTGGCGGACCTCTACAAGACCGCCGGTGCCGACCGCCTCATGAGCGTGGACCTGCACACCTCCCAGGAGCAGGGCTTCTTCGACGGCCCCTGGGACCACCTGTGGGCCCAGCCGGTGCTCGTGGACTATGTGCGCACCCGTGTCGACCCGGCCAACGCCGCCGTCGTCTCCCCCGATGCCGGCCGTATCCGGGTGGCCGAGCGCTGGGCTAACCAGCTCGGCGGCACCCCGCTGGCCTTCGTCCACAAGACCCGTGACGTCACCCGCCCTAATGAGTCGGTGGCCAACCGCGTCGTTGGCGACGTCGAGGGACGCTCCTGCGTCCTGGTCGACGACATGATCGACACCGGCGGCACCATCGCCAAGGCCGTTCAGGTGCTCCTGGACTCCGGGGCCAAGGACGTCATCGTCGCCGCGACCCACGGGGTGCTCTCCGGACCGGCTGTGGACCGGCTCTCCACCTGCGGGGCCCGCGAGGTCATCGTCACCGACACCTGCCGATCCCCTCCGGCAAGCGCTTCGAGCAGCTGACGGTCCTTCCGATCGCGCCCCTGCTGGCCCGGGCTATCAAGGCTGTCTTCGACGACGGCTCGGTGGCCTCGCTCTTCGATACCGTCGGCGTCGCCGGCGCCTGAGGCCGGCGGGGCTGCGCGGGTTGCGAGACCCGTATGAGCCCGCCGTGCCCCGCTTCAGCCGTCGTGCTCCTGCCCTCGCCGGGCCCTTCACCGGACCCGGCGAGGGCGTTTCTCATGGGTGGTGCTACCCATGGCGGCGAGTCGTGCTCTGGGTGTGGAGTAACCTTCAAATAACAATTTCATTGCGATCCGACCTTGTGGCCATATAGCGTGGTGCAGTCATCGATTGTTCCTTTTGCTTCCTACTTCGTGTTCCGCATGAGCGGAATGTGCTGCCCGAACCAATGCTCGCTACCAGTTAAATTAATCGTTATCACAGACATTCAAACGGCGACTTACGCGGCCCTCATCTGGCCTGATGTCAACGGTATGTCGTGATCCGTTTGTGCGTCGCTCGCCATATGCTCCGGAGGTTTTCGTGCGTCGTCTCTCCACCTTCCCTCGCCTCGCCATCATCCTGGCCCTTCTGCCGCTCCTGCTCACCTCGATGGTCGTCCTGACCCCCGCCGCCCCGGTGGCCGTGGCTCAGGAGAAGGCCGACGCCGACGGACATGACCAGAGTGACGGCTCCGACAATGTTGGCGACAATGGGGGCGATGCCGCTGCGGGTGCCGACCCCGTCGGCCAGTCCTCCCAGGAGCCCATGTACACGGCCGCGCCCCTGCCCACGGTGCAGATCGACGGTGTCGCCTGGGGACAGCTCGTCGTCGGCGACGTGGTCTACGTCGTCGGTAGCTTCAACAGCGCCCGGCCGGCGGGGGCCCATGCAGGACAGCAGGAGGTCCCGCGCTCCAACATCCTGGCCTACGACATCAATACCGGGGAGCTCATCGAGGACTTCGCCCCCACCCTCAACGGTGCGGGACGAAGCCTGGCCCTTTCTGAGGACGGCAAGACCCTCTATGTCGCCGGGGAGTTCGACCGGGTCAACGACGAGTGGCACAGCCGCCTGGCCGCCTTCGACATCTCCCAAGGGCGCGGAACGCTCATCTCCTCCTTCCAGCCCGTGTTCAGCACCACCGTCAAGGACATCGCGGTGGCCGGCGACACCCTCTACGTCGGGGGCTACTTCACCAAGGTGAACAACCAGCAGCGGACCCGCCTGGCCGCCCTCAAGGCCTCCACCGGCGAGCTCCTGGACTGGACCGCCTCCGCCGAGGGCCCCAACGCCCAGGTCTACGCGATCGAGGTCTCCCCGGATCACTCCAAGGTCGTCGTCGGCGGCTCCTTCTCCTCGGTCAACGGCTCGAGTAAGCCCGGCTACGGTATGGCGCTCCTGAGTGCCTCCACAGGTGAGGTGCTGCCCATGCCGGTCAACGACACCGTGCGTACGGCCGGTGAGAAGGCCGCCATCTTCGACATAGCCGTCGACGACGCCGGTTTCTACGCCACTGCCTACTCCGCCGCCGGACATCTCGACGAGGCCAACCTCGAAGGGAGCTTCAAAGCCGACTGGAACGGCAACCTCATCTGGCTCGAGCCCTGCCACGGGGACACCTACGGGATCGCCCCCACCAAGGAGACGGTCTACACAGTGGGGCACGCCCACTCCTGCGAGACCATCTACGGGTTCCCCAACATGCCCGAGGTGCGCAAAGACGGCTCTCATCCCCTGTACGTGCGGGCCATGGCCTTCACCAACAGTCCCGACATCGCCATCCGCCACCAGGGAGTGGCCGACGGCTACCAGGACTGGTCGACCTCGGGTCTCAAGAGCCCCACAATCATCGGCTGGTACCCGGACCTGGAGGCGGGCAAGGCCACGAAGATGTCCCAAGCCGCCTACAAGGTCGACGTCACCGACAAATACGTCCTCATGGTGGGCGAGTTCATCGAGGCCGACGGCAAGGTCCAGCAGGGGATCGTGCGCTATCCTCGGCGCGCCGGTCAGCCCACGCTGCCGCCTGAGGGCAAGGCCGAGACCTTGGGAGCAAAGGCGGAGGTGACGACGTCAGGCTCGGTCAAGGTCTCCTTCACCGCCACCTGGGATCGTGACGACCCGACCCTGACCTACAGCCTCTACCGGGATGACGAGACCACGCCGGTGGCCACCGAGAGGATCAGCGACACCCGCTGGGCCCTCAAGGGCCACAGCCTGGAGGACACCACCTGCTCGCCCGGCGATCACACCTACCGCCTGGTGGTCTCCGACCCCAGTGGCAACACCATCACCGCCCAGATCCCAAGCATCACGGTCCCCAAGACGGCGCAGAAGGACAAGGCGGCGAAGAATGCCGATGAGGCGGAGGACGCCGCCAAGAACGCGGACCAGGGCGGCAACAACCCGGCCGCCGACGACGACCAGGCCGACGAGGAGGAGGACGACAACTGAGTCCCCGGACCAGGCGGGTCCTGCTACTCGGGACTCATCGGCTCGGTGCTCACATGAACAGGGCGGGTCCGATGCGTGGGCATCGGACCCGCCCTTCACGATGGTGCCGGCAGCCGGCTCACAAGGAGCGGCGCGTTGGCTGCCTGCGACGGCCGGCCGAGGCCGCGGAGGCCGCGGAAGCAGAGGTTGAGTGTCGGGCCGCGGAGGAGGCCGACGACGCCGAGGTCATCTGCTGGCCGGGCTGGATCGACGGCGGCGGAGGCGGCGGCGGGGCGTCCGGCGGATCCGGACTGCGGTGGCGCCCACCCGCTGACGCCGCCACCGGCGTGAGATGGCGGGTCTGCTCAATGGAGGACTCCTCTGACAGCGGCGTCACAAGAGTCAGCCGCGGCTTGGACATCCTCCGACGGCGAGCGAGGGTCTGCCGGCGCGAGGGGACCCGCTGACGCATCGACGTCGAAGGGGCGGTGGAGGAGCCCTCAGAGGCCGAGTCCTGCGAGCGCGCCGCGCCGTGTGAGACCTCAGTGGCAGCCGTGGGCTCGGGGGCCGAGGACGCCGGCTGGAGCCGACGTCGGCTCGTCGTCGGCAGGGAGGAGGCGTCCTGCCAGCCGGCCGCTGACACCGAGCGGTCCGCCGACGGCGAGATGATGCGCCGCCGAGTGGGCACGCTCGGCGCGGAGCCCGACGTCGGCGCCGAGGTGCGTCGACGGCCGGTGGCCGGCGTGGTGGAGGAGTCAGTGGACGAGGAGGCCGGTGCCGGGGCGGGCGTCGGCGCCGGAGGGTACTGGTAGGAGGACCCTGCCGAGGGGGCGGAGGAGGCCGGGGAGGCTGAGGACCCGGAGGAGGCCGAGACGGTCTGCCCGGTGGGCAGGGGCGGTGCTGCGCTGGGCGGGGCCGTCCGGTGCACCCGGGAAGCGGTGACTGCCGGAGGCGGGGGCGGCCGTGTAGGGGCTGCACCGCGATCGACGGGGAGGCCGGCACCGTCAGGTCTGCGGGGGTGGGCAGTGGCGGGGGCAGCGGGGCGTGCCTGTAGGAGGCGGCGGCCTCGGAGGCCGACTGGGATGAGGTGGCCCCGGTCGAGGTGTCCGGCGCGGGCAGGTCGGCCTGCTGACGCTGCATAGCGGTGGTGATACCGGAGGTGAAGCTGCGTGCGGGGTCTGGGTCTGAGACGGAGGGCTGAGCAGAGGAGTGCGCGGAGGCCGAGGACAGCGGTGCCGCGCTCATGGAGACGGGGGACTGCGTCGACGACGTGGCGGGCACCGGGGAGGTCGGGGGCGGCATCGGTGCCGGGGTGTAGGCCGGCTCCTGGACGGCGGAGGACCCTGGCTGGGTGGTCGGGTACGCGGAGTCGGGGATTGCGGGCATCGCGGTCGTCTGCTGCGGCGACTGCGGGGTCGAGAAGGTTGGGGCCGGGGCGAAGGAGACCGTCGGCTGAGAGGCCGGTGCCGGGGCCGACATCGAGCCCGGCAGTGTGGGCGCGGAGACGGGGGAGGACGTCGAGGAGGGGAACCGCCTGCGTCGCGATGGCGCCGGGGGCTGGATGGCGGAGGCCGCGGGGAGGCCGGGGCCGGGACCCTGCTGATACTGGTAAGGCGGCTGCGCCTGAGGCTGTGCGGGCGGCTGCTGGCTCGGTCGCAGCAGGTCCGAGGTCTTCTGCCTCAGGGCGTTCAGGGTGGCCGCTGTCCGTCCGGGACGGCCCTCTGTGTCCCCGTCGCCGCTATGACCGCTGTTGCGACGGTGGCGGAACATCGCATAGGAGACGGAAGCCAGAAGTCCCAGCAGCAGTCCGGAGATCACTGCGGCCTGGGCCCCGGGGCGCTCCATCGTGGTGTTGGCTGTGGTGGCCGGCGAGGTGGTGCTCGTCGTCATGCCCAGGGCCTGCTTGCCCAGCAGCTCACCGGAGGAGAGCTCCTTGTTGAGCGAGTCGGCCGTCGCCTGGGCCATGTTGACGGCCTCCTGCTTGCTGCCGGCCTTGACGGTGATGGACAGGACCAGGGTCTCGGGCGGGTTGGTGACCGTCAGCGCATCAGCTAGATCAGTGGTCTCCATGTTCAGGTTGGTCGCGGCCGGATCGAGGACTTTCGGGCTCGTGGAGAGCTCCACGAGGGTCGGCATGAGGTCTTTGGCCTGGGTGGAGAAGGACGGTGTCTCCTTGGACTTGGGCTGGATGCCCAGGGTCGTGGTGGCTACTGCGACCGGCTTCGTCGCCAGGGCCACTCCCAGCCCGGCCAGGATGCATACGAGCAGAATGATGAGGCAGGCGACAAGGTTCCTGCGGATGGCGTGAAGGATCTGCGACGGCTGCACGCTGCTCCTCATCTGGTCTGGGGGTGATCTGGATCCGGTCGGTTCCGGCGGCTCGTCGGACACAGTGGGCCGCGAGGCCCGACGGATGCCGAAAGGCTATGGCCCAACCCTAACTGTAAGATCACGCTTAGGTCTCGGTGACTGTAGTAGCCTTCGCTGCGCCCCCGGCCACGCCAGGAATCCTCGGACGTGGGGGAGTGGGCGATGTGGTGAGTCTTTCACCGGAACCATGTGACGGGCGGGGGTCCTGAGGACTCACGTGCAGCAGTGAAGAAGGCATCGGGGTCGGCCCGGCTGAGGCAACGTCGTCGGTCTTCTTCCGGTTGTGCTTGACCTTGCTCGGGGTCTCGGAGGCTCTCTCAGCGTCTTCCCGGGTACTTCTCACAGCGGTCTGCGGCGGCTCTCCGGCTGCCCATGCGTCGCCGGCGCGCCGCTCCGTCCGCCGATCAACCATCGACTCGGCCGCCGTGGTATCACCGCGGCCATGACAAGGCAAGGGAGGAACGATGTCCTTCGCCAGGACCCTGTTCATCGTCCTCCCCATGGTGGCCGCCGCCCTGGCGGTCCTCCTCTTCGTGGCCGACCGCATCCGCCGCCGTCCCGTCGCCGGGGCCGCACTGGTCATGGGTGCCATCGGCTTCGTGCCGGTGTGGGTGATGATCCCCGTCGAGCCCAATGTGCCTCCGGCTGCCCTGGCCTGCTTCCTGGTGATCCTCGCCCTCCTGCCCGGCTTCTCGTGGCGGCTGACCAGCGGTGACTTCATGGTGGCCACCGCCTGGTGCCTGGTGGGCCTGTCCCTCGCCGCGGGCACGCCGCTCAACTACGTCCTGTCCGACGTCGTCTTCGGCGCCCTGCCCGCCTACCTCGCCGGACGGCTGCTCGTGGAGCGGCTCGGGCTGCGGCGCATGGTGGAGGTCCTGGCGGCCGTATGGATCGTGGTGGCCGTGCTGGCGCTGTTCGAGGCCGTCACCACCATCAACCCCTTCAGCTACATCGTCCTTGACAACAACCTCTACGAGGAGTGGGGCCCGCCCCTGGCCCGGGGCAGCTTCACCCGCGTCGAGGGGGCCTTCGGCCACCCCATCGCCCTAGGGGTATGCCTGGCGGCCGGGATACCGCTCATCCTGGCCACGCGGTGGAAGCCCGGTTACCGGATCGCGGCCGGCGCCCTTGTCCTGGGGGCCACCATCCCGACCTTCTCCCGCTCGGCGATCGCCTGCGCCATCATCGCCGTCATCCTCAGTCTCATGCAGGTGCACATCAATATCCCCGCCCTGTGGCGGATGAGCTTCCTCATGGTGCTGGTCGGTGTGGGCAGTGTCCTGCTGCCCTACGTCCTAGGCGTCTTCGACTCGGCCGGCCGCGAGCAGGAGGACTCGGCCGGCTACCGCGGTGACATCCTCGTCCTGGTGCGTCAGCTCAAGCCGCTGGGACTGTCATCGGCCTACCAGAAGTCGGGGAGCTCGGTGGCCTGGGGCGGCTACAGCTCCATCGACAACCATCTGCTCCTGAGCGCGCTGCGCTTCGGTTGGCTCCCCGTGGCGCTCATCATGGTGGGGCTGCTGGTCTACGGCGCCAGGGCCCTCGTCCAGCGCTCGAACCCCGCGCAGATCGCCCTGCTCAGCCTCATCCCGGCTTACGGCACGGTCGCCTTCATCACCCAGATCGGCACTGTCATGTGGCTCATCGCCGGCATGGCCGCCTCGGCGCAGGTCTCCGTCCTGCTGGAGAGCCGCAACAACACCGCGGGCGGGGGAGTGGGGGTCGTCGCCGGACACGCCAACCCCTGGAACCGGATCCTCAGCGGGGACTGGTCCCGCCAGACCTTCACCGGCCGACCGGTCCGGCTCGCCAGTGGTGCTGGAACGGGGAGTCATTAGACTCGCGGCCGTGCTCCTGACTGCGCTCCTGCCTCCGCTGCTCGCCGACGCCGATATCGCCCGCACCGTTCGCGCCGCCTCCTCCCGCTCGCGTTCCGACCGCAGCCTCGTGGTGACACCGGGCGCCCGGCCCGCCGTCCTGGCCGCCATGACCCTGGGGGAGGAGGGCGTCCAGCGGGCCGCTGGCGGCGACGCGAATGCGGCCGGAGCGGCCGACACCTCCGGCACACCCCTGCTGGTCGTCACCGCCACCGGCCGCGAGGCCGAGGAGACCGCCCTGGCCCTGCGCAGTTACCTGCCGGCGGACGACGTCGCCGTCATGCCCGCCTGGGAGACCCTGCCCCACGAGCGCCTCTCGCCGCGCGCCGACACCGTCGCCCAGCGCCTGTCCGTCCTGCGCCGCCTGGCCCACCCCGAGGAGGGCGGGGCGATCCGCGTCCTCATCGTCCCCGTGCGCGCCCTGCTGGCCCCCGTCATCGCCGGGCTCGGCGAGCTCGAGCCCGTCCAACTTGCCCCCCGGCCTGGCCGTCGGCCTGGAGGAGACCGCCCGCCGCCTGGAGGCCGCCGCCTACACGCGCGTCGACATGGTCGAGTCCCGGGGCGAGTACGCCGTGCGCGGCGGCATCCTCGACGTCTTCCCGCCCTCCGAGCCCAGGCCGGTGCGAGTGGACTTCTTCGGCGACGAGATCGACGAGGTCTCCTCCTTCGCCGTCGCCGACCAGCGCACGATCGAGGCGCTGGGCGCCGTCACCGCCACCGCCTGCCGCGAGCTGGTCCTCACCGACGCGGTGCGCGAGCGTGCCGCCGCCCTGGTCGACGCCGTCCCCGGCGCCGCCGACATGCTGGAGAGGATCAGCCAGGGCATCGCCGTCGAGGGCATGGAGTCCCTGGCCCCGGTCCTGGTCGACGCGATGGTCCCGCTGCTCGACCTCGTCGGCGACCGGCTCACGGTGCTGCTGGAGCCCGAGCGGGTGCGCAAGCGCGCTGAGGACCTGACCGCCACCACCACCGAGTTCCTCGCGGCCGCCTGGACCTCGGCGGCCTCCGGCGGCACGGTCCCCGTCGACCTGTCCGCCGCCGCCTTCGCCCACCTGGCCGAGGCCCGGGCCCTGGCCCTGTCCTCCAACCGCGGCTGGTGGTCCTTCACCGCCCTGGCCGCAGGCCCCGACACCACCCGCCTGGACCTCAGTGACCCGCACGCCTACCGCGGCGAGCTCGAGCGGGCCGTGGCCGACCTGGGACGGCTGGTCCGCCAGGGCTGGACCGTCGTTGTGGCCACCGATGGCCCCGGACCCGGCCGGCGCATGGCCCAGCTCCTGGGCGACGGCGACGTCCCCGCCCGCATCGTCGATCAGCTCTCCGAGGTCGCCGAGCTCGGCCGCGATGGCGACTGGACCCCCGCCCCGGCCGCCCCTGCCGAGGACACGGTCGGCGAGACCGACGATTCAGCCGTTGACTCGACGGCGGGCCCCGGCGACGGCGTCGTACGCGTCACCCAGGCCAGCGCCGGTCACGGCTTCCTCGCCGAGGGGCTGCGCCTGGCTCTCATCGCCGAGTCCGACCTCACCGGGCGGGCCAGTGCAGGTCCCCGCGAGCGCCGCAGTCTGCCGGCCCGCCGCGCTCGCCGCTCCGTGGACCCCCTGTCCCTGCATGCCGGGGATCTTGTGGTCCATGCCCAGCACGGAGTGGGGCGATTCATCGAGCTGAGCCGGCGCACCGTGGGCGGGGCCCGCTCCTCGGCCACCCGTGAATACCTCGTCATCGAGTACGCCCCCTCCAAGCGAGGCCAGCCCGGCGACCGTCTCCTGGTGCCCACCGACGCCCTGGACCAGGTCACCAAGTACGTCGGCGGCGACAGCCCCGCCCTGAGCAAGATGGGCGGCGCCGACTGGGCCAAGACCAAGTCCAAGGCCCGCAAGGCCGTGCGCGAGATCGCCGGTGAGCTCGTGCGCCTCTACGCCGCCCGCGCCGCCACCACCGGCCATGCCTTCAGTCCCGACACCCCCTGGCAGACCGAGCTGGAGGAGGCCTTCCCCTACACTGAGACCCCCGACCAGCTCTCCACCATCGACGAGGTCAAGGCCGACATGGAGAAGGCCCAGCCGATGGACCGGCTCGTGTGCGGCGACGTCGGCTACGGCAAGACCGAGATCGCCGTGCGCGCCGCCTTCAAGGCCGTTCAGGACGGTAAGCAGGTGGCGGTCCTGGTGCCCACGACCCTGCTGGTGAGCCAGCATGCCGAGACCTTCACCGAGCGCTACGCAGGATTCCCGGTGACCGTGGGGGCCCTGTCCCGCTTCCAGGACGCCGTCGAGTCCGCCAGGATCCTTGAGGGGCTGGAGAAGGGGACGGTGGACGTCGTCGTCGGCACCCACCGCCTCATCACCGGCCAGGTGAAGTTCAAGGACCTGGGCCTGGTCATCATCGACGAGGAGCAGCGCTTCGGGGTGGAGCACAAGGAGACCCTCAAGGCGCTGCGCACCAATGTGGACGTCTTGTCCATGTCCGCCACCCCGATCCCGCGGACCCTGGAGATGGCGGTCACCGGCCTGCGCGAGATGTCCACCCTGGCGACCCCGCCCGAGGACCGCCACCCGATCCTGACCTACGTGGGTGCCTACGAGACCAAGCAGGTCTCCGCCGCGATCCGCCGCGAGCTGCTGCGCGAGGGGCAGGTGTTCTTCGTCCACAACCGGGTCGAGGACATCGACGCCACCGCCGCGCGCCTGGCCGAGCTGGTGCCCGAGGCGCGCGTGGCCACCGCTCATGGGCAGATGAATGAGCACCAGCTCGAGGCCGTCATCGACTCCTTCTGGCGCAAGGAGACCGACGTGCTCGTGTGCACCACGATCGTGGAGACCGGGCTGGACGTGTCCAACGCCAACACCCTCATCGTCGACCGCGCCGACCGCATGGGCCTGTCCCAGCTCCACCAGCTGCGCGGGCGCGTGGGGCGCGGCCGGGAGCGGGCCTACGCCTACTTCCTCTACCCCTCGGACAAGCCGCTGACCGAGACGGCCCTGGAGCGCCTGCGCACCATCGCCACCAACACGGATCTCGGGGCCGGGATGCAGGTGGCCATGAAGGACCTGGAGATCCGCGGCTCGGGCAACCTGCTCGGCGGTGAGCAGTCCGGGCACATCGCCGGGGTCGGCTTCGACCTGTACGTGCGGATGGTCTCCGAGGCCGTGGCCGCCTACAAGAAGGCCCTGGCTCGCTCTGGGAAGGCCGGTACCGACGCGATCGACTTCGAGGAGGGCGACGGCGAGGACATCGAGCTGCGCATCGAGCTGCCCGTGGACGCCACCGTCCCGGAGGACTACATCCCCCACGAGCGCCTGCGCCTGGAGGCGTACACGAAGTTCGCGGCGGCGCGCTCGGGCGAGCAGGTCGACGACGTCCTGGAGGAGCTGGCCGACCGCTACGGTCCGGTGCCCGAGGCGACCGCCCGCCTGGCGGCGTTGGCGCGGCTGCGGGCCTGGCCGCCGAGCTGGGGGTGCGTGAGATCGTCGCCCAGGGCAAGTCGGTGCGCTTCGCCCCGGTGGATCTGCCAGAGTCGGCGCGCATGAAGGTCACGCGCCTCTACCCGGGGACCGTGCTGAAGCCCGCCACACGCACCATCGTGGTGCCCGCGCCGGGCACCAACCGCATGGGTGGGGCGGCCCTGTCCGGCGAGGAGGTCGTGCGGTGGGCCGAGGTGCTCCTGCACGCCGTCGTCGAGGGTGACAGCTCCTACGAGACCGAGGCCACCACTTACCGCAAGCGCCGCTGACGGTCGGGTGCTATTGGTTCCCACCTGCTGGACAGCGTGTTGACCCACGACGAGGTCCAATTTAGGTTAGCCATACTTAAAATGTGATTGTGAAGGAGGTCGCAGATCTCCTCTGGTCGTGAGGCCATCCACGGGAAGGACCGCGATGAATACGTTCCTACGTCTCGTCATCGGACGGCGGCGGCTCCTGGCTGCGACCCTGACCGGGGTCGCGTCTCTGGGGCTGGCCGCGTGCGGACGCTCCGGCTCCAGAGGCTCGGCCGGCTCCAGCGGCTCGGCGTCGTCGGGATCCCAGGGATGGCCCCGCACCGTCAAGACCGACGACGGCGACCTCGCCCTTTCCTCGAAGCCCCAGCGCATCGTGTCCACCTCCATAGCCCTGACCGGCTCGCTGCTGGCGGTGGGAGCTCCAGTGGTGGCCTCGGCCGTGACGGCTCCTAACACCGACGGCTTGAGTGACGATGCCGGCTTCTTCGTCCAGTGGTCTGATGCGGCTAAGAAGCAGAAGGTGGAGAAGCTCTACGAGATCAAGTCGGTCGACGTCACCAAGGTGGCCGGCTACGAGCCGGACCTCATCGTCGTGGCCAAGAGCGGTGGCGACTCGGCGGTCGATCATGTCGAGCAGCTGCGTGACATCGCGCCGGTCCTGGTCGTCGACTACACCGGGCGCTCCTGGCAGACGTCACCCGCACCATCGGTCAGGCCACAGGGAACGAGCAGCAGGCGGACACGGTGATCGCCGACTACGACGCGCACGTGTCTGCGACCAAGGAGGCCATCGCTGTTCCCAAGGGGACGACATCGGCCTTCATCGTCTACGGCGGTGGTGGTGGCGGCGCCGCGGCCCTGACCGCGGAGTCGCCCCAGGTTCAGGTCCTGACCTCTCTCGGGTTCACCATGGCCGACATCCCCGAGGAGGTGAAGGGCGATACCTCGAAGGGGCGGCGGCAGGACATCGTCAAGTTGTCCAACGAGAATGTCCAGGTGGGGCTGCCTGGTGACAACTGGGTGATCGTCGCCGCAGACAGTGCCAGCCGCCAGAAGGTCGCCGACGACCCGACTTTCTCCACCGCGACCCAGGTGACCCACGGGCGGGTGGCCTACACCCCGGCCTCCACCTTCCGCCTCGACTACTACTCCGCCATCATCATGCTCGATTCCCTCAAGGAGAGCTACAAGAAGGGCTGAGCGCCGGACGGAGCCCTGTGCTCGCTTTACTCTTCGGGTATGCCTTGATATAGGTGCTGTGGCTGTGCGACGGTTGCTGGAACTGTTCAAGGTCAGGTGGTGCGGATTCGTCTGGGGTGGGTGTTCTCGCCTGCGCTGGAATCCGTGAGGGGTGTGTTGAGGAGAGCTCAACACGTATCAACCCACGTGGCCGCATACGAGCAGACGTCATGCAACCGGCACAAGATATCCGGGGTTCGGCGTCTCACTCCTATCAAGAGATGGCGTCATGGGCGTGGGTGTGAGTGATGGCCGGGCGGTGCTGGCTGTACGGGCTGCGTGCGTCGTCGCGGGTGGAACGGTAGGGTCAGGGACAGAAATGTTGTGACACCATGTCGCCCTCCGGCGTCGTCCCCTTCCAGGAGCAGACCGTGACCCGAAGCCTTGCCGCACGCACACGCGTCCTCGCCGCCAGCGCTGCACTCCTCCTCGCCGTCGGGGCACTCGCCGGCTGCTCCGACCACCCCGGTCAGGTGGCCGATATGCACTACACCGGCATGGACGGGGCCCGCCACTCCGTGGTTGTCAGTGAGAAGGACGTCGACGTCGTGGTCAAGGAGCTGGACTCCGCACTCGGCCAGGAGAGCCTGAAGCGTCAGGGTGTGAATCGCCCTCAGATCGCTGGACTTCTCGTTGAGGCCCCCATCCTGGTTGAGGTCGGCCAGGCCCACGCAGTGACCGTCACCGATGCGCAGACCGTGCAGTGGGCCAAGGAGCACCTGGGCTTCGAGCCCCGCCATGCGGAAACGCTCACCTACCTGCGGGCGATTGTCCTGTCCGGCAAGTACCAGGAGCTCTCTCAGCAGGGACAGCAGGGGAAACAGGGGCAACAGGAGCAGGGCGTGATCGCCGAACTGCAGAAGATCTACGGAACGCTCCACGGTGACATCTCCCCGCGCTACTCCACGAAGGGTCAGACCTGGTTGACCCAGACGGATCCCAGCCTGGCATCCGCCAACAATCCGCTCGGAGGCGGCCAGCAACAGGCTCCCCAGCAACAGGAGCAAGCTCCCCAGCAGGGTGGTCAACAGCAGCCTCAGCAACAGGCCCCTCAGCAACATGAGCAAGCTCCCCAGCAGGGCGGTCAACAGCCCGCTGACTCCGGCCAGACCGATGGGCAGACCGACACCGGTCAGGCCGACGGCGGCCAGGGCGCCGACCAGCCCGAGACCAGCGGCCAGTAGGGGCCGGCCAGAGCTCCCAGGACGACGGCGGAACCGAGGGGCCGCCGTCGTCCAGTGTTTCTCGCCGGGCGTGAACACTGTGCATTCCTCAGGACCATGGCCCTCGTGGCGGGGTTGTCGGCCCGCTAGGCTGATCCTGCATTCGGTAGTCGCGCGCGAGCGTGCCCGACGCCGACGACCTCATCACGATCCCCTCAGCAAGGAGCACCAAGTGGCCCTCATCGAGAACGTTCACGCACGCGAGATCCTCGACTCCCGTGGCAACCCGACCCTTGAGGTCGAGATCCTCCTGGAGGACGGTGCCTCCGCTCGCGCCGCCGTCCCCTCGGGCGCCTCCACCGGTGCCTTCGAGGCCGTTGAGCTGCGCGACGGTGACAAGGGCCGCTACGGCGGCAAGGCGTGGAGAAGGCCGTCGACAACGTCAACGACGTCATCGCCCCCGAGATCATCGGCTTCGACGCCGCCGACCAGCGCGGCCTCGACCAGCTCATGATCGAGCTCGACGGCACCCCCAACAAGGGCAAGCTCGGCGCCAACGCCATCCTCGGCGTCTCCCTGGCCGCCGCCCAGGCCTCCGCCGAGTCCGCTGGCCTGGACCTGTTCCAGTACGTCGGCGGTCCCAACGCTCACGTCCTGCCCGTGCCCATGATGAACATCCTCAACGGCGGCTCCCACGCCGACTCCAACGTGGACATCCAGGAGTTCATGATCGCCCCCATCGGCGCCCCCACCTTCCGTGAGGCCCTGCGCATGGGCGCCGAGGTCTACCACGCCCTCAAGGCGGTCGTGAAGGAGCGCGGCCTGTCCACCGGCCTGGGCGACGAGGGCGGCTTCGCCCCCAACCTCGACTCCAACCGCGAGGCCCTCGAGCTCATCGTCGAGGCCATCGAGAAGGCCGGCTACAAGCCCGGCAAGGACGTCGCCCTGGCCATGGACGTCGCCTCCTCGGAGTTCTTCGACGAGAAGACCAAGACCTACCAGTTCGAGGGCGAGGCCCGCGACAACGCCTACATGGTCGACTACTACGAGAAGCTCATCACCGACTTCCCGATCGTCTCCATCGAGGACCCGCTCTCCGAGGACGAGTGGGACGACTGGAAGGCCCTGACCGACAAGATCGGCGACAGGGTCCAGCTCGTCGGTGACGACTTCTTCGTCACCAACCCCGAGCGCCTCGCCAAGGGCATCAAGCTCGGCGCCGCCAACGCCCTGCTGGTCAAGGTCAACCAGATCGGCTCCCTGACCGAGACCCTCGAGGCCGTCGAGATGGCCCACCGCGCCGGTTACAAGTCCATGACCTCCCACCGCTCCGGTGAAACCGAGGACGTCACCATCGCCGACCTGGCCGTGGCCACCAACTCCGGCCAGATCAAGACCGGCGCCCCCGCCCGCGGCGAGCGCGTCAACAAGTACAACCAGCTCCTGCGCATCGAGGAGGCCCTCGGCGACGCCGCGGTCTACGCCGGTGCCGGAGCCTTCCCCCGCTTCCAGGCCTGAGTCTGACGACGACCTGCCGACGTCGAGCCGCTGACTGACGCGACGGCTCAGCCGCGACTCGATGACGACGCACCCCACCGCTTCGGGGCAGACGGGTTCTCCCGCTGCCCCGAAGCGTCGTCTGAGGAGCGTTGCCGTGTGCGCGTCCGCCAGGGGCGAGTCATGACCGAAGCGTGAGCGACGCGCCTGATGGGGTGCGCTATCACATGCGCCCCGGTGAGGCAGGATGCCGGTATGACTCCACGCCGCCCCTCCTCCAGCCAGTCCGGGACGCGCCGCGTCACCGGCGGTGCCCGGCCCCGTCAGATCCCGGCCGAACGGGCGGCGTCCGCGGCCGGAGCGGGCTCAGGCGCGCCCGACTCCCGATCCCGGGGCCTACCGACGACGGCGCCCGAGCGGACCCTGCCGCCCAGGGTCGTCATCCTGGCGGTCGTGTGCCTGCTGGCCTTCGTCGTCGTCTTCACCTCCCTGCGCGCCTACCTGTCCCAGCAGGCCCAGTACGACGCCGTCGTCGACAGGATCAAGGAGGCCTCCGACACCTCCACCACCCTGGAGAATGAGCTGGCCCAGTGGAAGGACGACACCTACGTGCGCTCCCAGGTGCGTGAGCGCCTCGGCTACGTCATGCCCGGCGACACCAGCTACGTCGTCGTCGGTGCCGACTCCATGAAGCAGACCGAGGCCGGCGGTGGAGCCACCCCGGGCTCCCCGGACGCCCCCTGGTACGAGAAGCTCCGGGACTCCTCGCGGGCCGCCGGCCAGGCCGACAGCACCGCGCCGGCAGGATCGAACGGCGGGGTGGACGGCAAGACCCTCAACCCCGCCCAGAAGAATCTGCCCACCGGCGAGCCCAACCAGACGCCGTCGGATCCGCCCAAGACCTCGCCGAAGCCGGCCGCCACCCCACAGACGAAGGAGACCCCGTGAGCCCCACCCCTCAGATGCAGGAGAGGGAGTCGGTGTCGTCGGCCGACCTTGAGGCCCTGGCGGACCAGCTGGGGCGGGTGCCGCGCGGAGTCGTCGCCATCGCGGCCCGCTGCGTGTGCGGACGCCCCACCGTGGTGCGCACAGCCCCGCGCCTCGACGACGGCACCCCCTTCCCGACCAGCTACTACCTCACCCACCCGGCCGCCGTGAAGGGCTGCTCCACCCTGGAGGCCGAGCACCTCATGGAGACCTTCAACGCCGACCTGGCCGCCGACGCAGAGTTGGCCGCCACCTACGCCGCCGCCCACACCGACTACCTGGCCCGCCGCGCCGCGCTCGGGCAAGTGCCTGAGATCGAGGGAGTCTCCGCCGGCGGCATGCCCACGCGTGTCAAGTGCCTCCACGCCCTGCTCGGGCACACCCTGGCCGCCGGAGCCGGCGTCAACCCCATCGGTGACCGCACGCTGGAGGCACTGCGCGAGCGCGGACTGTGGGATCCTGAGCGCTGCTCCTGCTGACCGGCAGGGACGCCCTGGTCTCAGAGCCCTGAGGCACGAGCCCCACTATCACCCGTCCTGCTCTCCCTCCGACCCCGCCCAGGAGGCCTCCGCCATGACCCGTGTCGCCGCAATCGACTGCGGCACCAACACCATCCGCCTCCTCATCGCCGAGGCCCACCGCGACAGCTCCGGCCGCCCCCACCTGGAAGTGCTGCGCCGCCGCAACGAGATCGTGCGCCTGGGCCAAGGCGTGGACCGCACCGGCCTGCTCGACCCCGAGGCCCTGGAGCGCACCCTGGCCGCCGTGGCCTCCTACGCCGCCGACTGCACCGAGCTGGGCGTCGCCCCCGGGGGTGACGTGCGGCGCTTCGTGGCCACCTCCGCCACCCGCGACGCCCGCAACCGTGAGGACTTCGTGGCCGGGGTGAGGCGACTGCTGGGCATCGAGCCGGAAGTCGTCAGCGGCCAGGAGGAGGCCCGCCTGTCCTTCACCGGTTCGCTCCTGGGCGCCCGCGGGGAGAGGGCGTCGAAGCACCGGGGCAGGGGCGGGGCGGGGACGAGCCGGCGCCGCGCCTCGTCGTCGATCTCGGGGGCGGCTCCACCGAACTGGTCCTGGGCGTGGACGCTCCCAGTGCCGCCATCAGCCTGGACACCGGCAGCGTGCGCATCACCGAGCGCTTCCTGGCGGGCGGCGTCACCTCCGAGGCCGAGGCCGCCGCCCGGGCCGAGGTACGCGGCCTGCTCGATGGGGCCGAGCGGGTCGTCGACCTGTCCGCCCCGAGCCGGCTGGTCGGCCTGGCCGGCACCATCACCACCGTCACCGCCCACGCCTTGGATCTTCAGGCCTTCGATCCGCAGGCCCTGAACGGTGCCGAGCTGGGCCCGGAGGCGGTCCTGGCCTCCTGCGAGGCGATCATCCACTCCACGCCCGAGCAGCGCGCCTCCTGGGGCTACCTGGCCCCCGGCCGCCGCGACGTCATCGCCGCCGGCGCCCTCGTGTGGAGCGAGGTCGTCACCCGCGTCGTGGAGAGGACCACCACCGCCGGGCGCCCGCTGCGGCGGGTCACCACCAGCCTCTACGACATCCTCGACGGTATCGCCCTGTCGCTCGTGCCCGAGCAGGAGCCGGCTGAAGGGGACCGGGCATGAGTGCGGCGTCGCTGACCTGGGGCGGGCGCAGCATCCCCGCCCCCGGCGGTCTGCCCGCGGTGGCCGTCTCCCTGACCGGGCCGAGCCTCGCCCACGCACGGGCTCAGGCCCGCACTGCCATCGACGCCGGCGCCGACGTCCTCGAACTGCGCGTCGACCTGCTTGAGGAGGCCGGTACACCGACCACGTTCGCCCCGATGGATGCCGGCGCGGCCGCCGCCCGGATCCTGGAGTGCCTGCGGGAAGTGGGGGAGGTCGCCGACGACGCTGACACCGATGCCGTCGCCCCCCTGCTGCTCACCTGCCGCACCGCCGCCGAGGGGGGGCGGGCCCAGCTGGATGACGCCGCCTACGGCGCCCTCCTGCGCTCCGTGCTCGACGGGCTCGCCGCCTGGGCGCCCGAGCGCCGCCCGGCCGCCATGGACGTCGAGGTCGAGCGCGGCTGCCTGAGGCGGGTCTGCGAGCAGGCCCACGGACTGGGCGTCGATGTCGTCGCCTCATTCCACGACTTCGATACCACCCCGTCCGATCAGGTCCTCGAGGAGGTCCTGGCCCGTATGGCCGATGAGGGGGCCGACCTGGCCAAGATCGCCGTGTGGCCCACCGGCGCCGCCGACGTGGTCCGCCTCCTGGGCGTGTGCGCGCGGGCCACGGCGGACCCGGAGGAGGGGGACGGGCCTGGGGGTGCCGGTAGCCGCCATGTCCATGGGGGCGCTCGGGGCGGTCAGCCGCGTGGCGCCGGCTTTCGGCTCGGCGCTGACCTTCGCCGTCGTCCCCGACGAGCAGGGGGAGGCCCGGGCTTCCGCACCCGGACAGATACCGATCCAGGACGTGCGCCGCTGCCTGGAGCTCCTGCGGGCCTGAGCGATGCTCCGCACCCGCGAGTTCGTAGGGTAGATCGTGCGTTCGAGAGGTTAAGGGTATGTACTTCCTTGGGAGGTTGTGAACAGGGCTGAGGTTGTGTGAAGGCCTCCGGCAGGAGTGGGTTGACATACTCGCATCACTGACCGGAGGCCCTCATGGCGGGCCTGATGCTCCTATTGTGTGTCAAGGGTGGTGAGGTATTGGTGGTAGCGGTGTGTGAGTTGGGGTAGTGGGCGTCGGTGGTTTTCGATGTCGGAGATTCTGGCGGGGTAGGTGTTCAGTGCGTGGGCTACGTCGGTTTGGGTCAGGTGGTGCCGTTTGCGGTGTGCTGCCAGGGTGCTGGTGGTGTCGGTTGGTGGGGGTTGGGTCAGGGCGCGGTAGACCTCGCGGGCGATGGCTCGTTTGAGGCAGCGGATGATTTCTTTGGTGGTTTTGCCTTCTTGGGTGCGTCGGTTGGCGTAGTTCTTGGTGGTGGGGTCGTGGCGTAGGCGTACCAGGGCGATGCGGTGCAGGGCGGCGTTGGCTCGTCTGTCGCCGCCTGGGTTGAGGCGATGACGGGTGGTTTTACCGCTGGATGCGGGAATGGGGGCGGTGGCGCACAGGTGGGCGAAGGCGGCTTCGTTGTGGATGCGTCCGGGGTTGCCTCCGGCGGTGACGGCGAGCTGTGCGGCGACGGTGGTGCCGGCGCCGTAGACGGCTAACAGGCCGGGGTAGTGGGTGGTCAGGATGTGATGCATCTGCTGGTTGAGCCGTTCGGCTCGGTGGTGCAGGTCCTGGTGGGTGCGGGCCATGTGGTGCAGGCGCTGGTGGCGGCCTGCTGGGGTGTGGTGATGGTTCTGGTGGGACGAGTTCGAGCGAGGCGGGTGATCAGGGCTGGGGTGTCGAGCCTGCGGTAGCGCTCGCGCAGGGGCTCGGGGGCGGTGGTCAGCAGGGAGTGGATACTGTTAGTGATCGCGGTGGCGGCTGAGATCAGGCGGGTGCGGGCTGCCAGCAGGAGCCGGAGCTGCTCGGCTGGGCCGGTGGTGTCCTTGGCCTGGCTGACACCGTCTCCGGACAGGACGGTGCGAGCCGCGGCGATGGCGTCGATCGGGTCGGACTTGCCGTGGTGGCGTCTGACCCGGCGGCTGGGGCGCAGCACCTCGACGGTGTCGTAGCCGGCCTGGCGCAGGGTACGGGTCAGTCCTGCTCCGTAGGAGCTGGTGCCCTCTACGCCGACGGCCGTGAGGGGACCGAGGCGGTCGAGGTGTGCTGTCAGATCGTCGTAGCCCTGCTGGTCGGCGGGGAAGGAGCTGGTTGCGATCACGGCGCCCTGGGCGGTGAGCACCGCCAGGGTGTGAGTGTCCTGGTGGGTGTCGACTCCAGCGACCAGTCCCGGAGGTGGGGCCGGGGACGCTGGCTCCGTGTCTGTGCTGGTAAGGTCCGTCAGATCCATGGAGCGTGCCTCCTGTCTTGGTGCTTCCTTGGTCGGGAGTGCCACCGGCTCGGGCCAGGCAGACAGGACGCTGACGGGACCACACCTGTGGCGACTGGTGCACTGCGGTGTGGTCATGCTCCTATGAGGTCATGCACCACCCGTGCCTGTGGCGGCGTCTGCGGGACAGGACAGATCAGGCTCAGGACAGCCCTCCTGCACCGGGGCAGGCGGGGGTGTCAGTCAAGTTGCGGGTCACCGCCACGCAGGCTCCTACACCATCATCAGCGTCTAGTTTTCTGTGTAAGCGTTTTACAGGTAGGTGAATCGCCTCGGGTTTGGTGGAGGCGGTGATGGCACGGAGGGATCGCTGTCATGGGACAGACGAGGTATCCCGATGAGCTGCGCGAGCGGGCCACGAGGACGGGCGTTGGAGGCGCTGGCCGATTCGGCGCGGGTCAAGGGTGCGATCCGCAGGATTCGGCGAGGAGCTGGGTGTCCATCCCGAGGCTTTGCGCACCTGGGTCAAGAAGGCCCGGGTCGATGGTGGTCTGAGGCCGGGAACCACCACTGACCAGGCACAGCGGATCAAGGAGCCGGCGTTGGGGGTCCGAGAGCTGCGAGGAGCCAACGCGATCCTGAAGAGCACAGTCGGCTTGTCTGTCGCGGTGGAGTGTGAGCGCCCATCTTGTTGATCTGCCAGTACATCGAGGCCAAGAAGGAGGAGTTTGGGGTCTGGCCGATCTGCAAGGTGCTCACTGGCGCCGGAGTCAAGATCGCCCCGAGCACCTGACTCACGCCCGCCGTAGCCGGCCTCCTAGCGCCAGGAGCCTGCGCGACGAGGCCCTGCGTAGAGAGATTGCCCGGGTTCACGAAGACAGCTACTCGGTGCTGGGGACCCGCAAGATGCACGTGATGCGGGGCCGACCCGAGGCCGCCGAGCGTGACGGTGCCGGTCACGTGGCCCGCTGCACCGTCGAACGCCTCATGGCAGACCTGGGCCTACACGGTGTCAGACGCACCAAGTCGCCCAGAACGACGCGCTCGGCTCCAAAGGACCAGTGCCCGGCCGACCTGGTCAGGCGCCACTTCGAGGCGTTTGCTCCGGGTGGGCTGTGGGTCGCCGACATTCCCCCGCAAGCGGGAGGTGCCCCCTCCTATGTACGCACCTTCTCGGGGTGGGTCTATGTGGCTTTCGTGACCGACGTGTACTCCCGGAGGATCATCGGCTGGCAGACCACCTGTCGGCCAGTGTGCACCGACCTGGCCCTGGACGCCCTGAGAATGGCCGTCTGGCAGCGGAAACGTCAGGGGGCCGACCTGACTGGCCTGGTGCATCACTTGCGACCGCGGGGTGCAGTACAGGTCTACTCGCTTCGGGGATGCCCTGTCCGAGTGCGAGGCGGTCGCCTCGGTGGGGTCGAAGGGCGACTCCTTTCGGCTTTGCTCTGGCCGAGGCTCTGAACTCCTTGTACAAGGCCGAGCTGATCCGCAACCAGGGCCCTTGGGAGGACATCGACGCCGCCCGTGCTCGCCACCGCCGCTTGACACACCACATAGGGGCACCCCCCAGCACCCTCGTCTCGAAGACCGGCAGATCGGGGTTCTCGGCGAAAATGGCCTCGCACAGACCCACAACCTCACACCGAGGGATTCTCGTGCTACTATTCGTCATGGCGGTTTGCTTCTTGGTTGGATTGGCTTAGCACCCAAGATTCTCTCAGGAGCAAGCCGCCACCCTGCTTAGCGACACGCTAATTACCAACAAAACACCCTCAACACCCCCATGAATAAGCCTCAGGTGTATCGATCTTTGTTGATCGGCAGATTTCATTTCTTATACCCCTGGGGTAACGTTTCTGATGTTGTCGCTAAAGAAAAATTTAAAGTTCGGATTTTAATTCCATTTGATGGGGGGTTTAAAGGTGGAAGGATTGAGTTGAGGGGTTGGCTATAATGGTGACTCTTGGGCGTCGCGGCATTGTTGCGGGTGTTATTTCTGGAATTGCATTTGTGGTTGGTGGGTGCGCCTCGCTACTGGGGGGTAAGCGTCAAGCGCAGGATGATCGCTTTGAGAAGTTCTCGGAATATGTTCCTGAGAAGTTGGGGGTCAGGACGGAGCTGGGGCCACTTGAGAAGCGCATGCCCGGTATTCGCCTGTCTGGTGCCCATTGGGTTGCGCAGTATCAACAAAAAAAACGCGAGGTACTCCCATATCCTGATCGCCCTCTGTGGGTTAATGCGGTTCTTACTCTCGATCCTGAATCGACTAAGGCTTTTGCTGCAGCTGCATCCGGTGTCGCTGACCGTCTTCCGGGGATCTATCCCGATCTGCGCCAATACGTTCCTAAGGGCGATGTCTTCACCGTGGTGTCGAAAGAGAAGGCCGACGAGATCCTCGACGTCGATAACATGGTTCAGAATGACCCGAGCACCACGGACGCCGACCAGTTCGGGACGGACAAGGCCGTCGTCTGCGCCGACTCCAACCTCCTTATCCTTATGGCGACCGAGTATCACTCCTCCTGAGTTGCACAGTTTTGGGTTGGTTGGTGTTTCAGGGTGGGGTTTTCGTTGGAATGGTGGGGGTGGGGTGGTTGTTGTGGGGTACTAAGGGGTCGGTAGGATCTGGTGGGTGAGCCCGTACTTGCGTCAGGTCAAGACCGCCTCGGGGGGCTACGGCTGTGCAGGTCGTGGTCAAGGAGAATGGTGTGCGCCGGATCGTTGAGCACCTGGGGTCAGCTCATGATGAGGCTGAGCTGGCCGCTCTGATGGAGATCGGCCGGCACCGCATTGCCCCGGACCAGCTGGCCCTGGAGCTGACTCCCACGCCACCGGCGGTTTCGGGACTCCTCACGGCCTCAGCCCCGGTCGGCACTGACGCGGTGGTGGCCTCCAAGCGCTCGGGTCTGCTGTGGGACGTTCTGCACGGGGTCTACACCCGTCTGGGGCTGGGGGACGCCACTGGGGGTGATCGGGCCTTTGAGCAGATGGTTCTGGCGCGTCTGATCGAGCCGTCTTCCAATGCCCAGGTGCCCCGTGTCCTGGGTGACCTGGGGCTGGAGCCGGTCAGCGTGCGGACCTTGTTCCGCTCTCTGGGGCGCTGCGGGCAGCGGGGCTACCGTGAGGCGATCTCTCAGGCCCTGTTCGATCACGTCACCGCCAGTGGGGGTCTGGCCCTGTGCCTGCAGGCGTGACCACCTTGTACTTCGAGGCCGAGCGTGAGGACGACCTGCGCAAGGTCGGTGACTGCCAAGGAGAGGAGGGTCGACCCCCAGGTCATCGTCGGCCTGCTGGTCGACCGCCGTGGTTTCCCCCTGAGGATCGGGTGCTGGGAAGGAAATAAGGCTGAGACCTCCACGATCATCCCCATCGCGGAGGCCTTCCAGGCCGCCCACGGCATCGCCGATCTCGTGGTGGTCGCCGGGCGCCGGCATGCTCTCGGCCACCAACCTGGCGGCCCTGGATGAGGCGAGGCTGCGGTTCATCATCAGCGCCCGCACCACCCGGGCCCCAGGTGACCTGGAGGCCCACTTCCACTGGGCCGGGGACGCCTTCACCGATGGGCAGCTGATCGACACCATCACCCCCAAGCGGGGCTCCAGGAGCCAGCGCGACATCAGCAGTCGTCGTGAGCCGGTGTGGGACCCGCACACCCATCCAGGCTCATGGAGAGCGGTGTGGGCCTACTCCAAGAAGCGAGCGGCCCGGGACAACCAGACCCTCACAGCTCAGGCCAATCGCGCCCGGGCCATCCGTCGCCGGCGAGAAGCATCCTAAGGGCACGCGTTTTGTCACCGTCCATCAAGGCGATCAGGTCCTCGATGAAGCGTCCATCGCCAGAGCCCGGCGCCTGGCTGGGCTCAAGGGCTACGTCACCAACATTCCTGCACGCTTGATGGATGCCGGTGAGGTCGTCTCCTCCTACCACGAGCTGTGGCACGTCGAGCAGTCTTTCCGGATGAGCAAGCACGACCTGCCAGCCCGCCCCGTCTTCCACCACACTCGCGATGCCACCTGGGCTCACCTGACCGTGGTCATGGCCGCCCTGGCCGTAGCCCGCTACCTCCAGGAGGCCACCGGTATCAGCATCGCCAGGATCGTGCGCGAGCTACGCAGCCTGCAGGAAGTTACCATCAACCTCAACGGCCACCACCTCGCAGCCGCACCGCGTCTGACCGACACCGCCAACGACATCCTCACCACCCCGAGCACCCCAACAGGGCACTAAAAACTGTGCAACTCAGGCTGGGCATCACCATCTCCTCGGCCCACTGGGTCATGCAGTACTGGCAGGAGGAACGCTAGCTCCTGCCCCCGCAGGACCGCCCGATATGGATACACGGGGTGATGACGCTCGACCCCGCCGGCACCCGGGCGCTCGCCGAGGCATCGAGCGGAAAAGCCCATCCGCTCCCGGGCATCTACCCCGACCTGCGCCAGTACGTCCCCGAGAGCAAGGTCTTCACCACGGTCCCGAAGGAGAAGGCCGATGAGATCCTCGACATCGAGCACATGATGCAGGATGACCCGAGCCGTTTTGAGTCGTCCAACTTCGAAACCGAACAGGTCGCCATCTGCACTGACGCCAACCTCCTGATCTTCATTGCGAGGGAATGGCATACGTGATGCGGCTGACCGGCTGCAGACCTGCGGCCCGCGCGAGCCGGTCCGGTCTTGTTGAAGCTCGTTGCACGTTGTCTGGCCCGCCGGCCCCGCCAGGTGGGGCGCCTCACCGGCTACCTGGCTGTTCGCGGACCGCGGCCATGCCGTAGTCTTGCCCGCGTTGCCCCGGCGAGGGACGCGCCAGCGAGGCGCGCATCCGTGATCGACGTGGTGGTACCTGGCGGTACTGCGCGTCGTCGCGCCCAGCCGGACCACCATCAACCGCGGGGCACCGGGCCCCGCCTCATCCGCAAGGAGAGCCTCATGGCCAACAACGCCATCACCCTCAAGGCCCAGGTCCGCACCGACTTCGGCAAGGGCTCGGCCCGCCAGGCCCGCCGCGCCGGCCAGGTCCCCGTCGTCGTCTACGGCCACGGCGCCGAGCCCCGCCACTTCCTGCTCGAGGAGCACGCCACCCGCCTGGCGCTGCGCAGCAACGACAACGCCCTGGTCGAACTGGTCATCGACGGCGGCGAGACCCTCCTGGTCCTGGGGAAGGACGTGCAGCGCCACCCCATCCGCCCCGGTGTGCAGCACGTCGACTTCCTCCTGGTCGACCGCAACGAGCGCGTCGATGTCGAGGTCCCGATCACCGTCATCGGCACCGCCGCCCCCGGCACCATGCACATGATCGAGGCCGCCACCATCATGGTCTCCGCCCCGGCCGTCTCCGTGCCCGAGGCCATCGAGGTCGACATCACCGGTGTCGCCGCCGGCACCGTCCTCACCATCGCCGACATCACCCTGCCCGAGGGCATCGAGGCCGTCTCCGACGCCGAGACCGCCGTGGTCAACGTGGCCAACGAGCACGCCGTCGCCTCCGAGGTCCCTGAGACCGTCCCCGCCGAGGGTGACGCCGAGGCCGCAGCCGAGTGAATCGCGTGTGACTCACATGTTCAGCCGTGACGACGCGCCGGCAGGCGCCTCGGTGCCTTCCGTGCTTCCTGCGTCCAGCCCATCTCGGGGTGGGCCGCATGAGTGAGGCTTGGCTCGTCGTCGGGCTGGGGAACCCTGGGACCCGGTACGCCCGTAACCGCCACAACGTCGGCTACATGGTGCTCGACGTCCTGGCCGAGCGCACCGGGTCCCGGTTCTCCCAGCACAAGAAGACCCGCGCCCGCGTGGCCGAGGGCAGGCTGGGCATGATGCTCGGCGGAGCCCCCGGCCCCCGCGTCATCCTGGCCGAGCCCTCGGTGCTCATGAACCTCTCCGGCGGCCCCGTGTCCGGGCTCGTCTCCTACTACGGCATCGATCCCGCCAACCACCTGCTCGTCATCCACGACGAGCTCGACCTGCCCGCCCACGAGCTGCGCCTCAAGCGCGGCGGCGGCGAGGGCGGTCACAACGGACTGCGCTCCATCAGCAAGTCCGTGTCCACTAAGGACTATGCGCGCCTGCGCATAGGCATCGGCCGCCCGCCGGGCCGCCAGGACCCCTCCGACTTCGTCCTGTCAGACTTCCCCGGCCGCGAGCGCGCCGACCTCGGCGTCACCCTGGAGCAGGCCGCCGACGCCGTCGAACAGGTCGTCACCCTCGGCTTCGACGACGCCCAGCAGCGCCTCCACGGGCGGTAATGAAGTATTGGATGACTCGCTAAGAATTCTTCTTTCAAACTGTTGTCATCGTTCGATGGGCTCGTCAAAGTTATTAGCTGCGACATCTATGATCAAAGAGTGATCTGGGGACCTAGAGCATTTGGCTAACGGCGTCCAGGTGTTTGCATCACGAACGCGAGCAATGCTCAGTTTTCTGTCGTAACACTCAGGGCACTTCGCCTTGATTCTTATTGCGAACGGGTATATTTTCCCATTTTCCGCCTTAATTCCTGCCCATGATGGCATGAACTTGAAAGTTCTTTTTGGGATCCATAGGATCGTCTTCCTTAAGAATATAAATAACTTGAAGAGTTTAAATCCTATTGCTATCAAAGAGACGCCGACTAGGGCGCATACTACTGCTCCGATTAGACTTGGCGGCACTTTGGGAACTGCAGATTTTGTGAGGGAGGTAAAAAAGTCGATATATTCAGATTTATGGTCGCTGTACTCCCCTTTAACTGCCAATATATCTGCAAGAATTCCTAGTGCTGAAACAAATAATGCAAAAAAGCCGACGCCTCCTGAGGGGATAGGTATTTTCATTTTGCGCGAAGTGTCTAGGATGTTGTAGACCTTTTTTCCATGATTGTCTATAGTTCCGACTATTACTGTATTGTGGTTTCCGTGCGTACTAACTGAACCGGGGCTATTTATGGGGCCATTGGAGTTTCCGTCAACGTAGGTGTTATTGTCTCCAATTTGTTGATTTTTCATGTGACTGCAGCCTTTCTTGTAGAGTGAGGCTTATTCACAGGGCTAGCCGACGCCGGCATCTGCACAGGTCACAGCACCTTCGATGGGTACTGTGAATAAGCCTCAGTTTCTTGGGTGGTTTGAGGGGAACTATAATGCAACTGCCGTCATTTTGGATGATTGACATAGTTCAGTGGTGCTATTGAAGGAAGTGGCTCCTTTGTTTGTGATACAAAAGGAGTCGACTTCCTTGTTGATTGAAGGGATTCGAATTTCTTTCGGGACTCGCAATGAAGTTTTGCGCCACTGTTTGTTCTATTGAGAGAGTTGTTTACGAAAAATTTGTCGTGGTGAATGTAGAGGTGTACGGCGATTGATTCTTGTGTGGTGGACGTGGCGTTGTGGGGGTGTCGGCGGAGGGGAGAGACACAGAAATCGCAGGGTTCGTGCCAGTTGTAACTGTATGTGAAATCGATTGGGCTCGCCACGAGAAAGCTGTACCGCTGGCGTAACTGTAGGGGTGGGTTTGACAGCATATTCTATAAAAACCCTCAGATTATTTCGTGTTTCTCGGTTTTTCGATGAATTCCGTAGAATCACGCTTTTTTCGTCAGTATGAATTCCTGTTGTGCTCTTGTGGCAGATTTCAGTGCCGCCTTGTGGGTCCTGGTTGTGGATGCTGTTCGGGAACCTGTTAACCGATTGCGCGGGGCTATGTTGGTGCCGACTCAGGGATTACGCTGTCGTCAACAGTTGCGTTTCGATGCGGCTTCTCAATATGTCAGGCCATGAGGCCGGTCTCGTAGGCGACGACGACGGCCTGGACCCGGTCGCGCACGTCGAGCTTGGCGAGCACATTGCCCACGTGGGTCTTGACGGTGGTGGCCGAGACGACCAGGTGCGCGGCGATCTCCGCGTTCGACATGCCCTGGCTCATGAGCACGAGGATCTCCTTCTCGCGCGCGGTCAGCGAATCGATCCGCGGGTCTGAGACGGACTGATCCGACGCGTTCGAGCTCGGCAGCGAGGTGGCGAACATCTCCAGCATCCGCTGGGTGATGCGCGGTGAGACGACCGCCTCCCCGGAGGCCACGGTGCGGATCGCATCGGCGAGCTCGGTGGGCCGGGTGTCCTTGAGCAGGAAGCCGGAGGCCCCGGCGCGCAGCCCGGCGAAGGCGTACTCGTCCAGGTCGAAGGTGGTCAGAATGAGCACGCGCGTGCCCGGGCACTCCTGGGCGATGAGCTCGGTGGCCTCGATGCCGTTCATGCCCGGCATGCGCACGTCCATGAGGATGACGTCGGGGTGCAGGGCCTTGGCCTGGGCCAGGGCGGATGCCCCGTCGGAGGCTTCGCCGACGACGTCGATGTCGTCCTCGGCCTCCAGCACCATGCGGAAGCCCATGCGCATGAGTGCCTGGTCATCGGCGAGCACGACGCTGACCGGGCCGCTGACTTCGCCGGGGTGCTCCTCCGACCCGCCGGGCTGGAGAGGGTCGCCGCCGCTCACAGGGGCGTCTGCCATGAGAAAGTCCCTTCGTCATGCTCGTCCCAGCGCAGGACCGCGCGGACTTGCCAGCCCGTGGGCGTCGGACCGGCCTGTACGGTCCCACCATAGACCGATGCGCGTTCCCGCATGCCGATCAGCCCCTTGCCGGATCCGTGCATCGGGCGTGTGCCGGGGGCGGCCTCGTTGTCCACGGTGAGGACCACGGTGCCGATGTGCCGCGCGACGTCGACACTGACGGCCGGCGTCGTCGGGGCGTAGCGCAGCACGTTGGTCAGGGCCTCCTGGGCGATGCGGAACAAGGTGAGCTGGAGCGCCTTGTCCTCCGGGAGCGCCGCACCCACCCACCGGTAGCTGACGGGCACTCCCGCAGCCACGAAGCGCTTGACCAGCTCGGTGATGTCGGCCTGCTCAGGGGACGGGGCCAGGGGCAGGTCGCCTTGGGAGCGGTCGCCCTCGCCGTCGGTGGCCTGCTGGCGCAGACTGGCGATGGGGGTGCTGGGCTCGACCGGCGTCACCGTCCCCAGGGGTGCGAACTCCGGCACCGGCAGGGTCGCGGACCTCGTGGTGGCGGGCCGACGCGGGTGGGCTCCCTGAGGGCGTGGAGGGCTCCGGGGACTGCGAGGCTTGCGCCGTTGTCCCCTTCAGGCTCCAGTGGGGGCGGCGGGCGGAGTCGGACTGGTCGGGGAGCGGTGCGGCCTTCTGCACGCCGGTTGAGGAGGCGGAGTCCACCGAGCTGTCCGAGGTGGAGGCGTGCTCTGCGGTGACTGCGGGGTCCTCTCGCAGAACCCCCACCAAGCGGCGGGTGTCGGCCAGGGCGCTGCGTCCGGCCTCGGCCAGGGTCTCCATGGCCTGCTTGGCCGTGGCCGGATTGCGCTCGACTGTGGCGGCGGCGCCGTCGGCCATGGTGATCATGACGGCCAGGGAGTGGGCGACGACGTCGTGCATCTCCCGGGCGATGCGACTGCGTTCCTCGGCGGCCGCCAGCAGCGCCGCCTGCTCGCTGGCCAGGGCCATCCGGGCCGAGCGGAGTTCCATGGCCTTGAGCCGCAGACGGGCGGAGCGGGTATTGAAACCGACCAGGATGCTGACCAGGAGCAGGAGAAGGACAATGGCGGTGTTGCGCAGGATCACCTCAAGTGTCAGGCCAGGATTTGTCAGGATGACGCCCAGCATGAGAACCACCAGGGAGACCGTCCCCGCGGCCCATGCAACGGCCGGCCTGCGGTGCGAGGCGACGGTTCCCATGGCGATGGGGACTGATATCAGCCCCATGATACTGACGCCGGCGGTCGCGTACAGCAGTTGTTCCGCCGTGAGGTGGAAGACTCGCAGGACTGCGAACTGATAGATCTCCGGGATCAGGAGGACGGCGGTCCAGCTCCACACAGGGCAGCGTCTGCGAAACGACAGCGCGGTCCCCATCAGTGCGATCGCGATCAACGCCAGGGGCAGGATGGGGTAGGCCCTCGCCGGGTTGCTCGGCCGCAGGAGAAGCGAGACGCCCATGATGAGGATGTAGGTGACGATGCCGGCAGCGATGGAGATGTCGGCCATCATCGGATGGCGGTTGTACCACTGGCTGATCGTGCGTAGCAGGCCCCGTGGGTCAGGCCGGAGCCCCAGGTCGTTGTCTGCGGGCATGTCGACGGCTGAACGGCCGGGCTCAGGGGCTGGCAGCTGGCTGGACATAGGCCTCAGTGTGTCATCCACAGTGGTCTGATCGACGTCGGCTGAGGGGCCGTAGGGGCCGGCACGGGGCATCATCTCCGGCTGACGGCTGGGGACCCGCCGGGCTCAGGCGTCGCGTCGGGAGAAGACGAACCAGGCGATGAGGAGCGGGACGATCGTCCAGGCGGCGAAGACCGCGATGGCCTGACCGTGAGTGAGGAAGAACGTTGGATCCGTGGTGGAGCCCCACTCCCTGGCCTGGTGGAACGGGTCGTTGACGGCCTCGGAGACGGTACTGGGCAGGCAACCGAGAATCTTGCCGGCCCACTTCAGCTTCAGCGACATGAGCGTAAGCGGAATGGTGATGACGAAGAGGAGAACAACCGAGAGAGTGACAGAACCGGCGGTCGAGCGCAGGAGGAAGCCGAATCCCAGGGCCATCAGGGCAGTACCCGCCAGGGTGAGGCCGGAGCCCCAGATGTGTCCCAGGTAGTGCGCGTCGGCCAGTGAGCCGGCGTACTCGCCGATGAAGGGCTTGGAGACGGCCCACGACAGGAAGGTGGACAGGGAGCCCAGGATGAAAGCGACTACTGAGAGGACCACGGCCTTGGACAGCAGCAGGCGGCCGCGGTTGGGAACTGCCGTCAAGGAGGATCGGATCTGCCCTGAGGAGTACTCACCCGTGATGACCAGAGCCCCCAGAACAGCGACCACGATCTGCCCGAAGCTGAGGCCGTAGGTGATGTAGTTCTTAGCGGTGCCTTGAAGGTGCTCGACTTGTCCGTAGCTGATGACCACTCCGGCTCCGAACAGGACGCTCAGGGCGATCGTGATGATGGACGAGATCCACGTCGACCACAGCGTCCAGAGCTTGATCCACTCCGAGTGCACGGAGCGCAGGAAGGTCTGACGGCCCTGAATGCGTGGGCCGGCTGGGCGCGGGGCGGTAGCGGCGGCGGAGGCGTGTACTGGGGTGTGGGTATTCATGGCTGGGCCTTCTGGAGTGAGACGGATGGAGCTGCTGATGGCAGGTGCGGTGCGCTGGGGCGTGGGCCTCAGCCTCGGGCGGGGGCCTGTGGCACGGCCTGCTGCATCTGGGCCTGGGAGGCGGGGTCGGTGCGGTACTCCACGGAGTCGCTGGTCAGAGTCATGTAGGCCTCTTCGAGGCTGGCGCGGATGGTGGTGAGCTCGTGCAGGACGATGCCGCCCTGGGCGGCCAGCTCACCGATGGTGGCAGCGGTGGTCGCAGTGGTCTCCAGGACGTTGGGGGACACGGGCTGGGCGGCCAGGGTTGCGGGGAGGCCATCAGCTCGGCGAGCTGGGTGGCCTGAGGGGAGGCCACGCGCACCCGGTCGGTGGTGGCCGAGGCGATGATGTCGTCGACAGGTCCGGCCGTCAGGATCCGGCCGCGGCCGATGACCAGGAGGTGGTCGGCAGTCTGGGCCATCTCGCTCATGAGGTGGGAGGAGATGAACACGGTGCGGCCCTCGCCGGCCAGACGGCGGCAGGTCTCACGCACCCATTTGACGCCCTCGGGGTCCAGGCCGTTGACGGGCTCGTCGAACAGGAGCACGCCGGGGTCGCCCAGCAGTGCCGCCGCGATTCCCAGGCGCTGGCCCATGCCCAGGGAGAAGCCCTTGACGCGCTTCTTGGCCACCGAGGTCAGACCGGTGATGTCCAGGACCTCGTCGACACGCTTGGCGGGGATGCCGTTGGAAGCGGCCAGCTGGCGCAGGTGGCTGCGGGCGCTGCGCGAGCCGTGCAGGCCCTTGGCGTCCAGCAGGGCACCGACCTCGCACAGGGGGGCCGACAGGTCCCGGTAGGGGCGCCCATTGATCGTGACCTTGCCGCTGGTGGGCTTGTCCAAGCCCATGATCATGCGCATCGTGGTGGACTTACCCGCCCCGTTGGGGCCCAGGAAGCCGGTGACGGTACCGGGCTCGACGGTGAAGGAGATGTTGTCCACCGCGGTCTTGCTGCCGTAGCGCTTGGTGAGATTGACTGCCTCGATCATGATGTTCTCTCTTCGACGTGGCCTCTGGCGAGGGGATGGGTGGGTGGTTCGTCGTGGTTCCTTCAGGGGTTTTCTCCCAAGGAGCAGCCGGATGGCTCCAACCTAGGGAGCGTGCCGCCGTCGACGAATCGGCCGAGGTGACGAACCCGGGGTCGGTCGGGGCGGGTCCGCCAGGGGAGGAGGGTCCTCCTGGAGGATGAGAACCGAGCGGTCGACGCGAGCAGCCGGAGGCCGTGGAGCAGCCGGTGGCGCCCGGCGCGTGGGTGGGGAGCTCTCCCCTGAGGGGCTACATTGTGAGGGAAATGGGTTTCCCTGACCGTGCGGGGGCTGCGCATAATGTGCTCAGTTTCCGGTCCGGCCCTCGACGGCCGGAGCGGACTGCGAGCGGCGGCCTCTCCGGGCCGGCGGTCCCAGCCCCCTCAGAGAGGATGAGAGGAACATGTCCAACCCCTTCTTCAGCCGAAGCGCCGCCTTCAAGGCCGGCGGCCCAGGGCTCCCGGGGCCGCCCCGGCCCAGACGCCCAACGGCTACCCCACGATGCCTGGTTATCAGGCCGGCCAGTACGGCAACCAGTACGGTCAGCAGGCGACCGGCTACGGCCAGCAGTACGAGCAGACCGTCAACCAGTATGCCAACCAGTACGGTCAGCAGACGGCCGGCTACGGCCAGGTCAGTCCCGAGCAGATGGCCGGTCTGGAGGCCCAGTACCAGGCGCCTTCGGCCACGAATACGGACATGCGCCGCATGACCTACGACGACGTCATCATCCGTACCGCCGGCATGTTCGGCATCATCCTGGTCACGGGCGCCCTGTCCTGGAGCCTGGTGACCAGCACCGATGAGGCGACTATCGGTCTGGGCATCATGGCGATGTTCGCCGGCGTCATCGGCGCCTTCGTCCTCGGCCTGGTCAACAGCTTCAAGCGGGAGCCCTCCCCGGCCCTCATCCTGGCCTACGCGGCCTTCGAGGGACTGCTGCTGGGCGGCTTCTCCGGCGCCATGGAGGCCCGCTACGAGGGCATCGTCGTCCAGGCCGTGCTTGCGACACTGGCCACCTTCGGTGCCATGCTCGCGGCCTACTCCTTCGGTGGCTTCCGGGTTCAGGGCAGGTTCCGTCGGGTGGTGGTCGTGGCCACCTTCGGCTACATGATCTTCTGCCTCATCAACTTCGCCCTCATGATGACCGGAGCGACCACCGGCGCCTGGGGACTGCGTTCCCTGACCATCATGGGGATCCCGCTGGGGATCCTCGCGGTCATCCTGGCCTCCCTCTTCCTGGCGATCGACTTCGAGTCCATCGAGAACGGGGTCCGCAACAGGCTGCCCCAGCGCTACGCCTGGGCGGGAGCCTTCGGGCTGGTCGTCACTCTTGTGTGGCTCTACCTGGAGTTCTTGCGCCTGCTGAGCTACTTCCGCGACTGAGCTCACGGCGCAGGGTCGGGATCGGTGCATCCGATCCGGTCTCACGTCACAACCTCTACCTCGGCTGGGGCTGGGACGCATCTGATGCGTCCCAGCCCCAGCCGTGTACTCGACGGCATCGGACCTGTTCCCGTCTCGACCACTGCCCGACCTTCTCGACGGCGTTTCGGGGCTCTGAGCGTCCGGTGCCGCACGGCCCGCTCGCCGGGTTCGCGCTGGGCCGAGGCCTGCTGCGGTGTCGAACCGGGGGCTCGCGTAGGCTCGCCGCATGATCAACACCAACATGCCCTCCGTCGAGGGCGCCAAGGGCACGAAGCCCACGCTCACCTTCCCCGGGCCCGAGGCCCCCGAGGGGCTCCAGGTCCAGGTGCTCGACGCCGGCGATGGCCAGGTGGTCGAGGCCGGCGACACGATCGTGGCCAACTACCTGGGCCAGGTCTGGGGCGGCGACGTCTTCGACAACTCCTACGACCGCGGCCAGCCGCTGAACTTCCAGGTCGGTGTCGGCATGGTCATCCGCGGCTGGGACGACGGCCTCGTGGGCCAGCGCGTCGGCTCGCGCCTGCTGCTGTCCATCCCCTCCGAGCTCGGCTACGGCGACCGCGGCGTCCCACAGGCCGGCATCCGCGGCGGCGACACCCTCGTCTTCGTCACCGAGATCCTGGGCATCATCTGAGCCGAGTTCGCTCAGCCACCGACCGCGCGTTCGTACGGCAGGGCGCCCAGGACGCACCCCCGAGGTGCGTCCTGGAGCCCTCAGGTGCGAACGCGCGTCTACTTACGGCGCCTCGGGGCTGCGATCACTGCGCTAACCTTGGGGGCGGCGCGCTCGCGCCACACCCGGTAGCACGAACTGCACGGTCCGGAGGAAGTCCGGATGACGCCGTCGGGGCCACGGTCCCCGGATTCGCCCAGACCTTGTCATGGGCGAGCGACAACCAGGCGTTCGTCACCTCGGGGACACCGCTCTTCGGTCGCCACGGGGACTCCTGCTGCGCCGGGTGCGATCACTCGCACCCGAAGGAGCCCGTATGTCCGCCTCAGACGATCAGGTCAGAATCCCCGCCAGCATCTCGGCCCAGTTCACCCTCTATTTCGACGGCCGCTTCTGGGTTGGCGTTCTGGAGCTCCGCGAACACCGTCGTGGCGCTGATTCCAATGGTCAGGCAGGCATTGTGCGGGCGGCGCGGCACGTCTTCGGGACTGAGCCCAGCGACGTTGAGCTCTATGGCTTTCTTCTAGCCCGCGGCGGTGAGCTCATTGACCGGGCTGCAGAGTCTTCGCCGGTGCCGGTATCCCGGTCGGCGGGCTCGTCGACGGCTCGTCACCCCAACCCCAAGCGTGCCGCCCGACAGGCTGCCAAGGAGGCAGCTCGGGCGCACCCATCCACCGCTGCGCAGGCGGCCTTGGCCGCTGCCCGGGAGGAGACCGCGGCCCGCGCCTCCCGTGACCGGAGTCGACGTCGTCGCCAGAAGGCGGACGAGGACTGGGCTCGACGTCGGGAGCGGGCCAAGCGCCGTCACCGCGGACGATGACGCAAGCCCGATGTTCCGCAAATCGCGACGGTGAGGGTGGTCTCCTTGGATGCGGTGCAGCGGCCCGCGACCGCGCCGGGACGGCCTGAGCGCGTATCAGGGACAGGGGCGGAGCGGCGTCGGAGGTCGGCGAGGGCTACGCTGTGGCAGCACGGCGTCGTGAAGCGCCGGCCATTCCCCTGCGGCCGGCTCCTTGCGACGCCGTTCCACTAGCCCCTCCGAGAAGGAACCGCTCATGCCGCAGTACCGCAGCGCCACCTCCACCCACGGCCGCAACATGGCGGGCGCCCGTGCACTGTGGCGCGCCACCGGCGTCAAGGACTCCGACTTCGGCAAACCGATCATCGCCATCGCGAACTCCTTCACCCAGTTCGTCCCCGGGCACGTGGGCCTGCGCGACGTCGGACGCCTCGTGGCCACCGAGATCGAGGGCCGCCGGCGGCCTGGCCAAGGAGTTCAACACCATCGCCGTCGACGACGGCATCGCCATGGGGCCACGACGGCATGCTCTACTCGCTGCCCAGCCGCGACCTCATCGCCGACTCCGTGGAGTACATGGTCAGCGCCCACTGCGCCGACGCCCTCGTGTGCATCTCCAACTGCGACAAGATCACCCCGGGCATGCTCATGGCCGCCATGCGCCCTCAACATCCCGACCATCTTCATCTCCGGCGGCCCCATGGAGTCGGGCAAGATGACCGCCGCCGACGGCACCACCCGCAAGCTCGACCTCATCGACGCCATGATGGACGCCGCCGACCCCACGGTCGCCGACGAGACCATCAGCGCCATCGAGCGCCTGGCCTGCCCCACCTGCGGCTCCTGCTCGGGCATGTTCACCGCCAACTCCATGAACTGCCTCACCGAGGCCCTCGGCCTGGCCCTGCCCATGAACGGCACCCTGCTGGCCACCCACGCCGACCGCGGCGAGCTCTTCAAGCGCGTCGGCCACCAGATCGTCGAGATCACCCGGGCCTACTACGAGCACGACGACGCCTCCGTCCTGCCGCGCTCCATCGCCACCAAGGCCGCCTTCGAGAACGCCATGAGCCTGGACATCGCCATGGGCGGCTCCACCAACACCGTCCTGCACCTGCTGGCCGCCGCCCAGGAGGCCGAGGTCGACTTCACCATGGCCGACATCGACCGCCTCTCGCGCAAAGTCCCCCACCTGGCCAAGGTCGCGCCGTCGACGAACCTCTACCACATCGAGGACGTCCACCGCGCCGGCGGCATCATCGGCATCCTCGGCGAGCTCGACCGCGGCGGACTGCTGGAGACCACCACCTCCAACGTCCTGCGCACCACCCTGGGCGACGAGCTCGCCGCCTACGACATCGCCCGCCCCGGCCCCGACGGCGTCCCCGGCTCCCAGGTCGGCGAGGAGATCCGCACCGGCTACCTCGCCGCCCCCGCCGGCGTGCGCACCACCGAGATGTTCTCCCAGGCCTCCCGCTGGGAGTCCCTCGACACCGACCGCGCCGGCGGCTGCATCCGCGACATCGAGCACGCCTACTCCGCCGACGGCGGCCTGGCCGTCCTCTTCGGCAACATCGCCGAGAAGGGCTGCATCGTCAAGACCGCCGGCGTCGACGAGTCGATCCTGACCTTCTCCGGGCCCGCCGTCGTCTTCGAGTCCCAGGAGGACGCCGTCGCCGGGATCCTCGGCAAGCAGGTGACCTCCGGCGACGTCGTCATCATCAGCCACGAGGGACCGCGCGGCGGCCCCGGCATGCAGGAGATGCTCTACCCGACCACCTACATCAAGTCCATGCACCTGGGCAAGGAGTGCGCCCTGCTCACCGACGGGCGCTTCTCCGGGGGCACCTCCGGGCTGAGCATCGGCCACGTCTCCCCGGAGGCGGCAGCCGGCGGACTCATCGGCCTGGTGCGCAGCGGCGACATCATCGACATCGACATCCCGGGCCGCTCCATCTCCGTGCGCCTGAGCGAGGAGGAGATCGAGCGCCGCCGCGCCGAGGAGGAGGCCCGCGGTGAGGCCGCCTGGACCCCGCACGTGGACCGCCCCCGCAAGGTCTCCGCAGCGCTGCGCGCCTACGCCATGCTCGCCACCAGCGCCGACCTGGGCGCCGTGCGCGACCTCAAGCGCCTCGGGATCAAGTAGCTCAAAGGGGGCGGTGGTGACCGTCCGGGCTGACCAACCACATATTTGAAAAAAATCATGTCGTTCGCATTTAGGGTTTGCGTGTGACAATCGTTCTCAGATCGCTGGTGGTGCGCTCCGGCGGCACGACGTTGGTCGACGACGTCGCCCTCCGCCTCGCCCCCGCAAGCCGGACCGCCCTGGTCGGCGCCTCCGGGGCCGGCAAATCCCTCACCTGCGCCGCGCTCGCGGGCACCCTCCCGGCCTCGCTGGAGGTCACCGGTTCCCTGACCGTTGAGCCCGACGACGCCGACCCCGACAACGACCCACGCGCGAGCTCCGACCGGAGAGGCGATGTCGGCGGCGTCAACCTGCTGGGCCTGCCCGCCGCCCGGCGCCCCCGGGGCAGCCGCATCGCCCTCGTCGCACAGGACCACTCCACCGCCCTGCACCCGCTCATCGCGGTCGGCCGCCAGATCGCCCTGGCCTCCCAGGCCGCCGGACGCAGCCGGGACGAGGCCCGCCAGCGAGCCACCGACTACCTCTACGCCGTCGGGCTCGATGAGTCCTTCGCTGACCGCGTCCCCGGGCGCCTCTCCGGAGGTCAGCGCCAACGCGTCAGCCTGGCCCTGGCCCTGGCCGCCGAACCCGCCCTCATCATTGCCGACGAGCCCACCACCGCCCTCGACGTCGTCGCCCGCGCCGAGATCCTCAGACTCCTGACCTCCCTGACCAGCCTGCCCGAGGCCCCCGCCCTGCTCCTCATCACCCACGACCTGCCCGCCGCCGCCATCTGCGAGAACATCGCCGTCCTCCACGACGGTGCCATCATCGAGTCGGGCGACACTCGGGCTGCTCTCACCAACCCCGAGCACCCGGTCACGGCCGCCATGTGCGAGGCCGGCGCCGAGGAGACCATCGACGGGGCCCTGGCCGCAGCGGGACCCGCCGCATGAGCGGGCTTGAGACCCGTGGCCTGAAACGCTCCCACCCGGGGGCGGGTGGCGAGTGGCGCGAGGTGCTGCGCGGCGTGGACCTGAGCCTGGAGCCGGGGGTGAACGTGGCACTCATCGGGCGCTCGGGATGCGGCAAGACGACGCTGCTGCGGGCCCTGCTGCTGCTCGACTCCCCGGGCCCGGCAGATGCGGGGGAGATCCTGCTCGACGGCCGGCCCGTGCGTCGAGGCGGCGCCCGAGCGTTGCGGGCCTTCCGGCGGGCGGTGCAGTACGTGCCCCAGGACGCCGCCGCCACCCTCCACCCGCGCCGCTCGGTGCTGGCGCAGGTGACCATCCCGCTGCGCACCCTGGGGGTGACGCGCGATCGAGAGGAGGCCGTCAGCCGAGCCCGGCAGATGCTGGAGAGCCTCGAGATCCGCCGCGAGAACTGGGAGAGCCGGCCGCACGAGATCTCCGGCGGCCAGGCGCAACGGGTCTCCATCGCCCGGGCGCTGGCCCTGTCCCCGCGCTATCTCCTGCTCGACGAGCCGGTCTCCGGGCTCGACCCGGCCCTGCGCCGCCAGACCCTCGACCTGCTCGCCGCCATCGAGGCCGAGCCCGACGCCGCCGCGAGCGACGAGGAGGAGCCCGCCGCCGAGGCCGGAGCCCGGCCCGCCCCGGCTGTGTCTGGCGCCGTGCCCGCCCCGGCCCCTGCTGGTGGTGTCGCACGACCTGGCCGCCGTCGCCCGCGTCTGCCGGCGCGCCCTGGTCATGGACGAGGGCGCCATCGTCGAGGACGCCCCCATGCACCGGCTCCTGACCGAGCCCACCCACCCGGCCACCCGCGCCCTGCGCGACGCCGTCCCCACCCTGCCGACCGCCGTAACCGACTGACGACGACCTACCCGACCGATGACACCCCGACCCCAGGCCCGAAGGAGCACCCATGTCCCTGCCCGCCCCCGCCGTCACCCGCCGCCAGGTCCTCGCCGCCCTCGGCGTCGGAGCCAGCGCCGCCGCCATCGCCTCCTGCTCGCGCAGCTCCTCGGGCGACGGTCGCATCCGCCTGGCCATGTTCCACGCCCCCGAGAGCAAGCTCAACCCACTCACCGACGGCCTCAAGCTCACCCGGTGGTCCTGCGCCGAGAGCCCTCACCAGGCTCAACGCCGACGGCGATGCCCAGGAGCTGCTCGCCACCGCCTGGAAGCGTGAGGGCGAGACCACCTGGCGCCTCACCCCTGCGCGAGGGCGTCACCTTCCACGACGGCACCGCCCTGAGCGCCGAGAACGCGGCCGCCGCCCTCACCTTCGCCGCCACCGCGGCCAAGCCGCCGCGCGTCCTGGATGGAGTCAAGCTCACCGCGAAGGCCGACGGCAAGGACCTCCTTCTGACCACCGCGGCCCCCTGACCCCCTCATGCCGCAGCGCCTCTCCAGCCCCCAGCTCGTCATCCTGTCCCCGGCCGCCTACCCGAGCTCCGCCGACGGCGCCATCGACCCCGTCGGCCACGGCACCGGCGCCTTCATCCTCAAGAAGGCCAACGGCTCCTCCGGCGCCACCCTGGAGCGCAACGACAAGTACTGGGGCAAGAAGGCCACCGCTCCCCGGCATCGACGTCACCTACGTTCCCGACGGCGCCGCCCGCGCCAACGCCCTGCGCACCGACACCGCTGACATCGTCGAGGCCGTCCCCGTCGCCCAGGTCGGCAACATCGACAAGAACCTTCTCCACGAGGTAGCCACCCCGCGCACCCCCACCCTCTACCTCAACACCCGCTCCGGCCCCTTCGCCGACCCGGCCCTGCGCGCCGCCGCCCGCAACGCCGTCGACCCCGCCGCCCTCATCAAGACCGTCTTCGAGGGCCACGCCGACTCTCCCGTCGGACTCCTGGGGCCGGCCGTGCCCTGGGCCGCCGACCTGCGCGCCTGGAAGAAGGAGACCTACCCCGGAGCCACGGGCGCGGCCGCCACCGGCAAGGTCCCCGGCGCCACCACCGCCGGAAGCGTCCCCGCCGGAACCTCCATCACCCTGGCCTCCTACACCGACCGCCCCGAGCTCGGCGAGATGGTCCCCCTCCTGGCCCAACAGCTCGAGGCCGCCGGCTTCAAGGTCACCCAGGACGTGCGCGAGTACAACCAGATCGAGTCCGAGGCCCTGGACGGCAAGTTCCACGCCGTCCTCGTGTCGCGCTCCACCGTCCTGGACTCCGGCGACGCCGTCGCCTACATGACCGCCGACTTCTCCTCCTCCGGCTCCTACGCCATGAGCGGCCTGCACGATGAGAAGGTCGATGCCGCCATCTCCAAGGCCGCTGCCACGGAACCCGGCGACGAGCGCCGCAGGCCGTCATGGCCGCCGAGCAGGCCATTCTCGTCACCGGCGCCGCCATCCCGCTCGCCCACGAGCGCCTCATCCAGGGCGAGGCCTCCGGCGTCACCGGCGCCGAGCGCGACCCCAACGAGCGCACCCTCATCACCTCGACCACGACCGTGAAGAAGTGAACGGCGTGCTCACCCAGGTTGCCGGACGCCTGCGCACGGGCGACCTCGTCACCGGCATCTCGCGCCTGCTCGCCCTGGCCTGCCTCGTCGGCCTGGTGGGCATGCTGCCGTGGCTCTCGGGCAAGGACCCGGCCCTGACGATCCTGCGCGCCACCTCCTCCGACCGGGAGCCCACACCGGAGGTCCTGGAGTCCATCCGCCAGAGCATCGGGATCGACGGCGGCCCCCTGCACGTCATCGGGCACTGGCTGACCGGGGTGGCCCGCGGCGACCTGGGCCGCTCCTGGGTCTCGGGGGCCGACGTCGGACCGGACGCCGTCGACGCCTTCGGGGTCTCCCTGAGCCTCATGGCCGCCGCGCTCGGCGTCGGAGTCGTCGTGGCCGCCGCCCTGGTCCTTCCCGCCCTGCGCGACGGGCTGCGAAGGCGGCCCCGGTCCCGCGGCGGCGCCGCCTCCGCGGTCCTCATCTCCCTGCCCGAGTACCTCCTGGCCCCGATCCTCATGCTCGTCCTGGCTGTCTACCTCAGGATCCTGCCGCCCTTCGGGTGGGGTGGCCCCGAGAAGGTCATCATGCCGGCCCTCAGCCTGGGCCTGCCCACCGGCGGATACCTCGGCGGACTCGTCTCCGACGCCGTCACCGCCACCTTCTCCGAACGCTGGGTGGCCACCTGGTCCACCGCCGGCATCCGCGGCCGGACCCTGGCCGGGGCCGTCCTGCGGCGGGCCCTGGCGCCACTGACCGGACAGGTGGCGCTCGTCGTCGTCGCCCTGACCGGCGGCGCGGTCGCCGTGGAGAAGATCTTCGCCATCCCGGGGCTGGGCCGCGAGCTCCTGGACGCCGCCTCCGCCCAGGACGTGCCGGCGCTCCAGGCCCAGATCCTGCTGCTGCTCGCCCTGGCGCTCGCCGCCGGCGTCATCGCCGGAGCGGCCCGGCGCCTCCTCATGGGGCGGGCCGCCGGGGCGGGCGGACTGACGGTGCCGCCCCCGGTGGAGCACCCGGGGCGGGCCGCCCGCGTCATCGCCGTCAGCGGTGCCGCCCTGCTGGCCCTCATGGTGGCTGTCGGGATCCGGCGCGACCCCTACGCCGTCGTCGCGGACAAGCTCGCGCAGCCCAGCGCCGCCCTCCCGCTGGGCGCCGACTCGCTCGGGCGCGACGTGCTGGCGCGCGTGGCTCACGGGGCCGTGTCCACCGTGAGCGGCGCCGTCGTCGTCACGGTCGTGTGCTTCGTCATCGCCATGATGGTGGGGCTGGCGCCGCGGGCCGCCACGGGGTTCATCGAGGTGGCCAACGCCGCCCCGCCGATCCTGGCCGGGCTCATCGTCGCCGGCGTATCCGGGCCCAGCGCCACGGGCGCCGCCATCGCCGTGGCCTGCGTCGGCTGGGCGCCCCTGGCCTCCCACGCCGCCGGGCTCGTCGCCGAGAACCGGCAGCGTCCCCGACGTCCTCCTCGCCCCGGTCCTGGGGGAGGGGCGTGTGCGGATCACCCTGACCCGGGTCCTGCCCGCCGTCGTCGGCCCCCTGGCGCGCCACGCGGCCCTGAGGCTGCCCGGCAAGGCCCTCGCCCTGGCGGCCCTGGGATTCCTGGGCCTGGGCGCCCAGAGCCCGGCACCGGAGTGGGGACTGGTCCTGTCCGACGCACTGCCCTACATCGAACGGGCCCCCTGGGCCGTGGCCACGCCCGCCGCCGCCCTCGTGGTCCTGTCGATCACGTCGGTCGCCGCCTCCCGCAGCATGCGGCGCTGAGACCGAGACCGCTGAGGCCTCGCGGCAGCGGTCCGGCTCCGGCCGGGCGCGAGGGGGCTGCGCCGTCGGGCGCAGACAACGAGGCGGGCGCCGACCGCGCGATGGGTCGGCGCCCGCCTCATGGATCGGGACCTCAGCCCTCCAGGGCGTGGAGGCGGTCGATCGGGGTGGAGACGGCCTCGCGGGCGCGCACCACGGCGTCCTCGTCAGGGGGCGTCGTAGAAGCACAGGCACTTGACCGTGTCCTCACGCACGTAGGTGCGCAGGAAGCTCACCTCCGGCACCTGGGCGTACTTGGGGGAGTTGGCCTTCTTGCGCGCCAGGTAGGTCTCCATGGAGATCTCCTCGGGGATGTCCCACTCCACGAGGTAGTCGGCCTTGCGGGCCAGGGCGCGCACGTCCTCCAGCTCGGCGCCCACGAGGCGGACCTCGTCGGGGCCGGTAACCTCGGCGTCGGAGGCGGCGCCCCGGACAGCGGCGGTCAGGCCGGCGACATCGTCGGAGGTGAGCTCGACGATGGTGAAGATGCGTTCGTGGCTGGCGGTGACCTGCGACTCCAGGACGGAGGCGCCGGCGGCCTCAACGGCCTGAGAGACCTGGGCGATGAGGGCCTCGGCGGCCTCGCGCGACGGGGTGGTGGGGACGAGCTCGAAGAGCTGGAGCGACATGGCGGCTCCTTTCCGTAGGGTGTGCATACCAACCTTGCGGTCCGTCCGAATTATTCCCGCCGGCTCCGGTGAACCAAGGACGTGCTCGCTTCGTGGACACACCGCGGGGAGAGCACCGCGTGCGGACGCGTCGCCACTCAGCGCCGTCTCGGGACGAGGGACGATGCGCGAATAGTCACCGTGCGTCCATATCTCTCGCTTATCTCTCGCCTCGGTGAGGTGTCGGCCGAGCCGTGACGGGGACGGCGAAGGACCTGCGGTCTCCTTCCCACGCGCCGGCCGGAACTGCCGAGTTCAGCATCTCCAACTCCTCCGCTGTGAGTCGGCAGGACATGGCAGCGGCGTTCTCCCTCACCCGGTCCGCTCTACGCGTTCCAGGGATGGGAACGACGTCGTCGCCCTGGGACAGCAGCCACGCGAGAGCGACCTGGGCCGTTGTCATGTCCCAGGACCTTGCGAGATGAGTGAGCGCCTCGACCTGATTCAGGTTGGCACTGAGATGATCGCCGTTGAACCTGGGGTCGTTCGCCCGGAAGGGGCTGTCGGCGACGGTGGTGGCATCGATTCGTCCGCTGAGCAGCCCGCGGCCCAGAGGGCTGTACGGCACCAGGCCGACTCCGAGGTCCCGGGCGGCGGGCACGATGCTGAGCTCCGGCTCGCGCCACATGAGCGACCACTCCATCTGCACTGCTGCGATGGGGTGAACGGCGTGGGCGCGCCTGAGCTCCTCAGGCGTCACCTCTGACACCCCGAGATGGCGGACCTTGCCTTGAGCGACCAGGTCAGCCATGGCTGCGATGGACTCCTCGATCGGAACCTGCGGGTCCACGCGGTGCAGGTAGTACAGGTCGATGGTCTCCATTCCCAGCCGGCGCAACGATGCGTCGCAGTAGGCGGCGATGCGGCTGGGATGAGCATCCAGCTGGACCCCGCCCTCGCGTCGGACGATGCCGAGCTTCGTGGCGATCTGAAGACTGTCGCGTGCGATGCCGCTGGTGGAGACGGCTCTGCCGACGATCTCCTCATTGTGGCCCTGCCCGTAGCTCATGGCGGTGTCGAGCATCGTGATGCCGGAGTCGAGGGCTGCATGGATGGCGGACAGGGACTCTCCGTCGTCGGCTGGACCGTACCCCTGGGACAGGCCCATGCAGCCGAGTCCCAGGGCGGAGGTTTCCAGGGCGCCCAGATGGTGGATCGTGGTGTCTGCGGATTCGATGAATGTCATACCTGAACGGTAGGTATCTCGACTTCTATACGTCCAAGACTGAGTTCACATGCATCCCATATCGATTTAATATGGTGAGGTGGAACTGCGATATCTGCGGTCATTCGAGGCGATCGTGCGGTGCGGTGGGTTCACCAGGGCGGCTGCCGACCTCCACCTGGCTCAGCCGGTCGTCTCCGCCCACATCAAGCGGTTGGAGCTGGAGCTGGGAGTGACGCTGCTGCACCGCGCTCGACCGGTGTCCCTCAGCGCCGCCGGGGAGTCCTTCCTGCCATACGTGCGTCGAGCCCTGGCGAGTCTTGATGAGGGGGAGCGGGCCGTGCGCGCCTTCCGGTCCGTGTCCGTCGGGCACGTCAGAGTGGCTGCGACGTCGCTCCTGGGCGGGTTCGACCTCGTGAGTACGATCGGCCGGTTCCGGCTGAGGTATCCGGGAGTCACGGTGTCGCTGCGCACCGGGCTCATCGCCGACCTGCTCGACGAGCTCCATCGAGGACGGGTCGACGTCGTCGTCGGTCCTGTAGGGGAGCAGTGGGAGCAGGAAGGATCTCGTCGTACCGAGATCGCGGACGAACGGCTGGTCCTCATCACCCCGCTATCGACTGCTCGGCGGGTGGGCTCATTGGCCGATGTGGTGGACGAACCGTTCGTGTGCCTGTCCTCGGACAGCGGACTGCGACGTTTGCTGAACACAGCATTCAGCGCGATCGATGCGGTGCCGCGGGTGGAGTTTGAGACGCACAGCCCGGCCAGTATCCGTGAGATGGTGGCGGCCGGCCTGGGGTGCGCGCTGATCGCGCAGTCGGCCGTGGACAAGGAGGGGCCGGACGTTCAGGTCCACTGCATCCAGGGGCTTCCTCCGCATCCGCCGATCGCCGCGATATCGGCGTCGGACGCGGCCCCGCCCATCGCCCGATTCGTCGATGAGCTGACAGCTGCGCGTTCTGCCTCGCGTACGGCAGGTGCGCCGCCGGCTTGAAGTTGACGGTCGTGCGCCCGTTACGCTGTCACTCGTGAATGAGCTCGACAGCGTCAGCAGCAACGGAACCCCGGCCTGGGACAGCGCCCGCTACCTGCGGGAGATCCTCAAGGCCCCCGTCTACGAGGCGGCCGAGCACACGCCCCTGCAGGAGATGCCGACCCTGTCGGCCCGCCTGGGCAACACCGTCGAGGTCAAGCGCGAGGACCTCCAGTCCGTCCACTCCTTCAAGATCCGCGGCGCCTACAACGCCATGCGCTCCCTGAGCCCGGCCGAGCGCGAGCGCGGTGTCGTCACCGCCTCGGCCGGCAACCACGCCCAGGGGGTGGCCCGCTCCGCCGCCCTGCTGGGGATGAGCGCCATCATCGTCATGCCCACCGTCACCCCTCAGATCAAGGTCGACGCCGTTCGCGCCCTGGGCGGCGAGGTCCGCCTCCACGGGGACAACTTCGACGCCGCCAAGGCCGAGGCCACCCGCCTGGCCGAGGTCGAGGGCCTCTCCTACATCGCGCCCTTCGACGATCCCCGCGTCATCGCCGGCCAGGGCACCATCGGACTGGAGCTCATCCAGCAGGACGCCCACCTCGACCGCGTCTTCGTGCCCGTGGGCGGAGGGGGCCTGGCGGCCGGCGTCGCCGTCCTCATCAAGCAGCTCATGCCCGGCATCAAGGTCATCGGCGTCGAGCACGAGGAGTCGGCCTGCCTCAAGGCCGCCCTGCTGAGCGGCGAGCCCATCACCCTGCACCACGTGGGCCTGTTCGCCGAAGGGGGTGGCTGTGCGCCGCATCGGCGAGGAGACCTTCCGCATGTGCCGGGCCCTGCTCGACGACGTCGTCACCGTCTCCTCCGACGAGACCTCCGCCGCCGTGCGCGACATCTTCGACGACGTGCGCGCCATCTCCGAGCCCTCCGGTGCTCTGGCCCTGGCGGGGCTCAAGCGCTACGTCGCCGAGCACCACCTGTCCGGCGAGCGTCTCGCCTTCGTCCTGTCCGGCGCGAACCTCAACTTCCACCAGTTGCGCTACATCTCTGAGCGCAGCGAGATCGGTGAGCAGCGCGAGGCCATCCTCGGGGTCACCATCCCCGAGGAGCAGGGCTCCTTCCTGCGCTTCGCCTCGGTGCTGGGGGCCCGCTCGGTCACCGAGTTCAACTACCGCCTCTCCGCGGCGCGCACCGAGGCCGACCCCGCCCGCATCTTCGTGGGTGTGCGCATCGCCCGCCGCCAGGAGCGCGCGGAGATCGTGGCGGACCTGGAGGAGGCCGGCTACGACGTCATCGACCTCACTGACGACGAGCTCGCCAAGGTCCACGTGCGCTCCATGATCGGCGGGCGCGCCACCCCGGGGGTGCCCGAGCGCCTCTTCTCCTTCCTCTTCCCCGAGTCCCCCGGGGCGCTGGCCCACTTCCTGGAGGTGCTGGGCACTCGCTGGAACATCACCCTGTTCCACTACCGCACCGACGGCGCCGACTACGGCCGCATCCTGTGCGCCTTCGCGGCCGGTCCCGACGACGTCGAGCTGACCGAGCACATGGACCGCCTCGGCTATTCCTACAACGAGGAGACCACTGACCCCGCCTTCCGCTTCTTCCTGGCCCGATAATCCGTGACAAATTCGCGGCTCCGTCCGTCCGCACCGGAAAGGCTGGGATGAGTGGGCGTGCGTTGTGGCAGGTGTCATGCAATAAGGGGTCGCTGTTTCTGTTGGAATTCCCATAGGGTTGTCCGCAAATCATTTGTCGCGGCCGGGCACGCCATAGAAGTCTTCGCCTGATGCTGACCCCGACCCGGCTCATCTCGACCAGGAGAAAAAATGACCCGTCTTGCCGTCGTCGTCGGTTCCGTCCGCCCCAACCGCGTGGGTGGCTCCATCGCCCAGTGGGTGGTCGACCAGGCCAACGAGATCGAGGGCGTTGAGGCCGAGATCGTCGATATCGCCTCCTTCGACCTGCCCGCTGTTCGCCGAGGAGCTCCCCCGCGCATGGCCGTCCCCAGCGACCCCGGCCGGCGCCGCCTTCGGTGAGGCCCTGAAGTCCTTCGACGGGCTGATCTTCGTCACCCCCGAGTACAACCACTCCATCCCCGGCGCTCTGAAGAACGCCATTGACTTCCTCGATCCCAGCGCCGTGGCCAACAAGGGCGTGGGCGTGGTCGGCTACTCCTACAGCGTCGGCATCCGCGCCGTCAGCCACCTCCAGCAGATCCTCCAGGGCATGGGCGCCACCGTCGTGGCCTCCAACGTGTTCCTGTCGCTCAACACCGACTTCGCCGACGGCGCCTTCTCGCCGGCCGCCTTCCACGACGCCGAGGTCCCGGCCATGGTGCGCGACGTCGTCGCCCACTCCGACGCCCTGGCCTCCCTGCGCTGAAGATGGGGAACTCGGCTGTCCGGCTGAGCCGGAGGGCGCCAGTCCATCATGTCGCCGTCGGCGGTACCTGCGGGTGCGCCGGCGGCGACGTCGTTCGTGCTGCGGCTGCCGGGGTGCGCTTCGGCGGGTGGGTAGGGTTTCCCCATGACTGAGCGCAGCGAGCGAGGCGGTTCCCGGCGGGACGACAGGGGTGGATACGGCGAGCGCGGTTATCGAGGGCGGTTCCGGCGGCGGAGGGGCGACCGCGTGTACCGGGATGGCGACCGAGGTTGACCGGGGAGGCTCGGGTGGCGGGCGCGGCCGGTCGCGCCGCGTCTACGACGACGAGCCCCGCGACGGTCTCCTGGCCGACCTCGTCGGCCACCTCCACGCCCTCGACGGACGCTCCTACGCCGCCTACAAGGCGATCGTCGGACGCTACCGGGCGCCCGCCGGCTGGTTCCTGCACATCGACCGCGTCCAGTCCGACCCCTACGCCCCACCCACGCGCATCCACGTGGACGTGCCCACCGACCTGCACGGCCTGGAGCTGCTCGATGAGGCCGACCTGCTGGCCGACGTCGACCGGCGCCTGGCCGTGGGCGACTTCCTCACCCGCGAGCTGCACGCCGGATTCCGCGGCACGGCGCTGTCCATCGCCTCCCCGGGCCAGGAGATCCTGCAGCGCTCCAGCATCATCCTGCGCCCCGACGAGAAGGAGGAGGGGCCCGGCTGGACCCTGGAGATCCGCGCCCGCCTGGCCCTGCCCGCCCAGGGCCGCTCCATCCAGGGCCATGAGGCCTCCCGGATCGTGGGGCGCGACCTTGTGCGTGAGCTGGAGGAGGCCATGGACCTCAGCGGCGAGCGGGGCGACCGCCTCGTGCGCCACATCGCCACCCTCGAGGACCACCGGGCCCTGACCGCGACGGTGGCCTGCAATGGCTGGGTGGCCTTCCTCGCCGACGGCTCCGTCCTGCCGCGCCGCTCCGGGGTGAGCGACGACCCCCTGGACGGCGGCGTCCCCCTCGAGGCCCCCGAGTCCATGGCCGCCACGGTGGAGCTCCCACACGCCGGGACGGTGCGCGGCACCGTCGTCGAGGCGGGTGTCAACGTCATCGTCGGAGGCGGCTACCACGGCAAGTCCACGCTGCTGAGCGCCATCGAGCGCGGCGTCTATCCGCACGTGCCCGGGGACGGGCGCGAGCTCGTGGCCACGGTCCCCGACGCCGTCAAGGTGCGGGCCGCTGACGGGCGCGCCGTGACCGGTGTCGACCTGACTCCCTTCATCTCCCACCTGCCGGCTGGGCGCGACACCGCCTCCTTCACCACCCGCAACGCCTCGGGGTCCACCTCCCAGGCTGCTTCCATCGTCGAGGCCGTCGAGGCCGGCGCCACGACGCTGCTGCTGGACGAGGACACCTCCGCCACGAACCTGCTCATCCGTGACTCGCGCATGCGTGAGCTGGTGGCCGCCGACCGTGAGCCCATCACGCCCCTGGTGGACCGCATCACCGCGCTGTTCCGCCGGCGGGGCGTCTCCACGGTCATGGTCATGGGCGGCTCCGGGGACTACCTGGACGTGGCCGACCGGGTCTTGCTCATGGACGCCTACCACCTGCGCGACGTTACCGAGCAGGCCCGCCGGGTCGTGGCCGACCAGCCCCGGCCCCTGACCGGCCTGGAGGACTTCGCCGAGCCCCGGCAGCGCGTCCCCGAGCCCGTCCCGCCGCGTACCCGCCGGGGGCCGGTGCGCACCCGTGCCCAGGGCACCTCCATCCTCATCCTGGACCGGGAGGACATCGACATCTCCGACGTCGGCGGCGTCACTGATCCCGGGCAGGCCGAGGCCATCGCCTACGCGCTGCGCGCCCTGCTGGAGCAGCGCTTTGACGGGGGCTCCCCGCTGCGCGAGTGCCTGGACGACCTCGAGGCCCTGCTCGACGACGAGGGCCTGGACGCCCTGACCGACGAGCGCGAGCGGCCCGCCTTCCTCGTGCGCCCCCCGCATGGTCGACGTCGCCGCGGCCGTCAGCCGCTACCGCAAGCTCGAGCTGGCCGACCGGCAGAGCGAGGACTGACGAGGTGGTGGCTGCGCGGCTCGCGCTAGGCGGCTGAGCCGGTCCGGTACTCGGTCCGGTACTCGGTGCGGTACTCGCTGGTGCGGGTGTGGATGAGGCGGGGGATCGAGATGGTCTTGTCGAAGCGGCCGTCGCGGTAGCCGGCCTGGAGGTTGAAGAGCACCATGAGTCGCAGCGCCATGGGGTTGCTCGTGCGAGCCACGCGACGCAACGTCGAGGTGGGCATCTGACGCAGGATGCCCGCGATCCTGCCGGCGTCGCGCCAGGTGGCCCGCACCGGCGGAACGTTGAGACGTCCGAGGGCCTCGACCTCGCGCAGGAAGAAGTCGGCGCCCTCCCTCTCGGCGGCGCGCCACTGGAAGTCCTTGTCCTCGGACCAGTGGGTCTCCGTAACTGCCCCTGCCGGAGACTGGTCCGACGGGGTGGTCGTCTGCCGGCTGCTCATCGGGGTTGAGCCTCCTGTGGTGCGCAGGGAAACAGGTCAGGACGTCGCGGGTGCTCACAGCTGGGAGTGCTGGCCGGCGGCCGGGGAATAGCGTCTCAAGACAACGTGTGAGAACACTGGTGATTGACCCGTCAATGGCTGGGGTGGCGCCCTTAGGCCGGCGCGTCGTCGGGGGCCAGGATGTCGGTCTGTGCGGGCAGGTTCGTGATGCCGACCGGGCAGGTCACCCCGTTGGGGCCGTGGTTGCAGTAGCCGTTCGGGTTCTTGTGCAGGTAGGCCTGGTGGTAGTCCTCAGCCAGGTAGTAGGGGCCGCCGAACTGAGCCGGCGCGTCGGCGGCGTCCTCGATGGTGGTCACACAGGTGCCCAGGCCCAGGCGGGTCAGCTCGCCCTGGAAGGCCTCGCGGATCCGCACGGCCGCCTCGTGCTGGGCCGGCGTCGTGGTCCACACCGCCGAGCGGTACTGGGTACCGACGTCGTTGCCGTGACGGTTCAGGTGTGTGGAGTCGTGGTTCTCCCAGAAGGTCCGCAGCAGGGTCTCCCCGCCCTCGCCGCAGACGGTCGGGTCGTAGACGACGCGCACCGTCTCGGCGTGACCGGTCGCCCCGGTGCACACCTCCTGGTACGTGGGATTGGGCGTCTGGCCACCCATGTAGCCCACCGACGTCGAGACGACGCCGTCCTGACGCCACAGGATCCGCTCCACGCCCCAGAAGCAGCCGGCCGCCAGGTAGAGGACCCGACTGCCCTCGGGCCACGGTCCGTCCAGGGGCGTTCCCAACACCGGGTGGTCTCCGGGGGGAGGGCAGGACCGGCGTGTCGCGGCCGGCCGACGCCGATCCGCTGAGCGAGTGACGAAAGGCATTGAACATGAGGACACGGTACTGCGGCCGGCCCCTCGTCCCGCCCACGCTTCACTGACCGCGAGGAGTGGTTGGGGCGGAGGTTTGTGGGCAGGTGTCAGTCAGGAGCTCGGTGAGGGCTCCGGTCCGGAACTGTTCGGCCCAGACGGGTGAAGGCTCGCTCTCGCCAGTCGAGGAAGCTCTGGAACCTGCCAGTGAGCAGCGCCTGAAGCTCCTCACCGCTGTTGACGGCGACGACGTCCTGCTCCTGATCCTCCTCACTCATGCCTTGCGTGATGGCGCGCAGATTCTCGGCCGTGTGGTTCCCGCGCGGAACGATGTAGTTGGGGCCTCCCTGAGGGTTAACGATCATGAATCCCGCCGAGACGCACAGATCAAAGATGAAGTCGCACTCACCGGCGGTGAGGTGGGCGTGCCCGGTTCCCGCCGTCATCGCCTTGTCCTCCTCGAGCACGTCGGAGAAGTGGAAGTCCTGGAGCCCGTCGACATTGATGTCGGTTCCGTCCTCGTTGAGCAGAGTCGCGAACGAGGACCGGTCTGCGCCGGAGGCTGGGATGACCTTCATATGCATCCGACGTCGTCGCAAGAACGCCTTCAGGCCGTCGTGATCGGGCTCGACGAGCCGGTCTCCGTCGATCTTGTACAGATAAAGAGAAAGCCCATAGGTGGATACGCCTCGTCCGTGGTTGGGGTCCTCGTTTCTACGGAGTACGCGTCTATGTGTACATTAATGCGGCTTGCATCTCCTGCCAGCTGTTGGCCACAACAATCTCAATCTCACCTCGGTCTGCGTCATCCCTCACCTCTTGCGGCAGTTGGTCGATCCGGTGATTCTCGTCCGGGATGACGAATAGCAGGGGCGCGTCCACGTGAACGAGGAGGAAGTTCGTCGAGACGCACAGGTCGTAGAACAGTTCGCACTCGTCATCGCTGAGGTGGGCGTGTGCAATGAAGGCGCTCAGCTCCGAGTCGTGAATGGAGGGGTCGGAGAGGATGAGATCTCGTGGGTAGCCGTCGTCGAATAATAGTACCGACCCATCGGCGTTCGTCAGGTGCGTGGTGTCGCTGGAGTGTGTGCTGCGCTGAAGGCTCAGTCCGCGACGCTCAAGAAAGTTCCACAGCCCCTGCTTGTCGCCCCCGATGCTGCGTCCGTCGCTGAACCTGTAGAAATACATGGCATAACCCATGGGACTCTCCTCGCGCCATCTCAGGGGTTGGTTGTTTTCTTGGGTGCCTTAGGATATGAGCTGGGCATTTCTCTCGGCGCCCCACCGTGGGGCGCCGAGAGAAATGCCCAGCTCGGTGGAAAGGGGAGTGGAAAAGAGGCTCAGACCCGCTCGACCTTGACGATCTCGGCCTGGATCTTCCGGCCGGTGGGGGCCTCGTAGGAGACGGTGTCACCCGCGCGGTGCCCCATGAGGGCCTGACCCAGCGGGGCGTCGGGGGAGAAGACCTTGACGCCGTCGGGCACGTCCTCGGTGATCTCCTGACCGCCCAGGGCGAAGACCTGCTCCTTGCCGGCCACCTTCGCGGTGACGATGGTGCCGGCTGAGACCGAGCCGTCGTCGGCCGCCTCACCGATCTGGGCGTTCTCCAGGGTCTCCTCGAGCTGGATGATGCGCGCCTCGTTGAGTCCCGCCTCCTCGCGGGCGGCGTGGTAGCCGGCGTTCTCCCGCAGATCACCCTCCTGGCGGGCCGCCTCCACGCGCTGGGCGATCTCCTTGCGCTCGTTCGTCTTGCGGTGCTCAAGCTCGGCGGCCAGCCGGTCGTAGGCCTCCTGGGTGAGCCAGGTGCCCTGTGACTGTTCGGACATGGGTCCTCCTTGGATGACTGGTGTTGGTCGCTCAGCAGCCGGTCGGGTCACCTTGCGACGACGACACCCGGCGGCTCCTCATAGGGCCGACCGGGTTTGAAGCGCGAGTCTACGCCGTAGCCTGAGGTAATGCTGTGCAGTTGACGAAAGATGATGGAATATTACGGGTCCGCGGGCGAGAGCCGAGGCTGGCGAATCCGTGCCGGCCCGCCTGATCGGCGTCGTCGCAGGGGCTGGGAGGCTCGGGTGCAGGAGGCAGTCGGCCCGACGGCGTGGCGGGCCGTGCGTTGGGCCCGGTCGCCTCGGCGGCCGCCTCCCGGCCGGCCTGTCCCGTCTAGCGCAGAACCGCCAGGAAACAGGCCACGCACTGGCAGGCCCACGCGGCCACGGTGCACACGTGGAAGATCTCGTGGAAGCCGAACCAGTGCGGCGAGGGGTCGGGAGTCTTGCGGGCGTAGACCACGGCACCCAGCGTGTAGATCACGCCGCCCGCCACCAGCAGCCACACGATCGCGGGGCCTCCCGTCCGCCAGAACTGCGGCAGGAACCAGACCGCCACCCAGCCCAGGATGATGTAGAGAGCGGTGGTGAACCAGCGTGGGGCGTGCATCCACAGCAGGTTCGTGGCCGTGCCGATCGCGGCCCCCGCCCACACGATCCCCAGGACCAGGGTGGCCGTGCGAGTCGGCAGCAGCGCCGCTGACAGGGGCGTGTAGGTGCCGGCGATGAGCAGGTAGATGTTCGCGTGGTCGATCCGCCGCAGCGTGGCCGCGACCTTCGCCGGCCAGTGCCCGGTGCCGATGTGGTAGACGCCGGAGTTGGCGAACAGAAGCAGCGAGCACGTCAGGTAGACGGCGCAGGCCCACTTCAGGCCGGCCCCCGGCGCCAGCACCGTCAGCACGATGCAGGCCGCCAGGCCAGTGGTGCGGTGCCGGCGTGGATCCACCCGCGCAACCTGGGCTTGACGGCGGCGATGACGCTCTTGGCGCTCTTGGCGCTCGTGGACGCGGAGTGGTGCGAGGCCGTCGACGTCGAAGGCGATGTCGGTGACATGGGCGTGGGCGTCCTTCTGGGTGGCGTGGGTGGGGAACGGGGCGATTCTGAACCTTACGACTCCGTAGGTTACGTGAGCGTAGGTTGTGGTGGTAGCGGTCCGGGCGGCGATGTGACGCGGCAGGCACGGCGGTGTGCGCCTTGGGAGACTCTACGGTCGCCTGCGCCTGAGCCGTGCGGTGTCGCGTCCCGACGTGCCTCCGTTGTGCCCCGGCAACCCTGGGTGAACCTGATGGCCGGATTTGACCTGGCTGTTAGCCGACTCGTCCAGCGCAGGAGGGGCGTCGCGCGATAGCGTTGGAGGTGGCCCCGAGCCGTCGGGCCCCGTCCCCCAATCAACCCCACGTCAACTCGACCGAGGAGCCCCGAGGAATACGGCATGGCAGGCGACAATCTCCTCTACGACATCTACGAGCGCCGGCTGGCAGCGCGCATCGACCCGGCCACGGTGCCCCACCACGTGGGTGTCATCCTCGACGGCAACCGGCGCTGGGCCAAGTCCATGGGCTTCGGGGCCGCGCAGGGCCACAAGCGCGGCGCCGACAAGATCGAGGAGTTCCTCGGATGGGCCGAGCAGATGGGGGTCCAGGTCGTCACCCTGTGGCTGCTGAGCACCGACAACCTCTCCCGCGACCCAGCCGAGCTCTCGCCTCTGCTGGACATCATCGCCCACGCCGTCGACGAGCTCGCCGAGACCGGACGCTGGAGCCTGCGCCTCGTGGGCGCCGTCGACCTCCTGCCCGAGCCGCTGGCCGAGCGCCTGCGCGCCGCCGTCGTCCGCTCCCGGCCAACGAGCGTCGAAGCCTCTGAGCCGGACGGATCGGCGGGTGAGGCCGCCAAGGCTGAGGACCGGCGCATGCAGGTCAACATCGCCGTCGGCTACGGGGGCCGGCAGGAGATCGCCGACGCCGTGCGCGAGCTGCTGCGCGAGCGGGCTGCCGCCGGGGCGAGCCTGGAAGAGGTGGCCGCCTCGCTCAGCGAGGAGGACATCACCGAGCACCTCTACACCAAGGGCCAGCCCGACCCCGACCTGGTCATCCGCACCTCGGGCGAGCAGCGCCTCTCCGGGTTCCTGCTGTGGCAGTCGGTGCACTCCGAGTACTACTTCTGCGAGGTCAACTGGCCGGCCTTCCGGCGCGTGGACTTCCTGCGGGCGCTGCGCGACTTCGCCGGCCGAGAGCGCCGCCTGGGCAGGTAGACGGGCCGGGGCGCCGCACCGAGACCGCGGAGGGAGCGCCTGAAAAGGCCGCAGCGCAAGTGACAATACGGGCGTGATGAGCGGTGAATCCCACCCGTCCCGAGGCCTGAGCAGTAGCACAGGCGCAGGTGATGCGGGCAGTGCGGTGGCGGGAGGAGTTCCGGCGCCGCTGGTCTTCGCCGCCTCCGCCTTCTCCCAGTACCTCGGTGCGGGCTTGGCCGTCTCACTGTTCTCGCTCATGCCATCGACGTCGATACTGGTGGGAGCTGTGGTGCTGGGGCAGCTGCCCAGCGGCTGGAAGGTTGCCGGCCTCGTGCTGGTGTCAGTGGCCGTTGCCCTGGCCGGCGCGGACGGCCGCGCCGGCCAGGGCAACGGCTCCCAGAGTGCCGTTGAGGCACGTAGGTCTCCCGAGAACGGGTGTGCCCGACATGTGACGCACCCGCATGCCTCAGAACGTGTCAGTCCACGGGGGAGACGCGGATGAGGTTGCCATCAGGATCGGAAATCATGAAGGTTCGGCCAAAGACATCGTTGTGGGGTTCTTCAACAACTGTGACGCCTTTTGCTGTCCATTCCTTGTAGACGGCATCCACAGACTCCAATGATGTTGAAATCATCAGTCCAATCTCGCTGGTTCGTGAGGTGGCAGTGCCGATCGCATCCGCGGCTCCGCTCCACAATGAGAATAGTACGCCTGGGGCGATTTCAAAGGCCACGTAACGGGGAGTGGTCATAATGGGATGGATGTCGAATAAGTCGCTGTAGAACTCAGTGGCTCGCTCGACGTCGGTGACGTAGATCAGGAACAGGTTTGGTGCAGGCATAGTGGTCTCCTCTCACAAATTTCCGGTAGGACTCGTCCGATGCTGGAGATCAAACACGACATCTCATGTCATATATGAGATGTGACATACGTGTTGATTCGTAGCAGTCGGCCGAGAGGCCCCGAGGTGAGTGGAGCCTTGGTACTTGCCGAGATCTCGGGCAGGATGGCTTCCCGGTCCGGGCGCCGCCCGGCCTGGCTGGTGCCCCGGTCCCGGTGCGCGTCGACTCACCGACGCCCTGCGCCGTCGAGCCGCGTACGCCGGCACCTCACGCACCGACGCGCACGCTGCCAGCGACACGCGCCGGCGTGCTCGCGGTCCCAATCGACAGGATCCTCGTGGCCGCACACCGCACCCCCGCCTCACACCGCTTCGCCTCCGAGAAGACCCCGGCCGCGGGCGAGGCCGCCTTCGCCGACCTCGGCGTGGACTCAGACCTCGCCGCCGACCTCGACGCCCGCGGCTTCACCGCACCCTTCCCCATCCAGGCCGCCACCCTGCCCGACACCCTCGCCGGGCGCGACGTGCTCGGCCGCGGCCGCACCGGCTCGGGCAAGACCCTGGCCTTCAGCCTGCCGCTGCTCCAGCGCCTGGCTCAACAGGACAAGGCCCGCCCCGACCACCCCATCGGCCTGGTCCTTGCCCCTACCCGCGAGCTCGCCCTCCAGATCGCCGAGGTCATCGAGCCCCTGGCCCGCGTGGTCGACATGGATGTGACCACCATCTTCGGCGGGGTCTCCGCCAAGCCCCAGGAGAAGGCCCTCAAGGCGGGCGTCGACGTCGTCGTCGCCTGCCCCGGCCGTCTCCTGGACCTCATGGGGCAGGGGCTCGTCAGCCTCGACGAGGTCGAGATCACCGTCCTGGACGAGGCCGACCACATGGCTGACCTCGGCTTCCTGCCCAACGTCCGCCGCATCCTGCGCGCCACCCCGCAGCGCGGCCAGCGCCTCCTGTTCTCCGCCACCCTGGACAATGGCGTGGACACCCTGGTCAAGGAGTTCCTCCACGACCCGCTGCAGCACTCCGTGGACCCCTCGACCTCGCCCGTGGACGCCATGACCCACCGCGTATGGATGGCAGCGGACAAGACCGCCAAGGACGGCATCGCGCGGCGTCTGGCCTCCGGGGAGGGGCAGCGCATCCTGTTCACCCGCACCAAGCACCTCGCCCGGCGCCTGGCCCGCAAGCTCGTCCAGGCCGGGATCCCCGCCGTCGAGCTGCAGGGCAACATGAGCCAGAACGCGCGCGAGCGGGCCATGAGGGCCTTCTCCACCGGGCAGGTCCACGTCATGGTCGCCACGGATATCGCCGCCCGGGGGATCGACGTCTCCGGCGTCGAACTCGTCGTTCACGTCGACCCGCCCGCCGAGCACAAGGCCTACCTGCACCGCTCGGGCCGCACCGCCCGCGCCGGCGCCGCCGGGAGCGTCATCACCCTGGTCCTGCCCGAGCAGAAGCACGATGTACAGATCCTGCTCAAGAAGGCGCAGATCCGTGCGGACATCGAGCGCATCCGCCCTGACGACGACGTCGTGGCCACCCTCGTGGGGCAGGTCGCCGATGCCGTCGCGCTGGAGGACATGCCCGAGGGTGTGGCCATCAAGGGCGGCAGCCCCAACGGGCGAGCCTCCACCGGACGGCCGGGACACGGTCACGGAGAAGCGGAGCGCGGTCGGTCCGGCCGCGCCGGCCGCGGTGGGGAAACACACGGTGGGCGCAGCGCGAAGCGACGCGGCGGAAGCGGCGAGCGGGCCTCCGGGCAGCCCTCCGGACGGACTGGCCGCAGCGCTGGTGCTCGTGGGCGAGGAGCCCGCGGTCGCGGGGCCAAGGGCGGTCAGGGGAGTCCCGCCTGACGGCCTGCATGAGGTGGCATTCGCCGCGAGGTCCTGGGCATTGACGATGCCGCGCTCGCGCGCTGCGCTCCCTCCGTCCCCGCAACGGTGAGCGGTGTCGTTGGTGGAGCGATCCGCTCCTGGCTCGACCCGAGCAGAACCGGAGCGTCAGTGCTACCGTCGAATGGCTGACGACAAACTGGGAAGGTGACTGGAGAACGTGGTGGTACACCTTTCGCGGCGGGCTCTGACCGGAGTGGTGACGGGGCTCATCCTGGCCGGCTGTGCTCCTCAGGGCCCGCAGCGAGCGGCAGAACACTCGACTCCGCCGTCGTACCTGCGCTCGCGCGGGGCCGACGTTGCGCCGAGCCTGCGGCCGACATCGGCAGAACTGTCGGTTCCTGCTGCGTTCTCCCTACACCGACTCCGAGGGCGAGACCTCCGACTGCATCTTCTACGCGGCCACAGACGTGCCGGTCGGACTGGTCGTCTACCTCGACGGCGATGGGCAGTTCTTCCACAGTCAGGGGGATCAGAACCAGGACGAGAGGGCCCTCGGCGGCCTGGCTGGTGCCGGGGAGTCGTCGAGGCGGCGAGCGCTCGCGGGTACGACGTGGTCTCGGTGCGATCTCCCGGAGACGATGGAATGTGGTGGCTGGAGGATCAGGACGGCAAGGTCCGCTACCTGGAACAGACGCTCGACTACGTGGTCGCCGAGTGCGGCGCCACCACGGATCGGGTCTGGCTCGTGGGCTACTCCGGCGGCTCGGAGTTCATCAGCCAGTGGTTCTTCCCGGCCTACGCCGAGCGCATGGCGGGTGGGGGCTTCCTGCTCTTCGGGGGTGGCGACGCGCCTGAGGAGAAGGCGGCCTTCTCCTCAGGCGTCAAGGGGCGGCTCTCACTGAACTGGGTGACCGGGACTCGCGACGTGCCCGGCAACAGCCTTGAAGGATTCGACGGCATCGGGCACGCCCGCAACAGCCTGGCCTACTACCGCGCGGCGAGCTTCGGTCACACCTGGAGCGAATGGCCCGACGACGACCACGGCAGCGTCACCGAGAAGTTCGGGAGCTACGTCGGCCGCGTGCTCGACGCTGCTGCAAACGGAAAATGATGAAGCCGCCTCGGAGGTTGGGTGGCGAGTCTCCAGAGCAGTCCGCGCGCCGTAAGGTGCGGTCTTCAGGCCTGGGTATGCCATTGTGGCTGCGCGACCTGTGCTCACATCCGGCCATCTGGGCTGGCGTCGATCGAGCCCGGCTCAACATGAGCGAGTTCTCCCGTCCCCGCTGGGCGGGGCGTCCACCCCACGTGGATCGGTGCCACCTGAGCTCACTTGATGCCATCAACCATCACGCAGCCAAAAACCATGTGCGGCAGGCGTGGTAGGGGGTTTCCCCGGCCTAATCTGGGCGTCCCGCTCCCTGTGATCGACGCGGTCTGTGGATCTCATGGGCGGTCCCACTTGAGGCACCGAGCCCCTTGGCAGGAATCCTTGATGCGACTCGTCGAGATGCAGACATGACAAAGCAGCTCTGGCCATCATGATGGGTAGTCACCCGGGTGACTACCCCGGCAAGCAATCGGCTCAGCTGAACCAGTTGCTCAGGGCCTCCGCAAAGTTGCTGACGGTCAGGGCCAGGCGGGTGGCGTGGTTGACTACTTCGCTCACCTTCAATGCCGTTACCTTGCCCTTGTGGGTCTTGCTGTGTTGGTCAGCCGGTTTGGATGCGGACTCGCTTTGCCTGTGGGGTCCGGTCGGACGAGATCCTTGCGAGCCGTTCCTGGGGGCGGCCCAGTCGGGTGCAGCACCCACATGAAGCTGATAGACGTCCGTCATCTGAAGCGTATCGGTCGACTCGTCTATCACCCGTCGGCACTCATGCGTGAGCAGCCCCAGTCTCTCCAGACGCCCCAGGCAACGACGCAACGTCGATGGCGATGTCCCCACCATGCGGGCAAGTCGATCCTGTGATGACCACACGCGGTTACGATCATCCGCGTACTCTGCTAAGACAAGAAGCAGCAACCTCTCCTGCGGCTTCAGGCCTCGCACCTCGTGAACAGCCCAATGTGCTGCTTTGAAGCTCATACCAGTTCTCCCTCCATCAACGCCGGCACTACGCCAGCAGACTTGCTGTTGCCTAGTACGACGACCGGGGTGAGCACGTTGCGCCCTCGGCCCAGAAGCAGCACCTCACTGCTTCCACCTATATCTGTGCCGAGGTGCGCCACACTCTGTCCGAACTGACGAGCTCAACATCGAACTCGTGCTCAACACCCCAAGAAACTAGCCTCAAGCGGTCAGTCACGGCTCCACCTCAGAGGGTTGCACCAACCTGCACTCCAGGCCTCAGGCTGAATAATCTCCTTGCTTCTTGCGGCGAGGGGGAGTGGGCGGCGGTTGCCTGCGTCCCTGGGCGTGAAGAAGGCCCCGGTCCCTGGTGGGGTCGAGGTTGATGCGGGGCTCCTGTGAGGCTCGAACCCGCGACCGTCGGAGTAGCAGAGGGCAGTGCCGGCCCTCAGCACATAGTCGCAGCACGCGGCAGTGTCTCTGTCCTGGAAACCGCCCGGAGGGCTGAAGATCCGAGCCGCCAGTACCACCACGGCTCCGGCTCCAGCGCACGCCAGAAGGACTCAGGCGGGAACGCCATCACGACCATCCCGAATCTCGTAGCAGGAATTCTTGTCGTAGGTCACGGAAATAATAGGAGCGGATGGGAGGACGCAGGCCCGGATGCACTCCCATTTGGGCCAGCGACGTACGACCGTCAGCCGGCCACTGGGGTCAGCAGAGCTCATCTTCCGGCCCCGTCGGAGCAACGGCGGAAGGTCCGCCGTGCCCCAAGAAAGGAGCACCACCATGCGCTACGCACTCAGTCGAGGACAGCTGCTCAGCATCAGCGAGTACGTGCAGTACGTGGACCTTCCTGACCCGCCTCAGGATCTGACCTGTCCCGGCAAGGACGCCCACGGCAGACTCTGCCGGGCTCCCGTCGGTCCTAGAGCGCTGAAGTCCAAGTACGTGCGCCCCCATTTCTGGTCCAGGAAGCACATCACCGGCTGCGACGAGGGAGACGCCGCCGAGCGCGCCGTCAAAGGCCACCGCGACGGCTCCACCACCACCCGCACCCGCCACGAGGGGCCCACGCTGTTTCTCGTCACCACAGAGCCAGGAACCCGCACGGGCACGGCGACCCCCACCAGCCGCACTCAGGCCGCCGGCCGCCCCATGGCCACCGCTCAACCTGGACCCGACAGCAGACGCAATGCCTCCACGCGGTCCACTACAACGTTGGCCTCCCTGCTCTCCCGTGCCCTGGACGGCCGCCTTGACCCTCACGCGCTCCTTAGCTGCCCGGTAGGCGCCATGCTGGTTTCGTCAACCAGCTCGTAAGACCCGCCAACACCCTCACGCCCGACCACAAGGGCCTGCGCGCATGCTTCTACGGCAAGGTCACCAACTACGCCGAGAACGCCCCCACCAAGAGCATCTTCCTGCACCTGATGCACCAGCCCGGCACCAGACCCAAGGACACCGCCGCCATCATGATCCGCAACGACCAAGCCCTCAGCGTCCAGGACAACCTCGACGCCAGCATCGGTGACCTCGCCGGCCACCACGTCATCGTCATCGGCACCCTGCGCGTCTCCCAGAAAACTGGCAGCCTCTACATCGCCATAGCCGACACCAGCCATATCGCCTACCAGCCCTGACCAGCTCACGGCACGCTCCTGACTAGTCAGCCACCGCGACCTCGTCCAGGCCCTCGACCCAGGGCTCCCACCCCAGGCGCACCTCCACCGGCCCGTCGGGGCTCAGAACCAGCACCCTGACCTGCCGCCCCGACGGCGACCGGACAACCAGCTCACACGAGCCGCCCCAGGCATCAACCACCACCGGCAGCCCCGCCAGGTCAGCGCCCACCGTCCGAGCCAGGCCGGCAGCCCGCTCGCACACTTCACGGCAGGCCACCACACGCCCCAGGTGACGTCCCCACGCCTCACCCAGCTCCACGCCGAGAGCACCCGCAGTGGACACGACCCACCGGCCCGGGTCAGACCCGACCCGCCACGCCACCTCACCGCCGTCGAGGCCCCACTCAAGGCCCCAGCGCACGACCGTGGTCTGCGCACAGGTCACGCCCTCTGGAAGCCCGGACACCTCCAGGCCCTCAACCACAGCGCGCACGCCCTCGGGCATGACTCCCACACCCCGGCCCGCGTCCGGCCCCTCGATGCACCACCACCAAGCAGCCCCAGAACCATCACCCCAGGCACCGGCCCGGTCGCAGCCCGGCACATGCTCCAAGGCCCGCCACACCGGGCGCACCACACCAGACTCCACCCCGCAAACCAGCAGACGCACCAGACACCGCCGGCCACCAGTACCTGTCCCTGGGCAGCGCACCACCGGGCGCTGCGCCCCCAGCGACAACCACTCAGACACTGGGACAACGTCGACAGCCGTCATCACAACAACGCCCCCTGACCAGGCAAAACCCCATCCTCGGTCCTGGGTGTCGACGACACCGAAGGTGCCGACGGGCCTACCGGACTCAGAAGCGCCTCGACGCTGGAACGACGGAACCGCATGCGGCCAGATGGATACCTCACGACCTCGATGAGGCCGTCTCGTCCCCAACGTCGCAGCATCGGCTGGCTGAGACCCGCTTCTGGATACTGCTCAACTACCTGACGAGCAGTGAGGAGATCGTCAGGCATTCGCCTGTACGATTTTCGTTCAGTCATACGTTCATGATGAACTGTGTGGTGGCGTACGTCAAGCGTTGTGTTGCACGCAAATCGTGCATATGTTACGTTTGTTGCATGACGTTCGTTAGTGCCCAAACCGTTCAAACGGTGCGAGGCGTGCATGGCGAGGGGAGGGGCTGTGATGTCGATCGATCAGGCCCTGGGCTTCACCGTGAACCAGTACCTCTTCGCCCATGGGATGACGCGAGCCGACCTCGGGGAAGTCTTGGGGGTGGCGGGCTCCAATGTGTCTAACCGTCTACGAGGTAAAGTCGTTGGACTGCTGCTGACCTCGTCGTCGCCGCCGAGCTCTTCGGGGTGGGGGTTGCTGACCTCTATCCCACCCGCAGCCCCGAGGGCTGGGTTCCGGCACCTTACGTCCCGGGCACGAGTAAGGCCTCGGTTCCTTCCGGGGCCGAGGCCGTGGTTGGTACCCCCTGTGGGGCTCGAACCCACGACCTTCGGATTAAAAGTCCGCAGCTCTGACCAACTGAGCTAAGGGGGCGTGCCGACGGCCGGAAGTGGAGTCCAGACGCCATCGGCAGGGGCTAGCATAGCCGGACAACCGACCGCCGTGTCGAACCGGCCTCACCGTCGGCCGGAAGTGAACCCATGCGGGAGCGCCCATGCTCCCGCGAGACAATGGGGCTGCGCGTCGTCGCCGGCGCGCCCGCACCGCGTGAGGAGTCCCCATGGCCCGCCAGTTCCACCGCCCCGCCCGGCTCGACCCCGAGGCTGCCGAACAGATCGAGGGCAGCACCGACACCGCCGTCGCCTCCGAGCTCGCCCACCGCGCCGCCCAGGCCCTCATCGGCGGCTTCCCCGGAACCGAGACCGAGGATGACCCCATCACCCACTCCGGCATCGTCACCGCGGTCGCCACCAACGGCATCGACGACATTGCCGAGCTGTGGGCCGACTCCCCGGCCACCACCCTGCCCGGAACCCTGTGGCGCCTGTTCCTCGTGCGCGAGTGGATCCGCCGCGACCCCGAGCTCGTCGCCCGCCGCTACGCCACCATCGTCGACCTCACCGAGGCTGACGACACCACGAACGCCCGCCTCGCGTCCGCCCTCGGCGAGGCGCGTCCTGCGCCCTCACCGACCGACCTGCGCGAGCGTCTCGACGCCGTCCTGGCCGGCAGCGTCGAGGGCTCGGTCACCGAGATCGCCCCACTGCTGAGCACCACCGCCGGATTCCTGCGCGCCCTGGCGGCCGGCTCCACCCCCGTGTGGATCGAGGATGACACCGACGAGCTCGCCGACCGCGTCACCCGCCGCGACTCCGCCCTCCTGGCCACCGCCGACGAGCTCACCGACGCCGCCCGCCGTGCCGCCGCCGGACTCCTCAACTGAGAGGGCCTTGCGCAGGGGCAATCCGGGCGCGGAGTGTCCAAATCGGAAACAAAGGCCCGAAGCAAGCGCGCGTAGGCGGATCAGAACCGCATGATTCGGCGGTTCTGTTGAAGGCGTGACGAGTGTGCAGGCTCCTTTGTCACCGATTTGGACACGACCAGCACCATCGGCGACATCATGAATGCTTCGTTGGACGAGACGTGGGGAGCGCGCAGCGGGGCGCCTATTGGCCGTGAGTCCCAGAGAGCGGGCGGGAGCGGCGACGCCTCGCATCAATGCTGAACTGGGGCGGACCGCCGCCCCACAAGGCCGCCCGGACGTGGGACCATGTGGCCATGACCAACGACGCGCCCCACTCCGCCCCCCCACACCGCTCTCCCGCTTCCTGGGCGGGTGGATGCGTCACTCCAGTCCCCGGGAGCCCGAGCAGGTGACCGACGATGCCGAGACGGCCGAGACTATTGAAGCCACTGAGGCCGCCGAGTCGGCGGTCTCGCCCGAGGCCGCGAGCACCGACGAACCGGCCGTCTCCGCTGAGGTCGCCGGCCCCGACACCCAGGGCGAGCCCGACGCCGCCCCGGCCGCTCCCGGCGGGTCCTCCACCGGCGACGAGGCTCCCGTGGGGCAGGAGACCCCCGAGCGCGCTGACGCCCCGGGAGAATCGTCCGACCCGGCCGACCCGGCCGACCCGCACGACTCCGACGACCCCGAGGGCGCCGAGGAGACGGTCGAGGAGGAGCACGTCATCGAGGTCGCCGACCCACGCGACTTCGCCGACGACTCCGGCCCCCAGTACGAGGACGAGGACTTCGACGACATCGTCGACGGCGAGGCGGCCCCCGCCCCCGGTCCCATCGGCACCGCGACCCCCGCCATCGCACCCTCCTCCATCACCTCCGCCAGCTCGCACTCGGCCCCGTCGGCCGCCGAGGCTCAGGCAGCGCCGGCCGCCACGGCATCGGGGGACCGGGGCCTGTCCGCTCCCGGCAGCGCCCCCAGCGCGGTCCCCGCCGCCAGCTCCGCCAGCGCCCCCTCCGCGGCCTCCTCCTCACTGAGCACGGCCGGCGCGGCCGGTGCCGGCGCCGCTGACGCCGCGGTCTCAGCCGCCTCCGCCGACACCGCCCAGGTGGACCCCGAGGACCTCCTGCCGCCCCTGAAGTCCTTCACGAACCGCTTCATTGACCGGGAGCTGACCTGGCTGGACTTCAACGAGCGCGTCCTGGAGCAGGCCGAGGACCGCACCCTGCCCCTGCTGGAACGAGCCTGGTTCCTGTCGATCTTCTCCTCCAACCTGGACGAGTTCTACATGGTGCGCGTCGCCGGGCTCATGCGCCGCATCAAGGCCGGCATCACCCCGGTGCGCGCCTCCGGCCTGGACGCCCACCAGGTCCTGGCCCAGGTCACCAGCCGCACCAAGGAGCTCACCGCCCGCCAGGCCGCCCTCTTCCAGGAGGACATCCGCCCGGCCCTGGCCGAGTGCAACGTGAAGATCCTGGGCTGGGACGAGGCTCAACTGCGACCAGCAGGAGCGCCTGACCCGCTACTTCCGCCACCAGATCTACCCGGTCCTCACCCCACTGGCGGTCGATCCCTCCCACCCCTTCCCCTACATCTCAGGGCCTGTCCCTCAACCTCGCCGTCATCCTGCGCAACCCGCGCAGCGGCAAGGAGCACTTCGCCCGCATCAAGGTGCCCGACTCCCTGCCGCGCCTCATCCAGGTCCCCGGCCGTGAGCTTGATGCCGCGGACAAGGCCGCCGGCTGCGCCGTCATCCCCATCGAGATCGTCATCGGCCAGCACCTTGACCACCTCTTTCCGGGCATGGACATCCTGGAGCACCACCTCTTCCGGGTCACCCGCAACGAGGACCTCGAGGTCGAGGAGGACGACGCCGAGAACCTCCTCAAGGCCATGGAGAAGGAGCTCGAGCGGCGCCGCTTCGGCGACTGCGTGCGCCTGGAGGTGGAGGACACCATCTCCTCCTTCACCCGTCGCTACCTGGTGCGCGCCCTGGGCCTCAAGGGTGACGACGTCTTCGAGCTCCCCGCGCCCCTGGACCTGACCTGCCTCAACCAGCTCCACGACCTGGACATCCCCGACCTGAAGTACCCGCGCTTCGTGCCGGTGACGGCCGCGGGCCTGGCCGCCTACGAGTCCTCCTCCGCGCCGGACGTCTTCGCCGCCATGCGCGAGCACGACGTCCTCCTGCACCACCCCTACGACTCCTTCTCCACCTCCGTCCAGGAGTTCGTGGCCCAGGCCGCCGCCGACCCCAAGGTCCTGGCCATCAAGCAGACTCTCTACCGCACCTCCGGCGACTCACCGATTGTGGACGCCCTCATCGAGGCCGCCGAGGCCGGCAAGCAGGTCGTGGCCATCGTGGAGATCAAGGCCCGCTTTGACGAGGAGGCCAACATCTCCTGGGCCCGCAAGCTCGAGCGCGCCGGCGTCCACGTCGTCTACGGCATGGTCGGCCTCAAGACGCACTGCAAGCTCCTGCTCGTCGTTCGCCAGGAGTCCGACGGCCTGCGCCGCTACTGCCACGTCGGCACCGGCAACTACCACCCCAAGACCGCCCGCGGCTACGAGGACCTGGGGCTGCTGACCTGCGATCGCGACGTTGCCCAGGACCTGACCACCCTGTTCAACCAGCTCTCCGGCTACGCCCCGCGCGCCCGCTTCCGCCGCCTGCTCGTGGCCCCCCGCGGCCTGCGCGACGGGCTCGTGGAGCGCATCGAGCAGGAGATCACCAACCATCGCTCCGGCCTGCCCGCCTGGATCCGCATCAAGGTCAACTCCATCGTCGACGAGACCGTCATCGACGCCCTCTACCGCGCCTCGCGCGCCGGGGTGCCGGTCGATATCGTGGTGCGCGGCATCTGCGGCCTGCGCGCCGGCGTCGAGGGGCTCAGCGAGAACATCCGCGTGCGCTCGATCCTGGGGCGCTTCCTGGAGCACTCGCGCATCTACGCCTTCGCCGGTGGTGGCCAGACCGAGCTGTTCATCGGCTCGGCCGACCTCATGCACCGCAACCTCGACCGCCGCGTCGAGGCCCTGGTGCGCATCACTGACCCCGCCATGGTCGAGGACCTCGAGTGGCTGGTCACCCACTGCGCCTCCGACGACGTCTCCTCCTGGCACCTCCAGCCCGACGGCTCCTGGGAGCGTCGCCTCCTCGACGCCGAGGGCAACCGCCTCGAGGACATCCAGGACAGCCTCATGGCCCGGGCGCGCTCGCGCGTCAAGGGCCGGCACTGAGACGGCCGTGCCATGAGCCCGTCCAGCAGGAAGAACGGCTCGCGCGAGACCGTGAAGGCCGCTGGCGCCCTCGTGTGGCGTGAGAACGGCAAGCACCTCGAGGTGCTCCTGGTCCACCGCCCCCGTTACGACGACTGGTCCATCCCCAAGGGCAAGGTCGACCCCTACGAGTCGGTGCGCACCTGTGCCGTGCGCGAGGTCGCCGAGGAGACCGGTGTCCAGGTCATCCTGGGCCAGCCCCTCAGCCGCGTGCGCTACAAGATCGCCGACGGCTCCCGCAAGGAGGTCCACTACTGGGCCGCCCGCGTCGCCCCCGACTCCTCGGCCGCCGTCGCCGCCCGCTGCGCCGTCACACCCGCCTCGGCCAAGGAGATCGACACCGTCGAGTGGCTGCGCGTGGGCCAGGCCCGCAAACGCCTGACCTACCCCTACGACCGGGACCTGCTCGGCGAGCTCGTCGACCTGTGGGAGGACGGCAAGCTCGACACCTGGACCCTGGTCCTCGTGCGCCACGGCCGCGCCGTCAAGCGCTCCGTGTGGAACCGCCCCAAGGAGCGGGACAAGGAGACAGACGAGGCCACCCGCCCCCTGACCCACGACCAGGCGAGACCCGGGCCCGCGCCCTCGTCCCGATCCTGGCCGCCTACGGGGTGGGGCGCGTCCTCACCAGCCCCTGGAAGCGCTGCGTGGACACGGTCGCCCCCTACGCCACGGCCGCGGGCCTGACCCTGGAGACGGCCGGGGCGCTGACCGAGATGGCCCACGCGGAGAGCCCCAAGGGGGTGCGCTCCGTGGTCAAGAAGGTCCTGCGCGTGCGCGAGGAGCCGACGGCGCTGTGCACCCACCGGCCCGTCCTGCCCACCGTCATGGAGGTCGTCTCCCAGTACGCCCCCGGCAAGCTCCTGCGCTCCGTGCCCGACCGGGACCCCTGGCTCAAGACCGGCGAGATCCTCGTGGTCCACATGGCCCGCCGCCCCCGCGGCAAGATCCGCGCCGTCGCCATCGAGAAGCAGCGCCCCGTCCTGTCCGAAGGCCGCTGACCGGACCACCGGCCTGGGGCCCGGCCGGACCGTCGGCCGACTCACCGGGCCTCTCGGTGACCGTCCTCACGGGAGGTGTTTACCAACTGTTTACCCCGGTCACCCGGAACCTTCATCCGGGGCGCCTATCGTGACCGCCGCCTGACAATCACCCGGTATCCGACTGGACCCCCGACCCCCTCTGACTGAGCGAGGAGAGCCCGTGCTCCTGACCCGTCGCGGCGCCCTGGGCGCCCTGAGCGTGGCCACCCTGACCGCGCTGACCGCCTGCGGGCGCGACGCCGGCGCCGCCGACCCCAACGCCTCCAGCGACCTGGTGGGGCAGATCCGCGGCGCGGGCGCCACCTCCCAGTCCGACGCGCAGGACGCCTGGATGAACACCTTCATGGGCGCCAACCTGCGCGCCACCGTCGACTACGCCGGCGGTGGCTCCGGGGCCGGGCGCACCAAGCTCGTCGAGGGCGCTGTCGACTTCGCCGGCACCGACACCCCCATGACCGTCGACGAGATCCGAAGGATCGGCGGCGCCGTCGAGCTGCCCCTCTACATCTCCCCGATCGCCGTGGCCTACAACCTGCCCGGCTTCACCGGCGAGTCCCACGTCAACATGACCGGCGAGGTCCTCGCCAAGGTCCTGTCCGGGGCCATCACCCGCTGGAACGACCCCGCCCTGGCCGCCCTCAACCCCGGCGCCGCCCTGCCCGACCTGCGGATCATCGTCGTGGGCCGCTCCGACGACTCCGGCACCACCAAGGCCCTGACCACCTACCTGGCCACCGTCGCCCCCAAGACCTGGCCCCACGAGCCCGAGGAGACCTGGCCGCTGCGCGCGGCCAGTCCGGCGACGGCACCGCCGGCATGATCCAGACTGTCTCCGCGGCCAACGGCACCATCGGCTACGCCGACGCCTCCAAGGTCCCCGCCACCCTGGGCACCGTCGCCGTCGGCAGCCACGGGGCCTACGTGCCCGTCTCCGCCAAGGCCGCGGCCGCCGCCCTCGACGCCGCCACCCTGGGCACCGAGGCCGACGAGACCCGCCTGCTCTACATCCCCGGCCACGATGCCGCGGGTGCCTACCCCATCGTCCTGGTCTCCTACCTCGCCGCCCGCCTGCGCTACGACGACGCCCAGATCGCCGCCGTCGTCAAGGCCTACCTGCGCTTCGCCGCCTCCACCAGGGGGCAGGACGCCTCCACCAAGGCCACCGGCTGCGCCCCCATCACCCGCGAGATGCGCGAGAAGATCAACGCCGCCATCGACAAGATCGCCGCCTGAGGCCGCCCGGCCGGCCATCACGACGTCGCACCGAACCACATGTCCAGCCAGCACCCACCGGCCCAGCCGCCGCCCCAGACACCCCGAGGAGGGTCAGCCGTGGCCAGCACCACCGCACCGCTGTCGTCTCCGCCCCCAGCGGGCGCCGCGACCGCCTCCAGCAGCGCCGACGACGCCATCATCCAGCCCGGCAAGGCCCCCGGGCAGACCGGCAACCGGATCTTCACCGGCCTGTCCTTCGGTGCCGGCACTTTCATCATGGTGGTGCTCGCCCTCGTGGCCGCCTTCCTCATCCGGGAGGCGCTGCCCGCCCTGATGGCCTCGCGCGAGACCCTCGAGTCGGTCTCCTTCATGCGCGATCGCGGCCTGTGGGGCTACGTGGCCCCGCTCGTCTTCGGCACACTGCTGTCCTCGACCATCGCCCTGGGCGTCGCGGTGCCGCTGAGCATCGGGGTGGCCCTGTTCATCTCCCACTTCGCCCCGCGCCGCCTGGCCCAGCTCCTGGGCTACATGGTGGATCTCCTGGCCGCGATCCCCTCCGTGGTCTTCGGCCTGTGGGGCTTCCTGTGGCTGGTGCCCCTGCTCGACCCCATCAACACCTGGCTCAGCGACCACCTCGGTTTCATCCCGTTGTTCGCCGACTACACGGCCCCGGCCAAGAACATCACCACCGCCTCCCTGGTCCTGGCCGTCATGATCCTGCCGATCATCACCGCCACTGTCCGCGAGATCTTCCTCCAGACGCCCACGCTCCAGGAGGAGGCCTCCCTGGCCCTGGGCGCCACCCGCTACGAGATGATCCGCCAGGCCGTCCTGCCCTTCGGCCGCTCCGGCATCATCTCAGCCTCCATGCTAGGGCTCGGACGCGCACTGGGGGAGACCATGGCCGTCCTCATGATCCTCTCACCCGGTATGGGTCTGAACCTCCGAGTCCTTCAGGCCGGCCAGCACCAGACCATCGCCGCCAACATCGCCTCGCAGTTCCGTGAGGCCTACGGCCTGAGCGTCAACGTGCTCATCGCCACTGGCCTGATCCTGTTCATCATCACCTTCGCGGTCAACTCCCTGGCGCGATGGATCATCTCGCGCCGCTCCGAGTTCTCAGGAGCCAGCTGACATGACGCCCACGAACACACCCGAGCCTACCGCTGGCGCCACCTCCGGTGGCGCGGCCCTCCCGCCCCGATCCGGCCGCCGGTGCCGCCGGTGAGACTGGTGCCCCCGCGCCCAAGTCCCTCAAGGCCGCGCTCGCGGCCGCCGAGGCTCCGGCCGCCCCGTCGACCCCTGGCCGACCCGCCCACCATCGAGGGCGTGCCCCTGACCTCCTACCGTCTGCCCGACTGGTTCATCTGGGCGGCACTGGGAGCCGCCTTCGTCGTCGTCGGCGGGATCGGCCTGCTGGCCGGATGGAGCATCGCCGTCGTCGTCACCCTGACCGCCCTGGTGTGGGTGGTGGGCGCCACCGCCGTCTCCTGGGTGCGCGAGGGCGACCGTTGGGGCCGCAACACCCTGGTGACCCTCCTCATCTACCTGTCCTTCGCCGTCGTCATGGTGCCGCTGGTCTCCCTGGTGTGGATGGTCCTGTCGGGCGGCTCGGCCCGCTTCGGCTACGACTTCCTGTCCACCAACATGCGCGGCGCCGACGCCTCCAACGGCGGCTTCTACCACGGCATCGTCGGCACCCTCCAGATCACCGGGATCGCCACCCTCATCTCGGTGCCCCTGGGACTGTTCACCGCCGTCTTCCTCGTGGAGTACAACGGCGGCTGGATCGCCCGGGTCATCACCTTCCTCGTCGACGTCATGACTGGCATCCCCTCGATTGTGGCCGGGCTGTTCGCCTACTCGATCTTCCTCATCGCGGCCGGCCCCCGCTACCAGGCCGGCATCATCGGGGCCGTGGCCCTCAGCGTCCTCATGACGCCGGTGGTCATCCGCGGCGTGGAGGAGATGCTCAAGCTCGTCCCCTCCCATCTGCGCGAGGCCTCCTACGCGCTGGGCGTGCCCAAGTGGCTCACCATCGTCAAGGTCGTGCTGCGCACCGCGGTGGCCGGCATCACCACCTCCGTCATGATCGCCATCGCCCGCGTCATCGGTGAGACCGCCCCGCTGCTCATCACCGTGGGCCTGACGATCCGCACCAACACCAACCCGCTGGACGGCTCCATGTCCACCTTGCCGGTGCTCGTCTACGACCAGTACTCACGTGGGGAGGCCGCCGCCATGGAGCGGGCCTGGGCCGGGGCGCTGACCCTCATCATCCTGGTCATGCTGCTCAACCTCGCGGCCCGTCTCATCTCCAAGTACTTCAGCCCCAAGGGCGGCCGGCGCTAGCCCAGCCGGAGCCGCCGGGACCACTGTGCCCGCAGCGACCCCAGCGATCCCAGAGCACTCAGCAGTCCACCTCAGGTAAAGGAACCGACGTGTCCAAGCGCATCGACGTCATCGGCGAGAACATCTACTACGGCGACTTCCTGGCCGTGAAGGACGTCAACGTCGTCATCGAGCCCAAGTCCGTCACCGCCCTCATCGGCCCCTCCGGCTGCGGGAAGTCCACCTTCCTGCGCACTCTCAACCGCATGCACGAGACCATCCCCGGCGCCCGCGTCGAGGGCCAGGTCATCGTCGACGGCGTCAACCTCTACGGCCCCGGCGTCGACGCCGTCCAGGTGCGTCGCGCCATCGGCATGGTCTTCCAGCGGCCCAACCCGTTCCCCACGATGTCCATCGCCGAGAACGTTCTGGCCGGCGTGCGCCTCAACAACCGCCGCATCAAGAAGTCCGACGCCGACGACCTGGTGGAGGCCTCCCTGCGCGGGGCCAACCTGTGGGACGAGGTCAAGGACCGTCTGGACCGTCCGGGCCTGGGACTGTCCGGCGGCCAGCAGCAGCGCCTGTGCATCGCCCGCGCCATCGCGGTCAAGCCGGCCGTCCTGCTCATGGACGAGCCCTGCTCCGCCCTGGACCCCATCTCCACGCTCGCGATCGAGGACCTCATCTCCGAGCTCAAGACGGACTACACGATCGTCATCGTCACCCACAACATGCAGCAGGCCTCGCGCGTGAGCGACATGACCGGATTCTTCAACCTGGAGGCCACCGGCAAGCCGGGGCACCTCGTCGAGTACGACTCCACCGACAAGATCTTCTCCGCCCCCAGCCAGCAGGCCACCGAGGACTACATCTCCGGCCGCTTCGGCTGAGGAATGAGGACGTCGGGCCGGAGAGCGCCAGTCGGCGCGAATGCCGCTCGCGGCGGCTTTGAGTTGGAGCCCGGGGCCCGTCACGGCCCGACGCCGCCCACGAGTCTACAGGTCCGGGTTCCGGGCCGTGGCGGTGTCCACCCAGTGAATCCGTCCGACGGTCGGGGAGGCGCCTGATCCCTGGCTGGGCCTGCCCAGGCTCTCCCGGTCCTCCCCTGAGCCGGTGCGTTCAGGCGTCCTCGGGGGCGTCCAGGCGGTAGCCGACGTTGCGCACCGTGCCGATGAGGTTGTCGTGCTCGGTGCCCAGCTTGGCGCGCAGGCGACGGATGTGGACGTCCACCGTGCGCGAGCCGCCGATGTAGTCCTCGCCCCACACCTCGTGCAGGAGCGCGTCACGCGTCAGGACCCGCCCCCGGTTGGCGGCCAGGAACTTCAGCAGCTCGAACTCCTTGTAGGTCAGGTCCAGGATCGTGCCGCGCAGTCGGGCCGTGTAGGCGGTGACGTCAATGACGAGGTCGCCCACGTCAATGCGGTCGTCGTCGGTCTCGTCCACGACCGGGACGTGGGCGCGCAGCAGCCGCAGTCGGGCCGACAGCTCGGCGGGCTTGGCGCTGGCCATGACGAAGTCGGCGGCGCCCCAGTCGATCTGGACCGCGGCGGCGCCGCCCTCCTCCACGATGAGGATGATGGGCGGGCAGTCCATGGGGCCGGTGAAGAGCTGGCACAGGGCGCGGGCGCGGGTCAGATCCCCGCGGGCGTCGATCATGACGACGTCGGCGTTGTCCACCTCCGCGTAGGAGGAGGGATCGGGGGAGGCACTCCACCGGGGAGTCGAGGAAGGCTGTCGCCGGGAGGACGTCAGCGGTGTCACTCTCGCGGGTGAACATGATGATCCGCATGGATGCTCCTCCCGTGACTTGCGCCCTGGAACCGCCGGTGCAGTCGAACTGAGCAGCGGCGATACTGACAGGGATAAGTCAACCACACCTGGTCGTAGGTGAAATCTCCAGGCGCGATAATTGTCCGAATACTGACCAATTGGGAGGATCTCGGGGTGGTGTCGGAGTGGGCGCCGCGGCCGCCCGGGTGTGGGACGATGCGTGCTGTGACTACCCACCACCGACGAGCCCAACCGGCCGCGCGCACCCGCGGAGCCTCCCGCGGCTCCCGCGACGACTCCCATGCCGCAGCCGTTCCGACGGCCGGCGGCGGCGCGGCGGACTGGGCCAGCGTCATCGGCGTGGGCGACTCCCACGCCTCGGCCGGGTCGGCCGGATCGGAGCCCGCTGCACACTCGGCAGGCTCGGATGCCTCCGGTGAGTCGGACGGTTCCTCCGGTGCTCCGGCGGCGGCCCGCTCAGCGGACTCGGGGGGTGCCGTCGACCTCACCGAGGACCTCGGCTACGCCACCCGCCGTGCCTCCAACCGACCCGAGGAGCCGGGCCTGGTGGACCCGGCCTGGACCCGGCTCGCCTTCGCGGGCGTCGTACCGCTGCTGCTGGCGGTCGGCTCAGTGCTGCCCGGCTGGGTGAGGCTCGCCCTCGTGGCCGCTTTGGTGCCGGCCGCCGCACAGGGCTGGCCGGCGCTCGTGCGCGCCCGACACGACCTGGGCGGCACGATCGTCATGACGATCAGCGGTCTGTCGGCCGCCGTCAGCGTCTACCTCCTCGACGACATGGGGGTGGCCGGCCTGGTCATGGCCTTCTCGATCCTGCTGGCCTTCGTCGGCCAGATGCTGCGACGCGACGGCCGGCACAACCTGGTCGAGGACCTGTCCTCGACGGTGGCCGGCTGCCTGGTGGCGATCTCCGGCTCGGCCTGGTGCGCCCTGGAACCGGGGCTGGCCGACCCGGCCATCGTCGTGCCCACCTGCCTGGCGCTGTTCGTCGGCGCCGTCCTGACCGTCCTCAACGTGCGCGCCCGAATGCTGGAGGCCCTCACCGTCACGGTACCGGCCGTGCTCGCCGGCGGCGCCGGCTACGTGCTGGCCTCGGCCGGCTTCTTCGGGCTGTCCCACATCAGTGCGACCGCGGCCCTGCAGAGCGCCGTGGCCTGCGTGGCCGTCGGCTTCGTGGCGGGGGTCCTCATGGCCTCCGGCAACCGTGTCCTGTGGACCCACCGGTGGGTGCCCGGCGGGCGGGCGGCGGTGGCCTCCGCGCTCGTGCCGATCCTGTCGGTCGGCGTGCCGGTCTACGCCATCGCCCGTCTCCTGGGCGGCTTCCTGGCCGGCTGAGCACGGCCCGGGCGGGCGGCGTGCGTGATGCGGGCCGGGGGTGACGTCGTAGGCTGCGGGCATGGCATTCACGCTTCCTGACGACCTGGCCCCCGAGCTCTACCCGCTGGCCTGGCTGGCCGGCACCTGGCGCGGCTACGGCATCCTCACCTACGGCGAGACCGTGCCCGAGCAGGCCGTCTACCAGGAGATGACCTTCGACCACGACGGCGGCCCCTACCTGCGCCAGACCACCACCATCTGGACGGTCGACGCCACCCGCTCCAAGAACCTCGACTTCGAGATGCCCGGCCTCCAGGGCGCCTCTCTCCTGGCCCCCGCCCAGATCTGGTCCACCGAGACCACCTACTGGCGGCCCGTTGGCCAGGAGCAGCCCGACGGCGCCGAAGCCGCTGAGACCGCCACTGAGACCGCCACCGACTCCTCTGAGCCCGCTGAGGACACTACCGACACCGGGAGCTCTAGCGGCCCGCTCATCCCCATCACCCGGCTCGAGCTCGTCTCGGCCGACCCCGCCGGCCATGTCGGTGTCTGGGAGGGATGGATCCAGGGGCCGCGCGCCCAGGTCGGCACCCAGGCCGTGGGCCGGGCCCGCACGGCCGTCCCGGTGGAGGAGATGACCCGCATGTTCGGGCTCGTGGGCGGCGACCTCATGTGGACCCAGGACATGGCCGCCTTCGGTCGGAGTGAGGTGAGCACCTACGCCTCGGGCCGCCTCGGCCGCGTCGATGACCCTGACGACCCCGCCGCCCAGCCCGGCTCCGGCCTCGAACCGGTCGCCGAGGTGTCTGAGCCCTCCGAGCCCGCTTCCGACGACGCCGAGCCGACCGCCTGATGCGCACCTCCCCACTGCTGACCCGCCCTGGCGCCGTCGCCTCCGCCCCGGACGACCCCGACCAGGCCGTCCCCTTCCACTTCGGCGACCCCGGGCGCGAGCAGGCCGCCCTGACCGAGGGCCGAGCCACCTGCGCCCTGGCGCGCGACGTCGTCGCCGTCACCGGGCCGGACCGCCTGACCTGGCTGACTACGCTGTCCAGCCAGATCCTCACCGCCCTGAAACCCGGCGACGGCGGCGCGGAGGCGCTGCTCCTCGATGCTCAAGGGCACATCACCCACGCGCTCGCCGCCCTCGACGACGGCCGCACGCTCTGGCTCGTCACGGAGGCCGACAGCGGCGAGGATCTGGCGACCTTCCTGGACTCCATGCGCTTCATGCTGCGCGTCGAGGTGACCGAGCGGCCCGACGTCATGGCGTTGGGCGCCCTGGGGGAGGGGCTCGAGGCCCTGGCCCAGGCGGCGCGCGACACGGCGCCGGATTCGCCGGCCGTCTCTGGCGCCTCCGACCTCCAGTCCGACGCCGCCCAGAGTGGCGCCGAGCCTCAGGACTCGCTCATCGGCCTGTGGCGTGACCCGTGGCCGGGCGTCGTCGAAGGCGGCACGAGCTACGACGTCGGAGCGGACCGGCCGCATCCCGGCCAGGGGTATCGGGGCGGTCTCGTCCTGGTGCCCGCACAGAGCGTGAATGCTGTGGTGGAGGCCTTCCTCGCCGCAGGGGAGGAGCGGCTCCTGGCCGGCGCCCTGGCCTGGGAGGCCCTGCGCATCGAGGCGGGACGCCCGCGGCGCACCCGCGAGGCCGACGCCCGCGCCATCCCCCATGAGCTGGACTGGCTGCGCACGGCCGTGCACCTGACGAAGGGCTGCTACCCGGGCCAGGAGACGATCGCGCGCACCCTCAACCTGGGGCGGCCGCCGCGCCGCCTCACGGTGCTCCAGCTCGACGGCCTCAGCGGCGACCTGCCCCAGCCCGGCGCGAGCGTGCGCATGGGGGAGCGGGCCGTGGGCGCCGTGACCTCCGTGGCGCGCCACCACGAGCTCGGCCCCATCGCCCTGGCCCTGCTGCGCCGCGCCGTGCCCGCGGGCGAGCAGCTGACCGTGGAGATCACCGAGGTTGATGAGGCCACCGGTGAGACGGTCGTCGTCGGGCGGGTCGACGCCGCCCAGGAACCGCTGGTCTCACCCGAGGGGCGCGCCCAAGCCAGCCCCGCCGAGCGGCCCGGAGCCGAGCTGCGCAAGGGGCTGCGGCTCTGAGTGGTCCGTGACCGTGTGACTGGTTCCGGATGTTCCGGAGCTGTGCCAGCGGTTGCCGACATGGTGGGCGTGGTGCCTTGCCCGGAGACGGTCCGGGCAGGGGGCGCTCGTGTCACCCGTGACAGTCGGCACTGGGCCGTCGGCTGGAAGGCGTCCAACCGCCGACCGCTGCGTGAGGCCTCAACTGTTCTCGCTGGGCGTGGCCGCATCACTGGGATCAGGCGCCACCGACCGGTAACCTGGGCGCGTGAGCGTCCTTCTTCTCATTGCTTACTACCTCTCCCTCGCTGTCGCCATGCTCTGGTGCGCGGCGCAGGTCTTCGCTGCTGTCCTCGGGGTTTGGGCACTCATCGACTCGGCACTGAGGCCGGCGCAGTACTACGCCGCGGCGGACAAGCGCAGCAGGAACTTCTGGCTCGTCGTCAATGCGCTGGCGGCCGTGGTCGGGACCTTCCTGGCGTATGAGGCCGTTCTGGCTGTCTACGACGCAGGCGCGTCGACGGGGGTGTCATTCATCGGTCTGCTGACCGTGGTGGCCAGTGCCGTCTACCTGGTGGACGTGCGCCCCGCCCTGCAGGCGCTGGCGCCGGTGCGGGTACGCTCCTCGATCCGCATCCCGGGGCGGGCCTCGCAGCGCCGGCCGGGGCGCGGTGGCGGTGCCGGCCGAGGACCGCGCGACTGGAGCGCTGGTCGCTGATGCGCGCGGTCATTCAGCGGGTCAATCGGGCGGCTGTCGGTGTCGACGGCGAGGTGGTCGGCGAGATCACCCGGCCCGGCCTCATGGTCCTCGTGGGCGCCACGCACGACGACGGCCCCACGCAGGTGGCCACGGTGGCCCGCAAGATCGCGGACCTGCGGCTCCTGGAGGGCGAGCTCTCGGTGACCGACGCCGGAGCACCGGTGCTCGTCGTCTCCCAGTTCACCCTGTACGCCGATACCCGCAAGGGCCGGCGCCCCACCTGGAACAAGGCGGCCCCCGGCGAGGTGGCCGAGCCCCTGGTGGAGGCCGTGGTCGAGGACCTGCGCGGGCGCGGCCTGGAAGTGGCCACCGGCCGCTTCGGCGCCGACATGAAGATCGACATGGAGGCCGACGGCCCGGTGACGATTCTGATCGAGGCCGAATAAGCCGAGGAGGCCGCAGAAGGAGGCGCTGAGATGACGGGACGCTCACGGGCGGTGGTCATCGCCATGATGCTGTGGTGGGCCTTCTTCGGCAGTATCAGCGTGTCCTGGGCGCTGGGCTCCCCGTGGCTGGTCGACACGGTTCTTCAGGGGGGAGGGGCTGAGGCTCGCCCAGGAGCGGCCCACCTGGTTCGTCGTGGTCGTCCTCGTCTCCGGGCTGGTGAAGCTGGGGTTCGTCATCTTCGGCTTCGCCCTCCTGCACCCGGACGTCGTCAGGGTGCCGCGCTGGATGCGCCTGGCCTTCGGCTGGGTCTCGGGAGTCCTGCTCATGGCCTACGGGGTGGTCGGCTCGGTGCCGGCGATTCCCACGATTTTGTCGGGGGAACCGCTCTCCCGCTATGGCTGGTGGCGGCTGGTTCTGTGGATGCCTCACTTCTGGGCGGGCGGGATCCTAGTGCTGGCCGCGACGGTCGTATATTTTCGCTGGAGCCGTTCCAGCGGTGTCGAGCCGCGCCGGGTTTGAGGCTCCGGCCCCGACCTGGGACCGCCGGCGTCTCGGGTAGGAAGGATCGTTCTTGTCCGGGATGGTTTGGTAAGTAGGCGCTCCGCCTCGAGGCTACTGTGCGTTCGCCCGGTGCTGGCCAACCTGTGCAGTGCAGAGAGGGAGCCGGAGAGGAATGAGGAGGGGGAGGAGCGGGGGTGTGCCCGAGCAACTGACCGCCTATGACGGGCTCCTGCCCAACGGGGTCGCAGTTGCGGACAGCCGAGTCGATCTCAACGTTCCCCTCTTTCTCGAGGAGGAGGAACGAGCGTCTTCCATGGCTGTGTCGCGTCGCGCCGACTTCGTCACTGTGCGTGCCTGTGCTCGCCTCGCGCTTGGTCGGCTCGGTGTCCCTCCCGTCCCGCTCGTTCCCGGTGAGGCCGGAGAACCGTCCTGGCCCAACGGTATCGTCGGTTCGATGACCCACTGCCGCGGCCTGCGCGCCGCCGCCGTCGCCTTCGCGCATGATGCGGATGCGATCGGCATTGATGCTGAGCCGGACGAGCCGCTCCCGGACGGTGTGATCGACATCGTCGCCTCCCCGGCGGAGCGGCGCCGGTTGCGGGCTCTGCCCGTCGGGGGCGTCTCCTGGGACCGTCTCCTGTTCAGCACCAAGGAGTCCGTCTACAAGGCCTGGTACCCGCGCGAGCGTTCGTGGCTCGGCTTCAAGGACGCGGATGTCGCACTTGGTGACGGTGTTCTGACCGCTGAGATTCATGGCGAGTCGGGGCTCCGATTCACGCTGACCGGGTGCTGGGGCGTGAGCGACGGGATCCTCGTGACTGCCGTCGTTGTCCCCGCAGGCACGTGGCCTGCGGGGACGTGAGCGATGGGTTGTTACTCGCGATCCTTGAGGATCTCGGTGACATCGACACCGCGCAGGTGCCGCCCGGACAGGAATCGGACGACTCCATAGTGGCGAGAACGATGACGACGATGAGGATGACGGACCGGGACGACGTGGTGAACGGGAAGGCCGTCGCCAGACTCGAGATCATGTACTGCCAGGTCGGTCTCATGATGGCGATGGAGAGCGGCAGTCCGACGGCGAGGGAGAGCAGTACGAGGAGGACGTAGTTGCCTAGATACAGGTGACCGACTTTCGCCTCGTCGTAGCCAAGGGCCTTCATGAGGGAGATCGAGTACTGCTCGCGGTCAACCACCATCCTCATAAGGAGGAACATGACGATGATGAACAGGCCGATTGACGCGATGAACAGGACGAGGATCGTGGGGCGCATCGCTTGGGTGAAAGTGTTGACCGAGGTGATCATGTCGGACCGGCTGATGACGGACTGCGCCTGATTATCGAGGTCATCATTGACGGTGCCGCTCACGATCGCGTTGGACGAGCCTCTGTCGAGGCCGAGCAGGGAGTTAACGTCCTCATGGTCGCCGAAGACTGCCATCTGCGGGTAGTCGACAATCCCGGCGACGACGACCTTGCGGTTGTCCGTGTCCATGGGGTCGAGTGTGAACTCATCGCCCACCTCGTAGCCGTACCTCAGGGAAACGGCCTTGGAGATGAGCACGTGGGTCTCGTCGGTGCCGGACAGGTCGACGTCGAAGTACTTGGTGTCCTTGTCGATGCCAATGACTGACAGGCTGGCGCCGGCGCCTTCAGCGCCCACGAGCTTGGCGGACCTCAGCGTCGCTGTCTCGGCGCCCTCCGGACTCGTGGGTGGTGTGCCAAGGAAGACGTAGACGACCTCGAAATCAATGTCCTCGCGCACGTCGTCGGCGTAGGACACGACGGAGTCGTGCATGCCGAAACTGAAGACCATGAGCAGGAGGGACAGAACGACTCCGAGCAGCATGAGCACATAAGTGGTCCAAGCGCGCATGAAGGAGCGCAGGCGGAAGCTGAACGCGAAGGGTAGGGACTCGAGCGTCACCCTCGATGGCGGACGTTGGCCGGTGTCGCGGCGAAGCAGCTGTAGCGGCTCCTTGGCGAGTTTCCTGCGTAGAACGAGGAAGCTGACGAGCGTCACGGTGATGAGCGGTGTGAGGACGCCATAGGCGATGACGCCCGGTGAGACCACTGACCCGAGGGCCGGGATCGAGTAGTAGGTCGTCGCGTTCTGCATGGCCGGTGCGGCCAGGAAACCTCCGACCGTACCGGCGATGGCGCACACGGCGGCCAGGATTACGGGCAGGAGCATGTAATGGGCGATGAGCTCGCGCCTGGTGATGCCGAGTGCGTAGAAGGTGCCGATGACGGGTGACTGGCGGCGAATATTGTCGGCAGTGAGGACAGAGAGCACGTAGGCGATGAGGACTAGCGCTACGAATCCGGCGATGTAAGCGGCCTGGACGGTGACAGTCTGGTCATCGATGACGGTGACGATGCGGGGGTTGTCGTCGTGTTCGAGGTAGGAGGAGACCTGGGCGGTGCCGGTGTGGTTTCTGAGGGCGTTGCTGATCTCGCTGACGATGTCGCTGGCCTCCATATCGGAGTCGCCCAGGAGGTAGACGTAGGTGGTGGTCAGCGTGTTGCCCTGTTTAGCGAGGGACTCCACGGTGCTCGCGGCGGTGAAGGCGGTTCCGAACTCGTTGGGATCGGCAGCCGTGTCGGTGGGGCGGGCGACGACGGTCGCGTAATCCGGGGTGGAGCCGATACCGGTGATGGTGAGTCTGGTGCCGTCGAGGTCGAGTGTGTCCCCGACCTTGAGGTTGTGGGCCCTGGCGTAAGTCTGCTCGAGTGCGATTTCATCGTTCGCTGTGGGCAGGGCTCCGGACTCCAGGTTGATGCGGTCGATCGTGCTGCGGTTCTCATAGACGCGAACGGTGGAGTTGTCGGCGGCCGGGACGTCGGTGAACTCGGCGCGTTCGAAGGTCAAACCCTTGTTCCGCAATGAGGTGAGTTGATCATTGGTCAACTCGGCCGTGAGTTCGAGGTATCCGTCCTCGACGTTGCCGGTATCCTGCGCATCCTTGGCAGTGTTCAGCGCGGAGCCGTTGCCGGCGGCCATACCTGCGGACACGACGATGCCGAGAAGGATGAGCAGGGCGGAGGCGAGGTAGCGCGACCACTGGGAGCGCAGATCGCGCAGGAGTTGCATGTTGAGCATTTTCATGGTGCGTCCCTTCACCAGGTCAGGCTCGAGGCAAGCGCAGGGTCTTCCCGGACCTCGACATCGGAGATACGGCCATCGCGGACGGTGATGGTGCGGTGCGCCATCTCAGCGAGCACCTGGTTGTGCGTGACGATGACGATGGTCGTACCCAGGTCGTGGTTGATACGTTCAAGAAGGGAGAGCATCTCCTTGCTCGTCTCGTAGTCGAGCGCCCCGGTGGGCTCATCGCACAGAAGCAGCCGTGGACGTTTGATGAGCGCGCGGGCGATGGCGCAGCGCTGCTGCTGTCCGCCGGAGAGCTGGGAGGGGAACTTGTTGCGGTGGTCGGCCAGCCCAAGATCAGCGAGCAGATCGTCCAGAGGCATGGGGTCGTCGCTCAGGTACTCGCAGACGCCGACGTTTTCACGGGCGGTTAGGGTCGGAACGAGGTTGTAGAACTGGAAGACGAAGCCCACGAGGTCGCGGCGGTAGCGGCCGAGATCCTTACGGCTGAGTGAGGTGATCTCCCGATCCCCGACCAGGATCGTGCCGGAGTCTGGCCGGTCCAGTCCGCCGAGGCAGTTGAGTAGAGTCGATTTACCAGAACCGCTCGCACCGACGATCATGCATATCTCTGACTCGTCAATTGTGCAGGAGACGTCCTTGAGGACGTCGATCTTACCGTCGCCCTGCCCGAAGGACTTGTTGACCGAATCGATGCGGATGTCCATGCGTGGTGCCCTTCTTCATTCGTGCTACTGGTGGTTGGTGGTGCGACGGGACCGGATGAGGTCCGTCAGACAATGGATGGCGAGAGTTGGGGAATCTGATAGGTAGAAGTGCCCGCCGGGAACGGTCCGTGAATGGAAATCGCTCGTGGTGGAGCGTCTCCAACCGTCGACGTCGTCTTCAGTGAGGGTATCCGCGTCGCCGTGGATCTCGTGGATGGGGGAGTCGATGGGCCTTTCCATGGGCGTCCAGGTCTCGAGCAGCTCGTAGTCGGCCCGCAGCGAGGACAGGACGAGTTCTCTTGTGGCGGGGTCCTTGAGGACCTCTGGAGGTGTGCCGCCCAGGCGAGGAGCTCCTCGCACAGGCTGGCGTCGCTCCGGGTGCGGATCGGGGCGCTCTCGGGCGTGCCCCAGGGAGGCCGACTTGAGGATACGACGAGACCTGAGGGCGCACGGCGTCCCCGGGCCTTCATCTCCTGGCACACCGCGTATCCGACGAGTGCACCCATGGAATGGCCGAAGAGGTACAGATCCATGTCCTCCAGGAAAAGAGTTGCGGAGAGGATCTGTTCAACGAGGTCGCTCATCCGGCGGAAGGGGGCATGGGTGAGACGAGCCTCCCTGCCCGGGTAGCGCAGTGCGAGAAGCTGGGTATCGTGAGGCACGTGCCTCTCCCAGCCGAGGAACAAGCGGCAGGTTCCGCCGGCGTGTGGAAGCCCGAGGACCACTGCAGTCGGGGTCTGGACCCGGCCAACGGCGTACAGCAGTGGGTTGTGGAGTGCCGAGGACAGCGCCAAGCAGGTCATAGGATCTCCCCCTCCTCCATGTCGCAGCTCGTCCCGTCCGGAGGGCTCTCCCCGGTCTCGTACCAGGAGTTGCCGGTGATGGTGACACTAGGCAGTGTTCTCAGTCGGGAGAGAACCCAGGTGGGGTCAACGGCCTCGTCAAGCGGGAGCACAGCGGAGTCGACTCGTCCCTCGAGGAGGGCGATGGTGGTCAGAGCGGCGACCTCGGCCGTGAGAGTGAAGGGCGAGTCGGTGGTGACGATGAGTTCGTCATCGCCTGCCCAGGCATGCAGCGTGTAGAGGGATGATGGCTGATGCAATCCACCTGAGCGGCATTCTGGAGCCGATGGACGGCCTCTTGCATGCGTTCCTCGTCCCCAAGCAGTATGGGTGAGGCCGCGTAGTAGCGCGCCACCTCGGCGACGTGCTCGCCGTTGATGATCTGATACTCGACTGCGTCGGAGATCTTTTGGGCGGAGCAGATCCGGTTGATCTCCTCGGTCAGGATCGGTGTGGCAGTCGCCGTCGGGGGCACATTGGGCGGCAGGTGGTGCCCTCCACCTGAGAACGGGACTACGCGGTGTGCGTGACGACGGGCGTGCGGGGTGCCACCTCCCGTGCTCGTACCGAGGAGGAGGTCCTGGGCGGAACCCTTCGGGATGACGCCCAAGCCTCCGTGCCATAGGCCGACGCTGCGGGGCGTTGAAGAGGCACGGGCGAGGAGAGCGCGCACTATGAGGCCGGTGAGACCGGGCTGCATACCGGCGTCGACGACGACGGCCGAGCGCAGATCGCCACCGTTCCCGTAGAAACTTCCGAGGTCGCTGCACTCGTGGAGCAGGTCGCCTCCTGCGGGGTCGACGAGGGGAACCCCAACGGTGAGGGCCCTGCGGGCCATCGGACCGGACCAACGGGAGGACGGGGCAGCGCAGGACACGACAGCGTCGAGGCCGTCGAGAAAAGAGACAACGGAGTTGTCATCATCAAGATCGACGGTACGGACCTCGATACTGGGACCATCGGGACGAGCCACCTCATTGACAAGGCTACGAACGCGTTCGGGCACCCGTGTACCCAGACGCAGGTCGGTCCCCCTGCGAGCGAGGGCGCGGGCCACCCCGCTACCGATAGTGCCGTTGGCTCCAATGATGCCGATGGTGCTCACCGTAGGTCGTCCTCGAGAAGCTCCGCGGCGATCCGAGACACGATCGGAGGTTCCATGCAGGAGAAGTGGTTGCCAGGAATGTCCACGGTGCGGAAGCGGGCGTTGCTCCGGGAATCCCAGAAGGACTCCATGTCGTCGTCGAGCCCTGGCAGAAGGGCCTGTTCACCGTGCTCGGAGAGAAAGGTCAGGTCCGTCTCGCAGACGGTGGGCTCCACTCGCCCCATGACCCTCATCGCCTGACGGAACATCTCGAAGGTGTTGCGGATGTAGTTGGCATCGAAACTGGGCCCGACGGCGGTGACGAGATTCTTGAGGCGGGCATCGGGCTCCATGCGCAGCAGCGTGCTCAGGTCCGTGAGTCCCGACTCGTCCGCGGCCGCAGCGATCGACTCGTCCGATATCGTGCCGGGGGTCCGTTGGAGGGCGGCTTGCAGGAGCTCCCCCATGACTTCGGGCTTTGCGAAGCCGAGCACGGTCGGGTCGATGCCGACGGAACGAGCGTAGACGTATTCGACGACGAAGCGGGAAGTAACATCGCAGGGCAGCCGGTAGGAGGAGATGACTGTGAGGCCGTTGACACGGATTCCCGCCTCCGGCAGGCGCCGGGCGAGTTCTGCCGCGACCATCCCACCCATGCAGTAGCCGGTGAGACGGACTTCTTCCAGATCGAGAGTGCGTAGGGTCCGGATGTGCTCATCGCAGAGATGATCGAGGACGTCCTCCGGCTCGAGGGTGGTGAGGAACTGCGGGTCAGAGGCCTCGAGACCGATGAGCGGCAGTGGCGATTCGGCCGTTCGGAGCTCATTGATGAGGTTGCGATAGGGGGTGAGCGTGCCCGAACCGTCATGCACGATGACGCGTGCCGTGCGTCCCGCGCCCGGTCGCAGGACGATCGCGCCAGATGAGGTCGCTCCGTCCGCCTTGTCCGCGCCGTCGATGGCGAGGGCATCGACGAGCGCGGCTACGCCACGGACTGTTGGGTCGGTCATCACCCTGCGCATGACGTCGTCCCATGTCACGGAGTCCGGAACGAGACCACGGTGACGTAGTTCATTGACCATGCGGGCGACGAGCAGGGAGTCACCGCCGACGTTGAAGAAGTTCTGAGACGGACTGAGCGGTCCAGTCCCGAGGATCTCCTGCCAGATGGCAGCCACGTCCTGCTCGGTGCCAGTGGCCTCCTCGTCGCCGCTCGCGTTGACGGCATGGGTGACGACTCGGAGCTGCTCGCCGAGCGCCTTGCCATTCGAGGTTGTCGGCAGAGTATCCAGGACTCGGAGCTCGGCGGGAACCATGTATGGGGGCAGCCTGTCCTCGAGGTACCTGGTGAGTTCTTCTGAAGAGACGGGAGCGATGCCGTCCTTGACGCGGGCGAGCGCGAGGACCTGCCCGACTGATGCCAGGTCGTCGTCACCGGGGGTGAATCCCTCGAGGATGAAGCCGTGCCGCTCCAGCAGCTCGCGCCACGTGGAGGCGGGGATGAAGACTTCACCCGTGTCCTGACGGAAATCGACGAACTCCTGCCGAAGTCCGGACTGGAAGTCCATGGAGACCATGAGCGTGTAGTTGTCCTGGGCCTCGTCGAGGAGGACGAGGCGTCCCCGTGGGGCGAGCATCCCGTGGATCCGTTCGAGTGCCGTGTCGATGTCGAGCGCGTTGTGCAGGACGTTCGCAGCCAGGACGACGTCGCAGGAGTTCGGTGCGATGCCCTGTTCAAAGGGATCGCGGTTGATGTCGAGGATCCCATACGTCAGGCCGGGGCGTGGGCCGTAGATCTCCCGCGCTCGGGTGAGGAAGAACGTTGAGACGTCGGTGAACAGGTATTGCGTATCAGTCCCCTCAAGTGACTCAAGAACGGCTGTCGAGGTTCCGCCGACGCCGGCTCCCACCTCGAGGATCCGCAGCGGGGAACCGGTGGGGTGGTCTTCTGCGAGTGAGGAGATTATGCGGGCGATGATGTCGTTGAAGTAGCGGCTGACAAGGTTGTCCCGGTACGCCCCCAGGGCGACATCGGCCTTTCCCTCCGGGAAGAGGAGCTCGGTGGCCTGGGCGTCGCCGCGCAGCAGGCTGGGCAGAGCAGCCATGCAGTTGCGGATATAGGCGTCGACTTCGTGCCCGTACCCGGTGTGATCCTCCATTTCGCGGATACGGACATCGAGCGCTTCTGCCTCCTGATAGGTCGGCTCGGCGTGCATGCAGTAAGTACCCTCGCTCTCGACAAGGGAGACCCTCGTGGACGAGAGCGCGGATCCAACGGGTGAGCAGACCATGATGCGATGGTGTGGCGAGGGCTAGCAGTTCCTCGTGTGTGCGCGGACCCGAGTCGAGGCCACCGTCCCACAGGACGCGTGCCATTGAATGGAGCGCCCGTCGGCTGCCGAGAATGGCGACCTGGGCGAGTTCAGCGTTGTCGACGTCGTCCAGGATCGGGCTGGACGCGAGCCCGGCTGCTACAGGTGCATCGGTGGCGGGGGCGGGGGCGACGAAGCCGACGAGACGCTGGGAGTCCCCGCTACGGTCGACGAGTGCCGCAGCTGACGACACCGACGGGTGGGATGCGAGGGCGGACTCGATCTCAGCCAGTTCGATACGGTGTCCGTGGACCTTGACCTGGCCGTCCTCACGGCCGAGGAACTCGACAATGCCCTCGGTGTCCCTACGGCCCCAGTCGCCGGTGCGGTACAGGCGCTCGTTGGTGCGAGGATGGATGAGGAATTGACGTGCGGTGATCTCGGGGGAGGCATGGTATCCCTGAGCCAAGCCTGCGCCGGCGAGATAGAGCTCGCCGTCCACACCGGGGCGGCGTTCACGAAGATCCTCGTCAAGAACGTGGATCGCCTGGTTCGTCAAGGCTCGACCGTAGGGTATGGAGACCCATGTCGGTGCAACCTCGTCGATCTCGTGGAACACTGACCAGATAGAGGCCTCCGTGGCGCCGCCGAGGCTGATGATACGGGCGCTCGGAGCGGCGGTGCGCAGCCGGCCGGGCAACGCCACGGGGATCCAGTCGCCCGAAAGCAGGACCGTGCGCAGACTCGCGAGATCATTGTCCCCACCCGCGAGGGAGTCGAGGACCATCTGCATCTGGGCGGGCACGGAGTTCCATATGGTGATCTTGTGGTGCCGGACGAGACCCGCCCAGGCCACGGGGTCGGTGCGTTGCTGCTCGGTGGGGATGATGAGTGCTCCACCTGCGGCGAGCACACCGAAAACGTCGTAGACGGATAGGTCGAAGCTGGGGGAGGCCAAAGCCATTGCCCGGTCGTGCTCGTCGACTCTGAACCTGGTGGAGACGTCCATGATCGTGTTGTCGGCGGCGGCGTGCGTGATGACGACGCCCTTCGGAGCACCAGTGGAGCCCGACGTGTAGATGAGGTAGGCGGGCGCAGACGTGTCCGTCTCCTCGTCGATACCCGCTGCATCAGCGACGAGGGAGTCGATGACGGACTCGGCGTTGAGGACCGTGCACCTCCAGTCCTCGGCGGTGTGGGCCCGGTCCGTGATGACGAGGCTCGCTTCGGCGAGCTCGGCGATGCGGACGCGTCGTCCTACCGGATGTGAAACGTCGATGGGCACGTAGGCGGTGCCGGCGCGCAGGGCGCCGACGAGGGCGGACACGAGCTCGAAGCCATGGGGAAGACATACGGCCACATGATTTCCGGGGGCCGCGCCGGCGGCGCGGATCGAGGCGGCGTACGCGGCCGAGCGGTCGAGGAGGTTCTTGTAGGTCCAGGACCTCTCACCGCTGATGACGGCTACGGAGTCGGGGGCGGTCAGCGCACGATCAACAACCGACCGCTCCAATCGGATTGGTCGGCCGGGGACAGGAGTGATCCGGCAGATGGTCGGGTCCGGTTCCATCGGGATGGGGCGGCCATCCGCCAGGGCCAGGAGGAGGTCCCGCATACAGGTGAAGGCATCCTTGTCCCAATCACCGCGCAGGGCTTCGTCACGGACGTCCCAACTCACCTCGAGCTCCCCGTCGAGTTCGAGGACTTGACAGTCGATGAGTACTTGCGGGGTCTGGGTCAGGCCTTGGACGGTCCTTCCGCCAAGACGAGACAGGGAATCGCGGCTGCCGACACCGAGCATGGAGGTGAAAACGAAGGGGAGGAGCGCAGCCTTCCAGCCGCGACGGCGGGCGATCTCACGGACGACCTCAACGCCACTGACGTGGTGGTGGTCGAGGTCCTGCCACAGCTGATGGTGTACCCGGCCGATAACCTCCTCAATGCGGTCGGCTCCGCTCGCATCGACGAGCACAGGAATGGTGGAGGTGAAGTCACCGATGATGCGCTCGAGGTCATCGTGCAGGGGAAGCGGCACGAGCGAGGTGACGTTGAGCGTGAAGCGCGGTCTGCGAGCCCAACGAGCCAGGGTGGAGCCGTAGACGGCGAGCAGGAGACCTGTCGGTGATGCTCCAGCGGAGGCCGCGAAAGTCTTGAGCGCCTTCCAACGGTTGGCGTCCAGACGCAGGACGTGACGGTGGAAAGTCGGTGGGCTCTGGCGCGATGGAGCGAGGGGGACCTCCGGGGCACCCGGCAGGTCGTTCAACCGCTCCTGCCAGTAGTCCCGGTCCTGAGCGACCCGCTCGGCCCACGGATGGCTCGGCTCCTGGATGGCACGCAACGCGAGGACGTAGTCGCGGAAAGTGATATCCAGGGGTTCGAGGTCCTCATGCGGCGCCAAGTACAGGCTCACGAGTTCATCAATGAGCGTCGTGATGCTGCGCGCATCAGCGATGAGCAGGTCGATGGAGAAATGCAGTCGAGCTCCGCAGTCGTGCCGCGTCACATGCAGCTCGAACAGCGGCCATGACTCGATGTCGTAGACCTGGTGGGCCATCCGCTCACGGGTGGTGTCCAGCACCGTTTGGGCCGCTTCGATGCCCTGCCCGCGGACATCGGTGACCCCGATGCCCACTCGCTCACGCGTCGCAGGTACCTGTTGCCACCCGGCGACGTCAAAGCCGGCACGAAGCATCCCGTGCCGTTCGACGAGTCGATTCCAAGCGTCCTCAAGGCGGACGGGATCCAGATCGGGGAACTCGATCTCCGTGTAGCCGTGGCAGCCGAGGCCTCCGTAATCGATTGCGCTGCCACGCCCCACCAGATGAGATGTCTGAATGTCGGTGAGAGGGAAGGGGGCCTCGGCGTCCTCGGGGTGTGCCTTGAGGAGTGGGCGGTCCTTCCGTTGGAGGCGCTCAAGGATCTCGTCGCGGTGCACGGTCAGACGTTCACGGAGTTCTGGGGTGAGGGCGCCGCGAGGTGCACGGAAGCGTAGACGACCGTCCTCAGCGTGAAGCTCGATACCGGCACGGCGCAGGTCATCAAGCAGGACGGTAAGGGACTGATCATTGGGGGACGCGGGACTCACAGCTCACCCTCCTCGTACTCGTCGTCGGGCATGGTGGATGAGGGCAGGACGAGGCCCGACCTCTCCAGAGCACGCGCGGTGCCTGCCAGAGTCGGGTCGAGGAAGAGGTCTCGCAGGGGCAGATCCGCGCCCTCCTCGGAACGTATCCTGGTCGCCATCCGGGTGGCGGTCAGAGAGTCGCCGCCGAGTTCGAAGAAGCTCGCAGCGCGACTTGTCACCGGCACGGAGAGGAACTCCTCCCACAGGGCGGCCACGTACTCCTCATACGGTCCCTCGGGCGGGGCATCGTTCTCCGTAGACGTTGCACTCAATCCCCTTGTCAACGTTGTGACGGCTGCGCGGTCGACCTTCCCGTTGCGGGTGAGCGGCAGAGTGGGCAGGACGAGCACGACGGCGGGTACCTCGTAGGCCGGGAGCCGTTCTCGTAGCCAGTTCAGCAGCGTGGGCTCGTCCACCGCACCGTTGACCGTTACGGCAGCGGCGAGTTCGTGGCCAGCACCCCGGTGCACGACAACGACCGCGTTGTTGACGTCCGGGTGATTGGCGAGGACGGACTCGATCCCACCGAGCTCGATGCGGTGTCCACGAACCTTGACCTGGAGGTCGGTGCGACCGAGGAACTCGACACGCCCATCGGGTAGGTATCGTGCCCGGTCACCGGTTCGGTACCAGGAGATGCCGTCCTCATCGCGGCTGAAGGCTGCTGCCGTCAGCGCCGGGTTGTTGCGGTAACCGTGGGCCACTCCATCGCCGCCGATAAGCAGATCCCCGGCCACCCAGACGGGGCAGTCGAGCATGTTCGGCGTGACGACGCGCAGCTGTTGATTGGAGAGGAGGGACGGCCATAGGGGATGGATCGCCACGACGGGTCGACGACGTCGACCTCTTCGTAGTTGGACCATACAGCCGCTTCGGTGGCTCCGCCTAGAGCGACGAAGCGGGCATCGGGGCACAAGGACCGGAGACGTCCGGGCAGGTCGAGGCCCACCCAATCGCCGGACTCGAGGACGAGGCGCAGTCCGAGGCTGTCACTGGGCCTTGCCTCCAGCGTCGTGAGGAGCATATCGAGCAGAATGGGGGCAGAGTTCCATACGGTGACTCCCATTGAGGTGACAAGCCGAGACCACTCTTCCGCATCGCGTTGGTCCTCGTCTCGCAGCAGGACGAGGGAGCCTCCTCGACCGAGTAGGCCGAAGATATCGAAGACGGACAGATCGAAATCGAGTGCGGAGACCGCCAGCCCCCGGTCCTCCTGTGTTATGCCGAAGCGGGTGCAAACGTCGTCGAGCGTGTTCCACGCAGAGCGGTGGCTGATCTCGACGCCCTTCGGCTCGCCGGAGGAGCCGGATGTGAAGATGATGTAGGCGGCCTGCTCCGGAGTGATGGGCACCGGTGTGTCGAGGGGCTCGGTGCCCCATGCCTCCTCAAGGGAGTCTACGACAAGGTCCACACCGGCTTGCTGGAAGGCGGCGGTGCGCCGGGCCTGCGGGTGCGTTGTGGACATAGGGACGTAGATGGCTCCTGCGGCAAGGACACCAAGGACGGCAATGATCTGCTCGGGGCCACGGGGCAGCGTGACACCGATGACATCGCCGTCCACGACACCGCGCCCACGCAGCCACGCTGCGGTGCGCAGGGTGCCATCGGCGACCTCACCATAGGTGAATCGGGTGCCGTCACCTGTGAGTAGCGCGGTGCGTCGGGGCTCACGATCGGCGTGCTCGAAGAATGCCTCGTGAAGAAGTCGTGGGGTGATCGGCGAGGCCGTCTCATTGACCGCTTGCCGGATGCCGGCCTGGTCGTCCGGTAGTGGGAGGTGGATCGGGTCGTCCCAGTCATCGTCGACTAGCGAGTTGACGAGGTGAGAGTAGGAATCGAAGGCGGCGTCAAGAAAACCGGAGGGGAAGAGATCCTCAACGGCGTCCCACGACAGCAGCAGTTCCCCGTCCTGCTCCATGACCTGATGGTCGATCCACACTTGCGGCGTCTGAGAGAGGACCTCGACCGGGTACCCCAGCAGGCGGGTGGTTCGCGTGCCGAGGGCGTCGGAGCCGAGACTCGAGGTGAAGACTACAGCGCCGGCGTCCGCTCGGTTCGTATGCGCCAGCTCCCGCAGGACCTGGACACCGCTGTGGTCGGCGTGTTCGAGGCTCTCAATGACTTGTTTCTGCATGGTCCGCGCTGCATCAAGAAAGCCCTGCCCGCTCGTGGGTGTGCAGGCAACGAGAACATTCTCGGTAAAATCGGCGACCATGGTGGCCACATCCGGATGCACCATCTGCCGCTCGAAGGTCGTCAGGTTGATGCTGAACGGCGAAGCGTCACCGCTATATCGGGACATGACTGCCGCGTAGCAGGTGAGCAGGACCGCCGAGGGAGTCAGACCAACGGCCCGGGCGCGGTTGCGCAGCCTTGTCCAACGGGCCTGGCTGAGATGGGTACTGCGGCGAGTGAAACGAGGGGATCCGGTGACTGTGGTGATATCGACGGGCAAAGCGGGAGCCCCGGGCAGGGAGTCCATTCTCTTCTCCCAGTAACGGCGGGCCGCCTCCCGGCGCCGGCTTGCTGCAGGAGCCGTCACTGCCAGGTAGCGGGAGAAGGGATAGGGGTGCTCCTCGAGTGCGTCGGGGCCCTGGTCATAAGCGATAGCCAGATCCTCGAGAAGGATCGTGATGCTGGTGGCATCAGCGACGAGAGGTCAATGTCTACGTGGAGCCGCTGTTCGCCGTTGGGCAGGAGAGTCAGTTCCAGCTCCAGGTTCTGTCCCGCCGCGACGTCGAGCACGCGGTGGGATATCGCTGCGCGCACAGCCTTGAGTTCATCCTCGATACGATCCCCAGCGTTGGTCAGGTCGTTGACGGTAACGGTGCGGGCGGCGACTGATTCGAGGACGCGCTGGGTGTTGTCATCGTCAAACACCGCCCGCAGCATGGGATGGCGGCGTAACAGAGCGTTCCACGCCGTGGACAGGCGCGCGGGGTCCAGGTCGTGGGTGCGGAACTCCATGTAGGAGTGGCAGCCGACACCGCCGAGTGGTGCATCGGGGCTGCGGCCGAAAAGATAGGCCTGCTGGATGGGGGTTGTTGGGAACGGTAGCGTCGGGTCGACAGGCCCCGCAACGGCCTCGGGGGCACAACGCTTCTGGGAGAGCAACCTGCTCCATGCCCGCAGATTCGGTGTGGCGAAGAGCTCGCGATATGTGACGTGGTGACCTCCCGCGGTCAATCCGGCGGCGAGCTCCGCAGCCTGAACGGAGGTCAGTCCGAGGGCGAGAATGTTGGTATCGAGATCCTCCTCGGTGATGGGGGTACCAAGCATCCGAGTGAGCACGGCAATGAGATCATCGAGTGTCTCAATGCCGGAGGTGGGGGCCTGGCCCCGACTCTCGAACAGTATGGGCAGCTCGCCGCGCAGATAGGCATCCACAGTCGCTGAGCGACGAACCTTGCCGGAGGTGGTCCACAGGATGGCATGAGGCGCAGCGACGACGACATCGTCAACGGGCAGGCCATGGACGTCGAGGATTGCCTGACGGCAGGCAGGGACGATGGCTGCGACGGCGGGGTCGTTGGGCGAGGCGCCGGTGGTGGCCTCGACGATGACGACGGTGCGTTCCACGCCGTTGACAGGACGCTGCGCTATGCAGACGCGTCGTGTAGGCACCTCGGGCAGGGAGCGGAGAGTCTGCTCGACATCCTGCGGGTAGATGTTGACGCCGCGGTGGATGATGAGGTCCTTCGCGCGGCCGGTGATGTAAAGGTGCCCCTCGTGCAGGACGCCGAGGTCTCCGGTGCGCAGATGCTCAGTGTTCGAGTCGCCGACGAGATGAGCGCGGAAGGTCTCTTCAGTGGCGTCCTCGTGCCGCCAGTAGCCGGGCGGGATTCCGGGGCCGGATAGCCAGATCTCGCCGATGACGCCGTCGGGCAGTGCCCGGTGGGTCTCGGGGTCGACGATGGTGACACCTGTGCGCAGGGTGTACGTGCCGACGCTGACAAGGTGGGTCGCTTCTTCGTCGGCGGTTGCGGGGATGGCCCGTCCGCGACCGAGCTGGGCGGCGCTGAAGGCTGTGATGGGCTGCGGACCCCGTCGGGGGCCCAGCCCTGGGGCGGCACACACAGCGAGCGACGCCTCGGCCAACCCGTAACAGGGGGTGAGAGCCCGCGGATCGAGGTTGAGACGCTCAGCCGAGAGCTTGCGAAAGCCACCGATAGTGAGAGGGCTGATTGGTTCGGAGCCGTCAATGGCGAACTTTAGGGAGGACAAGTCGGCTCGGAAGTCGGGGGACCGCATGAGCGTCTTGCCGACGAGTCCGTAGCCGAAGTCGGGTGAAGCAGTGTAGTTCGCATGGTACGTCTCCATGCCGGTGACCCAGCGCAACGGGTCGGCGATGAAGGAAGCGGGAAGCATGAGGGTGGTTGTGCCGCTGTTGATAAGAGGCACGAGGGCGCCATAGATGAGGCCCATGTCGTGGTGGAGGGGAGCCAGGAGACCATGGATAGCAGCTCCCCGGGCTCGAGGCCGTTGGCGACGAACTCGGCCTGGTAGGCGAGGGCTCGATGGTCGTTGAGGACTCCCTTGGGATGACCGGTGGAGCCGGAGGTGTACTGCAGGAAGGCGGGGGTGTCGGAGCCTGTGGGCACGGGCTCGTCGACGTCGGTCGGCTCGGTGAGCTCGTCTGGGGAGAGGATCTGCGAGGAGGGGGTGAGGGACGCCAGATCCAGGCTTGTGGCGGTGGTGTCGTCGGCGATGACGACGGCGGGGGAGGAGTCTGTAATGATGTGGTGCAGACGCTCGGTCTCAGGACCTCGAGTGATGGGGAAGGGGACAGGGATGGGAATCATCCCCCGGTACATGGCGCCGAGGATGAGGATAAGGAGGCGATCATCGCCGGGGATGAGGGGGAGCACCCTGTCGCCGGGTGTGCCGGGAAGGTGGGCGGCAGCGACTGCAATCTCGTCCCACAGCTGACGGTAGGTGTGGCTGCGAACTGTGACGGTTCCGTCTGAATAGTCGAGAAAACGAAGGGCAACACGATTCGGGAACGCGTCGAGTGCGCGAGCAAGAGCATTGATGACGGACGTCATTATGTCAGACCAGGCCTCAAAACGGGAATAAACCGACTCAGCAGACTGTAATGTAAGCCTACCCTAAGGTCAATGCTTCGTTGAGGATCAAGACAAGAGCCTGTGCAAGTAGCTCGGCACCTCGTCGATGTCCACTCGTGAAATCTGTGGAGTGTGGCGTTGTCGGGGAGAATTGTCCGGTGTGTGGTGGGGGTGAGGAGGGCTCGTGACGTCGCGGTTCTCGTAGGAGCGCTTCCCAGGTCTTCCGGACTGGTGGCAGAGCGGCCGATGAGCTCTTCGGTTCGTCCTCGAAAGCGGAGGCGGATCGGCGCCGCCGGAGCACGGGGGAGGGCCGGGTATGCGCCCCCGACTGCGCTCCCCGGCCCTCGCTCGAGTGTCACTCGGCCGGCATCCCCGGCTCAACGGGGAGTATTCCCCAACCAGCTGTCAGGTATGGAGCGGCCGGCTTCAGCAGTCGAGGGTCGCGTCGGTGCCGACGGCGGAACCGGCGGAGATGCCGGCGAGCTCGTGGTCGTCGGCGTTGCCGCCGGTGCAGATGATCGCGCAGCGACCCTGGCGGGTGGGGTCGGCCATGAGCCCGGCCAGGCTCGCGGCCCCGGCGCCCTCGGCCAGGTGTGGGCGCGGGTGGCCATGAGGCCGACGGCGCCCTGGATCGTGTCGTCGTCGACCAGGATGAAGTCGTTGAGGCTGAGGCCCAGCACCGACTGGGTGAGGGCGAAGCTCGCCCCGACGGCCAGCCCCGCCACGCGTGTGCGGCTGCGGGCGGTGGTCGGCTCCCCGGACGTCCAGGCGCGGTACGCGGCCGGGGCGGCGCTGGACTGGACACCGATGACCCGGCACCCGGGGGCCAGCGTATCGCGCACGAGGCAGGCGCCGGCTGCCCCGGAGCCCGAGCCGACCGGCGCGTAGACGGACTCCAGGCCCGGGTGGCGGCGGAAGAGCTCGAGGTAGACGGTGGCGTGCCCGAGCACGATGGCCGGCTCGTCCCCTGGGGAGACCATGCGCATCCCCTCAACCAGCGCGAGGGCCTCGGCGTGGGCCAGCGAGTCGCACATCGTCTCCCCCTCGACGACGACCCGGGCGCCCAGCGCGCGCACCGCGGCCACCTTGCGGGTGGGCGCGCCCACCGGGACGACGACGGTGACGGGGACCTCGTTGCGGGCGCCTGCCCAGGCCAGGGACTGGGCGTGGTTGCCGGTGGAGGCGGTCACGACGCCGCGGCGCCGCTCCTCGGGGCTGAGCGCCGCCATGAGCGCCACCCCGCCGCGGACCTTGAAGGCGCCGGTGGGCTGAACGTTCTCGTGCTTGACCACGACCTCGACCCCGGCCTCGGCGTTGAGCAGCGGGTAGGACCAGGCGGGAGTCTCGGGCAGGATGCGCGAGACGGCCTCGTAGGTGCGCAGGACGGCGTCGAAGTCGAGGCCGGACTGGGGGTCGGCAGGAGCCTGGGGCAGGGTGTCGGTGACGGTCATGGCTTCATGATGCGGACGGCCGGAGTATCGGTCCAATGAATCTTTTGACGAATACCCATCGATACAGGACATACTTGGTGGCGTGATCGATGTGCAGCAGTTGCGGGCTCTCGTTGAGCTCTCCCGCCTCGGCACCGTCTCGGCCGCCGCCGACTCGCTGGCTTCAGCCAGTCCACCGTCTCCCACCAGCTGGCCGCCCTGTCGCGCGCGACCGGCGCGGTCCTGCTGACGCGGGCCGGACGCGGCGTGCGGCTCACCGAGGAGGGCCGGGCGCTGGCGGTGCGGGGCCAGGAGGTTCTCGACCTGCTGGACCGCACCGAGCGCGAGGTCGTCTCCATGGCACGCGCCGAGGCGGGGCGGGTGCGTCTGGCGGCCTTCCCCTCCGCGGTGGCCTCCCTGGTGCCGGGGGTGCTCGACGTCGTCGGTCGGCAGTACCCGGGCCTGGAGGTCGAGCTCGTCGACGCCGAGCCGCCCGAGGCCCTCGACGCGCTGCGGCGCGGGCGGGTGGACGCGGCCCTGTCCTTCTCCCTACGTCGACGACGACGCCGGCGAGGACCTTCAGGCCGAGCACCTGCTCGACGACGTCCTCTACCTCGTCACCCACCCCGGCGGCATCACGCGCATCGCCGACGGCGCCCAGTGCCGGTGGGTGACCGGCTGCGCGCGCTGCCGCGAGGAGCTCCTCGCCGTGGGGCGGGCCAACGGCTTCACGCCCGAGACCGCCTACGCCTCCGACGACTACGTGGCCGTGCAGGCGCTCGTCGCCGCCGGAGTGGGGGCGGCCCTGCTGCCGGGGATGGCGCTGAGCGCCTACCGGCACGAGGGGGTTCAGGTGCGGCCCCTGGCCCGCGAGCAGCGGCGCGTCGAGGTGGTCACGCGCGCCGAGCAGCCCCGCCCGCTGGCCATCGACGTCCTGGTGGAGGCCTGCCAGGCGGCGGCCCGCCGCACGAGCCTGCGCCGGCCGATGGTCAGGACCGGCAGGAGTGCTGCCTCACGGTGAGGTGTGGTGTGATGGGACGTGTGTCCGTGCTGCATCACAGAGAGGAACCGGAGATGGGAGCTGGTGTGCGAGCTGTCCTGGGTGACGTATCCGGCGAGGTCGCCGTCTTCGGGTCCCTCAATGCTGACCTGACGGTCCGAACAGAGCGCTTTCCCAAGCCCGGTGAGACGATCAGCGGGGAGGACCTGGTGATCCTGCCGGGAGGCAAGTCCGCGAACCAGGCGGTTCAGGCCGGTCTTCTCGGTGCTCGCGTGCGGATGATCGGGGCTGTCGGTGCGGACGGTCACGGCGACCTGCTCGTCGAGTCCCTCCAGCGCGCCGGCGTGGACACCTCCGCGGTTCAGCGCGAGGACGTGGCCACCGGCACCGCCATCATCACCGTGGACTCCACGGGGGACAACACCATCGTGGTGTCTCCCGGTGCGAACGGGACAGTGGATGTCTCAACGGCGCAGCGCCGCCGCGACGTCATCGGCAAGGCCCGCGTGCTGGGCTTGTGCATGGAAGTGAGTCCCGAGGCGGTCGAGGCCGCTGCCCGCATCGCTCACGACGCGGGCACCCGCGTGGTCTTCAACAACTCTCCGTTCCACCCGGTGCTGTCCGCCGGGCTCCTGGAGGCCATTGACGTCCTGGTCGTCAATGAGCATGAGCTCGCCGACATGCTGAAGCCGGGTGCGAGTGACACTGCGGCCGAGCCGGAGGGTGACCGGGCCGACGACGCCACGGACTGGGGCGATTGCGCGAAGAGGCTGGCCGCGATGGGCATCCCTCCGCGGTGGTGACCCTGGGGGCCGCGGGTCGATAGTGATCGAGGGGAGGAGATCACCCCGATCGATCCCTTTCCCGGCGGATGTCGTGGACACCACCGGTGCCGGAGACTCCTTCCTGGGCACGCTGCTGGCGGTGCTCGCCGCAGGCGCCGGACTCAAGGAGGCGGCAGGTGCGGCCTCGGCCGTCTCCGCCTTCGCGACGACCTCAGTGGGAGCGCAGGCCTCCTACGGGGACATCGCCGCAGTCGAGCGGCACTTCGGATAAGCGCGGCTCGACGAGCGAGGCGAGAGAGTCGAGGCGGCTCGCAGCCGCCGCGGAGGCCTGTGAGCCTTGGGGGAGGGGTGAGAACACGGGCCGCCGGCCCGCGCCTCAGTCGTCCGTGAACTGCTCGAGGTTCTCGGTGTGCGGGTGGCCGTCATCGGTCGAGCTGAGCCAGAAGACAGGGGCGTACTTGGCGTAGGCATCGTCTGAAGGAATCTGCTTGAGCGCAAGGAGACCTGGCCCTGTGGGGAGGCCGACTTCTTTCATCAGGAGATCTGTGATGTCGGTGTGTTGACCTGAATCGGGATCCACGAGTTCCCGCCGTATGCTTCTCAATTGCTCATTCTCGGCTTGACGTTCTTGTATGCCGATGGGGTCGTAGATTTGAGCTAGCAATGATGACGCGGCAGCTGGATCGGAAAATCTTGACATCCAGCCCCCCGGAGTAGACATCGATGACGCCGGAGACGGTGTCGATCGTTTGACCTGTGCCGTCGATGCGAGAAACCGTCATAGGGGTGCAGAGGTCGCTATTGCAGGGATCGCCATATTTGTAGTTACTCAAAAGAAAAGAGTTGTGGCTGGCGCCAATAAGCCATTGTGTTGTGGGCGTCGTGACCGGAGGTGCGCCTTGGTTTAATAAAGACAGAATTGTCAACGTTGCGTTTCCGGGCCTTCCGGGGAACGGTTGGTCAGATGTTTCGACAGCAAGATGTGTGTCAGTCAGTGCGACACCAATGATTCTGCGAGTGATATGGGTCGTCCGGACAACTGCTCCGGTGGAGGTCTCAACGACCGCAAAATAGGCCGTCGCTTTCGTTGAACTATTGAGCTTGAATACTACGTACTTCCCGTTGGGGCTGAGTGTCCAGTCGTTCGTAAGGGCGGTGGTCTTGGTCGATGGTGACTGTTCACTCGAAGAATCTGGGTGGGTCGGCGCATCAAGAGGATGCGTGAAATCGTTCACTCTGATCTGTGTTGCCCATACTATGCTCTTGTCCGCGGATCGCCTTCCGAACACGGAGAGCGAGGGAGGTTCACCTCCCGGTTCCCTCGTCTATCAACTGGCTTACTCCGGCAATGTAGTACCCGTTCCCGGCGATGGAGTTCTTCCACGATGTGAGGTTTGGGGGATTTCGGCCGAATCTATCGACTCAGCCGTGGAGAGATCCAGTGATGTGATCTTAAGTCCAATGGTAGAATCTAAGGAGCGATGGTAATGGCAGGTGCTGATTGTCAGCATGACTGCAATCGTAAGGGCTACAACAGTGAATACTCTGGCATCTCTCCGTAGTTCCTGTTGTACGAATGAGTGAGATATAGAGGCCTGCTGTGAATTCATGCGTTCCGCTCCGTAACTCCGTAGAGGCGATAGGTCGAGGAATGTTCGCTAGGGCCACTGATATTCAGGAGGATGGTGGTGCATCCGGGGGTGCTTTTGAAATCCATGTAAGGTCTCCTGGACTCTCCTTTATCTGCCATAAGTTGACGCACTCCCTCTGAGAGGCTGAGTGGACTCGTGTCGATAGTGTCACCTTTGACTGGGATAGTGAGTGCCGGCGAGCCGTCCGATGGACGTAGGGAGATGGTCGCGATGATGGAGTCACTGTCTGGATGAGGGGCGATCCCTGCGTGGGCAGAAGCTAGGCCCGGGTAGTGCTCTGCAGGTGTGGCCGTCCTGTTCGTGGGTGTGAATACTGTGGCGACTCGTGGAGTGTTCCAGGCCGTCATGACGTCATATATGGACTTATCGGAACCGTAGTAAGGGTATGTCGACAGAGTTTGAGATGCGGTGGATGCGACTTCGTTAATACCTGACGCTGCGCCAAGAGGAATTTTGTCTATGTCGTGAGAATCAGTCTTGGAGGCTTGGTCAATGTTGATGGCGTGTGCAGTAGGGTTCCCGTCATCGTCGCTTTGATTGGTGAACTGGGCGGCCCATCCAGAAATGATGACCGGATTTGCTCCCATGTAATCGCTGTCGCTTCGTGACCGTAAGTTATCAACGACTATCGGATCAATGAGGAGATTATCGACGCGGGTGCTTGCGGATGGGGTGGTGTCGGGAGCCACGGCGATGCTTGAGGTTCCTGCCCATTTTTCTTCATCTGCGTCCTCACTGTCTTGTTCGAAGGTTGAGACAATGAAGGTACTGTGGCCGGCTGCCCCCATGAATGTGGTATCAATGGCGTCTCTGTTGGTCCACAATTTCCTCCCGTCCTTCAAGGAGTATGCCGTGTTCCCATCGAGAAGGGCGGAATCTGTGAGCTGTAAGGTGCCACCGTGACTTATATGGCGTATTACCGGAGCTCCTGTTCGAGTGTCAAACACCAGTGTTGTCTCTGGTTGCTCAGATGTTGAAGTCTCTTCCTTTGGGCTGATGTTCAAGTCTGCCGGGATTCTTGCCCTGAGGGCGAGGTAGTTTCTATTCGGACTCGTAAAAACGAATGAAGCATACAGGTGCGCCCCATACTCCCATAGGATGCTGCCGTGGGTCGGCTCCAATGCTGCGATTCCCTCGCTGCTGATCACAATAGGTCCTGTCGATCCGGCAACGACGTGATCGACTCCCACCATATCTTTGACCCAGCTCATTTTGGTGTCGATTGTTATTGGATTGGGAGGTGTCTTGTGTGGCGCGGCAGAGATGTTGTGTGTGAAAGGTGTCACGAGGTAGTGTGCTGTTGATGTCAGCAATGAGAGTGCGATGATTGGCGTGAGTGATATGGCAGCAAGTTTTATCTTCGTGATCGGTTGGAGTTTTAATGATGCTTGCTTCGTTACCTTGACGCTGTTCTCGCCTGGCTGAGGACGTGCCGGGAGATACAGCTTGCGCCAGCGGGCCGGATTGCTGAGCTGCCTAGGGTGTATAGAAAGTAGGGTTCGCACGCGATGCAGGATGATGCTCGTACAGATGAGTGTTGTGAAGCCGAGGGTCTCTGCTGTGTAGCACAGGAAATGGGGATGGAGATTCCCGATCGCTCGTATGCTGTCATCCAGTGTTGAATATTGATGCCCGCCGTTGCGGCACCAAGTAGTGCAATGAGGCTGACGATGACGATCGTCGCCGTTCGCCTCAACTGATCGGCGACCGCGGCAAAGGACCATAAGAGGAGCTGTAGTGCGAACATAGCGACGGTAGCCTGTACTTCCCAAGTCGGAGAAAGGACGCACTGATTTTATGTGAAGGACGTCGATGTCGATCTTGTAGGTCGAACTCAGTAATTTTGCGATACTCGACGAGGCAAACATCGCTAACACCCCGCCCCAGCGCAGGGCGCGCAGGGCAAGGACGCCGCGTGGTGGGAAGGCCTCTCCCTCGCTCGTGCCTTCGGTCTTGCCCTCGCTGTCGCCGGTGCCGGTTGCGGCCTCGCCAGGCTCAGTGGCATCACAGTCGGTGCTGTCCTCGGCCTCCCCCGTGTCCGGCGCCGTCGAGGCATCGTCGCCGGAGTCGGCAGTGCCTGGCTGGGTGCCGGGATCGGTGTCAGGCTGATCGGTGCTGTTTTCGGCGGCGTCAGGCGTGGGAGGCATGAGCCTATTGTGGTGACCCATCCGTGACTATGTCAGGTGTTTGCGGGGCCATCGCTCGGTTGAACGGACAAAAGGGAAAGCGCCCCAGGGGGCGGTCTAGCGTTGCTTCGGTCGTTCCCAGTGCTTCCGGTCGGCGTGCCCTGGCCCACGCCTCAGTTGTTCTTGAACTGCTCGAGGCTCTCGGTGTGGCGGTGACCGTCGTCGGCGGCACTGAGCCAGAAGACGGGCTTGCGCTCCGTTGAGCCGTTCTCGGCGGGGACGTCCTGGTAGAGGACCAGTCCGAGGCCGTTCGGCACACTGCGTTCATCCACGAACATGTCGGTGGTGTCCGTGGTCTGGCCGGTGTCGATGTGGACGAGCTGTTTCGGGAGCTTCCGGAGCTTCTGTCGTGCCTCCTCAGTTGCGTCATTGTTGTCCGGAGACGCATGCATTGTGTGGACAAGACCGGCGGCCGCTTTCGGGTCCCGGTACTGACTCACCCATCCTCCGGGATGAACAGCGGTGACTCCAGGCAGGGTGGCGATAGTGTGCCCATCGGTACCGCGCCGCGTCACGGTGTACGGGGCGCAATACAACGTGCACTCGTAGGGCGGCACGTCCGGCGCCAGAAGGAGGCCCTGCCCCGAGGCGCCGATGAGCCACTGATCGGTGGAGAACGAGGATGGCTGCGCGCCGGAATTCTTGATCGAGAACACGTGGATGGTTCCCTTGCCGGAACCGGCCGGAAGTAGTTATGGGCAGTCTCGACGGCGAGGGTGCTGTTGGTGAGGGCCTGCCCCAGGACGATTCCGGAGACCTCGGCGGTTCGGACAGCCTTGCCGGTCTGCGTGTCGAGGACGACGACGTGCGTGTGTCGGTCGGTCGCCGGTACTCCGCTTTGCGACTCATCAGATGTCAGGACCAGAGACAGGTAACGGCCGTCGGGGCTGACGATCATGTCGCCAGCATGTGACTGGCTCGTTGTGTGGTCGTGTCCGTATTCCGTATCCGAGATACTGTTCGGCATCTGGCGGTCGGCGGCTGATGGCGTAATGGACACCGCCCACTGGAACTGATCGGTTGAGGGATCTCTGCTGACGATCCTGGTGACGTCCGCATCCGGTTTCTTGGTGGCTGTGCCAGTGCTGTAGTTGGTGCTGATGAAGAGTTTCCCTGTTTTGGTTGTCAGCCTCGTCAGCGAAGCATCATGCAGTTCCTGCGCCGAAACGCCCTGCTTGAGGTCCTCCACGGACTGGGAGGAGAGAGACGTGAGCGTCGGCTCTTGACCGTATGCGCTGATGTTGCATGAGGCTATCGAGAGGGTCAAGGAGACGGATGCGGCCACCGCCAGCATGCGGCGATACGGAGTGTGGTCACGATGCCCTGGAGTGAGTGAGATTCTCATTTGTGCTCCCCCGTGATTCCGTATATCCGATATGTGTGCGGGCATCGTTCGCTCTCGTCGTACTTCCCGCGGGTGCAGTCTCTTTCGGTGTCGCCGGTGGCATTGAAGATGGCGATGACGGCTCCGGGAGTTCTCATCGCTTGTGCTCGTTCGGCGGTGCCGCCTGGAGTGCTGCTCGCCAGGAGGGTCGGAGGAAGGTCGGTGGAGCCGGGAGTGATGGGGATCGTGGTTCCGGTGGAGCCGTCTCCGGGACGAACAGTGATGGCGGCCGACAGTGAGCCATCGTCTGCTGGTATGTCGACGAACTCGACCGGCGAGCCGGTGAAGCCCGGGTACTGGGCGATAGAGGTGACAGTGAGGGTGGATGGGTCGAACACCTTCTCCGTGCGTGGCTCTGACGGGAAATCTCGCGGACCGTTGTCCAATCTGATAGGGGAGTAGGTGACGATGCTTCCGGAGCTCAAGGATGCAGCGGTGTTGATCCCTGAGGTGGCCCCCAGGGGGGAAAGTCCTTGTGTCGGCGCTGTCGACCTTGGCCAGTGCGTCCAGGCTGATCGCCTCAGCCATAGGGTTACCCGACGAATCGAACTCGCCGGTGTAGCGTGCAGCCCACCCTCGAATGAAATTGACTAGGTTGGTGGGGTCATCGGGGTAATCGGGAGGATTGGCAAGCACATCATCGACCTCTACGGCAGCCGAGAGGTCCTGCTGTGGAGTGACGCGGAGAATGATCGTTGACTTGTAGGACTGGGGGGAATTTTCATGACGTTGATCCTCGCTGTACTGGTCCAGAATGAACGACGAGTGCCCAGCAGTTCCGGAGTAATCGACACGGTCACCATCGGATAGAGTCCAGAGCTTCTTCCCATCGGTCAGGGAGAAGGCGCTGTTGCCGTCGAGGACCGCGGAGTCTGTCAGCTGAAGTGGGCCGCCGGTGCTCAGATTCTTGAAGACGATCCTGCCGGTCAGAGCATCGAAAACCAAGGTATCGCCGGTGGATTGTACGAACTTGGGTGACAGGACTCTCAGTGCGACGTACTTCCCGTTCGGGCTGGTGACCAGTGGGGCGGTGGTGTTGGTGAAGGCAAGAAAGTTGTGATCGAAGTTGGCGTGCTTGCGCTCGTAGCTCCACAAGGCGCTGCCGTCCTTGGGGTTGAGCGCCATGATGCCGTCGTCGGTGAGGAGGATGGGGCCGCCGGCGCCCGCAGCGGTGGTCAGCTCGGTGGAGGAGATCTCCTTGCTCCAGGAGGCCTTCGGCGCCAGCGAGGCGGGCGGCGTCAGCGAGGCGTCGGCGGAGGCCTTGGCGATGACGTGGTGGACCGGGTTGATGAGTGCCCATGTTCCCGCGATCGCGGAACCGAGCGTCAGCGCAGGGGCAATGACTATAGCCGTGAGGTAGGTGCGCGTGCGGCGAGGTACCTGAATACGCTCGTAGCGGGGGGAATCCCTGGTCGGTCTTCTCTCCGGTCTTCCGTCGGAGGCGGCCCCAACGGCTCGGGTCATCGTCATCGCCGAGACCTACCGCGGTACTGCGCAGATAGTGCAGGAGCGGTCCGACGCTCAGGAAGATCGCGGCTGAGAGTGCTGCTCCTGCCAGGGCCAGGAGGAACAGGACGGAGAATCCGGTCTCCTGGTAGGTGTCCCACCACGCCATTATCAGAGATGCTGAGGCCGTCACCCCCAGGGCCGCCATGATCGTGGTCATGATCGTCACCAGGACGGGGCGTTTCTTGTCCCTCAAGTTGAGGAACGGCCAGGCCAGCGCCCCTCCGACGATCATGCAGATCGTCAGTGCGGAGACCTTGTCCGGGATGAGGCTGCCGGCGCCAACGAGCCCCCGGTGCAGTGCCGGTGCGGTTGCTGCGAGGACGACGCCGCCGAGGAGTCCGCCCCAGCGCAGGGCGCGCAGAGTGAGGACGCCACGTGCTGGGAAGGGCTCGTCCTCACGCTCGCTTCCGCTGGTGTCGGCCGCAGCCTGGTCGGCCTCATCGGCATGACGGCCGGGATCGCCTTCGACCTCACCCGTGTCCGGCTCCGTCGAGGGCTCGTCTTTGGAGGCGGCATCGTTTGGCTGGGTGCCGGGGCCAGTGTCGGGCTGGTCGGTGCTGTTCTCGTCGGCGTCGGGCGTGGGAGGCATGAGCCTATTGTGGTGACCCATTCGTGACGATGTCTGGTGTTTGCACGGTATTCGGCCGGTTGAACGGACAAGGGAAACCGCCTCCGGAGGGCCGGGCTACTGGTGCTGCTTCGGTCGCTCCCAGTGCTTCAGGTCGGGTGCGGTGACGCCCTCAATGGTGCCGAGCTTTCGTCCCCGGGTATCGACGCGGGTGAGTGTCACCGACATGTCGTCGCGCCGTTCGGTGGCCAGCGACTGCGGGGACAGGAGCAGGGCGCCGTCGTCGATTCCGGTGAGCCACTGGTCGGTGGCGAAGGATGCTGGAGCGGCGGACGTGTCGGTCAGGGAGTAGACGGCGACTGTCCCCTTCCCGTCCCCGGCCGGGTAGTAGGTCCGGGCTGTCTCTACGGCCAGGGAGTCGTTGGTCAGCACCTGCCCCAGGATGAGCCCCGAGGCCTCCACGGTGCGGACCGTCTCCCCGGTGGCGGCATTGAGGACGAGGACGTGGGTGCGCTGAGCGGCGACGTCGAGCGGGTTGTGGTCGTCGTCCGAGTCGTGAAGCACGGGCCTTATCTGCGGTGGACGCAGGACGAGCGAGACATAGCGGCCATCGGGGCTGACGACGGCGTAGCCGGCCGGCCGCCAGGCGAGGAGGTCGTGGGCAACGTCCTGGGCGGAGCTGCCGTCGTCGTCGAGCCAGTTGACGACGGCCGGCGTGATCTCACGCGCCCACAGCACCGAACCGTCTGCGCCGCGGTACCTGGCGACGATGGAGCTGTTCGCCCCCGACCGGTCCCGTCCGTCGCGTTGCGCCTTCTCCGTCTCCGTCAACTCCGGGACGGAGACGTGGAGGAAGTCCTCGCCGACGGGTACGGAGTCCTCGTCCTTGCTGGTGGGAGTCTCGGAGATGCGCTCTTTGACCTGCGAGGCGCTCAGGGCGGTGGTCTCCGCCTGTTGCAGCTGCGAGGTGTTCGGGCTGCAGGCGCTCATGGCCCCCGCGAACAGGACCGCCGCAGCCAGGGCTGAGCCGACGACTCGCCGGCGACGGAGGTGAGGGCGTGTGCTGGTCATGACGAGGCTCCTGAGATGCCGAAGATGCGGAAGGAGTGGGAGCCCTTGTCCGGGCCTGTGGCCATGATGACGAGCGTCGTTCCCGGCGTGCTCAGGGTGGTGAGCAGCGGATTCGACGATGGCGACGGATCATCAATGGTCCACACGTGACGTGTCCCGGGCGGGTAGTAGGTGGAGCCTGCGGGGACGTCCACCGTCGTCGGGGTGCGCTCCCCACTGCTGACGCTCAGGACGCCGCCACCACCGGACTCGGCGCGGGCGAGACCGGCGTAGACAAGACCCCGGCCTCCTGAGCCGAGTGGGAGACGGTACGGGTCTGCGGGTCGAAGATCGCGGCGACGGCTGTACCTCCCTCGAGTTCTTTGGGAGATGTCGGCATGCTGCCGGCTCCGTGACCCACGGTCCGCCGAGGCAGAGTCGTCAGCGTGTCCGTGGCGCTGGAGGCCGTGGTGTTGACGCCGGAGGTCAGGCCCAGGTCGTAGGTGGTGGTGTCGGCACCGGTGACGCCGGCCATGGCATCCAGGTTGACGGCCTGCGCCGCCCAGCCCGTGGGGGAGGTCTGGGAGTCGATCGGTGTGGGTGTCTGCGTGAAGGCTGCCACCCACCCGCCGACGACGAGAGGACTGCCCCGGCCGTCAGTGAGGAGCGGGGCGCTCTCACGGCGTGTAGCGGAGGAGGTGTCCGTCATGAGCGTGTAGTCGCATACGGCCCGCGCCGGTCTGGTTCCCCCTCGGGACTGCGCGGTATGCCCCCGAGGAGGAAGGTGGAGTGACCGGCCGTTCCCGAGTAGGGCCAGGTATCAGGTGAGACGGAGACATCCTCCTTGTCAATGGACCACAGTCGGGAGCCGTCGGTGAGCGAGTAGCCGGTGGCGCCGTTGAGCAGGACGGAGTCGGTGAGCTGGAGGACGTCTCCCTGCATGAAGCCCTCATAGGTGACGCGTCCGGTCACCGTATCGAGGACCACCACCAGGGATTCGATGCTCATACCCTCTGGCTGCTCGCCGTCGGTGGAATCGAGGGTCACCGCGAGGTGACGACGGTCCGGGCTCGGGTAACAGTGGATGAAACGCGCGTGCTTGCGCGGATAGGTCCACCGCGTCGAGCCGTCGGCGGGATCGAGGCCGGCGACGCCGTCGCCGCTCAGGACGACCGGCCCGGCCGCACCTGCCACTACGTCCATCATGTCGTGGACGTCCTGCGACCAGGCCGCCGTCGAGGCGAAGGACCGGGGCAGTGCCGGAAGCGCAGAGGTGTCGATGCTCGCAGCGGTCGACGGCGTGACCCGGCTCGCGACCAGGTGCGGGACCGTGACCGCTGCCCCGAGGGCGAGCGGCGGAATGACGATGAGAATGACCGCGCCGAGGACGGAGCGCCACGAGGGCCGGGGCAGCCGAGTCCTCCGCAGGCGTCCCAGTCGCGCCCTCAGGTGCTGCTTCTGCGGCGGCGGGACATAGTGGACCGGGTGGCACGAACCAGGAGATCGGTAGCCGCCAGCAGGCCCAGCCCCAGTACTCCTGCACTCAGAGTAAGCAGCGGGCCGATGCTGACCGAGGTGCTGCGCAGCTGGGCGTGCCACAGGCGAAGAAGGACGACGGCGAAGCCGCCCGAGAACACCAGGAAGCACAGCGGTTGGAAGAGAACCGTCTTCCTGACGAGCGCTCGCAGTGAGGCGGGATAGCTCTTCAAGGCAGAACGCGCGTTCTCTCTCCACTTGAAATAGCCGGCGATCCATATGAGCGCGGCCAGGCCGCCGATAAAGCCCCCGACCGCCTTCATCGCGTGACCGGGATCCCTCAGCCCGCTCTGGTAGACGAGGAACAGCACGGCCATCGCCCCGACCGCCAGGAGCCAGCCGAGGCGCAGGGCCCGCAGAGCCCGCAGCATCGTGAGGACGCGTCGCGGAGGATCGGGCACCGACCCGTCTGAGGCGCCAACGGAGTCAGCGGCCTCGGTGGACTCTTCGGCCTCAACGGCCTCGGTGGCCTCGGCTGCCTCCGCCGAGCCGGCGGGTGCAGGTGACTCGGTGTCCTGGGACTGGTCACTGTGCTCATCGGTCATCGTGCTGTCTCCCGTGCCGCTACTTGCTGGTGAACTGCTCGAGGTTCTCGGTGTGGGGGGTGGCCGTCATCGGCAGAGCTGAACCAGAAGACCGGGGTGAAGGTCGTCTCACCGCTCGCGTCAGTGCTCGTCCGGCCGACCACCAGCCCGGGTCCGGTGGGGACTCCCCGATCGTCGACGATCGTTCCGGTGACATCCACGCTGCTTCCCGTGGAGACGTTGACGACCTGCCGCGTCAGGCCCTGCAGGGCGGCTTTGAGAGAGGCCGGTTCCTCCTTCTCGCCCGCCGCTGCGAGGTTGGCCGAAGCATTGACGGCCGCCGGGTCACTGACCTGCGTGACCCAGCCGCCTGGGTGCACGGCCTCAACACCGTTGATGGTTGCGCGGACCTTCCCGGAGGTATCCACCTGGGTGAAGGTCGATGCGCCGGAGTTGCTTTCCGGCCCGTACGGGGAAGGCGGCTGCAGTGACAGCAGCAACGAGTCGGTCCCGGCCCCCGCCAGCCACTGATCAGTGGCGAATGACGAGGGTGGGGAGGATGGGTCGTCCAGCCCGAAGACATGGACCTGGCCTTCCCCCGTACCTCCGGGGAAGTAGTCATTGGCGGTCTCCACAGCCAGCGAGCCGTTCGTCAGACCCTGCCCCAAGATCACTCCGTTGAGCGACTCAGTGCGCACCACGGTGCCTCTGCTGGCGTCCAGAACAACGACGTAGGACTCCTGCTCGGCGAGCCTCTCACCGAGCTGCCCGCGATGAGGCGTGAGGATGAGGGAGACGCGGCGCCCGTCGGGGCTGACGACGATCTCTCCGCTGGTGCGTGACTTCAGTAGGTCTGAGACGTTCTGCTGCGGGGCCTCTGTAACCTCCAGCGCGTTGCGCGAGGCACCCGGCGGCGTGATCGCCACCGCCCACTTCAGGGCGCCGTCTGATCGGTTCCGGCTGACGAGGGTGGTTCCCACGGGCTTGCGATGGTTCTTCTCCCAGTTGATGAGCACCGTGATGGTGCTGTTCTCAGTGGGAAGCGTTGGGAACTCCATGTCCGGGCCCGTGTTGGCGTCGGCCTCGAGGCTCGTGACCTGCTCGGCGGTGAGTGCAGTGGCCTTGACGGTGACCTCCTGTGTGGTCTGGATCGGGGCTGAGGTCAGCTGACCGGTACAGGCGCTCAACGGGAGGGCCAGCAGTGCTGCGGCAAGGAGCAGCCGGGAGGATCGATGTCGATGGTGCGCAGGTGCCGTGGACGTGTGGTGGGGGTGCCGGGCGGCTTGCTGGCTCATGACGAGGCTCCTACCAGTCCGTAGAGACGAATGCGTGTGCCGGTGGGCTGACTCTCGTAGGTGGGGCGCAGAAGCACGATGGTGACGCCCGGCGCGCTGAGTGCGCTGATGCCGTCGTTGCCTCCTAGCATACTGACGGGGAAGTCGTGAACGCCGCCGTTGCGGCCGCGTGCTCCTGGAACGAAGGGGACTGTGCCGTTCTCCAGGGGGATGGAGGTGGCTTTCGATTTGTCTCCCGACTGAAGGCTGATGCGTCCCTGTCCGTCGTCGGCGCGGGTGATCCCGACCGCGGTGACGAGCCCCGGATCCTGGGGGCTGCCAGCACGGCGCGTGTCCTGGGGTTGAAGGTGGTGGCGACCGTGGACCGGTCCTTCCAGCCATCGGGGCCGGGGGTTGCGTTCGGCTCGACCGGGGTGGGCGCGGTGGCCGGTAGGACGGCCAGCCTCCCGGAGAGAAAGGACGCCATTGGGGCGATGCCGAGGGTCTGGCCCAGGTCGTAGGCATGGGTGTCGGCGCCGGGCACCTTCGCCAGGGCGTCAAGGGAGACGGCCTGAGCGCGGTGAGCCTTCGAGTAGTTCCAATCGACATCGTCGAACTCATCCTGGGTGGCCTCGGGGTAGGTGACTGTCCAGCCCTCGATGATGAGCAGCTCCCGATTGGCGTAGGCGGCCGGAACGTCCCTGACGACACCGCGGGGGTTGGTATCCGGGACGAGTGTGAAAAGGCCGATCCCATTGGGGCTACCGGGGATTTTCTCCGCGAGAATGAGGCTTGCGTGCCCCGCTGTGCCTGTGTACGGGGAGCCCTCCTCGGAGAGATCGAAGTCGACGTCGCTCAGCCGCCACAGGACGGAGTCGTCAGCCAGCGAGTAGACGGTGCTGCCGGCCAGGAGCACGGAGTCGGTGAGCTGGACGGCCTTGCCGTCATGGAGGTGCTCGTTGGTGACCCGTCCGGTCACGGTGTCCAGGACGATGGTGAGGGACTGCTCCCGACCGAGATCGCCGTCAGAGCGCTTGCGCTGGGACTCCAGCCCCCCGAGCGTCAGGGCGACGTGGCGCCTGTCCGGGCTGGTGATGAGATACGGGGGCTCACCACGGACGCCGTTGACACTTCCCCCGTACTGGGCGAACTTCTTGCCTTGACGGTGGTAGTCCCAGCGGATCTTCCCGGTGGAGGGATCCAGGCTGATGAGGCTGTCGTCGGTGAGGACGAGGGGGCCGGCGGCCCCTGCGGTCGCGTCCAGCGCGGAGGGGATGTCGTGGGTCCAGGTCACCTGAGACGGGAAGGAGGTCGGGTAGGGTGGGCAAGGTGGCGGGGGCGGCCACAGGGATCGGGCAGGGGCCGGTCCCAGTTGTGGGCGAGGTAGGCGCTTGCGCTGAGTACGAGGGCCGGGGCCAGGAGGATCACCACCAGAACGATGCGTGAGCTCCAGGAGCCGGTGCCCCGGAGGTGGGCGGGTAGGAAGAGACGAGCGGACCTGGCACGCAGCCGTGAACGGAGCGAGGATGCCTGTGCGACCTCGGGGAAGAAGGAGCGGGTGACGCGGTGAAGAAGGTCGAAGGCGAAGAAGGAGCCCAGCCCCAGGGCCGCCATCGCGAAGGCGAGTAGCTCGCCGGTGCTGGCGTCCAGCGGCATGAACATGTCGTGCCACAGGCCCAGCGCGCCTCCGGCGCTGAGCAGGCCGCAGGTGGCCACCCCGGCGACGGGCAGGAGCCGCTTGATGATGCGCCAGTAGGTCCTCGCCCGATGCCGCCAGTCGACCCAGTACTCGGCACGCTCCTGCCAGGCGAGAATGCCGATCCCCCACAGGACGAGCGCCGTGACCAGCGGTGCGAGGCCGAGGTAGAGGAGCACCCACCGCATCGTCAGATCAGCGCGCCATGCCAGGTAGAGACCGGCCGCTACGAGGACGGTGAGCAGGGCGCCGACCTTCAGCGCCCAGAAGAGGCCCTCGATCCGCCGCGACCAGACCTGACGGCGCTCCTGGGGCGTGCGGGGACGCCGACGGCGGGCAAGAGCTGATAGCGAGGAGTAGGGATTCTCTGAGGTGAGGGGAGTGGGAGCCGCGAGAGGCTCCGCGTCCTCTCTCGTGGGTTGATCGGTCATCGTGCTGTCTTCCGGGCCGCTACTTGGTGGTGAACTGCTCGAGGTTCTCGGTGTGGCGGTGACCGTCGTCGGCGGCACTGAGCCAGAACTGCGGAGTGGATGTCGTCTCGCGTTTCTGGCCCTCGCCGGTGGAGGTCTCCCGGGAGACGAGGAGGCCGGATGCGGTAGGTAACGCGACCTCCTCCACCTTGAGACCCGCCACGTCGGTGGTGACGCCGGAGTCGAAGTGGACCAGCTCAGTCGGGACGGCCTGAGGAGGGCTCGAGGTGTCCTTCGGGGGCGGTGTGCTGGTGTCCGTGACCCGTCCGACCCATCCGCCCCGGTAGACGTCGGTCACGCCGCCGATTGTTCCGAGTATGTCACCGCCCTCGCTCAGGCGGGTGAGCGGCTGAGCGCTGTCATGCCCTCCGCTCATGTTGGACGGCGCCAGTAGCAGGGAGTCCTGGGTGGCCCCGACGAGCCACTTGTCCGTGGGGATCGTGGCCGCCTTAGCAGTTGGCTTGGCCAGGGAGTACGTGGTGATGGTCCCGTGTCCGTTGCCGCCGGGATAGTAGGCCTGGGAGGTCTCCACGGCCAGGGTGTCATTGGTGAGCACCTGGCCCAGGATCAGCCCCTTGACCTCCTCAGTGCGAACAGTCTTTCCGGTCTCGGTCTCGATGACGAGGACATAGGCGCGCTGGTCTGCGATGGTGAAGTCCCGCCCCGCCTCCCGTGCATCGTAGGGATCTAGCATGTCTGCGGGTCGTAGAAGGAAAGACGCGTGACGTCCGTCAGGACTGACGACTGCGTATCCGGATGTCGACTCGAGAAGCTGGAACTTAGCAGCCTTTTGGGGTGTCGTGATCTCTCCTGAGATCATATCAGCAACAGAAGGGGTGATCGTAGCTGCCCACGTAATGCCTCCATCTGTGTTGTGTTTGATCAAATCGGTGAATGGAAGGTGCTTCACCTTACCGGGGCCGGAGATGCGAAAGGCGATATGGTGGTAGTCGGGGCTGACGGCGAGGGTGCGAGGATAATTCTTCCCCGCTTGTTCACTTATAGGGTCGAGGAATGTTTCGTATGTGGCGCCCTTTCGCGCACAAGTCCATAAGGTGCTTCCGTCAAGAGGGTTAATTCCTGTGATGCCGTCGGATGTATGGACAACGGGGCCGGCGGCCCCCGCAACGATGTCAAGGATGTCGTCGATGTCCTTGACCCAGGCGGGCTTGCTGGCCAGGGAAGTGGTGTATGCGGTAAGGTTCTTGGCGACTGATGGTGCAGCCAGCTTCTGGATCACCCTCTTGGATCGGCTCAGGGGAAGGGCGGCGGCCCCGGCGAGGATGACAGAGGGCGCCAGCACCAGGGCGGCGCGTGTGAGCGCTCGACGTCGTGGGCCTTCGGCGTGCTGAACCGGCCTTCTGGGCCGTCGGAGGCTGTCCACCATTTCCGCTGATAAAGCTCCGGAGGCAGCACGGCGGCCCGGAGCGTGCGAATAAGAATGTCGGTGATGCTCAGAAGTGCCAGTCCCGCCGTTCCCGCGGCGATGGCAATGAGGTCCACGGTGTTGATCCCGGTGCGGGAGAGCGCGGAGGACCACGTCGACAGGCTCTCCCATATCATCCAAGCGGCGAACACTGCGATTCCACTCATCGCCAGGACGGCGACCGCCGTGTGTATGACGGCGATAGCGGAGCCGTGGACGGGATCGCGGAACCGTGAGGGCCGCGGGCGGACAATGATGGTCATGACCCAGAAAGCAGCGATCACAACGGGAGGTACGCCCCAGATGGGGGAGGTGTTGACGCCGCTCGGCCAGGCGAAGAAGAGCACAACGGCACTGATGACGCTGAGCAGCGCCCCGGTTCTCAGTGCCGGCAGGACGTGCAGAAGGCGTTGCGCGATATCCGCGGCTCCTCGCCTGGCCTCCCGCGCTTCGGTATCAGGGCTCTGACCGGTGGACGTGTCGACGAGGTCGATCGGCGCCGTATTGTCGTGGTCGGCGTCGGCAGGAGAAGTCACGGGAGGCATGACCCCCATTGTGATGGGCCGATCCGGATCGTGCTGCAGAATTTGGTAAGGCAGTTCGTCCTGCGCCGCTTGAATACACCGACACCGACCCTGCCGTCGTGGTCGTACCTTGGGCCTCGCATTCAGGGGCAAGGGTGTGAACGCGAGACCTACCCGACGACCGCGACCGATGGAGGCTGGCCGCGAGGCAGGGACTGGGCCTGTGCAAGCGAACCAGGGCTGAGTCGACCCGGCTCAAGGCTTACTCACGCCTACCGCGAACAGGGGCATGGCGCGGACGTCGGCCTGGTTAGCCTTGTCAGCACGTGCTCTCAGCGCCATCTCTCCGCGGCGCTGCGACATCCCTCGCCACCACCGGACGAGCGGTCCCGCACTGAGCGCGTGCCGAGGAGGAATTACTGATGTTTGAACGCTTTACCGACCGCGCCCGTCGCGTCGTCGTGCTCGCGCAGGACGAGGCGCGGGCCCTGAACCACAACTACATCGGCACCGAGCACCTCCTTCTCGGCCTCATTCACGAGGGCGAGGGAGTGGCCGCCAAGGCACTGGAGTCGATGGACATCTCCCTGGACGCCGTGCGCAGCCAGGTCATTGAGATCATCGGCGAGGGGCAGTCCGCCCCCACCGGCCACATCCCCTTCACGCCGCGCGGCAAGAAGGTCTTCGAGCTCTCCATGCGCGAGGCCCTCCAGCTCGGCCACAACTACATCGGCACCGAGCACCTGCTGCTCGGCCTGCTGCGTGAGGGCGAGGGTGTGGCCGCCCAGGTCCTGACCAACCTCGGAGGGGACCTGTCCAGCGTGCGTCAGACCGTCATGCAGATGCTCTCCGGCTACGAGGGCAAGGAGACCGTCAACGCCGGCGGCCCCTCCAAGGAGGGCACGCCCTCGGGCAGCGCCATCCTGGATCAGTTCGGCCGCAACCTCACCGCCGCCGCCCGCGAGGGCAAGCTGGACCCGGTCATCGGCCGCAAGAGGGAGATGGAGAGGGTCATGCAGGTCCTCTCCCGGCGGACCAAGAACAACCCCGTCCTCATTGGGGAGCCGGGCGTGGGCAAGACCGCCGTCGTCGAGGGCCTGAGCCAGGCCATCGTCCACGGCGACGTCCCCGAGACCCTGCGCGACAAGCAGCTCTACTCCCTGGACATGGGTTCGCTCGTGGCCGGCTCGCGCTACCGCGGCGACTTCGAGGAGCGCCTCAAGAAGGTCCTCAAGGAGGTGCGCACCCGCGGCGATATCGTCCTGTTCATCGACGAGATCCACACCCTCGTCGGTGCCGGCGCCGCCGAGGGCGCCGTCGACGCCGCCTCCATCCTCAAGCCCATGCTGGCCCGCGGCGAGCTCCAGACCATCGGGGCCACCACCCTGGATGAGTACCGCAAGATCGAGAAGGACGCCGCCCTGGAGCGCCGCTTCCAGCCGGTGACCGTCGACCAGCCCAGCATCGAGGAGACCATCGGGATCCTCACCGGCCTGCGCGACCGCTACGAGGCCTTCCACCGCATCGTCATCACCGACGAGGCCATTGAGGCCGCCGCCAAGCTCGCCGACCGCTACATCAACGACCGCTTCCTGCCGGACAAGGCCATCGACCTGGTCGACGAGGCCGGCGCCCGCCTGCGTATCCGCCGCATGACGGCTCCGCCTGAGCTGCGCGAGATCGACGAGCAGATCGCCCAGGTCAAGCGGGAGAAGGGAGTCCGCCATCGATGACCAGGACTTCGAGCGCGCCGCCTCCCTGCGTGACGACGAGCGCCGTCTGGCCGACGAGCGCGCTGCCAAGGAGAAGGCCTGGAAGTCCGGCGACCTCGACCAGGTCGCCGAGGTCGACGAGGCGCTCATCGCCGAGGTCCTGGCCATGTCCACCGGCATCCCGGTGGTCAAACTGACCGAGGCCGAGTCTGCCAAGCTCCTCAACATGGAGGCCGAGCTCCACAAGCGCATCATCGGCCAGAACAAGGCCATCGAGGCCCTGTCGAAGTCGATCCGCCGCACCCGTGCCGGCCTGAAGGACCCCAAGCGCCCCGGCGGCTCCTTCATCTTCGCCGGCCCCACCGGCGTCGGAAAGACCGAGCTGGCCAAGGCTCTGGCGGAGTTCCTGTTCGACGACGAGGACGCCCTCATCCAGCTCGACATGTCCGAGTTCGCCGAGAAGCACACGGTGTCACGACTCTTCGGCGCCCCTCCCGGCTACGTCGGCTACGACGAGGGCGGCCAGCTCACCGAGAAGGTGCGCCGCCGGCCCTTCTCCGTGGTCCTGTTCGACGAGGTCGAGAAGGCCCACCCGGACATCTTCAACTCCCTGCTGCAGATCCTGGAGGACGGGCACCTCTCCGACGCCCAGGGCCGCGTGGTCGACTTCAAGAACACCGTCATCATCATGACCACCAACCTCGGCTCCAAGGACATCGGCAAGTCGGTGGCCACCGGCTTCCAGTCCACCGAGTCCGGCGCCATGGACTACGAGGAGATGAAGTCCCACGTCAACCGCGAGCTCAAGCAGCAGTTTCGGCCCGAGTTCCTCAACCGTGTCGACGACCTCATCGTCTTCCCGCAGCTGACCAAGGAGGAGGTGCGCCAGATCGTCGACCTCATGATCGTGCGCCTCGACAAGCGCCTGGCCGAGCAGCAGATGACCATCGAGCTGACCGAGGCCGCCAAGGACCTCCTGGCCGAGCGCGGCTTCGACCCGGTGCTCGGCGCCCGTCCGCTGCGCCGCGCCATCCAGCGCGACATTGAGGACGCCCTGAGCGAGAAGATCCTCTTCGGGGAGATCGAGCGGGGCCAGAAGGTCATTGTCGACGCCGAGGGCGAGTCCATCCTGGGTGAGTTCATCTTCCGCGGCGAGCCCTGGGAGCAGGGCGAGGCCGAGGTCGCCGCACTGCGCGAGGCCGAGGACGCCGCGGCCGGCGGTGGGGGAGGGGCCTCCAGCCCGCTGCGCATCCCCTCAGCGCCGATCAGCCGTGACGGCGGCGCCTCGCCGGCAGCCGAGCCTGGGCGCTGACCTCGCCGATCCCCACTGGGGCTCGCTGAGCCCACCGGGGCGCGGGTGCCGCACCGGCACCGAGTCCCCTTATCAGTTCCATATGATGGGCCGCAACCCCGCTGGAGGTGCGGCCCATCGTCGTCGCTGCACAGTGGGGCTCTCAGCTTGCAAGACGTGTTGGTGTGAACCACAGGGGAGGAGGCTGGGCCGTTTTGCCTCCGCGTCCATATTTCCAGGTGATGTCCAGTGTCTTGGACGCGTAAGTTTGCAAGATGCGGTTTGGAGTTGTGAATATGCACGGGTTGCGAGGTTGGCGTCGCAGCGCGACGACGACATGAAAATCGAATGAAATCTGAACAAAACGAGAGAATATTCTGAGAGTTTGGCTTGGCCGTCTCATGTCTGTCCTCCGCCGGATACAGTGGAGTGACGATCCGTCGAAAGTCGTCCCTCGGACATGGTCGATCGGTGTCGTCACCTCGCCCTGCGCGGGGCTGTCTCAACCGTCTTCTCCTCTACTCGTCCTCACTGTCCGTACCTGTCCGCCCTCATTCAGGCTGCCGCGACACTCCTCGATAGTGGCGCCGGAATGTCCGGCTCGGATCGCCCGTGCGTGCTCACACATTCTTGGTGCCGCTACTCCCATGACCCAACTCAGATACGAACCGCGACATTTCCACCAGCATCGTTTTCCGCGTCTGCGGACCGTTAACGCTGCTGCGACCCTGGGGGTTGCCGGCGTGGCGACGGCGGTGCTGCCCTGGATCGGCTGGCCGATGGAGGTCACCGTCGGCGTTCTGATCGTCACCGTCCTCATCGGCCTGGGGCTGGTCACGGCGCCACCCACCCGGGCGCTCAAGCGCGGTGGCATCGCTCCGGGCGCCCGCTGGCACTGGGGCGCGGCGATGCTCTTGGGAATGTCCCCGGCGATCCTGTTGGGCCTGAGCTTCCCCGTCGTCTCACAGAAGATGGCCGCCAGCACGGTGAGCGGGGCGGGGCTGCCGGTCATCGTCCTGAGCGTGTCGGTGGCGGTGCCCTGGCTCAGCCAGATCATCGGCACTCCCGTCTACCGGCTCCTGGGCGACTCCATCGGCCGCGGCCCGCGGGCGGTGCTGGAACACTACTGCTCCATCTGGCCGGCACTGTTCCTGTGGGCGCTCGTCCCCACGGCGCTGGAGATCCTCGTCGTGGCCGCCGTGACCGGCTGGAACCTGCACGTCCTGGGTGTCCACACCGCCCTGCTCCTCCTGCACGTCGTCTTCGTCCAGTCGCTCATCGTCGCCGACGTCGCCGGACGACGCCGCCTGTGGTCGGTGGGTTGGCTCTGCTACGCCGTCGCACTCGTCGCCGAGCCCACCTGGTGGTACCTGCCCCCGTTGGTGGGAACCCTCAGCCAGCTCCTGTCGATGGGGCGCTCCCTGGGCAGGATCCTGCGGCCCCGCGGGGTCGCCACCGGCATCCTCGTGCAGGACATGCTCCGCGGTGCGATCCTGGGGGGGAGTGCTGTGGTCGGACAAGTTCTTCCTCTTCCTGGGCGCCGGTCGCGACTTCGACGTGGCGTTGGTCTACCTGTGCCTCCAGCCCGCCGTCGTCGCCTACTGCTACTACTTCGCGGTCACCGCGCCGCGGGTCAACACCGAGATCGCCCTGTTCCAGACGGTTCTCAAGCGTGAGGGCATGACCAGCCTGCGCGACCGCGGGCGCACGCTGCGCCGGCTGCTGGACGCCAGCCTCATTCGCGCCTGCATCGTCGGAGCCGCCGGCGTCATCATCGTCGTGTGCTCCGTGGCGCTCATGTCCCCCGAGCAGGTCCCACTGGTTCTCGAGGTGTGCCTGTCCTCGACCCTGTTCACGGTGCTGACGCTCCTGAGCTACGAGATCGACCACATCGGCGACTCGACCACCGCCCTGCTGCTGTCCGGCATCCACGTGGCGATCGCCGCGGCCCTGCTGCTGAAGGTGGCCGACGCCGCCGCCTACCTGCCGCTGGCCGGTGTCGACCTACTGCTGTGTGCGCTGGGACTGCTGCTCTACCGCAAGCGGTGGGCCGCGCCGGAGTACTCCTTCTTCTGGGGAAAGGCCATGTCCTGGTGAGCTCGTCATCCTCCTTCCGCGCCCGCCTGGAGAGCCTTCCGCTGCGCTACTCGGCTCCTGCCGGCGGCTACGCCCCGATGCCCAGTCCTGACGACGCCGCCGGCATCGGCGACCGGGGCGAGGAGACCGGTTCCAGGATCAAGGTCGGGTCCGACGGCTACGGTGTCGTCGTCACTACCGGCGGGGTCAGTGCCCCGAGCGGCCCTTCGGCCGCCACCCCCTCAGTCGGCTCACCCACACGCCCGGCCGCCAGGCCCACGACCGTCTCGTCCAGCATGCCGACCACCACTGAGTCGGCCTCCACTCCGGAGGTTCCGGCCGCGCCGATCTTCGGCGTCGTCCAGGCTCCAGCACCGGCCGGCTACGGCGTGGTCCAGCCGCGCCCCAAGAGCCCGGAGCCGCCCTGCTCGGAGAGCCCTGACGTCCTGGACTCCCCGATCTTCGGCGCGGTGAGCTCGGCTGAGCCGGCCGCCTCGGCGTCCTCGCCGATAGGGCCGGCCGCGCCCCGCCCCGCTGCGTCACCCGCGCCCGATGCCGCCACCGGCGCCACCGCCCCGGCGCAGTCGGCGTCCCCGGTGCACAGCGAGCCCTCGGTCCCTGCCGAGCCGGTCGTGCAGGAGCCGGAGCCCCCGCAGCCGCTGCAGTCGCCGGTCCCCACGGCCATCGCCTGGGAGTCCGTGGCCTCGGCCGCCTCCCACGCCTCCGCGATCCCCCTGTCCCAGCAGGCCGCCCAGGAGGAGACTGAAGACGAGGCGGCCCCCGCCGGTGCGGCCGAGCTGCTTCCGGTCCCCGAGGAGCCGGAGCCCGAGGGTGATGACCAGGTGCTGCCTGACGGCGTCCCCGAGGACGGCGTATACGTCGACGTCGACGTCGCCATCGTCATGGAGTCCACCTACCCCTACCTCAAGGGCGGGGTCTCCGCGGTGGTCCACGACATCATCACCGGCAACCCGGACCTCACCTTCGGAATCATCCACATCACCTGGGACTCCCACTCGCCGCTCAAGGACCTCTACGGCATGCCGGACAACGTCGCCTGGGTTCGGGTCCTCTACCTGTCCATGGAGGAGCACCAGGAGGACTTCCTGCGCGCCCGCCCACGCGACCTGCGCATGAACCGCCGCCAGCGCCGCGAGCTGTCCCGGCGCATCCTGGGCGCCCTGCTCGCCCTGGCCCAGGACGGCCAGACCGAGCCGCTGTGGGACGTCATCAGCGAGGGCCTGAGCGCCTCACGCCGCTACCCGGTCTGGGCGATCCTGGGCACGCGCGAGTTCATGGAGGCCTACCACGACATGATGCCGGACCTGGGGATGTCGATGACAGACATCTTCTGGTGCCTGCGCGACTTCTTCTCCCTGGCCTACGCGGTCCTGGCCGAGCCGGTCCCGCGCGCCCAGGTCTACCACGCCCACACCACCGGCTACGCCATGCTGCTGGGTGTCAACGCCGCCCGCGAGCACGGCACCAAGGTGCTGCTGACCGAGCACAACCTCTACGTGCGCGACACCGTCAACACCCTTCTGGAACGCAGGCTGGACCTCAACATCAGGCTCACCGACTACCGCACTTTCGACGTCACCGGCCGCGAGCGCATGTGGATGGCCTGGTGGCTGGAGATGGGGCGCCTGTGCTACCCCTACCCCTACGCCTCCACCTACCTCTACCCGCGGGCCATCACCGAGGCCAATGAGCTCGGTGGCGACGCCGGGCGCGCCATCGTCATCCCCAACGGCATCGTCACCTCGGAGTTCGACGCCTCCTACGCCGCGCGCCTGGCCGCCATCGAGGAGATCAAGAAGGAGGGCGCGGACAAGCACCTGTGGAAACTGGTGTACATCGCCCGCGTCGTGCCCATCAAGGGCCTGCTGGACATGATCGACTCGGTGCGCCTCATGGTGGACCGGGGCCTGAACATCCACCTGGACGTGTGCGGGCCCACCGAGCACATGCCGTCCTACTTCGAGCAGTGCTTGACCCGCATCGTCGAGCAGGGCCTGGAGAGCGTCATCACCATCCGCGGCACCGTCAAGGTCCGCGAGCTCCTGCCCGAGTTCGACCTGTTCGTCCTGCCCAGCTACAACGAGGGCCTGCCGGTCGTCTCCCTGGAGACCATGGGGCCGGCATCCCCACGGTGAGCACCGACGTCGGCGCCGTGCGCTCCGTCGTCGAGGACATGATCGTCACCGACGACGGACAGACCTGGGAGCCCTGCGGCATCATCATCGAGCCCGGCGACCCCACCGTCATGGCGGACAAGGTCCAGGAGGTCATCAGCGACGTCGATCTCTACGAGCGCCTGAGCCTCAACGCCCGCGGCCGCGTGGAGGCGGCCTACGACCTGGTCAAGGTCAACGCCTCCTACAACAAGATCTACCGCCAGGGCGGCGCCGGCGAGCAGGCCGGCCCCCGCACCGACCAAGGAGGAGCATGAGGAGCAGCACCGGCGGCGTCGGAGCCTGGATCCGTTACGGCAACCCGCTCGAGCCCGGGGAGCTGGACTTCGCGATCGCCCACTACCGGGCGGCGATCCTCCAGCCCTGGGAGACCGAGGCGGCCGCCCGTCTCAAGGAGGCCCGACCGGATATGACGGTCCTGGCCTACCGGTGTCTGTCCTCCACGCGGGACTTCGAGCCGGACTCCATGCGCGCCTCGGGGCTGTCCTACCGCGAGGCCCGCCGCCGCGGCTGGCTCGCCAAGCGCGACAACGGCGACCTGGTCGAGTGGAGCACCTACCCCGGTCACTTCCAGGCCCGCGTGTGGGACCCCGACTACCGGGCCCGCTGGGTGGAGGAGGTCTGCCAGGCCACCGCTGAGACCGCCTTCGACGGCGTCATGGCGGACAACGACGTCTTCGACGACTACTACGGCCTGGACCTCCCCCTGGACGGAATCGCCGACACCGCCGCTCTGCGCGCCGAGCTGAACATCTTCGTGGACCAGGCCGGTGCCGGCCTCAACGGCGTCGGCAAGATCCTCATCCCCAACGTGGCCGAGGCCCGCCGGGAACCCGGCCGCTGGGAGCGCCACTCGGCCTGGGGTGGTGGCTTCGACGAGTGCTGGCTGGGCTGGGGGGACCATCACCTCTTCGATGAGGCCACGGCCCTGGCCCAGATTCACGAGCTGCGAGGGCCGGGTCTGTCCATCGTGCGCACGCCCGACGGCGGGGGCGGCGGCTCCATGTCCGGTGCCCGCACGTCCCCCGGCCTCTACGGGCTGGCGGCCTTCTGGGTCTTCGGGGGAGGGGAGGGCGCCTACACGGCCACCGGTCACGACGACTACTCCCGCACTCCCTGGTTCCCCGCCCTCGACGCCGACCTGGGGCGCCCGCTGGGACGGCCCCGGAGGACCTCGGGCGCCTGGGTGCGCGAGTTCGAGGGCGGAGTGGCCGCCGTCGCGCTCGGCGAGGAGGGAGGCGGCACCGTGCGTCTCCCGGCGGGCCTCAGGTCACCGGGGCCCACCGGGGACCCGGACGGTGAGGCGCTGGCTCTGGAGGTGCCCCTCAGCGCGCATCGTGGGATGATTGCCCTGCGTGCCTGAGTCATGACCCGGTCTGGCTCGTGCGAGATCCGATAATGGGACTAAAGACCTGTCAAACGTTAGTCATGTTGGGTGGATCATTGACCTGCTTGACTTCCTGAGATCCCCGCCGTCCCGTACAGCGTTCTCTCGGGCAGGAAGTGCGGCGTCCGTCTCGGGCGGCGTCGACAGAGTTCCACAGGACCCAGGACAAGGATGACCTATGGCACAGACTTCCCAGAATAGCGCGGCGGACATCGCGCACAAGCCCATGATGAGCACTGCTCAGATCCTGCTGATGAACGTCGGATTCTTCGGCATCCAATACTCCTTCGGCATGCAGCAGAACGCCATGTCGCCCATCTACCAGTTCCTCGGGGCTTCCGCTGACGAGATCCCCATCCTCAATCTGGCCGGACCCGTCACCGGCCTGCTCATCCAACCGCTCATCGGGGCGCTCTCGGACCGGACCTGGAGCGAGAAGTGGGGACGCCGTAAGCCCTTCTTCCTGATCGGGGCCGTCGGCTGCTCCGTGTTCCTGTTCCTCATGCCCTTCGTCACCGCCGTGTGGATGGCGGTGCTGTGCCTGTGGCTGCTGGACGCCTCGAACAACACGGCCATGGAGCCCTACCGGGCCTTCATCGGCGACCGCCTGCCCTCCAATCAGCTCGCCGAGGGCTTCCTCGCCCAGTCCCTGTTCATCGGCGCCGGCTCGGCCCTGGCCGCCGGGACCCTCGTCGTTCTGGAGAAGACCCTGGCGGGCGCCACCGCCGCCGGCATCCCCTACTGGGTCTTCGGCGCCTTCATGGTGGGCTCGGTGTGCTCCATCGGCTCGGTGCTCATCTCGGTGCTCTCCACCAAGGAGCTGCCGCCCACGCCGGAGGGCTTGGTCGAGCTCGAGCGCAAGAAGCGGGAGGAGGGCCCCTTCGGCTTCGTCAAGGACATCGGCGTCGCCATCGTCGAGATGCCCCGCGGCCTGAAGAAGATGGCCCTGGTCTACCTCTTCCAGTGGTACGCCATGAACGTCTTCTGGCAGTACCTGGGCCTCATGTGCGCCGTCACCTACTTCGGCGTGAACCTGTCCGACCCGGGGTACGCCAAGACCGAGGGCCTTCAACAACGCCTCCGGCTTCGCCACCGGGCTCATGGTCGTCTACTACGTCTCCCTGCACGGTCGTCGCCCTCTTCCTGGCGCGACTGTCCAACCGCATCGGCCCCAAGCACGTCCACACCGCGGCGCTGTGCCTCGCCGCCGTCTGCCTGGTCCTGCTCACCCGCATCGGCAGCCCCGGCCACACCGCGGTCCTCTACCTGCCCATGATCGGCATTGGTGTGGCCTGGGCTTCTATTACGGGCGTACCCTACATCATGGCCATTGAGATGATCCGCAAGGAGCGCCGAGGCGTCTACATGGGCGTTATCAATATGATGATCGTCATCCCCCAGTTCATCCAGACCCTCACCTTCGGTCCCATTTACAAGCACCTGCTCGGCGATCACCCGGTCAACGCCATGCTCTTCGTCGCAGTCTTCCTCATCATCGCCGGTCTGCTCATCGAGTGGATCGACACCGTCAGGACGCGGACCCGCGGGTGCGCGCCGCCGCCGTGTCCGCCACTGAGACTGCCGTGGCCTGACCGGGTGCCCCACGAAAGGATGTCATCCGTGACCTATACCACCATTGTCGCCGGAGTCGGCGATGTCGAGGCGAACACCCACGTCATCGATCGCGCCTGCGAGATGGCTCGCCTGTGCGACGCCGCTCTTCTCCTCGTCGCCGGCTTCGACCCCGTCTCGGCGCGGGACAAGGCTCGCATCAACGAGTCCGCCCTCGTCGCCGATGTGCGGGTCGGGCTCACCGAGGACCAGGCCTACGCCGTCGTCGAGAAGGCGCGTGATACCGCCGTTGAGCGCGGCGTCGCCCTCGCCCAGGGCGTCGTCGTCGAGGGCACGGCGGTCGATGCCGTCACCCTCGTCACCTTGGAGACCGAGGCGGACCTCGTCATCGTCGGATCCAAAGGCGTCGATTCGCTGTTCGGCCGCGTCTTCGGAGCCGTCTCCGTCCAGGTGCTCCGCAAGTCGAAGTGCGACGTCCTCGTCGTCGTTCCCTAGTCGCCGGATAGACGTCGGACGCACGCGTCGGATCCTGCGCGATCGGACCGGCGGCGGATGCCCGCCACGCGGAAGTGTGGCGGGCATCCGCCGCTATGTTTTGAGGTTCTTCGTGTGCGAGGGCGTGGTCGGGGTGAGCGGGTGCCGGTGGTTCGGCGTCTCGGGGTCCTGCGCGGTCGTACTCGGCGTCGCGTGGTCGTACCCGGCGGCGCGCGGTCGTACCTTAGAGGGGCTCTAAGGTACGACCGCGCGGTTTTACGTACGACCGCGTGCGCTGGGGGTACGACCACGCGGTTTTACGTACGACCGAGTGGGATCGCGTACGACCACGTACCCCGAGACCCCGACGAGGAAAGCCCCGCACAACCCCATCCCCACGACACGAAGAACCCGTTTTGAGCAGTTGTCGTAACTCCTGTGATACGTGGGGCCGGGCTGGGCGCATGGTGGCGCTGCGTCTGCCCGGGTGGCCCCGCGCCCCGACCCGCTCCGGGACGCCCGACGGTGAGTCCCTGTCCACCCGCATCACCCTGCCGGGACACACCGGCCTGCTGGCGCTGCGCCCTTAAGCCCCGGAGCCGGCCGGCGCAGCCCTGTTCGCGGCTGGATGAGTCACCTGCAACATGGGACCGAAGTCACATAGAGTGCTTCGTGTGCGCCTGCGCGTGCACGGAGTCCCTAGTTCCACAAGAACCGAAAGAGGCAAGGATGCCCAAGTACGTGTACCGCTTCAGCGAGGGTGACAAGGACCAGAAGGATCTCCTGGGAGGCAAGGGAGCGAATCTGGCGGAGATGACCCGGCTGGATCTCCCCGTTCCCCCCGGCTTCACCATCACCACCGACGCCTGTCGAGCCTACCTGGCCAGCGGCGAGGTCCCCGAGGAGCTCTCGGTCCAGGTCACCACCGCTCTGCGTGGAGTCGAGGAGGAGCTGGGGCGCGAGCTCGGCGCCGCCGAGGACCCCCTGCTCGTCTCGGTGCGAAGCGGCGCCAAGTTCTCCATGCCCGGCATGATGGAGACCGTCCTCAACATCGGCCTCAACGACGTCTCCGTCAAGGGCCTGGCCGCCGCCAGTTCCGACGAGCGCTTCGCCTGGGACTCCTACCGCCGCCTCATCCAGATGTTCGGCAAGACCGTCCTGGACATCGACGGCGACCACTTCTCCGACGCCCTGGACGCCAAGAAGGACGCGCGGGGCGTCTCCATGGACTATGAGCTCCCCGTGGACGCCCTCCAGGAGCTGGTCGAGGAGTACAAGGCCATCGTCAAGGAGCACGCCGGCATCGACTTCCCGCAGGACCCCCGCTCCCAGCTTGACATGGCCACCGAGGCCGTCTTCCGCTCCTGGAACACCGAGCGCGCCCACATCTACCGCCGCCGCGAGAAGATCCCCCCACGACCTGGGCACCGCGGTCAACGTGTGCACCATGGTGTTCGGCAACATGGGGGAGACCTCCGGCACCGGCGTGTGCTTCACCCGCGACCCCTCCACCGGGCGCACCGGCGTCTACGGCGACTACCTGGTCAACGCCCAGGGCGAGGACGTCGTCGCCGGCATCCGCAACACCCTGTCCCTGGCGGACCTCGAGCGCCTGGACAAGGTTTCCTACGACGAGCTGCGCTCCATCATGCGCCGCCTGGAGACCCACTACCGCGACCTGTGCGACATCGAGTTCACCATCGAGCGCGGCAAGCTGTGGATGCTCCAGACCCGCGTGGGCAAGCGCACCGCCGCGGCCGCCTTCCGCGTGGCCACCCAGCTCGTGGACGAAAGCTCATCACCATGGATGAGGCCCTCACGCGCGTCTCCGGCGAGCAGCTCACCCAGCTGATGTTCCCCCAGTTCGACGACGACTCCAGCCGCGACCTGCTCACCCGCGCCATGGCCGCCTCCCCGGGCGCCGCCGTGGGCTACATCGCCTTCGACAACGACGAGGCCGTCTCGCGCGCCGAGAAGGGCGACTCCGTCATTCTCGTGCGCCGCGAGACCAACCCCGACGACCTGCCCGGCATGGTCGCGGCCGCCGGCGTGCTCACGGCCCGCGGCGGCAAGACCAGCCACGCCGCCGTCGTCGCCCGCGGCATGGGCAAGACCTGCGTGTGCGGCGCCGAAGCCCTCGAGGTCGACGCCGCCGCCAAGACCCTGCGCATCGCGGGCCGCGAGGAGGTACTCACCAGTGAGGACATCATCGCCATCGACGGCACTACCGGAGAGGTCTTCCTCGGTGAGGTCGGCGTCGTCGACTCCCCGGTCATGACCTACCTGCGTCGTGGCCTGGACGAGGCGCTCAAGGCGGCCGGAGACGACGACACCCGCGAGCTCGTCACCGCCGTGGACCGCCTCATGCGCCACGCCGATGCGGTCCGCCGCCTCGAGGTGCGCGCCAACGCCGACACCCCCGACGACGCCCGCCACGCCATCCACCGCGGCGCCCAGGGCGTGGGGCTGTGCCGCACCGAGCACATGTTCCTGGGCGAGCGCAAGCAGTTCGTCCAGAACCTCATCCTGGCCTCCTCCGACGCCGAGCGCGAGGCCGCCCTGGCCGCCCTCCTGCCGCTGCAGAAGGGCGACTTCATCCAGATGTTCGAGACGATGAACGGCAAGCCCATGACGGTGCGCCTCATCGATCCGCCGCTGCACGAGTTCCTGCCGGATCTGACCGAGCTGAGCGTCAAGGTGGCCGTGGACCGCGAGCGCGGCGAGCTGGACCCGGCCGACGAGGAGCTCCTGGCCGTAGTGCGCAAGAACCACGAGGCCAACCCGATGCTCGGCCTGCGCGGGGTCCGCCTGCTGCTGACCATGCCGGGCCTCATCGAGCTCCAGGTGCGTGCCATCGCCGAGGCCGCCGTCGAGCGCCTCAAGGCCGGAGGCGACCCGCACCCCGAGATCATGATCCCGCTCATCGGATCGGTGCGTGAGCTCCAGCTGGCGCGCGAGCGCGTGGAGCGCGTGCTGCAGGAGGTCTCCCAGGCGTCCGGCTACGCGCTCGACTTCCCGGTGGGCTGCATGATCGAGCTGCCGCGCGCGGCCGTCACCGCCGCCCACGTCGCCGAGGAGGCCGACTTCTTCTCCTTCGGCACCAACGACCTGACCCAGACCACCTGGGGCTTCTCGCGTGACGACGTCGAGGGCTCCTTTGTGGGCCGCTACATCGACGACGGCATCTTCGGGGTGTCCCCCTTCGAGACCATCGACGCCGACGGCGTGGGCGGCATGGTGCGCCTGGGTGTCGAAGGAGGTCGCTCCACCAAGCCGACGATGAAGATGGGTGTGTGCGGTGAGCACGGTGGGGACCCCGAGTCCATCGGCTTCTTCCACCGTACGGGCCTGAACTACGTCTCCTGCTCGCCCTTCCGGGTGCCGGTGGCCCGCCTGGAGGCCGGGCGCGCGGCCGTCGAGGACAAGTCCGAGTAGCCGAGTAACGAGGTCAGCAGACCAACAGCGCCGTGGGGGCCGGGGCTGCGCTCAGGAGACCGGTGACGGCGAGGCGATACCCAGGCGCCCGCCCAGCCAGTCGACCTGGTCGGCCAGCGCCGGTCCCCACACGGCCCAGGTGTGGGCGCCGTCGTACTGGCGGGTGCTCACCGACATTCCGGCCGTCGTGGCGGCCTCGGCCAGGACCGGTACGGCCCCGCGGTAGCTCGTGTCCTGGCGACCCACCGACAAGATCCCGGCGATGCCGTCGTAGCGGCCGGGCGGCGCGGCGGACATGAGGGAGACCGGGTCGTTGGCCTCATAGGCGGCACGGTCTCCTCCGAAGCCCTGGGAGATGGTGCGCTCCTCACTGCCCAGCGTGGGGTGCTCCTCAGCGCTGATGGCCAGGAAGGTGCGGTAGACGCCCGGCGAGCGGGTGACGACCTGCAACGCGCAGGTGCCCCCGTTGGACAGGCCGGCCACCGCCCAGTGGGCGGGGTCGTCGTCGACCTGCAGGTTCGCCCTGATCCAGGCCGGGACGTCCTTCTCCAGGTAGGTGGCCGCCTTGCCGCCCGCCTCGGTGTCGGAACACAGGGGATTGGCGTACGGGCTGCCCAGGAGATCGGCGACGACGACCACCGGGGCCAGGCCGTGGTGGTCTGCCGCGTAGGCGTCCATCGTGTCCTTCAGGTCCCCGAGCTCGAACCAGTCCGACGGGCTTCCCGGCTGCCCGGTGAGCAGGACGAGGACCGGGAGGGCCGGGCGCTGCGAACTCAGGTAGGCCGGCGGCAGATAGATGAAGGCTCCTCGCGGAGTGAAGCCCTTCGTTCCGGACTGGTCGCCGGCCGGGATGTCGGCAGTGACGGCCTCACCGCGCGCGGGCATGTCCGACGGCGGCCTCCAGGTCTTCTCCAGCGTCCCGTGCCGGCGCGTGGGCGCCGGCGACTGGGCGACGGCGCCTTGCAGGCGGTTGAGTGGCGTGGTCGCCACCCCGTAGCCCAGCACGGACGCCAGGGTGGGGTAGGAGGCGAAGAAGGTGTTGATTGCCAGCAGGGAGGAGGCCACCACGGTGACGAGGCTGGAGGCGGACTCGGTGGCGCGCACCAGGCGGTGGTTGCGTGACCGCACCGCCCGGCGACGTCCCCGGGTGTGGTTGCCGGTGACCAGCTGGGCGATGACGAGGCCGATGACGCCCACCCAGGTCCACACGAACCAGCCGACGCCGTCGGCGACTGGATGCCAGATGACGTCAACGACCAGCCAGAAGGTGACGGCGCTCGCTGCCCCGGTAGCGGGCACGATGAGTTGGCGGGGCCAGGGCAGGTGGCGGGTGCGCCGCCACCACAGCCAGGTGATGACCGCCAGGGCAACGACCGCGCAGGCCGTTCCCAGCCAGGGCTGGAGGATGTGGACGGTCTTGAGAGCGCCCACGACGCCGCCCGAGGCCTGCGCGTCGGCAGTACTGCCGGCAGCGGCGGTGTCGGCGGTGGCCGTACCAGCACCGCTGATCTCAGTCACGGTTCATCAGTACCTGCGCGAAGCGCGCCGTCTGGGAGGGCTTGAGGCCGGGCAGGTAGGCCCGGGCGATGGCGATCCCCACCGTGGGCAGGTCCACCAGGTCGGGAACCGCCAGGTACATGGGCACCGCCCGCGGCTTGAACTTGCGCTTGTAGGCGTGCAGGGAGCCGAAGCCGTAGGCCGGCTCCAGCACGGAGGCCAGTAGGTTCAGGAGTCGGTCGAAGGGTGAGGAGGCGCCGTCGTCGACCGGTGCGGAGCGGGTCAGCGGTGCCCCGGACAGGGAGAGGATCTCCAAGCCCTCGGCCTGGGCGTCTTGGGCGGCCCGCCCGATGAGGTACTCCATGACGGGGCGGAAACCGCCCTCGCGGCGTCGCATGAAGTCCAGGGTCAGGCCGATGACGCGCCCGTCGCGGTAGACCGGTAGCCAGGAGGTGACGCCCTGGACGGTGCCGTCGGCGTCGACGGCCAGCAGCAGGCGCGTCTCATCGTCGTTGAGCTCGGCCAGGCCGCCCAGGGTGAAACCCATCTCCGGCAGCGGCTTGTCACTGGCCCAGGCCTGGGAGATGGCCCGGATCTGGTCCCGCCGGCCGGCCGGGCAGTCGCGGAAGGTGGTCCACACCGCCTCGACGCCCTCCTTCTTGGCGTGGTTGAGGGCGGTGCGCACGTCCTGGTAGGCCTTGCCGCGGAAGGCCAGGTCCGGCAGGTCCAGGACGGCCTCCTCGGCCACCTGCAGGATCGTCCAGCCCATGGCGCGGGCGGCCTCCATCGCCGGGGCGTGCACCGAGTACAGGGCCGGGATGAGTCCGGCGTCGGTGGCGAAGTCGGCGAAGTCGCGCACCGCCTGGGCCACGTCGGCGTCGTCCGCGGCGGGGTCGCCGACCGTCAGGGCGACGTCGCGGCTGGGCCGGTAGGAGAAGCCGGCCGTGCCCGACTCGTTGACCCAGGCCTCGTTGCCCGCCCAGGTGAGCATCCACCCCAGGGTCCCGGCGCCGCGACTGCGCACCAGGTCGACGAGCTCCTCCCGGTCGGAGACCCGGGTGCGGGCGGGGGCGGACTGGGCCAGCCACACCCACAGGATCGTCAGGAGCCACACCAGGACCGGCACCCAAGCGGTGAGCAGGTAGGACAGGGGGGTCAGGGGCTCGACGGTCAGGCCCACGATGCCGCCGGTGCTCACGGGCAGCAGGTAGGACACGTAGGTCTCCAGCAGGGTGGGCCAGGTCGCGTAGGGGGAGAAGTCCCGAGATATGAGCAGGCCTCCGACGACGGTCACGGCCGCCCCACCGAGGAGGGTCAGGATCCAGGCGATGATGGCGTGGCGCATGACGCCGGGACGCGACCCCAGGGTGAAGCGCTTTCGTGTCCACACGACGAGGCTGATGACCACGATGTTGAGCAGTAGCGGCACCAGCAGGTGCCCCGAGCGCAGCCAGCTGTGCAGGATCCGGGCCGTCGTGGGCGCGGACTCGGGCAGCTGCTCGCCGATCTTCTCCACCAGGGCGTACAGGGCCGCGCACGCCCCCAGGAATATCTGCAGGGCGATGGTGCCCTGGGCCGCTGAGCGGCGCCCCCGGCGTAGACCGTCGGCCAGGACCAGCTGCAGGAGTGCCGGCATGCACATCAGGAGCTGCTCGATGGGGTAGATGACGGCGTCCTTGGGCAGGATGGCGGGGGTCAGGCCGTAGCGGGCGTCGGCCAGGGGACCGGCGCCGTTGCTCACCACCGCCAGGGCGCAGCTCACGGCCCAGCAGGCCACCAGGAAGGCCACGAGCTCGCGCTCCACGCGCCGGGGCAACTCCTGGGAGGGGGCCGTCTGCTGCCCGCGTTCCAGGACGATGCCCATGAAGAGGCCGATGACACCGGCTCCCAGACGGGCCAGGGCGCCCACGGTTCCGGTCACGGCGGCCGAGACGATGAGTACGGCGAATGTCGCCAGGCGCGTGCGCCGCCGCCACGACGGGCGCATGACGCTGGTGGAGGCTGCCACCAGGCCGGCAGTGGGCAGGTTGATGCCCTGGATCGGGGCCTGGATGAGGTAGGGGGACCAGGCGTCCCACACGCGGCCGATGAGGGGGTAGAGCGCCTGAGCCAGGATGATCCCCCCGGCGGAGGAGACGGCGAAGGTGACTAGCCACCGTCGTGTGCCCAGGAGACGCTCCAGCAGCACGCCGACGGACAGCAGCATGAGCTTCCGGTCACCGGCAGCAGGTGACCGGGGACCGCCCAGGCCGTCAACAGGGTCCATGCGCGCTGGGGCTGGTGGATGTAGGCGGACAGGGCGAGCTGCCCCCGGGGCCCCCAGGGCAGGAGGACGATGCCGATGACGAGGGTCAGTGCGGCGCAGGCGGTCGCCGCCGGCGCCGGGGCCAGCCAGGCGCACGTGGCCCGCCGGGCTCGACGCGCGTAGGCGCTCAGATGCGAGGGCCGTGATGCGGGGGCCGCCGGTGAGGTCGACGGCGATGGGGCGGATGAGGACGCCTGGGAGGGCGCGATCTCGGGTGCGTCCGGGGGAGTCGTGGTGGACGAGACCGACGGCATGAACGCTCCTCAGGCGGTAGGTGATGGGAGGATGATGCGTTGGGCGGTGGAGGGGCTCCCCGTCGGGAGCCGACCAGCGGACATTCTTATCCACTTCGCGGGTAACCTCATCCACCTCGAGGTGGATGCGACCATGAGACCGGTCTCTCCAAGAATCGGGGATAACCCTGGGAGACAACCCTGATCCGTCCGTGTTCCCGCGGTCTTCTCACTGTGTGTGAGCTGATGTGATGGGGTGGCGGCCCACTCTTCGTTGCCGTCATGAGATAGTCTGCCGTGTGCTGGCGGTCGTGACAGGATGGCTGGGCACCGTGTTCGTGAGCGACTCGACTGTGAGCCGGTCAGGCGCGTGTCCACCCGTGCTGGGGGCCATCGCGGAGCAGGACGATGAGGAAAGGCGGCCCCATCCATGGCCATGTACGAGCTCGACGGCAACCACCTCCTGCCCGTGCGCCTGGGTCGCTCCGCTGACGCCATCACCCTGTCTCATAGTCTGGTCGCCGTCCGGCGCCAGATCGTCGACGTCCTGCGCCGCCCGCTCTTCCCCCTGTCATGGGAGGAGATCGACGCCGGAGCGAGCCTGACCGCCCTGGACGCCACTGGGCAGGTCGTCGTCGTCGAGGTCCTGGAGAGCGTCGACTCCGCGGGGCTGCTGGCCGCCATGTCGCGACTGACCCAGGCCGCCGCTGCGGGCCGCCGCGAGATCGCCAGCAGGTACGCCGGCGGACTGGGGGCCTTCAGCCAGGACTGGAACGAGTTCCGCGAGGCGATGCCCGCCCAGGTCGAGGCCGGGCCGCGGTTGACGATCCTGAGCGCCTCCCTGGAGCCCGACGTCGTCGGGGGGGCTCGGAGTGCTGGCCTCCTCCGGGCTGGAGATCCACGAGGTGGACGTGCGCATCGTGGACGAGTCCCGCATCGTCGTCGTGGTGGAGAAGATCTCCGGGATGGACGTGGCCGCCGGTGGGCCGCTGCTCGTGGCCCGTGCGCCCCGGCCGGCCCTGGCCGGCTCCGCCTCCGCCGGTTCGAATGGCTCAAGGGCCGTTGACGCCACTGAGCAGGCCGAGCACATGAGCCCGGTCACCGGCCCCATCGAGATGGTCATGCCCGCCGAGCCCGTGCGTGCGCCAGAGACCGAGGGCGCCGACGACAGCAGCGCCGCCATTCCGGCGGGGGCCTTCGCCGCGACGGGTGCTGCCGATGCGCTCTCCGAGCTGTTCGAGCCGGTGGCCGTGACCTCCGAGCAGCCCCAGGTGCACGCCCTGTCCGCCCAGGGCGGGGCCGAGGCCCGGCCTGAGGGGCCCGATGAGGCGGACAGTGTCCGTCCTGCCGGAGAGACCACGCCCGAACCGGATGAAGGCGCCGACGACGCCCACGTCCCCGCGCAGGGCCCGGCCCAGGACGCTGCCGCCGCCGGTGACACATCGGCCGATGCTGCCCATGGTGCTGAGGCTGACCCTGAGGTCACGGAGAGCCGACTCGAGCCGGGCTCAGAGGGCTCCGCCGGTGCCTCCCAGGCGGCCGCCGCGTTGGAACCCGTGTCCGAACCCGTGGACGTCCCCGGCGACTCCGACCACCACACCGATGACTACGACACCGGTCACCACGACGCCGCCAACAGGGCAGGCAGCATCGGCCACATCGATCAGGAACTGGCCGACATCCTCAACGGGGACACCGTGACCGTTCCCGCCGTCGTCAACCTGGGCGACGAGCCCTCTGCCACCGAGGCCGGCCACAAAGATCGCCCCGGCTCCACCGATGACTCCAGCGCCGAGGAGCGGGCCGTCGCCGCCCTGGCCGGAGGCGCGGACATCCTCGGCGGGAGCAGCTTGTCCGGGGTGAGCGGCTCAGCGGCGTCGGCCGGCTCGGCACCTTCCGCCGCTCCGCTCGGTGCCGCCGCCGATGAGGCTCTCGACGCCGCAGGAGCCTCGCAGACCGGTCATGCCCTGAGCGACGTCGATTCGCGCACCCGCATGGGACGGCGCTCGCGGGCGGCGCACGCTCAGCAGGATGCCTCCTCCGCCGCGCCCGGCTCGCAGGCCGGCGCTTCGCGCGTCGCCCAGGACGGCGGGCACGGCAGGCACTCGGTGCGGGCCGCGCAGGCATGGTCCACCGTGGCCCCCAACGAGGCCCGACCGGAGGCGCCCACCGGCGCGGTGCCGCTCGTGTCCTGGGAGCCGCTGCGCGGGTCGGCCGACGCGCTCGACCCGGTGGCCGAGGCACTGGGCGGGGACCCCTCGAAGTCCCTCCTGGTCCAGGAGACCGCCGAGCTGGCGGCCGTGGCGGCCTCCCTGGGCAAACCGACCCAGCTCATCTGGCAGGCTGCGCCGAGGCATCTACCACGAGGCCATCCTCTCGGTGGAGGGCGTCATCACCCTATCTGACGGGCGCTCCTTCACCGACCCGACGTCGGCCGCCAACGCCGCCCAGAACGTCACCGAAGCCGACGGCTGGCGGGTGTGGCGCGTAGGGGTGCACGGCGCCCGCTTGGGGGACCTGCGCGACAATCTGGTCGACCGCGGCCTCTGAGCCCCCTGGCCCAGAACCTGACTGTCCTGTCATCTCGTCCGTATGGCCAAGCCCCTTACGTCGAAGGTCGTAAACCACCTGACATCCTGCGCCCGTAGAGGAGAGTCGCCTGGGGCCGCGAGGCTGGAGGCGGCTCGCGGCTTTCCAGACCACGCGGGCCGGGGAGATGATGATGAACGCGACGCTCCACATGACGCGCAACGTGACGCGCAGGGCCATGGCCCTAGTCGTGGTGGCTTTGTTGGCCTCGCTGTCCCTGCTGACCGCTTGTGGCTCGACGTCGTCGTCGGCCGGTCTGCCGCCGCGTGAGCCTCCGTCCGGCGAGCATCAGCTCACGGCCGAGGATGTCAACGCCTGGTTGGATGGGAAGCTGCCCGATGCTCTGAAGAATGGGGATATCCCGGGGGCTGTGGTGTCGGTGGTCAAGGACGGGCAGGTGGTGACGACTCGTGGCTACGGCTGGGCCGACACCGGTGCCTCGGGCGGGAAGCCGGTGGCGGTGGACCCGCAGAAGTCCTTGTTCCGGGTGGCCTCGATCTCCAAGATCCCGACCTCCATCGCGGCGATGCAGCTGGTGGAGCAGGGCAAGGTGGATCTCGACGCCGATATCAGCGCCTACCTGGACTTCGAGATCGAGCGGCGCTTCGATGAGCCCCTGACCCTGCGTCACCTGCTGACCCACTCAGCGGGCTTCGAGGAACGTTCCACCCTCACCCCGACGACGGATCTGGAGGCCTACGTCAAGAACGATCCGCCGGCTCAGGTCTTCGTGCCGGGCACCACCCCGGGCTACTCCAACTACGGCATGGCTCTGGCCGGCTACATCGTGCAGCGGGTGAGTGGTCAGCCGTTTGAGACCTATGTGCGTGAGCACGTCCTGGAGCCGGCGGGGATGACCACCTCCACCTACGAGCAGCCCTTGCCCAAGGATATGGCCGACTTGCTGGGCCCCGGCTATACGTCCACGGGTGAGGAGGTCCCCTTCGAGCTTATGGGCGACTTCCCGGCCGGCTCGCTGACCGTCTCGGCCCCGGACTTCGCGGCCTTCATGAATGCTCAGCTGAGTCGCTCACCCAAGCTGTTGCGTGAGGAGACCTGGGAGCAGATGTGGTCTCCTGGGCTGGGGGAGGAACGGCTCGGTAACCGTGCCAAGGCCGGGGAGATGGGGCTGGGCTACTTCGAGCTCAGCCGTCACGGCCGGCGCATCGTTGAGCACGGCGGAGACAACCAGGGGTGGCACTCCAAGTTCGAGCTCTACCCCGAGGAGAAGACCGGCATCTTCATCTCCTACAACGGTGACGGCAACGAATCGTCGAGGACTCTGCGGGAGGACCTGGCTCAGGGCTTCGCCGACCGCTACTTCCCCGCAGACGCCGTCAAGGCCTCCGGAAGCAAGGACTCCGCCGAGCGCGCCCGTCAGGTCGCCAGCACCTACGTACCCAGCAGGTCCCCCTGGACCACCTTCCTGTCCGCCTGGATGCCCGCTTTGGCAGCGACCACGATCGAGCACACGGGTGGAGGGAAGCTCATACTCGATGAGACCCAGTATGTTGAGGTTGAGCCGTGGGTCTGGCGGCAGGTTGACGGTGCCGGGGCCATTGCCGCGCAGGTTGAGGACGGCAAGGTGGTCAGCCTGAGCGAGGGACCGGCTTTCACTCTGCTTCCCATGACGCCGGTTCAGCAGGCGCTCGTTCCTGTCTTTGGTGTCTGCCTGGTTCTGCTGCTGGTGGTGACGGTGGCCTGGCCGGTTGGGGCGCTGCGACGCCGTCGGGCCCTCAGAGGGGGCCAGGAGGTCGGTGCTCCGGTGCCGTGGTTGACCCGTGTGGCTCGGGGCGGCGGGGCCCTGGCTCTGTCCGCCCAGCTCACCTGGACCGTGCTGCTCGTTGTTCTTGTGGCCAATTCATCGACTGTCGCCGATGGTTCCTTCACCTGGCTGATCCCGGTGGCACGATGTGCTCAAGTGCTGCAGGCCCTGGGGGTGGTGGCCGTCATCCCGGCGGCGGTTGACCTGGTCATCGCCCTGAGGCGTCGGGCGGGGTGGCGGCGAGTCACCATGTCGGTTGTTCTCCTGGCGGCGCTGGTGGCGCTGGCCTGGTGGGCCTGGGCCGGCAACGCCCTGGTACCCAGGCTCGGGATGTGACCGGGGGACGTCGATGCCGGTGTCCGTCGATGACAATGCAGCCATGAGCCTGTCCGTTCCCACCAGCGCGCTCTCGATCCGCCGCAACGATGTGCTGCTGGCTCTCGCCTTCGCGGTGGTTCAGCCAACGGTGGTGCTTCTCGCGAGTACCTCGATGCCGGCTGGCTCGTGGCCGTGGTTCGCCGCAACGGCTGTTCCGCTTGCGGCCGAGGGATTGGCGCTCGTGCTGTGGCGCAGTCGCCCCCTGGTCTGCCAGGCGCTGGTGTGGTCGGTGGAGGTGGTGACATTGCTGCTGCTTCCTGCAGGTTACGTCGCCAGCGGATACGGCCAGCTCGTGGTGTCCTTCGGCATGGGGATGCGGTTCCCTCTGCGCCGGGCGGCGCCTCTCCTGACTGCGCTGTCTCTGGCCTACTCGGCGGTCGACATCTGGTTAAATCCGCCTGAGAAGTGGCAGCTGGCTATGACGAGAGCACTAGTGACACTGGCGGCCTTCCTGCTGCCGATGCTGGGTGGGGCGGCGCTGGCCAGCAGCCGCAGGTACGAGCACTCTCGCCAGGAGCTCCTCAGGCGCGAGCACGGACGGCAGCTGGAGGTGGCCCTCATCCAGGAGCGCCGCCGCTTGGCTGGTGATCTGCACGACGTCGCTGCCCACCACCTGGCCGGGATCGTCGTTCAGGCGGCCGCGCTCGAGCGACTGATCGACCGCGACCCGCAGACGGCCAGGGACGCGGCTCAGCAGCTGCGCCGGCAGGCCAAGGAGACCCTCTCCGGGCTCCGCTCCGTGGTGGGGCTGCTGCGCAGTGACGAGGAGGCCGGTGAACCCTCACCCGGGCTGCGAGACCTCCCCGAGCTGGTCGCCTCCACCCGGGCGCTCGGCGTCGACATCGAGCTGCTTGACGGTGGCCTTCTGGGCGACGAGCCAGCCGAAACGGCCACCAGCAGTGCCTCCGGCGGTGCATCCACCGGCGCCTCCACTGGCATGCCGGTCCTGTCGCAGCGGGCCGAGACCGCCGTCTTCCGGGTGACGCAGCAGGCGATCAGTAACGCCCTGCAGCACGCTCCGGGAGCCCCGATCACGGTGGAGCTGAGGAGGACCGAGGACTTCCTCGAGTTGAGCGTTCTCAACGGCCCGGCACGCCGGCCCTCGACCGACCCCGGTGGCGGCGGCACCGGCCTGACGGTCATGCGGGAACGGGCCGACGCCGTCGGAGGCTCTCTCCATGCGGGCCCGGTGGAGGGCGGCGGCTGGCGGGTACGGTTGGTCCTGCCGTTGGTTCAGGGGACTCAGGAGGAGGACGCGTGATCAGGGTGGTTCTGGTGGATGACCAGGCGGTGATCCGCGCCGGCTTCCGCATCCCTGCTGGAGGAGAACGAGGACATCACGGTGGTGGGTGAGCCTCCGGCGGGCGGGAGGCGGTGCGCGTGGTGCGTGCGACCCGGCCCGACGTCGTGTGCATGGACCTGCGGATGTCCGAGGGGGACGGCCTGACGGCCACGCGGCAGATCGTCGCCGAACGCCAGGACAGCGCCCCGGCGGTCCTGGTCGTCACCACCTTCGACATGGACGCCGACGTCTTCGGCGCCCTGGAGGCCGGGGCGGACGGCTTCATCCTCAAGGACTGCGAACCCGAGGAGCTGGTCGACGCCGTGCGCCGCCTGGCCCTGGGCTACGGGTTGGTGGACCAGAGCGTCACCCGCCGGGTGATCGCCGAGTTCGCCCGCCGCCAGGGGCGCAGCGAGAACCAGGAGGCGCTCGGCGTGCTCACCGAGCGGGAACGCGAGGTCGTCCAGCTCCTGGCCGGCGGCATGTCGAACGCGGAGATCGCCGCCGAGCTCGTCGTCGAGACCAGCACGGTCAAGTCGCATCTGACGCGGATCCTGCCCAAGATCGGCGCCCGCGACCGGGTCCAGGCCGTCGTGTGGGCCTTCCGCAACGGGCTGGCCTGAGCCGCCTGCCGGGCAGGGCTCAGCGCAGCACGTAGGCGGACATCCAGCGGCGCAGGGCGGAGAAGACCTGCTCGCGCACGGGAGGTTCGGACAGGGTGAGGTCGTGGACCCCGCCGGGGAAGCGGGCGATGGTTACCAGCTTGCCGAGCATGACGGCGCGCCTGGCGGTGGCGTCGGCGTCGATGATCGTGTCCGCGCTCCTGGACTCCGGAGTCCAGGTCACCCCGAGCCGGGTGGAGGCCGCGCCCATGGACAGCACCGGGCAGCGGATGTCCAGGCCCTGGGCGACACGGTTGTGGCCCTCCATGACGGCCTGGAGCCAGCCGACGCGCACGGGCGCGGAGGGCTTGATCGACCAGGCGGGGTTGATGTCCCAACCGGTGACGTAGGGGTCGTCGGCCCAGGCGGGATCGGGCAGCTCGCCGTCACGCTCGGGGAGCCAGCCGTCGGTGATGGAGAAGACTCGCGCCGGGTCGACCCAGCCGTCGAGGATCGACATGCGCGGGTCGCGCAGCGCCAGGGTGCGCAGGACCGAGTCGCCGACGGTGCGCACGAGCTCGGAGCCCTGGAGCGAGAGCCAGGCGGAGTTCAGGACCAAAGCACGCAGGGCCCCCGGGTGGCGGTCGGCCCACAGGGAGGCGACGAGGCCGCCCGTGGAGTGACCCGACAGGACGAGCTCGGTCTCCCAGCCCTGGTCGGCGCGGATGGCGGACAGGGCCAGCCCCAGGTCCTCGTCGTACTCGGCCAGCGAAGTGCACCAGCCCAGCATCTGGCCCTCGCGCCAGGAGCGGCCGTAGCGGCGCAGGTCCAGGGCGTAGAAGGCCCCGCCCAGGCGGGAGATCTCGCGGGCCAGATGGGTCTGGAAGAAGTAGTCGTTCCAGCCGTGCAGGTAGAGGTAGATGAAGGTGGGGAGGAGGGGTGCCCGGCAGGGAGCCGGGGTCGAGGGCCGGCAGGTGGCGCACCAGGGTGGCGACGGCGTCGTCGTCCTCGTCGTCGGGCAGCAGCTCCAGGGTGCGGGCCTCGAAGCCCGGGCCCAGGAAGTCCGGTCCCCAGGCGCCCACCGGTGCGTGCTCGGTCGTTGCGTTCACGCCCCCAATGATGGCACCGCTCGCTGGGAGGGCGTCACGACCGAACTCTCACTCACCGACCACAACGTCACAAACGACCCGGAGCCGCGTCGTTTCTGAAGTTTCTGTCGAAGTGAGGTGGGTGGGGTGCAGCTGCGGCGGCATCGATGGTGGGAGGGCTCCTCGATGGGCCGCTGACGAAACGGGCCTCGGCATCGACCCTGACGACCGCCTTCGGCGTCCTCCTCCTGGGCGTCTGCGCCGTGACCGCCTACGACCTCCTGACCGCTTGAACGAGTTGCTGGCGCCGCCGCGCCGCGCCAGCCTGCCAGGGAGTCGAGCCTGGCCTGTATGACGCCATACGTTATACACTGCAGGTGTGATCAGGTCGTTCGGTAGTAAGGATACTGAGCGGTTGTGGCACCGAGAACGAGTTGCATCGATTGACCCTCGCATACAACGAGTTGCCTTGCGTAAGTTACGTCAGATCGCATCTGTGCAGTCTGTCGATGAGCTGAAAGTGCCGTCGGGGAACCGACTCGAGGTGCTCAAAGGTGATCGGGCTGGCCAGCACAGCATCAGAGTGAATGACCAGTGGCGGATCTGCTTCGTATGGACTGGCGCTGGAGCGGAGGAGGTTGAGATCGTTGACTACCACTGAAACGAACAGCAAACTCGCCCCTGTTCATCCGGGGGGAGGTCCTCATGGAGGACTTCATCGAGGGATTCGGTATCACCCAGAACAAGCTGGCTGTTGCTATCGGTGTGCCGCCGAGGCGTATCAATGAGATCGTGCACGGTAAGCGTGCGGTGACTGCGGATACGGCGCTGCGGCTCGGCAAGTACTTCGGGGTATCAGCGCAGTTCTGGTTGAACCTGCAGACCCAGTATGACCTTGATGTGGCGGAGGACCGTCTTTCGATGCAGATCGATGCCATCACTCCTCTGCGAGTGGCCTGAGGTTCAACATGCCGCGCAGATCGGTCGGCCGGCCGAGATGCGTGGCAGCATCGTTGGCATGAGCAACGAGTCGGTACCTGAGCAGACCAGCATCTAACGACGTCGTCGTGATCGGTGACGGGCCCGCGGGGGAGAACGTCGCTCAGTACGTTATCGAGAACACCGACCTGACCGCGGTCCTCGTTGAGGGCGAGCTCCTGGGTGGCGAGTGCTCCTACTACGCCTGCATGCCCAGCAAGGCGTTCCTCGTGCCTATCGAGGTCGCGGCGGTGTCCGCCAACCTCGGCGGCCTGCGCCTGCCGAGCTGTCCGCGGTCGATCTGCTCGAGCGTCGTGGCGAGTGGGTTTCCCGCTACGACGACGCTGGTCAGGTGAGTTGGGCCGAGGGCGCTGGCCTCGACGTTGTTCGCGGATGGGCACGCCTCGACGGCGAACGGCGCGTCGCCGTAAGAAGCGCTGAGGGGGAGCGGGGCCTCCGCGCCCGCCGCGCCGTCGTTCTCGCCACCGGCGCGCAGCCCGTCATGCCTGCTGCGCTCCAAGGCCTTGAGGCCTGGGACTCGCGTGATGCCACCGGCGTGCAGGAGATCCCGCAACATCTCATCGTCGTCGGCGGCGGGGTCGTCGCTTGTGAGGCTGCCACGTGGATGTCCGCCCTGGGCAGCAACGTCACCATGCTGGTGCGTGGCCCCCGCCTCCTGTCGGCCGCGGAGTCCTTCGCCTCCCAGCTCATCGAGAAGGCTCTCACTGCCCGCGGTGTCACCGTCATGACGGATGCTCGGGTGACTGCCGCCAAGCGGTCTCAGGCCAGTGACACCGGGCTCGGTCGTATCCATGGCGGCCCTGTCACGGTCACCTGCGCCGGTCGAACCATCGAGGCCGATGAGATTCTGGTCGCCACTGGCTGTCGCCCGCTACTGACCGGCATAGAGCTGGAGACCGTCGGCCTGGAGCCCGACGACGTCCTGATCGGTCGACTGCCCGACTGGCTCTACGCCGTTGCCGATGCCAGTGGCGAGGCCCAGTTGACCCACATGGGTAAGTACAGGGCGCAAGTCGTAGGGGAAAGGCTAACCGCCCTTGCTGCAGGCTGCGAGCCCGATCCAGTGCCCGAGAGCATCCCGGTCCCACAAGTCGTCTTCACCGACCCCCAGCTCGCCTCCAGCGGCCTGACAGAGCCGAGGGCCCGGGCCCTCGGCCACGACGTCGTCACCGCCCAGGTCGGTTACACCTCGGCTGCTGGAGCTGCCCTCCTGCGCGACGATGCCCACGGTGAGGCCAAGCTCGTCGTCGACCGGCAGATGGGGGCCGTACTGGGGGCCACCTTCGTCGGCCCCGGTGTGGGTGAGCTCATCCACACCGGGGCCATCGCCATCACTGCGGGCGTTCCTGTCCATCGGCTGCGTCACGCCGTGCCCGCGTACCCCACCGCCAGTGAGATCTGGCTGCGACTCATCGAGTCCCTCCCGAGCGAAGCCTTTCGTGTGTAATTCAATAATTGAACGAAAAATGATGTTTGCGAAGCTGGCGCCTCGGAGTCTCGAAGAAGTGATTTCACGGGAGGATCGCGATCAGGAAAGTAGTGATTCCTACAAACATACTTGTTCAAGTTTGTGTACGTACTCAAACTTTCTAATCAGTTGCCAAGAACGCTCTGCAAGACTTCTGCTGCGGCTACCGTGAAGACGTCCCGTAACTCGTCTTGGGAGAGAGACATGATCGATGGCACTAAAATTCGTGTATTGATTCCCGACAGCAACACGGGTGCACTATGTGATCGAACAGAATCCATTGAGTGGGTCAATCCTGACAATGGCATTGTAAGAGTTCAATTTAAGAACGGCGGCCAGTCATTTCCGTATCGACATCCAAGAGCGCGTCTTCTCGAGAATGTTTCAGGTTTTCGCTCTCTCAAATCGAACGAACTGCTTAAGGTGAAAGGAGAGGTGTGGTATCCCCCACTTACAATTGCGACTTTCACTGATGTATACGACGGATCGTATTCAGTTGTTCGATTCTATCGCGACAACAAGGTGATAGGGAAAAGCCGACTGTATCGTCCCGACGACCTCACACTACTGGTGTCGTCCACGTCCACGGGAAGTGGTGCTGACGTCTTTAAGTATTGGAAAGAAACCGCACTCATGCTGGCTGCTGATGATCCGACTCGTCCAGCATTTGAGTCGATTAAGTATGTCCATCCTGGCAGCGCGTTGTTTGCGTACATGGAGGGAGTGAACTTTCAAACATCGGAAACTCGGTCGCCAGTTATTCTGCCGTTTCAGAGCAACGAGGATCAGAAGATTGCGGTAGAGAGGGCGCTTTCTCATCGAGTCAGTGTTATTGATGGCCCTCCTGGGACTGGAAAAACGGAGACTATACTTAATATTATCGCTAACATTCTGATGAATACTGGCGCAACGGTTGGAGTCCTGTCTTTCGGTAACGCTGCCGTTGAGAATGTCAAGGACAAACTTGACGAGGCTGGGTATGGATTCGTGGCAGCTCGGGTGGGAAATAGCGAATGTGTCACCTCCTTCATTGCCGAACAAGAGGCTCGTGCACGTGGTATCGATCGTTGGTTGAGCTACGCGTCTGTGGACAGTGCTGTGCAGTCTTCTGGAGGTCAGGCAATAAGTTACTTGAAGCACATGGAGGAGCATCTGCTTGGAGTCTGGAATTCCTCCCGAGAGCTTGCCAAGGTGCGAAGTAAGATTGAAGAATACTCTTTGGAGGCCGCTCATCTGGAGCGCCGAGTCGAAAGTAGCATTCTCCCTGATTTAAGTGAGCTGCCTCTACTGCGCAAGAGTTCTCGCCGTATCCTTGACTATTTGGCTGAAACTACTGTGTGTCCGGATATTCCTGAAGGCATTAAGGGGATCATTCCGCGTATTCGCAGGTACTTCAGGTACGGCAGAACGAAGGACGTGGATGCGCGCGATGCCGATACTATCCTTGGTCTGGAAAGGGCATTCTATGCCAAGCGGATTGAGGAGTTAAAACAAGAAGAGCGACGTTGGCTGAGTGAGGTCGGCAACCGTAGTTCTGAGGAAGTTAGAACTCAGTATCAGAAGGCTTCTCGCTCGCTTTTGGATCTGGTGCTGCGTCAACGCTACTTGAATAGCATACGTCCTATATTCGACAAAAAGGAAAGTGCAATCCAGAAACGAACGTCGGAGTTTCTGACGGAGTATCCAGTGGTGCTTACGACCTGTCATTCGATTCGGAGAAACCTGTCGGAAAGGCATCTTTTAGACTGGGTGATTATTGACGAGGCGACACAGGTAAACTTGCATGCAGCTGCTTTGGCAATGAGCAAGGCGAGAAATGTTGTGGTAGTGGGGGATCTTAAGCAGCTCGGACCGATTATTGACCAAAGGCTGAAGGACGCTTCGATCCCTCTCCACATCCCGCATACGATGTTGCTGAGCACTCGATTCTCTCATCTGTCACTGAGCTCTACGGACAAATACTTCCTCGAACGATGCTGCGTGAGCACTACCGCTGCGCGCCTGAGATCATCGAGTTCTGTAATAAGATGTTCTATGACGGCGAGTTGATTTCCATGAAGTCTAGAAAAATCTGACGATCAATGGCCTGCCTTAATGGTTCGCAAAACGGCTCCAGGAAACCACATGCGAACTTTGCGTCGAGCCCTTACTAAAGGTACGTACAGTCAACGTGAGATCGATGTTGTTGAGGAGCTCATGGGTGGTACCGTTGATGGTGTGGATTTTAGGGAGATGCTCAGAGGTGAAGAATCGGGAAGCGATTATATGTTAGGCATCGCAACTCCCTACAGGCTCCAGGCGGACAGGCTCGGAGAGGCCATTTACAGTACGGCTGACCTCCCTGAGATGAGTTCTCTGAGTGAGACGATACATAAATTTCAAGGACGCGGGGCTAAGGCGATGATTCTCAGTACAGTTGTCGACGAATCTCGCATTGGTCATATGAAGTTGAGGTTCGTCGACGATCCGAGAATGATCAATGTAGCCGTTTCTCGGGCTAAGGAGAAGTTTATTCTGGTAACCAATCATGATGAGGGCTCCTCGAAGCAAGGTAATTAAAGCGCTCATCGACTACGTTAGGTTTCAGAATCCAAGTCAAGTGACTGAGAGTGGGGTGCTCTCGGTATTTGATCTCCTCTATAAAGAATACTCTGAACGACTTAACGAATTTGCTTCACGGGTTCATGGAGATAGTAGGTACAAGTCTGAGAACATCGTGTGGACTCTTCTGAATGATATTCTTACTGAGCCTGCTTATGGGCTTCTGGAGGTGGTTTCGCAAGTGAGGCTTCGTGACTTGCTCCCCAACTTTGACAGGTTGAACGAGCGGCAGAGGGAGTTTGCCCGTTCTGTGTCGGCCATCGATTTTGCCGTATATCACAAGGTAAGTAGGCGAATGCTGCTTGCGGTTGAGGTCAATGGGACAAGATTTCATGAAGACAGCCCTGAGCAGCAGGTGCGAGATGAGCTGAAAGCGCAGATAATTGGTATCTACGGCGCTGACGTGCTTGTACTGAGAACCAATGACAGTAACATTGAATCGAAGGTGAGAGATAGACTTGATCGGGTTCTGATGCTAGATGAGAGACGGCACCAAGGTTTAGCTGCAGGTGCTGAGCGTGATCTGCATTGATGGAGAGGCAAACTGGCTGCGTACGATCAGCATCGACCATCTCATACCGGTGGTCTTTCGTTAATGCGGGCGTCGACTTCTACTCTCGTGCTCTGGGTGTGGAGGGCGTTACCTTCGGGCAGGAGTGGACAGTGCTGCGCTTTGGGGCCGAAAGATGACGATCCGTGGGGCCAGTCCGGTCGCTTGAACACCTCTCATCCGCTCCCCAGTAGCGTGAACCCGTGCCTGGTCGCCGGCGGCCCTCTTGATGAGAGCATTGGGCGTTGTGCTTCCGAGGTGAGTCCGGTTCTTTCATCGTGATGGCTGGATTCCTTGAATCGTTGGGAGCCTCTGAGGGCTCGCCTGGGGCGGTGAGGCCTGAGAGACTTGGCGCATGCGAATCGCCATCGGTGCCCCGGGCAATGGAGCCCTTCTGAAGGACGCTCTTGAGGAACGACTGGCCGAGGACGGGCGCGTGAGTGACGTCGTTGACCTGTCCACACCGGAGATCACCTACCCGGAGGTCTCCTTCCAGGTCGCCCGGGCAGTCGCCGAGGGGCGGGCCGACCGCGGGGTCCTCATCTGCGGCACCGGCGTGGGAACCGCCATCGCGGCCAACAAGGTGCCCGGAGTGCGAGCGGCGACCGCGCACGACCTGCTCACCGTGCGCGGCTCGGTGGAGAACTACGACGCCCAGATCCTGTGCATGGGGCAGAACGTCATCGCGGCCCCCGCCGCATGGGCGCTCATCGACATCTGGCTCGACCTGCGCCACGATCCCACCAGCAGCTACGGTCCCAAGGTCGGTGAGATCGCCGCCTACGAGGCGCGCCTCCACTCCTGACGGCGGCCCCGCGCGAGCCGCCTAACGCGGCGCGGGCCGCGCCGGAACTGCGCGCGCTGGCGCGGAGACTCTGGTGTCGAAGCGTGTGCTGGCCAGGCGGCGCTCGGCCCAGGTGATGGTGTCCAGCACTGCGCGGGCCGTGTACGCGCGGCGCTCTGCGCCGATCGACTCCGTCGTGAGGATCTCAGCAGCCCGGAGCGTCTCAAGGCCTCGCGTCGCCGCAGTGCGTGAGACCCCGTAGATCTGCGACGCCGTGGAGATGGTCAGGACTGGGGTAGCAGGCAGTCCTTCGAGGATGCGAGACGTCGCTGAGTCGCTGCGCGGGCGGCGACCGGTCCCCTCCTGACTGGCCCACGCCTCAAGTGCGCTTGCCCAGTCGGAGCGCACGTCGTCGAGCTCGGAGGAGATCTGCTCCGCCTGGTCGCAGGCCAGTATGACCGCTTCAAGGAAGAAGGCGATCCATGCGTGCTGGCCGGGGGAGGTTTCCGTCTCATCAGCGGCGTCCTCTCCCCGATAGGCGGAGAGCGCCTCGACATACCGATGACTCAGCGTCGACAGGACCAGGCTCGTTGGCAGGACCATGTCGGGAAGCAGCCCCCGGCGAGTCAGTACCGTGTGGATGAGTGCCCGGCCCACGCGGCCGTTACCGTCTGTGAACGGGTGAATCGTCTCGAACTGCGCGTGGACGAGTGCTGCCTGAATGAGCGGAGCGTGCGTGGCGCCGTTGAGGTACCGCAGCAGTCCTCGATCAGACCAGGAACCAGGTCCGGTGGAGGTGGCACGAAGTCAGCCTCAATGGGGTGATATGAGGATCCCCCCAGCCAGTTCTGAACCGTTCGGATTCCATGACGCTCCGGTGAATCGGGTAGGAGGCTGCGATGCAGGGCCAGTAGCCGGCCAACGTCCACCGGCGCCGTGTCATTCAGCTCCTCAACGGCCGCGCGAACCAGCGTCACGTTGTTGGCGACGGTGCGTGCTTGGGCGCTGAGCCCCTTGACCTTCTCATACTGGTCGAGCTCCGCCAGTGCGACCTTGTGGGCCGACGGCGCGATCCCCTCGATCCGCGATGAGGCGATCGCCTCGCTGCGTAGGAGAAACCTCGAGACGGCAGTCATGGCGGGAGAGATGGTGAGCGTGCGCACTCGTTGCTCGGCCTGGGCCGCCAGTGCCTCGATGTCAGGACTGAGCCTCAGGCCGGAGCCGCTGAGTGGGTTCGGCACGTAAGCCCGGTACTCGCCCGAGCGGCGGTCACGACGTCTCAGTCCGCTGCTGTGCGGGTTATCCCAGTGACCAATGATCCACTGCCCCACCTATCCTCCTTAACGTGTCATGTCTGAGTTTCTGGTGACACCTTAAGTCTTAAAGTGTCACGAATGGCTTGCTTGTGCAACGTTGGTGGCCGGTTTGCGGTCGCTGGCGGGGTGGGCGACGTGAGGCGGCGTCTCCGTGAGGAACCTCGCATGTGTCTGCATTGAGTGCAATAATGCACCGAGTGCAAGATGAGCGCGTGACCGGAACCGACCTGCGCGCCACCCAGGCGCAACGCACCCGCGCCGCCATTCATGCCGCTGCGCTCACCCTGACCCGAGAGCGCGGCTACGCCGCGATGACGGTCGATGACGTCGCCGCACTCGCCGGAGTCTCCCGGCGCACGGTCTTCAACCACTTCTCCTCCAAGGCCGACCTCCTCGTCGTCGGCCTGGAGCCCCCGGCTCCCGCGGTTGTCGAGGCCTTCATCAACGGCTCCGGAAGTCTTCTGGAGGACCTCGGCGCCCTGCTCGCCTCCGGCGCCGAGGCCGTTGAGTCCGAGCGCGGCTGGCTCTGTCCTTCCCAGAGATCGTGCGGGACAACCCGGAGGTGGAGCGCGCCGTCCACGAGCGGCTGCGCATCGTCGCCCAGTCCTTGGCGGAGGCCGCCGGCCGTCGGCTGGGAGCCGAGCCCGACGACCCGCGCACCCGTGCCGTCGTCGCCCTGGCCATGGCTGTCCAGCGCAGCTCCCTGGACCTGTGGTGCGGGCGCTCCCACCCCTGGGAGGAACGCCGCGAGGCGGCAGCTCGCACCGAGTCCACCGAGTCCACCGGGGCCTCCGAAGCCTCAGGCCAGTGCCCCCAGGCCCGCTTGGTCGACGCCGTCCGCGCCATGGTCGAGGCGATCTCCGAGGTGGTCACCCCGCCCCGCTCCGATGCCTCAGCCGCCACCGCTCCCGGCGATCCGACGCTGTCGAGCTCACCGGGGTAGCCGTGCGGGTGGCCCCCCGTCCTTCTCGCAACTCACTGAACCGACCGTTTCCATCCTTCGCCCTCAATCGACAAGGCCACACCCATGACTCAACGCACCTCGACGTCGGCCTCCGCCGGCACCGCCCTCCACGAACCGGGGGCGGAGTTCCACCCCGACCGCCGCTTCTGGGCGGTCTACGCCTCGCTCCTGATCGTCATGTTCCTGTCCGCCATGGATCAGACGATCGTCGGCACGGCCCTGCCCACCATCGTGGGCGACCTCGGCGGCGCCTCCCACATGGCCTGGATCCTGACCGCCTACACCCTGGCCATCACCGTGGCCATGCCGGTCTACGGCAAGCTCGGCGACCTCGTGGGGCGCAAAAACCTCTTCCTGGTGGCCATCGCCCTGTTCCTGATCGGCTCGGCCCTGTGCGGCACCGCCGACTCCATGACCCAGCTCATCATCTACCGCTTCATTCAAGGGCTGGGCGGTGGTGGTCTCATGATCTCCTCCCAGGCGATCACCGGCGACCTCATCCCGCCGCGCGTGCGCGGAACCTACATGGCCCCCATGGGAGCCATGTTCGGCGTCGCCTCCATCCTGGGGCCCATCATCGGCGGCTGGTTCACAGACTCCGTCTCCTGGCGCTGGACCTTCTGGATCAACCTGCCGCTGGGCATCCTGGCCTTCGTCGCCATCCTCCTGGTGCTGCGCCTGCCCAGCATCCGCCTGACCAGCCCCATCGACTGGTGGGGGCTCGGACTCATGAACGCCGGCGCCATCGCCATCGTCCTCATGGCCACCTGGGGCGGCAACCAGTACGCGTGGACCAGCCCGGTCATCATCGGCCTGGGCGTCGTCGGACTGGTCTGCTGGGGGCTGTTCGGATTCGTCGAGACCCGCGCCGCCGACCCCATCCTGCCCTGGACGATCCTCACCAGCCGCACCTTCATCGTCTCCACGCTCGTCGGCATGCTCGCGATGGGCGGCATGATCGGCGTGCTGAGCTACCTGCCCACCTACCTCCAGATGGTCTACGGCTACTCGGCCACCACCTCCGGCCTGCTCCTGGTGCCCATCACCATCGGGATGCTCATCTCCTCGATCCTCTCCGGCGTGCTCGTCTCGCGCACCGACCGCTACAAGATCTACCCGGTCGCGGGACCCCTGGTCGCCGCCGGCGCCTCCTTCTGGCTCTCCCGCCTGTCGACGACGTCGCCCGTCTGGCAGATCTCCGCGGCCACCTTCCTCATGGGAGCGGGCATCGGGCTGTTCTTCCAGCTCCTGGTCACCGTGGTGCAGAACGCCCTGCCGGCCAAGCACCTGGGTACGGCCACCAGTGGCAACAACTTCTTCCGCGAGGTCGGCGTCTCCCTGGGCGCCTCGCTCATTGGCGCGGCCTTCTCCTCCGGCCTGACCTCCAACCTCACGGATCGGATCGGGGTGCTGGCCCGCAGTGCGGACCCGGCCGTCCTGGGTACGCTGGCCCAGTTCAAGGATGCCGACACCTCCTCGCTCACGCCCGCCCTGGTCAACGAGCTGCCCGCCGTCCTGCACGACGCCGTGGCCGGCTCCTACGCCGATGCCCTCTGCCGATCTTCGGCTGGATGATCCCGTTGTTTGCCGTGACCTCCGTCGTCGCCGTCTTCCTACCCGAGGTGCCCCTGTCCCAGAAGACCGCCATGGAACAGGTCGCCGAGGCTGAGGCCAGTGAGCCTGCCGGTGGCGAGTCGGCTGGTGAGAGCCTTCCAGAGATGTCGAGGCTCGGCGACTGAGGACCGATATGTGGGTGGCGGGAAGACTGGTGGCAGTCGTTCTGCCGCCCACATGCGCTCTTCCGCCTCGTTGTTCGCGCTAATCGGAAGTGCGGGCGCCGGCCGGCTCCGGAAACTTCATCGGGCGGAGATGTGGGAATGCGCCGGCGAGAATCAGCCCGATAACCGGAGGAACGGAAATCGCGTCCCGGAACCACATGATGGCGAGCAGCATGCATGCCATTGCCAGAAAAACTCCTCCGAGAATTCGGATGTTCGGAGGATAGGGGGTCCAGACCAGAATCGCCCAGATAAGCGCTGTGCCGCAGCAGAGCGCAAGGATGCCGCGAAGCGGAAGAATAGCAAAGTCGTCACCGCCGGTCACCTCCGCCCAGTACAGCGCCGCGAATCCGACGGCCGAGGCACAGGCCAGGGCGACTGGTGCCCAGACATGCACAGCCTTATGGGAGCAACGCCCCGAGGTCCACAGTCCGATCGCCACGAGAACGGGAATGAAGGCGATGAATCCGATGGGAACCCCCAGGGCCAGGAGCGTCCTTCGCGAGGCGAAGGAGACGATTCCGGTGATTCTCACGATGACGCAGCAGGCGGCGAGGGCTCCAAGGGCGGTGGCGCAGGCGCCGAGGAGACGAATGGACAGCACTCGTCTGTCAGACAGGATGTTCAGCGGGCGCTGCCGGGCCGGCTCCGAGAACATCCTGGGAGGCGAGGGCCTGACCGGTGCGGTGTGGGGAAGTGCCGGCCCGGCCGACGGAGCGACTTCCTGTTGCCACTGAGACGGGTAGGACGCATTGCAGTTGGCGATCAGCGGGCCCTGAGCGGGCCGCATGATCGGGTAAGAGGGGTGCTTGGGGCGGTTGGAGGACACTGTGACGGCGAAGAGCGCGAGTGGAGCGACGAGCGCGACCATCCACAGCACTTCCGCCGCTACGGTGAACGGGGCCAGGAGAGCCCCGACGAGGAGCCCGACGATGGCCCGCAGCCCTGGTTCCAGACGTCTGCTGATGGTCAGACCGCTGACGGTGATCGCCGCCGCCAGCGCCCATGTGACCCAGGAGGCGCGTAGGAGCGTCATATCAAGATGGCCGAGCATCGGCAGATCGGGCCGAACGACGGCTCAAGGGGACCGGCGTCCGCGGTCTCGATACTGATCACCAGGGCGATATCCGCAACCGCGCCGATGATGCCGTATCCCAGGGACACAATGCTCGCCGCGAAGGCATGTTGCGGGGCCAGCCATCCGTGCTGGCGAGCGAAGCTGATGGCTGCGATCATGAGGAAAGCGAAGGCGAAGGAGACGGTGACTCCCGCTGTCCACCGGCCGATGAGCTCACGGGGATCGATCCTCGAAGCGAGATCCGACATCACCATGAACCATGCCACGCAGAAGAGGAACAGTACTGTCGAGATGACGCTGCATGCCAGTGTCATCCTCCTACCGAGCCTCATCCCCGCACGGTAGGCGAAGGAGTGCTTTTCGGGGTGTGGGGCTGGCTGTGCAGCCTCGGTGGTGGGTGTGCCGGAGGCGTTGGGGCCTCCGCTGTTGCGCTGGTGATCGGAAGGCATCTTGTTGACTCCGTTGGAAACATAGGAGGTCGATCAATGCCTCGGGAGGCTAGTGGAGATCGCTGGAGGCGTCCAGGGAGAGTTCTATCCACAGGTTGATTGATGAGAAGATGTGAGAGAGGTAGGAGGCGTGGAGCCGGCCGGGCCCTCCTGACGGGATTGGAATCGTCTCGCTGCTGGCCCGACGATGACGTCGTGTCAACCCGCTGCGGCCTGCTGCTCCTCCCGCCCGGTCTCAGAGGAGTTGACTGTGTCGTCCGAGCATGCCGTCGCGCTCTATCGGCTGACTGCGGTTGGCGTCGGCGTAGCCCTGCCTGTACGCCGTCCAACAGGCTGAGCCCGGCGCGCTGCCGGGGTGCGACGGGTGAGAGGATGGCCCGGTGATGGAACAGATCTTCAGGCGACCGCCCCCGGCAGTGCTGCTGGCGATGGCGGGGGCGGCGCAGAGCGCCATGACTCGTGGTCGGACAATGACGCCTGCGTCAATGGCGGCGGCCGCTCCTGTTGTCGGAGGCTCGTTGTGCCTGCTCGCCGGAAGTGCGGGCAACTTTCTTCGGCACCGCACCACGGTCGACCCGGTGAGGGTCGAGCGTGCGCAGCACCTCGTTGTGGACGGCCCCAACCGGCTGACACGCAATCCCATGTACCTGGGCCTGACGGGGCTGCTTCTCTCGCACGCGATTGCGCGCAGGAGTCCTTCCGCGGTGATCCCGCTGGCCGGCTTCGTCTGGCTCATCGACCGCCACCAGATTCCGGTCGAAGAGAAGGCCCTGGAGGCGAGGTTCGGGCAGGACTACCTCGACTACAAGGAGGCCGTTCCTCGCTGGCTGGGCGCTCGGAGAGGCTGTCGAGCTCGCCATCGGCACTGACGGTGTGTGGCGCCTGCGGGCGGGGTGACGCGGCTCGCGCGATCGGACGGAATGGTCCGACGGCGTCCATAGTTGAAGGCTGCATGAAAGCATTCGGGTTCCTCAGCTTCGGACACTGCGGACACGGTCGCGGCCCCCGTTCCGCTGCTCTCCGCAGCCGGCGCCCGCACCAAGCGCATCGAGGTCGGCACCGGCGTCATCGACATGCGTTACGAGAACCCGCTCTACCTGGCCGAGGAGGTCGCCGCCCTCGACCTGCTCACCGACCAGCGCATCGCCATCGGTATCTCCCGCGGCTCGCCGGAGCAGGCCCAGCGGGGCTGGGAGACCTTCGGGTACACCGGCGGCGCTGACCCGCGCGGCGCCGACGTCGCTCACGCCCACACCGCTCAGTTCCTCGACGCCGTCCGGGGTGTCCCGCAGGCTGACCTCGACACGAGTGGAGACATGACTCCCGGTGCGAGTTCCCGTCTGCGCATCGAGCCGCACGCCCCCGGCGTGGACCGCCGCCTCTGGTGGGGCGCAGGCTCTCGGGAGACCGCCGAGTGGACCGCCCGCCAGGGGCTGAACCTCATGAGCTCGACCCTGCTGACCGAGGCCACCGGTGAGGGCTTCTCCGACCTTCAGGCCGAGCAGATCCGCCGCTACCGCGAGGCGTGGAAGGAGGCCGGCCATGACTGGACCCCCCGCGTGAGCGTCTCGCGCTCCATCTTCCCGATCGTCTCCGAGACCGACCGGAAGTTCTTCGCCCTGCGCGGCGAGGACTCCCACGACCAGATCGGCATCATCGACGGCCTGCAGTCGACCTTCGGGCGCACCTACGCCGCCGAGCCCGACGTCCTCATCGAGCAGCTGACTCAGGATGAGGCGCTCCACGCCGCCGACACCGTCATGCTCACCATCCCCAGTCAGCTCGGCGTCGACGCCAACCTCCACATTCTCCAGGCCTTCGCCGAGCACGTGGCCCCGGCGCTGGGCTGGCGCCCTCAACACTGCCGGGCCGGTGACGGGCTACTCCCTGGAGGTGTAACCGCCCGGCAGTGGTCACCGGGTCACCGTCCCGTCCGGTCGCGATACGGTTCCGTCATGGAGGACGCTGGTGAGGAGGCCCCGGTGGTCGCGTGGATGGAGCACCACCAGGTGGTCCTGTACCTGGGTGCGCTCGTGGCCGGCGCCGTCCTGGGGCTGGCCGCTCCTGCGGCCCGCAGTCTTCTTGAGGTGGCCATCGCCCCGGTGCTGGTCACACTGCTGTACGCGACCTTTCTCGGTGTCCCCTTCCATCGCCTGCGGGCCGCCTTCGCCGACGCCCGGTTCATGACGGCGCTTCTGGTGGTCAACTTCCTGGTGGTGCCGGCGGTGGTCCTGCCTCTGTCCCGACTGGTGGCCGATGAGCCGGGGCTCCTGGTCGGTACCCTCCTGGTGCTTCTGGCGCCCTGCGTCGACTACGTCATGGTCTTCACCCGTCTGGCCGGCGGCGCATGGTCGCGTATCCTGGCGGCATCTCCGGCTCTCATGCTCATCCAGGCCCTCGTCCTGCCACTGTGGCTGGCCCTCGCCGCCGGCTCACCTGGGGCTCAGGGCGGTGGTATCAGCTGGCGACCCTTCGCGCAGGCCTTCGTCCTCATGATCGCACTGCCCATGGGGCTATCGATCCTCACGCGGCGTGCCTCACCCCGGTTCCGGCCCGCCGCCCGGCTCGCTTCAGTGACGACGGCGCTCATGGTTCCGCTCATGATGGCGACCCTGGTGCTCGTCGTCGCCTCCCAGGTTCCCCATGTGGCCTCCCGGTCCGACGTCGTCGCCCGGGTTGTTCCCCTCTTCGTGACTTTCGCTCTTGTTATGCCGGCTGTGGGAGACGTCGCCGGGCGCATGGCTCACCAGGGGCGTCAGGAGCGCCTGGCTCTCGCCTTCTCCGGGACCACCCGTAACTCGCTGGTAGTTCTGCCGTTGGCTCTGGCACTGCCCGATTCCGTGGGGATGGCGCCGATTGCGGTGGTGACTCAGACCCTGGTGGAGCTCGTCGTCATGGCGATCGGTGTCCGTCTGCTTCCCCGCCTTATTCGATAGAGGGGAGTGTGGAGAAGAAGCCGCCGCAATGATGTCGAAAAACGACACGGCCTGTGGGCCCGGGATGAGCCCGGGCCCACAGGCCCCTGTCGTTGAGGGCGGCATCGCCTCTGGATCCCATATTCCAGAGGGGACTCGCCCTCCTTCGCCAGAGCGGTTCACGCCGAGCTCCCTATCAACTCGGGCGACCTCGAAATCCGATCGGTCATTGGGCTCCCCAACCCTCGCGACCGGTTCCGTCCGGCGGCGGTCACTATGTAACCCATTGCTCCTGAGGGAGCACTTCAATGTACCTGAGAGGATTCTGGGAGCCTATTCGCGAGATTTTTTCTGTTTTCCTATGGCCGGATATTTTCTTTTCTGAAGAAGGTTAATGACAATAATTTTCGGTGCATTTTAAAGACATGGGTAATCCTTGTGTGTTGGTTCCCCTCGGGTCTTGTCCCGGAAACGGGGCGTATTGTTCAGTCGTCCACCCGTCAATCAACGGGCGGAAGGTGATGGTTGTCCGGCTCGGGGCGCCGGATGCCGCCGGCCCTCGATCTCTCCAAGGAGCAGTTGCCTATGCCGCAGGTCACCGGAGCCGTTCACGAGCCGGGTGTCGACCAGCTCTTCTTCTCCACCCCCGAGTAGTCCGCGTATTGCCCAGGCACGGGGCTCGTCGGCGGGGCGTACCCGTAGGGGCCGGGCTGCTGCGGCCCGGCGGAACCGGCCGCGCTCGAGGGTGCTGTGAAGGCATCCTGCCCGAGAGGCGCGGCCACCGCCGGAACGGGGGTGGGGGAGGCCCAGTGCAGCTCATCGCGGGGAGTCTCGTAGGCCACGCCCGGGTAGCGACCGAACTGCTCCTCGCTGGGCACGCTCGAAGTGGTCGAGTCCAGCGCTGCGAGCACCTGCTCCGGCGTCGGCCAGGAGTCCGACCACCCGCTGCCGCTGGGAGCTGACGGTGGGAACCAGGCGGTGGACTCCGGCGGGCGGATCATGATCCGCCCCGGGCGGCTGCGGTCGCGCAGGGCGTGGGCGCGCCAGGTGATGACCGGGTGCGTGGACCGCCAGACGGACATGTGCAGCCACAGTCCCCTCTCCCGCGTGGCGCGATCCGCCAGGGCGTGGGTGTTGACCTCGGCCCCCAGGTACTTGCCGCCGGAGAGGACCCCCATGACCCCGGGCACGCCCTGAGGCGCGTAGGCGTAGCCATGGTTGTCAGCCGTGTACTCCTGGGCCCGGCTCAGCGCGTTGCCCAGAAGTGGAACGCTACGGCCGAGTGAGGCGAACAGCAGGCGCAGAAGGGAGATATGGCCTGCAGCGAGGTGCCCGACCTCGTGCCCGATCACGAAGCGTAGCGCCTCGGGGTCGCGGGCTCGGCCGCCGATCTCGAACATGTCGGAGGTGACGGCCACGAAACGCCGGAAGCCGTGGCCGGAGGCGAAGGCGTTGATCTGGCCGTTGCCCATCATGACGTAGGCATCGGGGACCCGACGCAGGCCGAACTGTCGGGCCGCCTCGACAACCATCCGGTAGCCCTCCGGGAACTGGGTGGGGCTCATCTGGACCGCGGTCGCGCGGAGCTTGGCGTACAGCATCGCGCGCACCACCCACAGGATGATCGGGATGGCGGGCACCAGCAGGAGGAACTGCGTGCCGGTGCCCTCCTGGTCGAGGAAGAAGTCACGAAGCTGAGCTCCGGTCCCGGTCGGTTCAGGCACCGTGACCAGCCAGATGATCAAGGCGATCCACAGCAGATAGGCCAGTGCGGTCGCCACGCCGGTCGCGATCAGAAGCGGGATCTCGGCAGGGTGACGCAGCGCGCGGATTCCCCTGAAGCCGTGAATGGTCGCGCCGTTGAACATCCGCGGGCGGGCGGGCGGCACGGCCGGCGGCATCGGGCCAGGGGGCCGGGGACGGCGGATGGAACAGGTGGTTGCATAGCGGCAACCTAAACGACTCGTCGCTGGATTCATCTCCTGCCTCAGGAGGATCTTCGCGCCCCGCCTATCCGTTACCTGGTGGGAAATGGTGGCGGTTGATCACGTCCCCGAAGATTTCTGTGGCTCCAGCAGTCCGGCAGGAGCCGGGGTGCTGGCAGGACCTGACGATGTCGATCGCGACCCCGTAGGCTCCTGCCCGTGCCGCACTCCGCATCTCCGTTCCTCTCGTCATCGCCTCTGCCCTCCCTGTCCGGGAATCCGGACCACGCCGTGCCCTGGGGCATGCAGATCGCCGTGCGCTACGACAAGGTTCACCCGCCCCGGCGGATCGACGTTGCCGAGGCCGCTGCCCGCGCCGTCGTCTCCCTCCTGGCGGCGCCCGCCTCCGCCCCCGGCGGGCCGTGGAACCCGGCCGTCGACTACTGGCGCGACGGGCGCATCCGCAAGCTCGTGCGCCGAGCCCGGGGCAAGCGCTGGGAGGAGATCCAGGACATCAACGGCGTCACCGTCACCCAGGACGGCCCGACCGGCTGGGGGCAGGCGGCCGCCCGCGCCTTCGTCCCTGGTCCGGTGCGCCCCCTGCCCGGGGCCCTGGCCAAGACCCAGGTGGAGGGCACCCACTTCCCATCCGGTGACGAGCTGCCCCCACCGCCTGCAGAGATCACCGCGCGCGTCGCCAAGGACCCGGCCGCGGCCGAGGAGATCGCACTCACGGCGGCGTCGGCCTCCACCGGAGCCCTCGTGACGATCGAGGTCACGCCCCTGCACGGGATGACCTCGGGCAAGCTCGCCGCCCAGTGCGGACACGCCGCCCAGCTCGCCTGGGAGAGCCCGGCAATGGAGCCCGCCCTGCGGCAGGCCTGGGCCGACGACGGCTACCGGGTGCGCGTCGTCGTGCCCAGTCGCGAGCAGTGGGAGGCCACCGCCCGGCCCGTCCACGTCACCGACGCCGGCTTCACCGAGCTCGACGGTCCCACGGAGACGACCCGCGCCTACTGGTGAGCGTGCGGGCCCTCAGCGGCGCGCCCACGCGGGTTCCGGAACCTCGCGGAACACCCACAGCCGGATGAACACGTAGAGGTAGATGCCCTCGCAGCAGGCTGAGATGGCGCGAGCCAGCTCGGCATTGACCCCGAACCAGTGCAGCAGCGAGGACAGCCCGATAATGAAGAAGACGTACTGGCTGATGATGCCGACCGTGTAGCCCGCCCCCTGCTCGATGACGTTCCCATGAGCCTGGAAGTTCAGCCAACGGTTGAGCAGGAAGGAGTAGACGGCGGCGATGGCGTAGCCGATCGTGACCGCCACCGGGTAGAACCAGTGCAAGTGGTCGTAGAACACCCATAGGCAGGTCATGTCCAGGGAGAAGGCGGAGCCGTTGATGATCGCATAGCCGATGAAGGTCACCGGCAGCCGGCTGCGCACGAAGCCCGGCAGGACGGAGTGGATTGCCGTGATGAGGCGCAGGAAGACCTCCGGGGCCCGGCGGGCCGTGGATGGGGAGGACTCGACGGTGGACGCAGCGGCTTCAGCGGTGGTGGTCCTGGGAGCGTGGTCGTCCGTCGTGGTTCCTGCCATGAGGTGTCCTTCCCTGTGATGGCTCCTGTCAGGGGGAGTCTTCCCCGACCAAGCCGCACAGGCAAGTTCCACGCGGGCGACACTGACCGGCTCCTCGTCCTCCTCTCGGAGAAGAAACGCTCAGCGCCGGCCAGGAGGCAGCGCCCTGCGATGCAAGACTGAGGCCATGACCGATGCTGCCAGCGCCTCCACCCGTGCCGATGACGCCGTCGCCGGCACGATTCTGCACGACGACGCCTACACCGACTCGCTCATCGACTTCGTCACCGCCTCGCCCAGCTCCTACCACGCCGCCGCCGAGGTTGCCCGCCGCCTGGAGGGGGGCGGCTTCACCCGCACCGACGAGACCGTCACCTGGGAGGAGGGCCTGCCACGCCGCGGCTACGTCATCCGTGACGGCGCCATCGCCGCCTGGGCGCTGCCCGAGTCACTCTCCGCGGGGGCGGGTCTGCGCATCGTCGGAGCCCACACCGACTCCCCGGCCCTCAAGCTCAAGCCGGCCGCCGCCCTCGTCCGCTCCGGCTGGCAGCTCATCAACGCCGAGGTCTACGGCGGCCCCTTGCTCGCCTCCTTCCTCGACCGCGAGCTGGGCCTGGCCGGGCGCCTGACCACCCGGGACGGCGCCGTCCACCTCGTGCGCACCGGCCCCATCGCCCGCGTGGCCCAGATCGCCCCGCACCTGGACCGCAGCGTCAACGACACCCTCCACCTGGACCGCCAGACCCATCTGCTGCCCCTGTGGTCGCTGGCCGGGCCTGACAGCGCCCCCGACGCCGTCGAGACCCACCTGTGCGAGATCGCCGGCATCAATCCGGTCGAGCTCGCCGGCCACGACGTCCTCACCTACCCCACCCAGGCACCCGGCCGAAGCGGGCGGGACGGGGAGTTCCTGGCCTCCTCCCGCCTGGACAACCTCTCCTCCGTCCACGCCGGACTGGTCGCCCTCGAGGCGCTCGCGGCCGCCGGAGCCGAGCCCGTCGAGCCCGTCATCCTGGTCGCCTTCGACCACGAGGAGGTCGGCTCGGACACCCGCTCCGGGGCGGGCGGCCCCTTCCTCGAGACGCTTCTGCGGCGTCTGGCCCGAGCCCTGGGAGTCAGTGGTGACGGCCTCGACGCCCTCCTGGCCCGCTCGACCTGCCTGAGCGCCGATGCCGGGCACAGTGTCCACCCCGCCTACGCCCACTTGCACGACCCGGCCGTCCAGCCGCTCATCAACCACGGCCCCCTGCTCAAGATCAACGCCCAGCAGCGCTACGCCACCGACGCCGCGGGCGCCGCGATCTGGGCGCGGGCCTGCACCGCCGCGGGCGTGCCCACCCAGGACTTCGTCTCCAACAACGCCGTGCCCTGCGGGTCCACCATCGGCCCCATCACCGCCACCCGCCTCGGCATCACCACGGTCGACGTCGGCGTGCCCCTGCTGAGCATGCACTCGGCCCGCGAGATGTGCGGCGTCCAGGACGGCCCCTGGCTCGCCCAGGCCCTGCAGGCCTACTGGCAGGGGGCCTGAGCATGGCGAAGCAATGGGCGGGCCGCGGGGCCCGGCCGGACTCGCCGATCCGCGCCGCCGGCGTGCATGGCGCCGACCCCTGTCCCTGCGGCAGCGGGAGCACCTACGCCCAGTGCTGCGAGCCGCTCCACGACGGCGCCCCAGCACCCACGGCTCGGGCCCTCATGCGCTCGCGCTACACGGCCTTCGTCGTCGGCGACGAGGACTACCTCTTCCGCACCTGGCACCCGCGCACCCGCCCCGAGGGGCCCCTACTGCCACCCCGGGACCCGGTGGACGGGACTGACCATCCACGAGACCGTCGACGGCGGGGCGGACGACGAGACCGGCATCGTGGAGTTCACCGCCACCTACCGCGCCGGTGACGGGCGCGGGGGAGTGGTGGATGACACCCTGCGCGAGCGCTCCCGCTTCACCCGCCGCGCCGGCCGCTGGCTCTACCTCGACGCCGTCGGGTAGTCCACCGCGTACGGCGATCGAAGCCCGGTTCAGTCCCGATTCGGTCGACTCAGCCGGCGTCGGCTACGACGATCTTCCCCACTGTGCGCCCGCTCTCGATGAGACGGTGAGCTGCCCGTATCTGCGCAGCATTGCGAGGCGTGAGCGTCTGGGACGCAGTGCCACGGATTCTTCCACTGTCGATGAGCCCAGCGACAGTGGAGAGAATGCGGTGCTGGGTGATGAGATCGTAGCCGTGCCTGGGCCGGGCGAACATGAACTCCCAGTGCCATGAGATGGCCTTGTCCTTGAGCGCGTACAGGTCCAGGTCTCGCTCGTCGTCGATGGCGACGATCTCCCCGAAAGGACGAACCACTGTGGTCAGCAGCGGCACGCGCCCTCGACTCTGTGGGGTGAAGACATAGTCGACGCCATCCGGTGCGATGGCGAGAACCTGCTGGGCAAGGTCCTCGGCGAAGTGGTCCACCACTGCGTCGGCACCCAGCGACCGGACCCAGTCGCGGGACTCCTCACGTGAGGCAGTGGCGATGACGGAGACATCGGTGAGGGCCTTGGTCAGCTGGATCACCATGGATCCCACCCCCTCCTGCGGCTCCCAGCACGAGGATCGTGCCTGTGGAGTCCCTGTTCAGGTGGAGCTTGTGGAAAAGAGCCTCCCACGCGGTGAGGGAGGTCAGGGGCAGCGCCGCCGCACTCGCGTAGTCCAACGAGCTTGGCTTCGGTCCAACGATGCGTTCGTCCACGAGCTGCAGCTGTCCGTAGGAGCCGGGACGCTCCAGTGCTCCGGCGTAGTAGACGTCGTCGCCCGGTTGGAAGAGGGTGGTCTGCTCACCGACCGCGATGACCGTTCCCGCTGCATCCCATCCCAGGATGCGTTCCTCGCCGCCGGCGTGGTTGAGGGCGGCGCGCACTTTGACGTCAACGGGGTTGACGGACAGTGCCTTCACCTCCACGAGAATGTCGTGGCCAGTGGGGGCCGCCGGGGCGGGGGACGGTGGCATCGATCAGGGCACCCGGAGTGTCCACTGAGCCTCCGGATCGAGTGACGACAGCGGTCATGGTGCTTCGGGTGTCAGGGCTGCTTGAGGGCATCGATAGCTCCTTGCTCTCCTTGCTCATCGGCTTGTGCCAGGTTCGACGGAGGTGCACCGTCAACGGGCACAGACCGTAGTAAGAAGAAAGTGGTTACCCGCAATGACCTCTACTATCAAGAAGATAGTGGGGTGCTGGTGCGCCGGCCGTGTTGGCGTCCGGATGCCCAGGGACTCGTGGGTGCGCCGTAGGCCCCGCTGCACCTTCAAGGTCCGAGATCGAGGGCTGAGGCGCGTTCCCGACGAACTGTGCGCAGTGGTGATTCCCCGGGGCATAGCCCTGGGGAATCGCCTTCACGCCGCAACACGACCTAGGGGGTCGACCTCGCGTGAGTCAGCGCATGTGCGTATCGGGACTCGGCCCATTCCCGAAGTGCGAATACCGGTTCGACGGCGCTCCGGCCGACCTCCGTCAGGGAGTACTCCACGTGAAGAGGAACCTCCGGGATCACCTCTCGGTGCACGAGCCCATGGTCCTCCAACCGGCGCAGCGTAGCGGTCAGTACCTTCGGCGAGATGCCTTGAAGGCGGCGTTGCAGCGCCCCGAAGCGCAACGGCCCCTCGGCCAGTGCGCCGATGGCCAGCGCGGACCACTTGTTGGCCACGACGTCCAGAAGATCGCGGCACGGGCACTGCGAGGAGTACACGTCCCCGCGGTGCTTCTGCGCGCTGGGTACCGTCGAATCGCTGCTGCCCAAGGATCTACCTCCAGAAGATGGATACGTCGCATGCGACTGAGGACTTCCCAGGAGATAGTACTGGTGGAGGGCGGACGGAGGACTCGCTCAGCTCCAGGTGCCGCGCCAGTACTGGATGGGCCAGGGGGCCTCGTCCCAGGAGCGCGCCCCCAGGTCGGCCGCCCAGCGCAGCGGCAGGTAGGGGTCGCGCAGGGCGGCCCGGCCCACGGCGATCGCATCGGCCTGCCCGGCGATGAGCGCCTGCTCGGCCTGGGCCGCCTCCTCGATGAGTCCCACACCCACCACCGGGACGTCGGTGTCGGCGACGGCCTGCTTGACCTGGTCGGCCAGCGGCAGCTGGTAGCCGGGTCCCACCGGGACCGCGGCCGGGACGTTGCCGCCGCTGGAGATGTGTAGGACGTCGACGCCGGCCTCCACCAGTTCGCGGCTGAAGGCGGCGGTCTCCTCACCGGTGACGCCGCCCTCGGCCCAGTCCGAGGCCGACAGGCGGATGTCGAGCACCGTCTCCGGCCCGATGGCCTCGCGCACTGCCCGCACCACCTCGAGTGGGAAGCGCTGACGGTTCTCGACGCTTCCGCCGTAGGAGTCGGTGCGCTGGTTGGACAGGGCAGAGCGGAACTCGTGGATGAGGTAGCCGTGGGCGCCGTGGATCTCGACGACGTCGTACCCGGCCTCGACGGCGCGCCGCGCGGCCGCCGCGAAGGCCTCCACGATCCGACGGATCCCGGGCTCGTCCAGCTCGGTGGGAACTGCGTGTTGAGGGAAGGGGATCGCACTGGGGGCCAGCAGCTCCCAGCCCTCCAGGGTGCCGGTGCGCGCGCCCTCCACCTTGGGTCGCCACGGAGGGGTCCCCGACTTGCGTCCGCCGTGCCCGATCTGGATGCCGGCCAGTGCTCCGCCGGCGTGGATCGCCTCCACCAGGCGGCGCTGGCCGGCGACCTGCTCGTCCGACCACAGTCCCAGGTCGTTGGGGGACAGGCGACCCTCGGGGGTGACTGCCGTGGCCTCCACGATGATCGTGCCGAAGCCGCCCACCGCGCGGCTGGCGTAGTGGGTCACGTGCCAGTCGGTGACGGCACCGTCCCGCGCTTCGACCGAGTACATGCACATCGGCGGCAGCCACAGGCGGTTGCGGGCGGTCAGCCCGCGCATGGTCATCGGCTCAAGAATGCGCAGCGCGCTGGAGGTAGTCATGGCCTCACGCTACTCTTCCGACCACGTGGCAGACATGGGGCGGGGATCACTCGTGCGATCGCACCGTGGAACCCCTAGGCTCCCGGGCGTGAGCCCGCGTCCCGTCCCCGTCACCAACTCTGTTCAACGGCCCGTCCCCGTCTCCGACCCTCACCACCGGCCCGCTCCCGTCACCCACGGCCCCGACGACGTCGCCCTCGTCTTCGAGAGCGGCGGCATGCGCGGGGCCTACACGGCCGGCCTCGTGCGCGTCATGCTGGAGGCCGGGCTCTCCTTCCCCTGGGTCGGGGGCATCTCGGCGGGCTGCACCAACACCTGCAACTTCGTCTCCCGGGACACTTGGCGCACCCGTGAGGCCTACCTGGGGCTGACCACCGACCCCAAGGCCGGCGGCTGGGGCAGCTTCATGACCGGCAAGGGCTACTTCAACTCCGAGCACATCTACCTGCACACCTCCGCGCCCGACGAGTCCATCCCCTTCGACTGGGAGACCTTCGCCGCCTCACCGGCCACGGTGCGCCTGGGCGCCTTCCGCTGCGACACCGGCGAGGAGGTCTACTGGGGCCTGGAGGACATGCCCACCATGGAGGACCTGCTGGTGAGGGCCCGGGCGTCGTCGTCGATGCCGGTGCTCATGCCCATGGTCGAGGTCGACGGCGCCCCCTACGTGGATGGCGCCGTCGGGCCCACCGGCGGCTTCGCCATCGACGCCGCCCGCGCCGACGGCTACGACAAGCTGCTCGTGGTCATGACCCGCCCCGAGGGTTATCGCAAACCGTCCATGCGACGCCACGAGATCGAGATTCTCCAACGGCTCTACGTCCGCTACCCGGCTTTGGTCCAGGCCGTCATCGACCGTCCCGAGAACTACAACCGCACCGTCGAGGAGCTGGAGCACCTGCGCAGCCAGGGGAGTGTCTACCTCTTCCGGCCCGAGCGCATGCCCATCGCCAACGGCGAGCTGCGCTACGACCGCATCGTCACCGCCTTCGAGGCCGGTCTGGCCCAGGCCCGCCGCGAGTTGCCCGCCATCGAGGCCTTCCTGGCGAGCTGAGCTCAGTGCGGCAGGGCGACGCCGTAGCGGGCGATGTCTGGCCCTCGTCGAAGCCGAAGGTGATGATCGGGGGCACCGGCCGGCCGCCGTCGAGGGAGGTGGCCAACAGATCCAGGACGTGGCGCTCGTGCGGCGGAACCGCCTCGGGCAGGTCGGTCAGGGAGAACCAGCGCAGGCCCGCGTTCTTGGCCGGTTCACGCACGTTCGGCGTGCCCGTCCAGATCCGCAGCGTGAAGAACAGGTCGATGCGCTGCTCCAGAGCCGCGCCGCCGAGGTCGTTGGTGCGGTGCATCGCCGTCAGTGCCGTCAGATCCGTCGCCTCGACGCCGATCCCCAGCTCCTCATCGGTCTCACGCAGAGCCGTCTCCAGGACGCTCTCGGCGGCCTCGACGTGACCCGAGGCGCCGCAGGCCCAGTGCCCGTCCATATAGCCGGTGTTGCGCCGCAGCTGGAGGAGTACCTGGGTCGCGGTGCTCACCGCCACGGCGTCCCGCTCCGAGGCGTCCGGATCGGGACGCAGGAGGTAGACGTATGCGGCGGGAACGAGAGTGAAGGAGTGGGCGGCCATGGCGACCACCGTAGACCAGGTGCCGGAGCGGAGCCGGGCGGGCAGGGGTGAGTGGGGAGAGCTATCGGGGTACGGGCGACAGGAACTCATGAAACCATCAGGAATGTAGGCGATGCTCCGGTGCAGTCAGTCATCAGTGGCGGAATCAGTGGCCGTCTATGGCGGCTCCGCAGCGTTCCTGTCCGGGGGCGTCTGAGAATCGCCTCGGCGGTAATGCTGCCGGTTCGGCGTCGGGCAACTAGGCTTCTACCTGGGGCGACGGGAGATCTCGGACCCTGCCTGTGACCCCGACGTCACTGCCGATCGTCAGCCGTCGACACGATCAATGATGACCGATGCCGACCTGAGCGTGACCAACGCTCCGTTGACGACGATTGATGATGCTGTCTGAGGAGGACCGATGCAGACCAGCCTTACTCGGCTCACGGCCGATGACGGAACGCGTCTGGTCGTGCACATCTGGCTCCCTGAGTGGCTCATTGACGGCTCCCTCCTGGTGGCCGATGCTCCCGAGGACGGCGCCCAAGCGTGCACCACGGCCGCGCCGCGCCCGCAGGTGCCCGGCGCCGCCCGTCCCCGGGGCATCATCGTCATTGCCCACGGCATGGCCGAGCACGCCTCGCGCTACGCCCGCTTCGCCGCCTCGGCGGTGGAGGAGGGCTATGCGGTCCTGGCCGGGGACCACCGAGGTCACGGGGCCACCGCCGCCCCCGGCGGCTTCGGCTTCGTCGCCGAGCGGGACGGTTGGGGAAGGGCCGTCGCCGACCTGGGTACCGTCCTGGACGCGGCCCGGCGGGCCTGGCCCGATGTTCCGGTCTTCCTCATGGGTCACTCCTGGGGCTCCTTCCTGGCCCGCGACCTGGCCGCGCGCCGCGGCGACGAGCTGGCCGGCCTCATCCTGCTGGGGACCGGTGCGGGAATCGGCGTGCTGACCCGACCGGCGGCCGCGATCTGCGCCGGGGAGTCCCGGCTGCGCGGACCGCGCCACCCCTCCCGGCTGCTCAACGCGCTCGCCTTCGGCCCCTACCAGCGGCACTTCGCCCCCAACCGCACCGAGGCCGACTGGATCAGCCGGGACGTCCACGAGGTCGACCGCTACGTCGCCGACCCCTGGTGCGGATTCGTGTGCACCTCCAGCTTCTTCCGTGACCTGGTGGCCGTGCAGGGCGCCGTCAACACGGCCTCCCACGCCGCGGCAGTGCCCGCGGGGCTGCCCATGCTGCTGGCCTCCGGTGACCGGGACCCGGTCGGCGCCATGGGGCGGGGCGTCCAGCGGGCCGCCACCCTCTACCGCCGCGCCGGTGTACGGGAGGTCTCCGTCATCCTCTACCCGGGCGGGCGCCATGAGCTGCTCAATGAGACCAACCGGGACCAGGTCACCGGCGACATCCTCACCTGGATCGACGGACACCTGCCCGAACTGTGAGAACCACCGGGTAATCGCGGATTCTCAGGAGGATACCCGCGTATTTCTTGTAGGAGATCTACAAGTCATGCTGTGACTCTTCGGTGGGAACCGGTCGTTCGTCATGTCGACGATCCCCGTAGGGTGGAGGCATGGTCACCAAACCCTCCTCCACGTCAGCTGCCGGAAGCCTCGCCCTCAGCCCCGCACTCGCCCACGTTCGTGACGCCGGCCTGGTCCTGGCCGGGACGGTCGCCCTGACCCTCATCGGTCAGATCACGATCCCCCTGCCCTTCACTCCTGTGCCGATCAGCATGGGAACCTTCGCCGCTCTGGGTGTCGGCGCCGTCCTCGGCTCGCGCCGCGGCGCCCTATCTGCGCTGCTCCTCGGCGCCCTGGCCGCTGTTGGGGCCCCGGTCCTGGCCGGTTGGAGCGGGGGCACCGTCGTGACCTTCGGTTACGTCATCGGTTACGTCCTCATCGCCGCCATCGCCGGACGCGCCGCCGCCGTGTGGTCGCGCCACTCCGGTTCCACAGCCGCTCGGGTCGCCACTGGTGTCGCCCTCATGCTGCTGGCCTCGGCCTCGGTCTACGTCCCAGGCCTGGTCTGGCTGAAGGTCGCCACCGGCGCCAGCTGGGGCACTACCCTGAGCCTGGGCCTGGTGCCCTTCATCGTGGGAGACATCCTCAAGTCCGTGGTCGCCACCAGCCTGCTGCCCGTACGCAGCCGGCTTCGCTGAACGCCCTGACTGCGTGAGTCCGCCCCTCCGTGTGCCCCGTCGAGCTCCGTGCTCGGCGGGGCACACGGGTCTCAAGACCCGCTTCGGGGCGGTCGGTGCGGGTTAGAGTGCCCGTATGAGTCAGCCCGAGAGGCGGGCCGTACCCGTCCTGTCCGTTATGGACATGGTCCCCGTCAGCGCCGGATGCAGTCGCACCGACGCCCTCACCGACATGGTCGCCCTCGCTCGAGCCACCGACGCCGCCGGCTACGAGCGCTACTGGTTGGCCGAGCACCACGGCTCCGCCACCTACCTGTCCTCGGCGACCATCGTCCTCATGGGGCAGGTCCTGGCCGCCACCGAGCGCCTGGGCGTCGCCTCCGGCGGGATCATGCTGCCCAACCACGCCCCGCTCGTCGTCGCCGAGCAGATCGGAACCCTGGCCACCCCTCTACCCCGGCCGGGTCGACCTGGGACTGGGGCGGGCCCCGGGCACCGACCGGCGCACGGCCGCCGCACTGCGTCGGCGGGCCTCAGAGCCGGGTCGCTTCGCCGAGGAGATCCTCGAGATCCTCGCCTACCTCGGCGACGAGCCCGTACCGGAACGGGTCCCCGGCTCCCTCCTCCTGGGTGCCCCCGGTGTTTCTGACAACGCCGCCCAGGAGCCCGATCCTGACGGCCCCCGAGTGCGGGCCATCCCGGGGGAGGGCACCCACCCGAACGTGTGGGTCCTCGGTTCTTCGGTCAACGGCGCCCGTGTGGCGGGCCGGCTCGGACTTCCCTTCGCCGTGGCCTCGCACTTCGCCCCCGTCCAGGCTGAGGCGGCGATCGCCACCTACCGCTCCGTCCTCGAGTCCCGGACGGAAGACGCCCACGGCCCCGACAGCGCGCCGGACGTTCCGCGGGTCGCGGCCGCCGTCAACGTCATGGTGGCTCCCAGCCAGGAGGAGGCTCGCCTGCTGTTCAGCACCGCCATGGCCGCCGCCGCCCGCATCGTCGGCAATCGCCCCGGGCCGCTGGACCCGCCCAGCGAGGACCCCCAAGCCTGGCGCGCCTACGCGCCCGGCAGGGAGGGGACCGTCGAGGCGGCCATGTCCCTGTCCTTCGTCGGAACGGCCGACGACGTCGCCGCCCGTCTGCGCGAGCAAAGCCGCCCGGTGGGACCTCGACGAGATCCTCGTGGTCACCTACGCCCACGACCCGGCCCTGCGGCGCCGCTCCTACGAGCTGCTCGCCCGGGCCTGGGGCGCCTGAACGTGCCATTTTCTCCCGGTTTGACACCTGTTCCACGTGTCGATCCTGTTTCCTGGGCGGACGTAGTATGCCCGCCAATGGGCGGCGTCTGAGCTCCTCAGTGCGCCGAAACCCTCTGATCCAGTGACGAATCCCCGTCGGTTCCATGCCCCATGGAGGTCGCATGAACAACGCCCTGACAGTGTCACGCCGTGGCTTCGGACTCGGCGCGGCCGCCTTCGGCCTGATCCTGGTCTCAGGATGCTCACGCGGATCGAGTTCGACAGGAGGCGGGCTGGGTAGTGGCAGCGGCAAGCTGACCCTGACCTACAACTCCGACGGCCCCCACAAGACCTGGGCCGAGGCCGTGTGCCACTCGGTGTCCAACGTCCTGGGCATCACCATGGAGCCCCTGCCGGTGGCCCAGTTCTCCGAGATGCGCTCGGCCATCACCAAGCACACCCTTCTGGGTGCCTTCCGCAACGGCTGGTCGGCCGACTACCCCTCTCAGGAGAACTTCCTCAACGCCACCTTCCAGACCGGTGCCAGCGCCAATGACGCCCAGTACTCCTCGAAGACCTTCGACGACCTCCTGACTCAGGCCGCGGCCGCCACCGACCCCCAGACCGCCTACGGCTACTTCCGCCAGGCCCAGTCTCAGCTCTTCGCCGACCTGCCCGGCATCCCGCTGTGGTACCAGAATGGGTTCGGCGGCTACTCCCGCCACGCCTCCAACGTCGACTTCAACTGGACCGCCGTCCCGGTCTACGAGGAGGCGCGCTCCAGCGCCAACGGCGGCGTCATCCTGGCCAATCTCTCCGAGCCACAGAATTCGCTGCTGCCCACCAACACCAACGAGGGCAATGGTGGACGAGTCCTCGATCTGATCTTCGCCGGCCTGGTCCGCTACGACAAGGACGGCAACGTCATCAATGAGGTGGCCTCCTCCATCGAGACCAGGGACAACCAGCACTACACGATCACCCTCAAACCGGGGTGGACCTTCTCAGACGGCAGCCCGGTGACCGCCGACTCCTTCATCAAGGCCTGGAAGTTCGGCGCCCTGCTGTCCAACGCCCAGCTCGGCTCCTCCTTCTTCGAGAGGATCAAGGGATTCTCCTACGACGAGGACTCCGAGCTGACCGGGCTGACCAAGGTCAATGACCTCACCTTCACGGTCGAGCTGAACGCCCCGGCGTCGGACTTCAAGATCAGCCTGGGGCACTACGCCTACTACCCGATGCCGGAATCCGCCTTCAAGGACCCCAAGGCCTATGGCACGAACCCGGTGGGCAACGGCCCCTACCGGTTCGTCTCCTGGGACCACGACAGCCGGATCGTCCTGGAGCCCAACCCCGCCTACGCCGGCGGGCGCACCGTGGCGAACAAGGGCGTCACCTTCAAGCTGTACACGAGCTTGGACTCGGTCTACAACGACCTGCTGGCCGACGCCATCGACATCGCCGACTCCGTCCCCGACTCCTTCCTGCCCATCTTCCAGAAGCAGCTGGGCGAACGCGCCATCAACAAGCCGGCCGCCTTCTTCCAGGGGCTCGCGATCGACGTCACCCATGAGCACTGGAAGATGGATGAGGAGGGGCGTGCCCGCCGTGCCGCCATCTGCCGGGCCATCGACCGCAAGCTCATCTGCGACAAGCTCTACTACGGGACCCGCACGCCCGCCAAGGACTTCACCGCCCCCACCGTTGCGGGCTGGACCGCCGATGTCCCGGGCAACGAGGTCCTCACCTACGACCCGGATGAGGCCAGACGCCTGTGGGCGCGGGCCGAGGCCATCTCCAAGTTCTGAGGGAGGAAGAAGGAGACATGCTTCGCTACGTCGCACGCAGACTGCTGCAGATGGTCCCGGTGTTCTTCGGTGCCACGCTGCTCATCTACGCGATGGTCTTCGCCCTGCCGGGCGACCCGATCGCCGCGCTCGGGGGCCAGCGCTCGCTCAGCCCCGAGGTGATCGACCAGATCAAGGCCAGTTACCATCTCGACAAGCCCTTCATCGTCCAGTACCTGCTCTACCTCAAGGGACTGTTCACCCTGGACCTGGGCCAGTCGCTGCGGGGGACCGAGTCCGTCCTCGACGTGCTGGTGCGGGCCTACCCGATCACCATCAAGCTCTCCCTCATGGCCCTGGCCTTCGAGGCCATCGCGGGCATCGGCTTCGGCCTCATCGCCGGGGTGAGGAAGGGCGGCTGGTTCGACGCCACCGTCCTGGTGCTCTCCCTGGTGGTCATCGCCGTCCCCACCTTCGTCATCGGCTTCGTCCTGCAGTTCATCATCGGGGTCCGCCTGGGTTGGCTGCCGGTCACCGCCGGTGAGAGCCCCGGCTTCACCGAGCTCCTCATGCCCGCGGTCGTACTGGGGGCCGTCTCCTTCGCCTACGTGCTGCGCCTGACCCGCACCGAGGTGGCCGAGAACCTCACCGCCGACCACGTGCGCACCGCCCGGGCCAAGGGCCTGAGCGGGGCCCGCGTCATGATCGTCCACGTCCTGCGCAACTCCCTGGTCCCGGTCGTCACCTTCCTGGGTGCGGACCTGGGGGCCTCATGGGCGGGGCCATCGTCACCGAGGGCATCTTCAACATCAAGGGCGTGGGAGGCACCCTCTACTCCGCCATCGTCCGCGGCGACGGCCCCATGGTCGTGTCCTTCACCACCGTGCTCGTGCTCGTCTTCATCGTCTCCAACCTCCTGGTGGACCTGCTCTACGCCGCCTTGGACCCGAGGATCCGCTATGCCTGAGAACACCACGTCCCCCACTACCCGCCCGGGCCAGGAGCGCTTCGTCATCGCCGACGACGAGATCGGCCTGGGTGCCGTCGACGCCGTCGCCGACGAGTCCGCTCCGGCCTCCGTCTGGGTCGACGCCTGGAGGCAGCTGCGCCGTCGGCCCATCTTCTGGGCGGCCTCAGTGCTCATCGCCGTGGCCGTGGCCTTCTCCCTCGTCCCCGGGCTGATCGCCCCGCGCGACCCCGGCTACTGCACGCTGGTCAACTCCTACCAGGGGCCCTCCTGGGGCCACCCCTTCGGATTCGACATCCAGGGCTGCGACATCTTCGCCCGCACTGTCCACGGGGCCCGGGCCTCGGTGAGCGTGGGCATCTTCACCACCCTCATCGTGGTCCTCGTCGGGTCGGCCGTCGGGGCCCTGGCCGGGTTCTTCGGTGGGTTCTTCGACGCGCTGCTCTCGCGCGTCACCGACATCTTCTTCGCCGTTCCCTTCGTCCTGGCGGCCATCGTCGTCATGCAGATGTTCCGCAACAACCGCTCGATCCTCACCGTCATTCTGGTCCTGGCCCTGTTCGGCTGGCCCCAGATCGCCCGTATCACGCGAGGCTCGGTGATGAGCGTCAAGAATGAGGACTACGTGACGGCCTCGCGAGCGCTGGGCTCGGGACGCATGGCCATGCTGCTGCGCCACGTCATGCCCAACGCGGCCGCGCCCATCATCGTGACCGCCACCGTCGAGCTGGGGGTCTTCATCGTCTCGGAGGCCACCTTGAGCTTCCTGGGCATTGGGCTGCCCTCCTCGGTCGTCTCCTGGGGCGCGGACATCGCGGCCGCCAAGGACGCCCTCAACAGCCACCCCAGCGTCCTGCTCTTCCCCGCCGGCGCACTGGCCCTGACCGTGCTCGGCTTCATCATGCTCGGCGACGTCGTCCGCGACGCCCTGGACCCGAAGGCCCGCAAGTGACACCCTCCAACGCATCCACCACCGCCTCAGGCACCTCCGACAAGACTTTCGCCCCCGAGGCCTCCTGGAGCGCCGAGAGCGACCCCCTCCTGGAGATCCGTGACCTGGAGGTCGCCTTCCGCTCCTCGACCGGGCTCGTGCCGGCCGTGCGCAAGGCGAACCTGACCCTCTACCCCGGCCAGTCGGTCGCCATCGTGGGGGAGTCGGGCTCGGGCAAGTCCACCCTGGCCCACGCCGTCATCGGGCTGCTGCCCGGGACCGGTCGGGTCACCGGCGGCACGATCCGCTTCCAGGGCCGTGACATCACCCACCTGGGCACCCAGGAGTTCACCGCCCTGCGCGGCTCCTCCATCGGACTGGTGCCCCAGGACCCCATGTCTAACCTCAACCCCGTGTGGTCCATCGGCTTCCAGGTCAAGGAGGCGCTGCGGGCCAACGGCCTGGCCGGTGTCGCCGACGACCGCCTCGCCCACCTCATGGCCGAGCACGCCGGGCACACCCGGAAGGCGGCCCCCTCGGCCGGCGGGCACGTCGACGTCGACGAGCAGGTGGCCCTCCTGCTGGAGCAGGCCGGCCTGCCCGAGGCCTCCCGACGGGCCAAGCAGTACCCACACGAGTTCTCCGGCGGGATGCGCCAGCGCGCCCTCATCGCCATCGGACTGGCCGCCCGTCCCGACCTGCTCATCGCCGATGAGCCCACCAGTGCCCTGGATGTCACCGTCCAGCGACGTATCCTCGACCACCTCCAGACCCTCGTGCACGAGCTGGGCACCGCGATGCTCTTCATCACTCACGACCTGGGGCTGGCCGCCGAGAGGGCCGAGCACATCGTCGTCATGCACCGCGGCCGGGTCGTCGAATCCGGCCCCAGCCTCGAGGTGCTCCAGGATCCCCACCACCCCTACACCCAGCGCCTGGTCAAGGCGGCCCCCTCCCTGGCCTCCCGGCGCATCGAGTCCGCCCACGCCCGTGGCATCCAGGTCGCCGACGACGAGCTCCTGGGCGCCAGCCTGGGATCGAGCTCCACCGAGGAGATCCTGCGAGTGGAGCACCTCACCAAGGTCTTCGAGGTGCACGGTGCCAAGGGGAAGGACAAGACCCTCACCGCCGTCGACGACGTCAGTTTCGGTATCCGCAAGGGCACGACGACGGCGCTCGTGGGTGAGTCCGGCTCGGGCAAGTCCACGGTCGCCAACATCATCTTGAACCTCATCGACCCCACCTCCGGCAAGGTGTTCCACGACGGGGTGGACCTGTCCACCCTGGGTCCCAAGGAGCTCTTCGCCCTGCGGCGCATCATGCAGCCGGTCTTCCAGAACCCCTACGGCTCCCTGGACCCGATGTACTCGATCTTCCGCGTCGTCGAGGAGCCGCTGCGGGTCCACGGGATCGGCACCGCCAAGGAGCGCGAGGCGCGCGTCGCCGAGCTGCTCGACATGGTCTCCCTGCCGCGCTCGGTCATGCGCCGCTACCCCCACGAGCTCTCCGGTGGACAGCGTCAGCGCGTCGCCATCGCCCGCGCCCTGGCCCTCAAGCCGGAGATCGTCGTCCTCGACGAGGCGGTCTCCGCCCTGGACGTGCTGGTCCAGGCCCAGATCCTGCGTCTGCTGTCCGACCTGCAGGCCGAGCTGGAGCTGACCTACCTGTTCATCACCCACGACCTTGCCGTCGTGCGCCAGATCGCCGACGACGTCGTGGTCATGGAGCACGGGCGGATCGTGGAGTCCGGAACGGCCGACGAGCTCTTCGCCAACCCGCGCCAGGACTACACCCGCGAGCTCATCCGGGCCGTGCCCGGAGCGGGCGTCGACCTCTACGGCGATGAGGCTCCCCTGAGTTCTGAGAACTGAGGATGGATTTCTGACGACGCGGCGGTGGACGTCAAGCCACCGCCGCGTTTCATTTTCCCTCCATTATTAATCATGTGGCCATTTCTTGAATGTCGGAAATGTATCCATAAGGTTTCACGCACCGGGTATTGTGACCTCATTCATTTGTTCATACACGGTGTCACCTCCAAGGCTGTCAGGTGCTCGTGCCACGGGCCGGTGATCCGAGCGCCGGTGGGTTGTCCGAAGGAGGAGAACGCATGCTCCCGTACCTGGCACGCAGGATCGCGAACTACGCGGTCCTGCTGTTCATCGCCACGTCGTTGGCCTACCTGCTGGCCTCGGCCTCCCTGGATCCCTCAGCCCTGTGGAACCGCCAGGATCCCTCTCTCAACTGGGACGCCATTCACACCAACCTCGTGAAGTACAACATCAGCCACGACATGCCCGTGTGGGACCGCTACGTCACCTGGCTGCGCAACGTGGTCCTCCACTGGGACTGGGGACGCACCCCCAAGGGCGAGCTCATCAACACCCTCATCGGCACCAAGATCTTCGTCTCGGTGCGGCTGGTGTTCCTGGGCGCCGCCATCGGCATGGTCGGGGGAGTGGCCCTGGGGGCCTGGACCGCCACGCGCCAGTACCGCTTCTCCGACCGCGCGATCTCCCTGATCTCCATGATCATCATCTCCACCCCCGCCATGGTCATCGCGATCCTCCTGCAGGTCCTGGCCGTCCAGGTCAACCGCTCCTCCGGCTACCAGATCTTCGAGTTCACCGGTGAGGGGGAGGGGGCCCTCGGCGGTCTCCAGCACCTGTTGCTCCCCACCCTGTCGATGTCGCTGGGCGGGATCGCCTCCTACTCCCGCTTCCAGCGCAACCTCATGCTCGACACCCTGGGCGCCGACTACGTGCGCACCGCCCGCGCCAAGGGGCTCGTCAAGCGCAAGGCGCTGACCCGCCACGCGCTGCGCACCGCGCTCATCCCCATGGCCACCTACTTCGCCTTCGCCCTGGCCACCCTGTTCACCGGTGCCGCCATCACCGAGCGGGTCTACGGCTGGCACGGCATGGGCGAGTACTCCATCAGTGCGATCTCCGGCATGGACATCAACGGGGTGACGGCCGTCGTCGCCTTCTCCGGGCTGTGCACCCTCACCGGTGCGCTCCTGTCCGATGTCTTCGTGGCGATCGTCGACCCGAGAGTGAGGGTGAGCTGACCCATGGCGCGCAACGCTGAACCCAACGGGATGGCCGCCATCGGCAAGCAGATGACGGTGGGCGGCTACGCCGCCGTCGAGCAGGGCGGGGAGGCACCGCTGAGCCCCGAGGACCTGGGTGACATCACCAAGGAGACCCCCAGGGACTCCCGGCGTCTGACCCGCAGGCAGATCATCACCCGGCGCTTCTGGCGCAACAAGGGAGCCGTTGTCGGCGCCGTCGGCTTCCTGCTCATGGTGCTCTTCGCGATCCTCGGCGACGCCGCGACCCACTGGACCTTCACCGACGTCGACTCCTCCGCCTTCCTCCAGGCCCCCAGCGCCGATCACTGGTTCGGCACCACCCAGGGCGGCCGCGACGTCTACGCGATGGTCGTGGAGGGCACCCGCAAGTCCATGATGATCGGCGTCTTCGTCGCCCTGCTCCAGACGGGCATCGCCGCCGTCATCGGCTCCTCGGCCGCCTACTTCGGCGGCTGGTGGGAGAAGATCGCCCTGTGGGCCACCGACCTGCTCCTGGTGGTCCCCTCCTTCCTCATCATCGCGATCCTCTCCCAGCGGGCCGGAGCCGCCAAGGGCTCCATCGCGCTGTTCATCATCCTCCTGGCCGGGTTCGGCTGGATGCTCACGGCCCGCGTGGTGCGCTCCCCTGACCCTGAGCGTGAAGAACCTGGAGTACGTCAACGCCGCCCGCTTCATGAACGTGCCCAGTCCCGTCATCATCGCCCGGCACATCCTGCCCAACATCGCCTCCCTGCTCATCGTCGACGCCACCATCAACGTGGCCTACGCCGTCATCAGCGAGACGACGCTGTCCTACTTCGGTTTCGGGGTCCAGCCGCCCAACACCTCCCTGGGCACCCTCATCGCCGAGGGCCAGCGCTCAGCGACCACCTACCCCTGGATCTTCCTGGCCCCGGCAGCCGTGCTCGTCCTCATGCTCCTGTGCGTCAACGTCATGGGTGACGGCCTGCGCGATGCCATCGACCCCTCGTCCAAGTCCGGAGGCAAGGCATGAGCCCCACGAGCAGCCCCAGCACGTCCACCAAGCCCACGAAGAGCGCCGCGGCCGTGTCCGTCGTCGACGCGCTGCCGGACCCCTCCAGCACCGCTCCGCTGCTGGAGGTCACCGACCTGAAAGTCTCCTTCCCCTCCGAGGACGGGCGCGTCAACGCCGTGCGCGGAGTCAACCTGTCCGTCGCCCGCGGTGAGGTGCTGGCCCTGGTCGGCGAGTCCGGTTCGGGAAAGTCCGTCACCTCCACGGCGGTCATGGGACTGCTCGACGAGTCCGCTGAGGTCACCGGGTCGGTGCGCCTCCACGGCACCGAGCTGCTGGGGCGGCCCGACGGCTACATGTCCCGCATTCGCGGCTCCCAGATCGCCATGGTCTTCCAGGATCCGCTCAGCGCCCTGACCCCCGTGTACACGGTGGGCGCCCAGATCGTCGAGGCCCTGCGGATCCACCATCCCCGAATGAGCGAGGCGGCCGCCCGCAAGCGCGCCGTCGAGCTGCTCGACCTGGTGGGCATCCCCAACCCGCAGGTGCGTGCCAAGGCCTACCCCCACGAGTTCTCCGGCGGCATGCGTCAGCGGGCCGTCATCGCCATCGCGATCGCCAACGACCCCGATCTCATCATCGCCGACGAGCCCACCACGGCCCTCGACGTCACCATCCAGGCCCAGATCCTCGACGTACTGCGCACCGCCCAGAAGGAGACCGGTGCCGGCGTCATCATGATCACCCACGACCTGGGTGTTGTGGCCGGCATGGCCGACCGGGCGGCGGTCATGTACGCCGGGCGCATCGTGGAGACCGGCGACGTCGACGACATCTTCTACCGCTCGCGCATGCCCTACACGATCGGCCTGCTCGGCTCCCTGCCCCGTCTGGACGCGCGCAAGGACTCGGCCCTGGCCACCCTGGAGGGCAACCCGCCCTCCCTGCTGGAGCTGCCGCGAGGGTGCCCCTTCATCCCCCGCTGCCCCATGGCCCAGGCCGAGTGCGCCCAGGAGGAGCCGACGCTCACCCTCGTGGAGCGCGACGGGACCGACGGCGAGGAGGCCGGCTCCGGTGCCCAGTACTCGGCCTGCCACCGCCGCGGCGAGATCGAGCGGGACCATCTCGACTACTCCCACATCTACCCCGTCCCGGCGCTCAAGACTCCCGAGACCATGAGCCTGCCGCATGCCGAGCGCCCCGAGGTCCTGCGCGTCACCGACCTCGTCAAGGAGTTCCCCCTCATGAAGGGAGCCGTCTTCAAAAGACGCGTGGGCACCGTCCACGCCGTCGACGGCGTCTCCTTCGACGTCCGCCGGGGCGAGACCCTGGCCCTGGTCGGCGAGTCCGGATGCGGCAAGACCACCACCCTCATGGAGGTCCTCTCCCTCCAGGCGCCCCAGGAGGGCACGATCGTGGTCCTGGGCAAGGACACGGCCGACCTGGGGCGGGCCCAGCGCCGCCAGGTGCGCCGCGACCTGCAGATCGTCTTCCAGGACCCCATGGCCTCCCTGGACCCGCGTCTGCCGATCTTCGACATCATCGCCGAGCCGCTGCGGGCCAACGGGTGGAAGAAGGCGGATATCGGGCCGCGCATCGAGGAGCTCATGGAGCTCGTCGGGCTCGAGCCCAGTCACGCCAACCGCTACCCGCGCAACTTCTCCGGCGGGCAGCGCCAGCGCATCGGCATAGCCCGCGCCCTGGCCCTCGAACCCAGCCTCCTGGTCCTCGACGAGCCGGTCTCCGCCCTGGACGTGTCCATCCAGGCCGGCGTCATCAACCTGCTCGACGAGCTGCGCGCCACCATGGGGCTCAGCTACCTCTTCGTGGCCCACGACCTGTCAGTGGTGCGTCACATCGCCGACCGCGTCGCCGTCATGTACCTGGGGCGGATCGTGGAGATCGGCGACGTCGACACCATCTTCGAGGCCCCGGCCCACCCCTACACCCAGGCCCTGCTCTCGGCGATCCCCATCCCGGACCCGGCCAAGGAGCGCAGCCGCAGCCGCATCGTCCTGGAGGGCGACATGCCCAGCCCCGCCAACCCTCCCTCGGGTTGCCGCTTCCGCACCCGCTGCCCGAAGTTCGCCTCAGGACTCACCGACGACGAGCGCTCGGCCTGCCTGGGGGCCATGCCGGAGTTCCTCTCCCAGGGCGAGGACCACGACGTCGCCTGCTACTACCCCGAGCGCACCGCCGTCTTCTGACGTCCCCCACCCCCGAGTCCACTTATCGCACTGTCCACCGATCCTGCCCACCACCGTGCGCCGACGACGGCGCCCTTAGTGAACGGAGATTCCCATGAAGCTCAACCGTCGCATGTTCCTCGCCACGACGGCCTCCGCGGCCGTCCTGACCGCCTTGGCGGCCTGCGCCAAGAACGGCTCCGGCTCCTCGGGCTCCACCGCCGGCGTGCCCACGGCCGCCCCCGACGAGCTCCAGGACGGAGGCACGCTGCGCTTCGGCATCGGCTCGGCGCCGGCGAACTGGAATGTCGCGACCGTGGACGGCAACGTCGTCGACACACGGCTGGTCATGAAGTTCGTCATGCCCTACGCCGTTGACTGGGCCGAGGACGGCAAGGCGACGCCGAACCCCGACTTCCTCACCAAGCTCGAGGCCGCGGAGGTCGGAGGCAAGACCGTGGTGACCGTGGCCGTCAACGAGAAGGCCACCTGGGGCAATGGGCGAAAGTGGGACTCCGAGGACATCAAGGCGTTCTTCGATCACGTCAAGGATCCCAACTACTCCTGGGCCTCCGTCGAGGGGCTCGACAAGGTCGAGAAGGTCGAGATCGTGGACAAACAGACCGCCAAGGTCACCTTCAACTCGGTCTACCCCGACTGGTCCTATGCCCTGTCCGGCATCACCCCCAGGGAGCTCATGGCCGATGCCAAGACCTTCAACGAGTCGATGGCCGGCGCCACCAAGTTCAACAACGACTACTTCGCGGGCCCCTTCAAGATCAAGAGCTACGACGAGTCCAAGCAGGTCATCACCCTGGAGCGCAACGACAAGTGGTGGGGTGCCGCCCCCAGACTCGAGACCGTCACCCTGCACGTCCTGGACGACTCGGCCATGGGACAGGCCTTCGCCAACAAGGAGATCGACGTCCTGGACTACATCTTCTCCGCCGACGTCTACCAGCAGGCCGTTGGCCGTGACGACGCCGAGGTCCGTCAGAACACCGGCCTGGAGTGGCGTCACATCATGTTCAACGCCTCCTCCGGCCCCCTGGCGGACAAGGCCGTGCGTCAGGCCATCACCCGGGCCTGCAACCGTGAGGCCATCGCCGCCTCCGACCTGGCGGGTCTGCCCGTGGACGCCAAGAAGACCCTCTTGGGCAACCGCTTCTTCCTGCCCGTGCAGGAGGGCTACCAGGACAACTCCACCAGCTGGGGCTACGACGTCGAGGCCGCCAAGAAGCTGCTCGACGGCGCCGGCTGGGTGGCCGGCTCCGACGGGGTCCGCGCCAAGGACGGTAAGAAGCTCGAGCTGGTGATGACCATCCCCAGTAACGCTCCTGTGGCCACCAACGAGGCCAACCTCCTCCAGAAGCAGCTGAACGAGGTCGGCATCAAGCTCAGTGTCTCCACGGTCGAGATCGACAAGTACTTCCCGGAGTACATCAACAAGAAGAACTACGCACTGACGGCCTTCACCTCCGAGAAGACCCAGTACCCCCTGTCCAACGCGGGCCAGTACTACGCCTCGACCAGTCAGTCGAACTACACCGGACTATCCGTCCCCGAGGTCGACCAGTACGTCGCCAAGATCGGTTCGACCCCCGATGGTGCCGAGCGCAACAAGCTCGCCAACGAGCTCGACAAGGTCCTGTGGGAGAACGTCTTCAGCATCCCGATCTACCAGCGCATGCAGTTGACCGCCGTGCCCAAGACGCTGCGCAACTTCGGCGCCCAGGGACTGGCCTCCTTCCGGCCCGAGAGCATCGGCTACGTCAAGAGCTGAGCCGGTGCCCGCAACCGAAGCGGATGACGACGGACGCGAGCCGGTGCGACATGATGCGCCCGTGCAAGAAGACGTGACCACCACTGTGCCCCCGGTCATGCCGACCGTCGTCATCCGGTCCCTGGCGGCCCGCCTCGGCACCGCCCTCATCGGCCTGGCCGCGGCGGGGATGTCCCTGACGATCGGCCTGGCCGACGGCGCCGCCCACGGACTGCGCACCATGGCATGGGCGGGAGCACTCACCTTCCTCACCTGGCTGCTGTGGTGGGCCCCGCAGATCACCCTGGCCCCGCGGGCCCTCACCATCCGCAACGCCTGGCGCACCCACGTGCTGGGCTGGGACGAGGTCGAGCTGTGCCGCACCCGCTGGGGGCTGTCGGTCATCACCCGCGACGACGTCGAGGTGCGGGCCTCGGCCGCTCCCCGGCGCGGCGGCATGGCCGAGTCCTTCCGACGCCGTCAGGAGCTGCGTGAGCAGCAGGAGCGGCGCGACGGCCTGCGGGACTCCGAGCCGGCCCCGGCGGTGCGCCCGGAGTACCTGGCGGGGGAGGGGACTCACCGCACCAACCTCGACACCGGCGACGCCGGGGCCCTCATTGAGGCATACGCCGAGCAGGTGTGCAGCCGTCCCGCTCAGGCCGCCGATGATGCGGCATCGGGCACGGCCGCCGGCGTAACCAGCAGCCTCAACCGCCCGGTCGTCGTCGCCGCCGGACTGCTCACCGTCGCGCTCGCGGCCGTGACCGTGCTGCTGTGACGTGGACTCCCGGTGACCGGAGCGTGAGTGGGCGCACAGCCCGGGTGTTGGCCCGGCCATGGCAGGTTGCGACCGGCGTCCTCTAGTCTTTCCCTGTTTCATGCCCTGTGGTCGGCGCCTGAGCGGTGCCTGACCCGCGGCGTCCTCCCACCGGAAGAAGTGCCCCCCTATGAGCGTGCGCCAGGATTTGCGCAACGTCGCCATCGTCGCCCACGTCGACCACGGCAAGACCACTCTTGTCGACGCCATGCTCTGGGAGGCGGGGGCCTTCGGGGCCCGGGCCACCGAGGAGACCACCGGCGAGCGCGTCATGGACTCCGGCGAGCTGGAGCGCGAGAAGGGCATCACGATCCTCGCCAAGAACACGGCGGTCCACTACTCGGGCCCCTCCGCCGCGGGCGCCGGCTGCCCCGAGGGCATCGTCATCAACGTCATCGACACCCCTGGTCACGCCGACTTCGGCGGTGAGGTCGAGCGGGGGCTGTCCATGGTCGACGGCGTCGTCCTCCTCGTCGACGCCTCCGAGGGGCCCCTGCCCCAGACCCGCTTCGTGCTGCGCAAGGCCCTGGCCGCGAACCTGCCGGTCATCCTCGTGGTCAACAAGGTGGACCGCCCCGACTCCCGGCTCGACGAGGTCGTTGCCGAGTCCACCGACCTGCTGCTGTCCCTGGCCAGCGATCTGGCCGACGAGCACCCCGACATCGACCTCGACGCCGTCCTGGACGTGCCCGTCATCTACGCCTCCGCCAAGGCCCGTCGCGCCGACACCGAGGCCCCGGCCGACGGCGAGTTGCCCGCCAGTGAGAACCTCGAGCCGCTCTTCCGCACCATCATCGAGCGGATCCCCGGCCCCTCCTACGAGGAGGGCGCCTCCCTGCAGGCCCACGTCACCAACCTGGACGCCTCACCCTTCCTGGGGCGTCTGGCGCTGCTGCGCATTCACAACGGCACCCTGCGCAAGGGGCAGACGGTGGCCTGGGCCCGCCACGACGGCTCGCTGGCCTCCGCCCGCATCTCCGAGCTCCTCGTCACCGAGGGCCTGGACCGTAAGCCGGCCGAGGAGGCGCACGCCGGTGACATCGTCGCCGTCGCCGGGATCGAGGACATCACCATCGGCGAGTCCCTCGTCGACCCCGACGACCCGCGCCCCCTGCCGCTCATCACCGTGGACGACCCGGCCATTGCCATGACCATCGGCATCAACACCTCGCCGATGGCCGGGCGCACCAAGGGCGCCAAGGTCACCGCCCGTCAGGTCAAGGACCGCCTGGACCGTGAGCTCATCGGCAACGTGTCCCTACGGGTCCTGCCCACCACCCGGCCCGACGCCTGGGAGGTGCAGGGGCGCGGCGAGCTGGCGCTGGCGATTCTCGTGGAACAGATGCGCCGCGAGGGATTCGAGCTGACCGTCGGCAAGCCGCAGGTCGTCACCCGTACCATCGACGGCAAGCGCCATGAGCCCATCGAGCGCATGACCATTGACGTCCCTGAGGACTACCTGGGCGCCGTCACCCAGCTCATGGCCGCCCGCAAGGGTCAGATGGAGACCATGACCAATCACGGCACCGGCTGGATCCGCATGGAGTTCCTCGTGCCGGCCCGTGGCCTCATCGGCTTCCGCACCCAGTTCCTCACCGAGACCCGCGGCACCGGCATCGCCTCCTCCATCGCCGAGGGCTACGCTCCCTGGGCCGGGCAGATTGTCTCGCGCACCACCGGCTCCCTCGTCTCCGACCGCGCCGGGGCCGTGACCGCCTACGCGCTCATCCGCCTGCAGGACCGTGGCAGCTTCTTCGTCGAGCCTACCCAGGAGACCTACGAGGGACAGGTCGTGGGGGAGAACCCCCGCGGCGAGGACATGGACGTCAATGTGGTTCGCGAGAAGCAGCAGACCAACATGCGCTCCTCGACCGCGGACAGCTTCGAGGCCCTCGTGCCGCCGCGTCGCCTCACCCTGGAGGAGGCCCTCGAGTTCGCCGCCGACGATGAGTGCGTCGAGGTCACCCCGGAGGCCGTGCGCATCCGCAAGGTCATCCTCAACTCCCAGGAGCGTTTCCGCGAGAACGCCCGCCGTCGTCGTGCCGAGGCCTGAGAGGAACCGCTGTCCATGAGCCAGTCCGTCAACCGCGGGGAGAAGTCCGTCGCCTCCGAGGTCGCGGCCGACGCCATCGAGCCTGCTGAGCCCGTCAAGTCGGCCGAGTCCGTTGAGAAGATGCAGGAGCCCGGTGCGGCTCCCTTCGTCGTCGAGAAGGCTGAGGGGAGGGCCACCGAGGGTGACCCCGCTGAGAGCGGGGGCGCCGATGACACTCCGACCCTCAACTTTGACGATGAGTCTCAGGACGAACCGGCTGAGCCTGCCGAACGGGCTGAGGAGCCCGGCGGCGAGGCCGCCACCTCGGCTGAGGCCCTCTCGCCTTATGAGTCGACCGGCGCCGATGCGGCTGCCGAGACCCGGCAGGGCACTGCATGGAGCCTCGACTCCGGCGATATTCCGCTGTCGATCGCACTGAAGAGCCCGGCCGAGGCGCCGCCCTCGGTACCCGAGCAGGCCCAGCCCGCCGTCGCCGACGACGCCTGGCGCGCTGAGACCGCTGCAACCACCGAGGCGTTCTCAGCCGCCGGAAGCGTCGCGGGCACTGCCTCGCCGGGGACGGAACCCATTGGGGGCGATACCGATCCGGTGAGGGACAGCGCTGCTCCCTTCGCCATTCCCGGAGCCCTGGCCGCGGCCGAGAAGGCGCAGAAGCCCGCGAAGACCAACGGGGCGGCCGCCGGATCGGGCCCCTCGCGCCGTCGGCGTCTCATCCCCGCCGCCTGCGCCGCAGGGGCCGCTGCCCTGCTGCTGGCCTGGGGAGGCGTCGCCTGGTGGACCACCCAGCACATCGCCTCGGGCACCACCGTCTCCGGTGTCGACGTCTCCGGACTGAGCCCCAAGGAGGCCCGCGACCGCGTCGGCAAGGGCGTCGGTGACCAGCTCGCCCAGCCCGTCACCCTCACCGTCGGGCAGGGCAGCTCCGAGCTCGTGCCCGCCAAGTCGGGTATCTCGGTCGACACCGACGCCTCGGTCAAGAAGCTCACCGGATTCACGCTCAACCCCCTCACTCTGGCCCAGCGCCTCGGCGGGCAGCGCACTGACGCCGTCATCCGGGTCGATTCCAGCGCGCTGCGCGGCGCCCTGGAGGACCGGGTTGACACGATGGCCAACGGCGCGGTCTCGGCGACCGTGGCCCTGGAGGGTACCAAGCCGGTCATCACGCCCGCGAAAAACGGGATCGGACTCGACGTCGATGCCTCTCTCAAACAGCTCTCCGGTACCTGGCCCCTGGGGAAGAAGACCCTCGCCATGGTCGAGGGAACCGCGATCCCCGCCATCACTGACGAGGAAGCCTCGAAGTTCGTTGACGGCACCCTCACGCCGCTGCTCTCCAGCGGGTTGACCGTGAACGCGGCGAACGCCGGAGCACAGAGCAAGAGCCCTGGTGGGGCTGCGGCCTTCTCACCGCAGGACACTGCGGAGATGCTGAAGCTCTCCTCCGAGGGCGGCACCTTGAGCGCCACCTTCGACCCGACCGCGCTGCGCGACGCCGTCGTCGCCAGGGTCGGCCAGGTCGAGACCCCCGTCCAGAACGCGACCTGGAAGATCGACGGCTCCGCCACCGGCGCCCCCGGGGCGCGTCCCCAGTACGTCCCCGCCGCCCAGGGCAAGGTCATCGACACCGCCGCCCTGTCCGCAAGCCTGCTCAAAGCCGGCACCTCCGCCACCGATGCCGCCGGCCGGACTGTGACCCTGCCGATAGTCGTCGCCGAGCCGACGGTGACGACGCCGCAGAACGAGTGGGGCGTCAGCGAGGTGATCGGCGAGTTCGCCACCCCGTACAACGCCGGGGACGCGCCGCGCACGCAGAACCTCACTCGCGGAGCCGAGCTCGTCAACGGCACGGTCGTCAAGCCCGGCGAGGTCTTCTCCCTGGAGAAGGTGCTCGGCCAGGTCGACTCCAAGCACGGGTTCGCCGACGCCGGGGTGATTCAGAACGGAGAGCATAGTGACGCGATGGGAGGCGGACTCAGCCAGGTGGCCACCACCGTCTTCAACGCCGGTTTTGAGGCCGGGATGGATGACACCGAGCATCGTCCCCACCAGTACTACTTCGAGCGTTACCCTGCTGGGCGTGAGGCAACCCTGTGGACCGGCACGATCGACATGAAGTTCACGAACTCCACGTCCCATGCGGCGCTGGTCCAGGCGTGGCTGGACGGTGAGCAGATCCACGTGCGGCTGTGGTCGACCAAGTACTACGACGTTTCCATCACCTCCTCAGAGCGCTCCAACTTTCGTCCAGTGACGACTAAGCACGGGTCCGGTCCCAACTGTGAACCCATCTCCGGGGGGCAGCCGGGATTCGACATCACCGTCACCCGCACCCGCAAGCACGACGGCAAGGCTCTGCCCAACGACGTCCTGGCCACCAAGTACGACGGCGATATCGATGTGATCTGCAACTAGTGCTGTGTGAGTCCGCGGCTCCTGTGGCAACGGGCATGCAGATCGGGGTGCATCGATTGTTACCTATGACATTCGCGCCGTGGCAGTGACGTAATCGCGGTGTGGCAACCCTGAGTTTTCGGCGTGCTGACAGCCACTCTCCTGCCTCTTGGGTCGATGGGCCCTGGAGGACGATACTTGCCCCGACCCCGCCCATCCGCGCGGGAGGTTCCACCAGAGAAGAAAGGACACTGCTGCTATGACATACGTCATTGCCCAGCCCTGCGTCGACGTCAAGGACCGCGCCTGCGTCGACGAGTGTCCCGTCGACTGCATCTACGAGGGTGAACGCAGCCTCTACATCAACGCCGACGAGTGCGTCGACTGCGGAGCCTGCGAGCCCGTCTGCCCCACCGAGGCGATCTTCTACGAGGACGATGTTCCCGAGGAGTGGGAGGACTACACCCGCGCCAACATCGACTTCTTCGAGCTCAAGGGGCTCGGCTCGCCAGGCGGCGCCCAGAGGACCGGCGCGCTGGACTACGACGACCCCATGATCGCTGCCCTGCCCCCGCAGAACGAGGAGTGGAAAGAGGCCAACGGCTACTGAGCCGACAGACGGGGCAGGGAGTGGAGGCGTCCCCGGCGTGTGAGGAAGAATCGGGGCTCGTGACCACCAGCGCGACACCTGAGACCTTTCCCAGCTCCTACCTGCCCCGCCGCCTCGCCCTGCCAGACTTCCCCTGGGACTCGCTGAGTCCCTACCGGGAGCGCGCCGCCCAGCACCCGGACGGCGTCGTCGATCTCGCGGTGGGGACGCCCGTCGACCCCACCCCTGAGATCGCCCGCAACGCCCTGTCCACCGCCGCCAACGCCCCCGGCTACCCGACGGCGGTCGGCGCCCCCGTGGTGCGCGCCGCCATCACCGAGTGGATGGAGCGACGACGGGGCGTGGTCGGCCTGGGCGATGACGAGGTCATCCCCACCATCGGCTCCAAGGAGTCCGTGGCCCTCCTACCGCTGCACCTGGGGGTGTGCCCCGGCGACCTCGTCCTGCATCCGCGAGCGGCCTACCCCACCTACGACGTCGGCGCCCGCCTCGTGGGGGCCACCCCCGTCCCCGTGGACACCGATGCCGACCCCGACACGTGGGGCATCGCCGAGGACGCGCCTGTGGCCGTCGTCTGGCTCAACAGCCCCGGCAACCCTGACGGGCACGTCCTGAGCGTGGAGCAGATGGCTCGGATCGTCACCTGGGCCAGGGCGCGGGGCGCCGTTGTCATCTCCGACGAGTGCTACGCCGAGCTCGGCTGGGAGTCGCCGTGGGACGGCCAGCCGATCCCGAGCCTCCTGGACCCCCGGGTCGGAGGGGAAGCGGGTCGAAGCGGCCTGCTCGCCCTGTACTCCCTGTCCAAGCAGTCGAATCTGGCCGGCTACCGCGCGGCCTTCCTCGCCGGTGACGCGGAGCTCGTGGGCGCCGTCACCGAGGTGCGCAAGCACACCGGCATGCTCATGCCGACTCCGGTGCAGGCCGCCCTCGTGGCCGCCCTCGGCGACGAGGCGCATATGGAGGTGCAGAAGGAGGTCTACCGGGAGCGCCGTGAGGTGCTCGTCGAGGCGATCGCCGCCGCCGGGCTCGTCAACGACCCGGCCTCCGTGGCTGGCCTGTACCTGTGGCTCCGGGGGCCCGAGTCGATGAGCGCCTACGAGCTCGTGGGGGCCTTCGCCGAGCTCGGGATCGTTGTGGCCCCCGGCGACTTCTACGGCGAGGCCGGGGCCGGGCGGGTGCGCATGAGTCTGACCGACACCGACGAACGCGTGACCGCGGCCGCCGCTCGCCTGCGCTCGCCCGAGGCCGCCGCCCTCTTCACCGGCTGAGGCTGGCCGGTCCCGGTCAGCCCACCTCGGGCCACTTGGAGGTGAGATAGGCTCCGACAGCGCGGTGCTGGAATCGGTAGGGCCTACCGCGCCGGATGATCCTGCGGGTCAGGTCGAGCCGCTGCGCGGTGGGGCCCGCGTCCGTGGCTCTCTTGTGCCCGAGCCGGTTGGCGATGTTCGTCAGAGACCGCTCCTCGGGTGCGAGTTCGGCCATTGCCTCGACGAACTCCCTCTCACGCGGTGGGAGCCGGTCGAGGATACGCTGCACATGTGCCTCCGCCTCGCGGACCGCCTGCCTGCTCCATCCGGTGTAGACGTGTTCGGCGGTGATGATGCTGTCGGTGCTGGCGTGCCAGGCGCACTGCCCGGCGAGCTGGAAGAGGAACGGCTCGCCGCAGGAGAGCTCGACGATGGCGCGTTGGGCGTCGGGCTCCATGAAGATCCGGTCTGTGCCGCCGTCGGCGGTGGTGATGGGCCACCCCTGGCTGATGAAGGGGTGGAGTGCGGTCAGGAGGTCGTCGTCGTCGATGGTCTCCAGTGTGTTGGTCTGGAAGCGACGCGCGAAGGTGGCACCGGATCGGGCTCCGGCCATGTCCGCGAACTCGGGCAGCCCGGTCAGGTAGACGGCGATAGGAAGCGCCGAGCCAACGCTCAGACCGCCGGGAAGGGTTGTGGGCTCCTCGTGAGTGAGCGCGTCACCCAGGGCGATGAGCAGCTGGGAGCGCGCGTGCTCATCAGTGATGTTCTGGACCTCGTCGATGTGGATCATCACCACGGCGTGGCGCATGGTGGCCGCACGGCCGATCTCAATGAGCAGATCGGTCAGGGCGGAATACGGCTCGGGACCGTCCTGGGCTCGCACGGACAGGGAGATGCCGGAAGCGGCCACGGACTCAACGCGGCGCAGCAGATCGCCGATGCGCTGCTCCCTGGCTGCTGGCAGACCTGCCGTGTCGGCGAGGGACAGCAGAGCCGAGGCGACTCGCTTGATGGGGTCGCTTCCCGACGGGATACGCAGCTGCGGCGTGACCCAGTCGCCCGCCTCCAAGGCCTCACTCGCGATCCGGCGCACCAACGCGGATTTTCCGGAGCCGGCTTCCCCCCAGGATTGTGCGGCCGCGCTCGTGGATGCCGGCGGCGCGGCGTGGGCGAAGAGCGTCGCGCCAGTCGCTGAGGTGCTCGATGCGCCCCGCCCACACCAGGGGCACCGTGTCTGAGCCTGGGCTGAACGGCGAGTCAAGGGGAGTCCTCATGATGATAAGTTTATCAACGAGCGACTGACTTGATAAGTTTATCAAGCCTGGGTGGGTGTCCTGCTGCTGCCCCCGGCGGGCTGATCCGCCCTGATCGGGCCGATCCGGTGGCCCGCGGTGGGCCCATGAAACGACACTGTGACGGAGCACCCCGTACAGTGGGGGCTGGGTCCGCCGGAACCCCGTGGGCCCAGGTCTCGCCGTCGCGATGCGTGCGGCCCCGAGCCTCAGGAGGCATGATGACGAGCACCCCCACCCCCGCCACGGCTGGGCAGCCAGAGCAGAGCCGGCCCAGCGCTGTCGGTGGTCCTGGTCTGCTGTCCGTTGACGGTAAGAACCTCGAGCTGCCGCGCACCCCGGCGACCGACGGCGCCGACGGTCTGGGCGTGTCCAAGCTGCTGGGCTCCACCGGCGTGGTGACGCTCGACCCGGGCTTCACCAATACGGCGTCGTGCACCTCGCAGATCACCTACATCGATGGCGCGGCCGGGATCCTGCGCTACCGCGGCTACCCGATCGAGGAGCTGGCGAAGTCCTCGTCCTTCCTGGAGGTTGCCTACCTCCTCATCAACGGCGAGCTGCCCGACCGCGAGTCCTTCGCGCGCATGGAGCGGCGCATCTCGCGCCACCGCCTCCTGCACGAGGACTTCCGCGGCTTCTTCACCTCCTTCCCCTCCTCGGGGCACCCGATGGCGATCCTCCAGGCGGGGATCGCGGGTCTGGCCACCTACTACGAGGACACCCTCAACCCGCACGACCCCTACGAGCGCGAACTCGCCACCGTGCTGCTGCTGGCCAAGATGCCCACGATGATCAGCTACATCGCCCGGCGAGCCATCGGCCTGCCGCTGCTCTACCCCGACCCGCAGCGCTCCTACGTCGAGGACTTCATCCGCCTGACTTTCGGGATGCCCTACCAGTCCTACGACATCGATCCGGCCGTGGTGCGGGCCCTGGACATGCTGCTCATCCTGCACGCCGACCACGAGCAGAACTGCTCGACCTCCACGGTGCGCCTCGTGGGCTCGGCCGACGCCAACATGTACGCCTCCGTGGCCGCGGGCGTGGGCGCCTTGTCCGGGCCGCTGCACGGCGGCGCCAACGAGGCGGTCCTGCGGATGCTGGACACCATCCAGAGCTCGGGGATGAGCACGGCCGAGTTCGTCCGCAAGGTCAAGGACAAGGAGGACGGCGTGCGGCTCATGGGCTTCGGCCACCGGGTCTACAAGAACTACGACCCGCGCGCCGCCATCGTCAAGGAGACCGCCCACGACGTCTTGACCCGCCTGGGCTCCGACGACGGCGACCGCAAGCTCGAGATCGCCATGGAGTTGGAGGAGACGGCGCTGCGCGACGAGTACTTCGTCTCGCGCAGTCTCTACCCGAACGTCGACTTCTACACGGGCCTCATCTACCAGGCGATGGGCTTCCCTACGAAGATGTTCACGCCCCTGTTCGCCCTGGGGCGCCTGCCCGGCTGGATCGCCCAGTACCGCGAGATGATCGCCGACCCCGCCAAGCGCATCGGGAGGCCCCGCCAGGTCTACGACGGCTCCACCGAGCGCCACTACGTGGCTATGCACCGGCGCAAGCACGACGACGGCCAGTACCCGGCCATCCGCGCCGGCGTCCCCAGCCTCGACCGTGTCACCCGGGTCTGAATCACGAGGGTCCGAGGCTCGAGGCTGCGGCGGCCCAAGCCGGAGACGTACTTTTCCGACGAGGACTGCGTTCTCCCGCAAACCACTGAGGTCCGCCCTCAGTGGTTTGCGGGAGAAGTGCGTCCCCGATGCAGAAGTACGTCGTCGATTAGAACGTCGGGCCGTCCTTTGCAGTCCCTTGCCTATAGGCCGTCCAGGTCGATCTTGCCCATGTGCAGGAGCTTCTCGCGAGTGGCGGCGTCGGCCATGAGCTCGGCAATGTTGTGGGGGACGACCTGCCAGGACACGCCCCAGCGGTCGACGCACCAGCCGCAGCGCTCGGCCTCGGGTACGGCAGACAGCCCCGCCCAGTAGTGGTCGATCTCCTCCTGGTCCCGGCAGGAGACGATCATGGAGACCCCGGGTGTGAAGGTGAAGTCGTGGAAGGCCCCCGAGTCCATGGCCGCCATCCAGGTGCCGCGCAGCGTGAAGTCGGTGAACATCACCGTCCCCGCCTCCATCGGCCCGCCCTCCTCGTAGCGACGCAGGGCCCCGCGGTGGGCGTCGTCGAACAGGGCGATCCAGGCCTCGGTGGCCTCCTCGGCGTTGGCGTGGTTGGCTCCGCCGAACATGAAGGAGGGCAGGATGAAGGGGCGCGGCTCGCCGGCCGGGTCGGTGAGCATGAGCTGCCAGGTCATGCCGAAGCGGTCGCGGACCCAGGCGTAGCGCGGCGAGAAGGGGTACTCGCCCAGCTCCATGAGCACACCGCCGGCGGAGAGACGCTCGTAGAGCTCATCGAGGTAGACCCGGGCCTGGTCCTCGCCGCCGAACAGGAGCGGGTCGAAGTTCAGGATGCAGCTGATCGACGGGTTCGGAGCGTATTGGTCGCCGCCGTTGATGAGCGAGAGCCGAAAGCCGTGGATGCTGACTGTGGCCGCGAGCCCGGGAACCTGCTCGACGACGGAGCCCTCGCCGAAGACATCGGCGTAGAACCGGGCCGCCTCATCGGCGTTGCCGTCGCACCAGATGGCAGGGGTGATGAGCTGATCCATACGGACACCGTATCGCGACATGTGTTGGGGCCGCTCCGGGAGAGGAACGGCCCCAACACTGTGATCGGCGAGCCGGGTCATGCCCGGGTATCACCGGCTATGAGGTGACCTTGCGTCGGTAGTGTCAAGCCCCGGGCCACCCGGGATCACCAACAAGGTAATGGGGCACTGCGTTGGTTGCCCGTTGTGAGCGATAATTCCTTTCGTCTCTACTGTGAAGTGTTACGGGAAAAGTTAGGTATTCGAGTCTGGGTCGACAGGTAGGGATTAATTAATTGCGATAAGGACTTCACTGCCCTTGTGTGGTATATCTTCTGAAAGTCCAATAAATAGTTGCATGTTGTCATCGGGTTTCCGGTGCGCGTGTTGGGTGAGCCATAAAGTCGAGGTGGTGACTCGGGTTTGTTGCTTCCATCCGAGAGACTTTGCGTAGTCTATGAACTCGTCCCTGAGTTGCTCTGAGGGTTTTGGTGAGTCTCGAAACTATCGTTTGAGATGAACTCCGGGGTACTTCCAAGTTGTCCACCCTGGAAGCTCCGACTCTTCTGTGCGGACGGCTTTTACACCGAGAATGGTCTCGTGTCCCATGGGGGCGTTCTTGAGGGTCCTCAGGGCTCTCGCTTCATATGACAGGGGATCTCCCGGACCGAAGGTCCAGGTCGGCCTGCCTCCGATGGTCAGGCCGCCAGTAAGAGCTCCGCAGCCGATGCCAGTCAATAACTTGCGGCGAGACAGACGTGAGAATGGGGTTGTGGATTCTGAGGCAGGGGTATGGGGAACTGGGACTGCCGTAGTCATGCTGCGATTTTATGGAGTTCACGATTAGGAGGTGCATGCAATCGTGTACTGATGTTTGTCGGTGTTCTCTGGAGGTTAATCGAAGACAGATGTCCGTGTCCATATGTGCCGCTACGATGGGTGTCCCTCATTGACGAGGAGGGGGAGTTCTGGTGCGGGTTCAGGCGTACCCAAGTCCGACAACAACCGAGCCGCTGAGCGGGTCGGTCTCGTGCGGCCCGATATCGGGGGCGACATTGAGTATCACGCCATCAGTCGGCTCCGTCCCGCCGTGGCGGCCGATCCATGAATCGGGTGTGGACGGTCCGGGATCCTTCGTCCAGCCGTGGCTCTCGGCGTAGTCGATGAAGAGACTCGTGAGCTCTGCGGGAGTCCTCCTTGCGTCATAGAACCACCGGCGTAGCGAGACGCCCCTGTGTTTCCACTGAAACCATGAGGGCAGCTCCCGTGATTCGGTGAAGACGGCGGAGACCCCGAGGATGGTCTCCGCTCCCATGGGGTCGTCTCGGAGTGCCCTCAGCCTTTTGGCCTCATAGGACAGCGACCCGCCTGGTCCGTGCGTCCAGGCGTACCCTCCTGCGATAGCGAGCCCTCCGCCGATGACAAGGCCAGCAGTCCGCACGAGCATCCGTCGCCGCGTCGCCTGCTCTGGCCGGTCGACCGTCTCGTCAGGGGCCAAGCGCTCCGCGTCATCACATGGAGGACGGGGGGCAGTGATTGGCATACTGAAACGGTAGGTCTTGTTCTCGACCTCGACAAGGTAGGTCTCGAGCCGGGCCGCATGTGCCTGATCCTGCTTACCGATCCAGACGGCCGCAGAGCTCGAGATCTCACCGGCTACTGCTCGACGAGACCTTGAAGCCCTCTCGACGGCGGGAATCCCGGTTTACTCGCAACCGGGGCGAGGTACGAGTGCTGTCACGGATGTTGGGAACGGCGGCACTGAACGACCCGGAAACGTGGGTGATCACGATGAAGCTCCTCCTGGCATTGCCGTCTTGTCTGTGGTCTGAACTCGCCCGTATCGGCTCAGAGCTGGTCGTGCATCACGGTTCCGCACGATGATGAATCGGTGTCAGGCATCGACCTCAGTGCTGAGGTGGCTTGGACGGATCATCAGTGCGCTGACGGTGCTCAACAGGAACGCGGTGATGCCGATAGCAGTGAAGTTGTCGGTGAGAGTGAGCAGTGGGCCACCGATAAGCCCTGCCACTGTTGTACCGAGGTACATCACCGTGCTGGTGAGGGTGGAGATGGTGCCGCGCGCTGTGTTGTCGAGTTGCTGCAGGTGGAGCATGCGGACGCTGAGCATTGCGCCTCCGCAGGCGAAGAGAGGTAGGAATACCAGCCCCACAACGATCGGAGGCGGAGATGCTGCGAGCGTCAGATAGGCGATGCCCATCACTACGGCGCTCAGGTAGATGGCTCGGACAGGGGTCATACGGCCGGTCAGCCGGACACCGAAAAGGCTGCCGATCGTGTTACCGATCCCGCCGGCCAGGATGATGAGCGCCACTGTGACTTTCGAGGTGCCCAGGCCGTCCTCCAACCAGGTTGGTGCGTAGGTAAATACGGTGAAGAATGCCAGCGTGTACACGAGGTATGACAGGAATCGTGTGAAGGCTTGTGGCGCGTGGAGCAGGGTCAGGTACGGCACTTTCTTAGCTGCCGCGGTGGGGCGGAGATCAGGGATCTGGTACCAGAGCGTGACTGTTAGCGCCAACGAGCAGACCCCGATAATGGGGAAGATGATGCGCCAATCGATGATTGCGAGGAGACTTCCGAGAGGGACCCCCCACAACCTGAGCGATGGACAGTCCGGCGGTCGTATATCCCATGACGCGCAGAACATGTTTCTGATCCGGGCCGACGAGGGCGGGAATCATCGCCCACACCTGCGGTGCAGCAACGGCCGCCGCGCCGCCAGTGATGAAACGGAAGGTGAACATCGTCCAGAATCCTGGGGAAACCGCGCAGGCTGCTGTTGCCAATACGAAAACCACCATCCCAAGCGTCAGGATGATCCGGCGGTTACCACGGTCCGAGATCGGCCCGGACACCAGGCCGGTGAGCGCGTATCCGATCGCATAGATGCTGACCAGCCAGCCGCTCTGTGTCGTCGACACGTCGTATGTCTTGGCCAGCGATGGCAGTAGTGGCGCGACGACGAAGGTGTCCGAACCGATCAGGAACATGACCGCGAACCCGAGTAGTGAAAGTTTTCGGTCCATCGCATTCTCCAGTCCGTTGAGAGCGCCTCAACGCTAAGCCTTGACAGCACTGTCAATGTCAAGAGATCCTGGCGCAGTCAGTGGATTGATTGAGGGGGCGCATGCGCATCACCGAAGCTGCTCGACGCGCTGGCACCAGCCCGCGGATGCTGCGCTACTACGAGGCTGAGGGGCTGCTGGCGCCCGTACGCCGTGACAATGGCTATCGTGACTACGGTGCTGGAGAGGTTCTCGCCGCCCGCAAGATCGTCGCGCTGTCCCACGCCGGATTCCCGCTCTCACTTATCAGGACGGTGCTGCCCTGTGCTACGGAAAGCGGTGCGCTGAGAAGCCTGCCCCTCCGTTGCGCCCGAGCTGCGCCGCCGGCTCCGCGACATCGAGGAACAGATTGAAGTGCTCTCGAACGGCGCCGAGGTCATCAGGAGCTTCCTCGACAACCTTCAAGACGTCGCATTCTCCTAACGCCTTATAGTTGCGGTGCCGGTGTCGTACTCGGCGTGTGCCGAACTTGGCTGCCGCGCCAGCGTTCGTCTTCTGAGGCCTGAGCCGTCCGAGAGCCTTGCTTGCGTCGTAGAGTCATCGACGTCAGATTCTGTCCGCGGCAGAACCGCTGTGGTTAGGCTGGCCTTATGAGCAAGAAGCCTGCTGACTCCACCGCCTCCGCTGATCTTCCGCTGCCCCACGCCGACCGCCCCATCGCCTCCGCGCCCGGCCACTGGGTCCTGGCCCGCGCCGGCAAACGCGTCCTGCGCCCCGGCGGCGCCGCCCTGTCCACCGCCATGCTCGGCCACGCCCGCCTGGCCGCGCCGATGTCGTCGAGCTCGCCCCGGGTCTGGGGCGCACCGCCGCCGAGATCGTCAAGGCAGGTCCCGCCTCCTACACCGCCATCGACCGCGACCCCGACGCCGCCCGGCGCGTGGCCGCCGTCGTCGGGGACCTCGGCACCGTCCGCCAGGGCGAGGCCGCCGACACCGGCCTGGACGAGGCCAGCGCCGACGTCGTCGTCGGCGAGGCCATGCTCACCATGCAGGGGGACAAGGGGAAGGCCGCCATCGTCGCTGAGGCCGCCCGCGTCCTGCGTCCCGGCGGGCGCTACGCCATCCACGAGCTCGGCGTCACCCCCGACGACATCGACGAGGACTACTACACCCAGCTGCGCCGCGACCTGGCCCGCTCCATCCACGTCAACGCCCGCCCCATGACCGCGGCCTCTTGGAAGGAGCTCATGGAAAACGCCGGACTCGTCGTTGACTGGGTCGACACCGCCCCGATGGCCCTGCTCAAGGTGGGACGCAACATCCGCGACGAGGGACTGGGCGGCTTCCTGCGGATCGCACGCAACGTCGCCGCCGACAAGGCGCTGCGCCGGCGCGTCCAGGAGATGGCAGCCACCTTCAAGCGCTACGAGAAGGACATGGTCGGCATCGCCCTCGTCGCCCACAAGCCCGCGGCCTGAGCCCTACTCCGAGGTGCGCCCCCACCCCGCTCATCGCGAGCGTGCGGGCCATCCAACGCGGCCGGCCGCCTCCCGCGGTTGAGGCGGAAGACGGCCGGCACGAGAAGTTCGTCGGAGAAAAGGGGCCCTACTGGCCGGCCTGCTGCGTCGAGTCCAACTCGATGGTCTTGCCGCCGCGGGCCAGGGCCTCGACGGCGCCGGACTGGGAGTTGCGGCGGAACAGGACGTTGGAGGCGCCGGCCAGCTCGCGGGCTGGGACCACGCGCGGTTCCTTGAACAGGCCGTGGTTGCCGGGCACCACACCGCCCTGCGGCATGAGGGAGACCTTCGTGCCGGCCGTCAGGTACAGGCCGGCCTCGACGACGCAGTCGTCACCCAGCGGGATCCCGAGCCCCGAGTTCGCCCCCAGCAGACAGCGCTCTCCCAGGGCCACGCCCTGGCGCCCGCTGCCCGAGAGCATGCCCATCGTGGAGGCGCCGCCGCCGACGTCGGAGCCGTCACCGATGACGACCCCCTGGGAGATGCGTCCCTCGACCATGGAGCGCCCCAGCGTCCCGGCGTTGTAGTTGACGAAGCCGGAGTGCATGACCGTGGTGCCCTCGGACAGGTAGGCGCCCAGGCGCACGTTCGCGCCGTTGCCGATCCGCACGCCCGAGGGCAGGACGTAGTCGGTCATGCGAGGGAACTTGTCCACCGAGTGCACCTGAACCGGGCGTCCCACGGCGGCGCGCAGTCGCATGCGGGTGGTCTCGAAGTCATCATCAGCGCGGCAGGGACCAGCGGAGGTCCACACCACGTTGGGCAGGCGGGAGAAGATCCCGTCCAGGTTGACGGTGTTGGGCTTGATCAGACGGTGGGACAACATGTGCAGGCGCAGGTAGGCGCCGGCCACGGTCCGGGGGGCGTCGTCGAGGTCGGCCCAGGTGCGCACCACGGTGGTGTGGACGCCGCGGGCCTCATCACGGCGCTCCATGGCGCTCAGGGAGGCCAGGAGGTCGGCGTGCCCGTCCTCGGGCTCGTCACCGAGAACCGGGCGGGGGTACCACACGTCGAGGGTGTTGCCGTCGTCGGTCACGGTCGCCAGACCGAGACCCCATGCGCTGCGAGTTGTCATGGGAACACCCTACGGTCCCCGATGGCTGACCGTTGCCGGTGGGCGTGCGAGAATCACCGCATGGCGCGCACGACGATCCACCTCATGCGGCACGGCGAGGTGCACAACCCCGAGGGCATCCTCTACGGCCGCCTGCCCGGGTACCACCTGTCCACCCTGGGACACCAGATGGCCCAGCAGGTCGCCGACGTCCTGTCAGCCTCCGGGCACGACATCACCCAGGTCATCACCTCACCCCTGGAGCGCGCCCGGGAGACCGGCGCCCCCACCGCCGCGGCCTTTGGCCTGGCGCCGACGACGGATCCCCGACTCATCGAGGCCGGCAACTTCTTCGAGGGCGTGGCCGTCAACCGCAACCGCTGGATCCTGGCCCACCCCACCCACTGGTCCAGCTACGTCAACCCGCTGCGCCCCTCCTGGGGTGAGCCCTACCGGGAGATCGTCGAGCGCATGCGCGGCGCCGTCGTCTCCGCGCTCGACCTCGCCGAGGGCCACGAGGCGCTCCTCGTCTCCCACCAGCTGCCCGTCTGGTCGCTGCGCCTCTTCCTGGAGGGCCGCCCCCTGGCCCACGACCCGCGCCGCCGCCAGTGCGCCCTGGCCTCCCTGACCTCCCTGACCTTCGAGGGCCGCACCCTCGTGGGGCTGGCCTACTGGGAGCCGGCCGGTGATCTGCTGCGTCAGGCTCGCGACATGGTCCCCGGCACCTCCTCCGCACGGACCGCGGGCAGCGTCAGCCCCGCCAGCCCTGCCGGGCCTGCCGAGGCGGCCCGGTGACCCAGCAGCCGCCCTCGCGCCCGGTCGGCGGCGAGGTCGTGCGCACCGGCCCGACCGGTGATGTCCTCCGTCCCGGCCGTGCGCCCCGCCCCGCGCCGCCCCTGGACCGGACAGGGACTTCGTGTGGTGGCACACCGCCGCCGTCCTGACCGCCACCCGCCAGGGCCGCCGCCCCAACCCGGTCTCACCAACCATCGACCCCGTGCGCCCCTCCCTGGGATCCGGCGAGGTCATGCTGGCCACCTGCGACGCCGAGCTGCTCCTGTGGCGGCGCGGGGACGCCACCTACAACCCCTCCCGGGGCTTCTTCCTGGCCGGCGGCCCCGTCGGCCTGGCCCTGACGGCCGCCTTCTTCGGCGGACAGGCCTACCTCAACCACCGGCGACGACGCGCCGCCGAGGCCGACGCCGTCGAGAAGTGGCGCCACCTGGCCGGTGCCCGCCTGACCGTGTCCACCCACGGCATCTACCTGGGCACGGGGGAGGGCGTCATGCCCATCTCCTACGCCGACATCCAGGAGGTCCGGCTCACCGCCACCGGAGAGATCGTCATCGCCGCCGCCAACGCCTCCGGCTCGGTGCGCCTCAAGATCCGGGCCCAGTGGGCAGAGCTCGTCCTCATCCTGTGGTCGGTGCGCTACATGCCCGAGCACCCCCAGCTCATCGGGCGCGCCTGGATCCCCGGCGACTGGCTCATCCACGCCGCCGCCCACGGCTATGACGTCGACACCACCACCTGGCCCCAGACCCGCCCCGCCCTACCCTGAGGCCGGAGCGCTGCAATCGGGCCGGCGCACCCGGTCAGCGCGGGCAGCGTTAGTCAGTGCTGGTCGGTCCCGGAGCGGTCGGTCCCGCCCGTCTCGCCGGCGTCGGTGTCCCCACAGGCCTCGCCGGCCCTGCCCGAGTCCCCATCGTTGCCGCCGGCGTCATGACTGCCGGCGGGCTCCGACTGGTGATGCTTGCGACGACGGATGTCCTGTTCCAGGTCCCTGAGGAACTCCGAGTCGTCATCGGGCGCCATGGGACGGGTGCGCTGCGGGAGACGGAAGTTCGTGCCCTCCCGGGATGACCACACGGTGGGCTCGACGTAACCGCCGCGCTCCTCAGCGGCCTTGACCCGCGAGACGATGATCCAGGCGATTGGGCCGATGGCCGGGAACAGGACGACCAAAGTGATCCACAGGTGCTTCGGCATCCGCGCCGGCATGCTCTCATCCGGCGTACGTGCGCAGTCCAACAGGGGCGTATAGCGTCAGAGCGAACACCAGGACGATGAGGATGATGCGCATGGGCCAACCCTAACCGAGGCGGACGGTCCCGTAGACCCCTCACCTGCCCGAACCCTCCCACCCATACGGCCCGCTCATCCCCATCCCGCCGGGGCCGTGGCACGATCATCCCGTGCCCGCCCCGCCCGCCCTCCGCCTCCTGACCGGTGGAACCGCCCCCGACGACGTCGCCGCCCTGCGCGCCGCCCTCGCCGAGCGCCTGAGTCCTGCGCGGCCTGCTCGACAGCCACGATGGCCGCCCCTCCCTCGCCGCAGAGGAAGCAGAGGAAGGGTGGACCGGACCGACATGCACCCTCCACTGCTCGTCCCCATCGCACCCGGGGAGGAGCCCGGCCAGGTCCGCGCCGACCTGGCCCGCCGCATCACCCGCATTCCCGCGCGCACCGACCTCATCCTGCGCACCTCCGGCTCCACCACCGGCACCGGCCGGCTCATCGCCATGAGCGCCGCCGCCCTGATGGCCTCCGCCCGCGCCACCCACGCGCGCCTCGACGGCCCGGGAACCTGGCTCCTGCCCCTGCCCGCCCACCACGTCGCCGGCCTGCAGATCCTCATCCGCTCCCTGGCGGCCGGAACCAAGCCTGTCGTGGTCGACACGAGCGCAGGATTCAGCCCGACGGCGCTCGCGGACGCCCTGAGCTCGGCGCGCCTGTCCGCCGGGACGGCCGCCTCCCGGCTCTACGTCTCCCTGGTCCCCACCCAGCTGGTGCGCGTTCTGCATGACCCGGCGGTCGGCCGGGCCCTGGCAGAAGCCGATGCCGTCCTCCTGGGGGGCGCCGCCGCAGACCCGGTGCTGCTGTCCCGGGCCCGAAGCTCCGGCATCGCCGTGGTCACCACCTACGGCATGAGCGAGACCGGCGGGGGCTGCGTCTACAACGGCCGCCCCCTGGACGGCGTCGAGATCGCCATCCAGGACCCCGACGCCGAGGGCGCCGGCCGCATCCTCATCTCCGGTCCGGTCCTGGCCGAGGACTACCTCCAACCCCCGGCCGCAGCCCCGACGCCGGCGAGGGTTTCCACCGCAGTGGTGGCAGGCGCGTCCTGGCGACCTCCGACCGCGGCCGGCTGCACCCCGACGGGCGTCTGGAGGTCCTGGGCCGCCTGGACGATGTCATCATCACCGGGGGCGTCAAGGTCGAGCCCCGCCACGTGGAGGAGGCCCTCACCGGCATCGAGGGTGTTGCCGAGGCCTGCGTGGTCGGTCTGCCCGACGAGCAGTGGGGAAGCCGCGTGGTCGCCGCCGTCGTGCTCGAACCGGTTGGGCAGCCGGGCCACTCGCGCGGGTGGGACGGCGCCGCCCTGCGTGAGGCGGCCCGCGTCCGGTTGGACGGTGCTCGCGCCCCCAAGCGGGTCCTCGTCCTGGAGGCCCTGCCGCTGCGTCCCAGCGGAAAGGTCGACCGGCGCGAGGTCGCCCGGCTCCTCGCCGCGGTCACGATAGACGTGACGTCGGAGTCTCCTGCACCAGGGTCCTGATCTCCGCCTCGCTCGGGCAGGCGGCCGGGCCGAAGCGCGTCGTGGTCAGGGCGCCGGCCACGTTCGCCCAGTGAAGCGCCGTCGTCAGGTCGACGCCCCGAGCCAGGGCCGCGACCAGGACACCGGAGTGCGCGTCCCCGGCCCCGTTGGTGTCCACCGGCGTCACCGGGATGCTCGGGGTATGGCGCGCCCCGCCGCCGTCGGAGAACCAGGAACCCTGCGCCCCGGCCCGTACCAGGACGATGCCGAGCCTGGACGCCAGCGTCTCGCAGACCGCACCGTGGTCGCAGGCCTCCACCCGCAACCCCAGGCGGTCGGCGAGCAGCCCGGCCTCCCGCTCGTTGAGGGACCAGATGGGTGCCAGTCCACCGATGCGCTCCAACGCGCTCATGGGGACCGAACCGACCATGGGGGAGACATCGAACAGTGCCGCGCACCCCGTCCGGGCCTCGGCCAGTCTCCCGGCCAACCGCTCCAGCGCCGTCCTGGAGGCCTCATCGGCCAGGGAGTAGCCGGAGAGGTAGACGACGTCGTGGCTGCTCACCTCCAGGTGGTCGAAGGCATCCACCGGACCGCGAGTCTCGGCCCCGCAGGTGGAGATGAAGGTGCGCTCCGCCCTCGCATCGGTCATGGCCACGCAGTAGCCCTGGTCGCCGGGTGCGACCGGGCCGACATGATCCACCCCGATCTCCTCCAGGGCCCGACGGGCTGCCTCGGCGAGCGGTCCCTCGCCCAGCGGCCCGGCGTACAGAGTCTCGACACCCAGCCGGCGGGCGGCGGCCAGCACGTTGAAACCACCGCCGACGGCCATGGAGGACTCGTTGGCGAACACATCGCCACCGGGCTCGGGAATCGCCTCGATGCGCAAGGTCAGGTCGATGACGATCTGACCGGTGTGAATGACCCGTCCCGTCATGGCCGCCTCTGCCCCGGAGCGGCCTCCCGGGAGTGGTCGCTGCCGCCGCGGAGCGCCAGCAGCGCCTCGCAGACCGGCTCGAGCCTCAGACCGGAGCGCTCCAGCACCTGATCGACCAGTTCGACGGGCAGAAGATGGGGTGAGCTCGCCCCCAGGACCGCACCGGCCATCGCGGCAATCGTGTCGGTATCTCCCCCGAGCTCAGCGGCGAAGCACAGCCCGTCCAGGGGCCGCTGCGCGAACTCCCGCACGATCACCAGAGCGCAGGGGACCGACTCGGCCGACTCCACCGAGGTCCCGACATAGGTGCGCAGATGCTCGGCCAGGGCGTCCCCGTGCAGATCGCGACTCGTCTCCAGGGCCAGGCGCGTGCGGGCGGCAACGGAGGCCTTCCCCGTCCAGTGCCCCTCCCCGGGGTGCGCGGACATGAAGTCCAGCGCCGCCTCCAGTGCACCCTCCGCGTCGACGCCGTCGATGGCCGCGCTGACCGCTGCGGCGAGAAGCCCAGCGGCCTCGAAGCCCTGCCGGGTGTCGTGGGTGACCAGGCAAGACTCGTGAACGGCCCGGGCCAGCGCGTTACTGTCGGTGCTCAGGGAGAAGGCAGCGCCCACCGGAGCCACCCGCATCGCAGCACCGTTGGTGGTGCCCTCCCTGCCGGTGCAGCGCGGGTCCGCCCCGGCGCGCACCCGCTCCAGAGCGAGCTTGGTGGAGGGCCCCAGCAGATCCAGGGAACCGCGGGCGCGCATATCGTCCTCCCAGCGCAAGAGGGCATCGGCGAACCGGTGGGGGTCGATGCGGCCGCCACCATCAGTGAGGAGGCCGGCCAGGATGAGAGCCTGTTCGGTGTCATCTGTGACGCTGCCCGCAGGCATGGAGGGGGCGATGGGCTGGTCGGCGACGGCGTTGCGCAGCCCAGTGATCTTGCCGTAGCACCGGCGGATCTGTGCCGGGCTCATCGACTGGGTGGGCATCCCCAATGCGTCGCCGAGGGCCAGCCCGGTCAACGCTCCCAGGGCGCGTTCACGTGCCGATGACTCGGACACCGCAGGAACAGGAATGTGTGAAGGAGGACGGGGATCGGGATGTCTCACGGAGGTCCTTCTGGCGATCACGGTGCCGGCTGCCTCACCGGCCGAGGTGTGGCTCAGGCGCTCGCACCGGCGAGCGCCACGGCGCTGGTAGGGTCACTGCCGCCTACCCTAGAGGACTGCGAGAGGATCGGAGGAAGCCGTGAGCGGCGAGAACGGCGAACACGCGCAGGACAGCGGCCCCCGCGCTACCAGTTGGGGAGAGGTGGTGCGTCTGCGCACCCTGCCGGCCGCCGTCGCCCCCGTCATCCTGGGTACCGGGGCAGCCGCCGCGATGGGGGAGCTGTCGGTGCTGCGGAGCCTGCTGGCCGCAGGCGTGGCCCTGGCGCTGCAGATCGGCTGCAACCTGGCCAACGACTACTCCGACGGCGTGCGCGGCACTGATGATGATCGCACCGGCCCTCCCCGCCTGACCGCCTCCGGGCAGGTCGCTCCCCGCACCGTCAAGCTCGCCGCCTTCGGCTGCTTCGGACTTGGGGCCCTCCTGGGGCTGGCCCTTGTGGTGCTGATCGGCCAGTGGTGGCTGCTGGTCATCGGAACCGCGGCGATCGCGGCCGCCTGGTTCTACACCGGCGGCTCCCACCCCTACGGCTACGCCGGCATGGGGGAGGTCCTCGTCTTCATCTTCTTCGGCCTGGTGGCCACGGCGGGCACCACCTACGTCCAGGCCGGCACGGTGCCGGGATGGCTATGGCCCTCGGCCTGCGGGATCGGCCTGCTCGCCTGCTCCCTGCTCATGGTCAACAACCTGCGCGACATCGACACCGATCCCGCCCACGGCAAGCTGACCCTGGCGGTCCGCCTGGGGGGAGCGGGGCGCCCGGGCGCGCCTTCTCCCTCATGCTTCACGTGCCCCTGCCGCTGGGGGCCGTCGCCCTGGTGTGGGCGCGTGAGACCGGATCGGCCAGCCCCGTCGACGGCGGGGGGCACATCAGCCCACTGTTGACCCTGGTCATCGCGCTGGCGGCGCCGCTCCTGCTCCTGCCGCTGGTCCGACGCGCCACCGCGCCGGTGCGCTCCGGCGCCAGGGGGCGTGATCTCATCGCCTCCCTGCGCGATGCGGGCCTGCTGGAGCTGGCCTACGGTGTCATCTTCTCCGCTGCCACTGTTGTCATCACCCTGTAAGCCCGGGGCGGGGCGGACGTGGACCACACGAGTCGAGACCTCGAGCGGTCAACGAAGTACATCGACTGGGCGCCGGTTCCGGCGCGCTGGATCGAGCGGCGATTTCTCGTCTTCACCGCACTGCGCAACCCGGGATACATCCTCCTCCATCTCTTCTTGTTCCTCCCCCTGACCGCAACTGCAGGAATCGCCGCCGGAGTTCTTCTGGCACTGACAGGAGCGTCCAGTGAGACCATGACGGGTGCATATCTCCTCGGTGGCCTGGTCGTGGCCTCTTTCATGGCCTACCGACTGCTGAGCTTCACTGTGTTCAACGCCTCGGGGTGCACGTCTTCAGGTTCATCGGATGCTGGTGGTGGCGAACCGACATCCCCTGGGTGGCCTTTCGCGAGACGGCGCGTGTGAACCTTGACAGGGGACTCCGCACGAGCAATGGCTTGACGCCTCCCGATACCCACAACCTGGCGCTGCATCTGACGATCATGGAGGAGTGGGTCGGGTTCGTCGCGGCCGGGGCGGCCCAGGGCGATTGCTCTGAGCCGGTGGCGGAGTCTCCCGCCGAGGGACCGCATGGCGCTGGTCGAGGCTTTCGATAAGCAGAGCACCTTCTGGCAGCTGGACAGTACGTCGACGATCATCCCCGGATTTGTGCGCCAGTCTCACCCCGATGGGCGGCGTCAGGAGGCTCAGGAGCGCATCGCCCACGACTGGCGCGCTCTCATCGAGTGGGCGGAGCAGAAGCAGTACCTGCCCAGGCGTCTCTACGCTTTCGAGTCCTTCCCGGGCTTTCTTCCCTGGTAGCTCGGACCTCAAGACCTATACGGGGCCTGCGGTCGGAGCCGGAGTCCTCCTAGTGACGGAACACCCGGTCCATTGCCGCCAGGAGCGTCCGCTTGGGAAGGACGCGGGTGAGGAATCGTGCAATGACGGCGTTGCCCAGCCCGTCGACAACGCTGGGTCCGCTCCCTCTCAGGGCTCGCATCGTCGTATCGAGGACCTGGCGCGTGGAACGCATCCTGCCGACCACAGTGCCCTCGTCGGAGACCTTGAAGAAGGGTGTGTCCGTGGAGCCGGGGCACACGGCCAGGACACGGATGCCGTCCCTCCTCGTCTCTCTCCAGAGCGCCTCGGTGAAGGAGAGCACGAAGGCCTTGGTGGCACCGTAGACGGCCATATGGGGCAGCGGCTGGAAGGCGGCAGCGGAGGAGATATTGATGATCGTGCCGCTCCGGCGCTCGCGCATCGCCGGCAGGTACCTGGCCGTCAGCCCCACCACCGCAAGACAGTTGAGGCGTACCTCCTGCTCCAGGCGTTCGGGGGTGTCGTCGGCGACGTCCTTCCCAGTGCCGAAGCCGGCGTTGTTGACCAGGACGTCAACGTGTAGACCTCTGCGGTCGGTCTCGTTCCACAGTCGTTCGGCGGCGTCCGGCTCGGACAGGTCCAGGGCGATGGTGGTGACCTCCACACCGTGCTCCTTGCGGAGCTCTTCGGCCAAGGCGTCGAGCTTGTCCTGCTGGCGGGCCACCAGAACCAGATCGTGCTTCTTGGTCGCGTAGCGGCGGGAGAACTCCTCACCGATTCCCCGACGACGCTCCGGTGATGAGAGTGACCATGGGTGCTCCTCCTGATCGGGTCCATGGGCGGGTGGCAGCCAAACAGCGTGGGCTGCACCGGCTGTATGCGGTGCAGCCCACGCTACGAGAGACGAGCCGGGTCCTGAGGGCTCAGCGGGCCGTTTCTGCGTCGAGCGGAACCCACGGGTCGGGCTGGTGGGTGATGCGGTTGCGCACGTCCCGGCGCACCAGCTCGATGGACCACAGCCAGATGACGTGTCCCAGCGCCTCGGAGAAGTGCTCCGCCCAGGTCTGCCCACCGGCGACCCACGGGAAGGGCGATGGGACCGTGCCCGTCAGCGGCATGAGCACCAGGTGCGCCCCCACCCACACGAGCAGGCCGAAGGCGGCCCCCTGCCACAGCGTGATCGACTTGTAGTACTCCGCCATGACGCAGTAGAAGACGGCGAGGACGATCGCGAAGCTGAAGTGGATGATGAAGGAGTAGATCGGCAACCCATCGTTGCCGTTGAAGGTGATGCCGGTGTGGGACTGCTCGGGCTCATCCCCAGCTGCTCCAGGAGCTGCTGGGGCGGGTTGGTGGCGTTGCGCTCCGGGGTGCGGGGCGGGAAGGGGACCTCCCAGCCGAATTTGACGATGGCGGAGAAGAAGCCTCCGGTGATGCCGACGACGATCGCGGTTCCGACTCGGCGCCGAGCGGGGTCGGTCTTCTCCAACAGGGCGGACAGCATGGGTGTCTCCTGATATTGGGAATATGCACGGTGGTCGGGTCGATGGACGGCTTGCAGATCGAACGGTGTCTTAGTCGTCCGTTGTCCACCGACCCGGCCGCCTGGAAGCCTGGCACGGGAGGCGGCCGGGCCGCAACGTTGTCATCATCCTCTCCGGGTGCCTTCGCTGTGCCGTGGTGCGGCCGAGGCGCCGAACCGTGGACTAGAGCCGGTGAGGGGCCTCGCCGCAGCAAGGTGCTGCAACGAGGCCCTCATCAGAAGGGTAGTGCAGGTCTACCGGCTCAGTTGCCGCCGCCCTGCTGGCCCGGCTGCTGGGCGCCGGCACTGCTGTCAGCGCCGCCCTGCTGCTGACCAGGCTGCTGGCCGCCCTGCTGCTGACCAGGCTGCTGGCTGCCCTGCTGGCCTGGCTGCTGGCTGCCCTGCTGGCCCGGCTGCTGGCTGCCCTGCTGGCCCTGGCTGCTGAGCCTCCCGGCTGCTGGCCGCCCTGCTGACCCGGCTGCTGGCCGCCCTGCTGGGAGTTGCCGCTCGGCTGCTGACCCTGCGGAGCGGTGGGCTGGCTGCCTCCGCCGGTAGCACCACCGGTCACCTTGCTGTCGGCGCTGGGCGTGGCGGCACCACCGTCGCTGGTCTTGCCCGCGGTCTGCTTGGTGGCGGGAGTGGTCGAGTCGCTCGAGCCGGAACCCGAGCAGGCTGCCAGACCGAGTCCGGCGGTGACGATGAGGAGCGAGGTGGCGAGGGTCTTGGCACGTGTAGCGGTGAATCGCATGAGATCTCCTATGCGGTTGCTGGTGCAGTGTCAGTGCGGGATGGCCCGCTCTTACGGGTCCGGAGACGCCGTCGTCCATGGAGCTCGAGGAAGAGCCCGACGACACCCGCCATGAGTGATGGTCGTCATAGACGGCTATGTGGTTGTTCGACAATCCCCGTTGCCGATGGCTCCGAACCTCTTTCGAGACTAGCAACAAGAAACGGACCGAAAGGGTGAATTATCGTGACAACCGTCTCGAGTCTGGTGGCCATCGGGCTGCTGGGAGGGCTCATCACGGGTATCTCTCCGTGCGTTCTTCCCGTACTCCCCGTCATCCTCCTCTCCGCAGGAGCGCAGGGCGCACGCGGTGATGACAAGGAGGCCGACGGCGGTTTCGCCTCCCGCTTCCATCCCTACCTCGTGGTGACTGGCCTTGTGGTCAGTTTCACGGTCTTCACGCTCCTGGGGTCGACCCTGCTGAGCCTGCTCCACTTGCCGCAGGACCTCATCCGTTGGATCGGCATCGTCATGCTCGCCCTGATCGGCTTGGGCATGATGGTCCCGAAGGTCATGGAGATCTTGGAGCGCCCCTTCGCGCGTTTCCAGCGCTTCGGCGGCTCGAAGAATCCCTCCAACGGCTTTCTCCTGGGCCTGGTGCTGGGAGCCGCGTACGTGCCCTGCGCAGGCCCGGTCTTGGCGGCCGTCGCCGTCGCGGGAGCCGCCGGGAGGATTGGCGCCGACACCGTCGCCCTGGCCGTGTCCTTCGCCGTCGGTACGGCGATCCCGCTGCTGGCCTTCGCCCTGGCCGGACGCGGCATCACGGAGAGGATCCGTGCCTTCCGCACCCGCCAGCGCGCCATCCGCGTCACCGCCGGCGTCGTCATGCTCGGGTTGGCCGTGGCTCTGGTCCTGGATGCCCCGGCTGCGCTCCAGCGCCGGCTGCCCGACTACACCGCCTCCCTCCAGGCCCGTACCGACGACCTCCTTCACGGTGACTCCTCCTCCGGTGCCTGCCGCCCCGGAGCCGCCACTCTCGGTGACTGCGGCCCCCTTCCCGCCATCGACGGCGCGGTGGCCTGGATCAACACGCCCGGCAACCAGCCCCTGACCCAGCAGGGTCGCGCCGGCAAGGTCACCCTGGTCGACTTCTTCGCCTACTCGTGCATCAACTGCCAGCGCTCGATCCCCGGCATCGAGAAGCTGCACGAGACCTACGCCGCCTCCGGCCTGCAGGTGATCGGCGTCCACTCCCCGGAGTACGCCTTCGAGAAGGAGGTGGACAACGTGCGCGGCGGCGTGAAGAGTCTCGGCATCACCTACCCCGTGGCCGTCGACTCCAACCTGACCACCTGGACCAACTTCGACAATCATTACTGGCCCGCCCACTACCTGGCCGATGCCCAGGGTAACGTCCGCCAGACCCACGTCGGTGAGGGCGGAGAGGCTGCCACGGAGAAGCTCGTCCGCGAACTGCTCACGCAGGCCAACCCGAAGGTGACCCTCCCCGCTCCCGTCTTCTCCGAGGCGAACGATGATGCGGGCACGAACAGTCCCCGCACCCCCGAGACCTACCTGGGGTCGGACCGGGCCTCCGGCTTCGCTCAGGGAACCCTCCAGAAGGGACAGCACGCCTTCTCCTTCCCCTCCAGCCTCCAGGCCGACACCTTCGCCCTGGACGGCACGTGGAAGGTGGAGCCGCAGTCCATCGCCTCGGCCGAGGGCAAGGCCGCCTGCGCCTGTCCTACCGCGGTAAGCAGGTCAACCTCGTCGTCTCCGGAGAGGGCGACCTGACCTGGACGGTCAACGGGAAGACTCGCGCCACCCATGTCTCCGGCGTGCCCAACGGGATGGAGCTGGTCCGCACCGACGAGGTGGGATCGGGTGAGCTGGAGCTCGAGGCATCGCCCGGGCTGCAGCTCTACTCCTTCACCTTCGGGTGATCCGGCGGTGGGGGGGCAGGGATGATCCAGGAGGCGGTGCGATGAGCATCGCGATGTTGGAGGCGCGGACCGGGACGCGCACCGTCTCCACCCGTGGTTCCGCCTACCATTCACCTGTGACAAGCAGCAGTTCCACCGGCTCTGAGAGGGGAGTGGATCGCGCAGGTGGCCGACGGTGACGCCGAGGCCTTCGCCCGCCTCTACGACACCTGGTCCTCCCGGCTGTTCGCGCTGATCCTCCAGATCGTCGTCGATCGTGCCCAGAGCGAGGAGGTTCTCCAAGAGGTCTTCCTCGAGGTGTGGCGCACGGCCGGCTCCTACTCCCCGGGGCGGGGCAGCGTCCGGGGCTGGCTGGTGACCATGGCCAGGCGCCGGGCCATCGACCGGGTCCGCTCCTCCCAGTCCTCCCGGGACCGGGAGAGCCGATGGCATGACTACATGCCCGACGTCGACCAGACGGTCCAGCAAGTCGAAGACAGGCTCGTGGGTGAGCAGGTGCACCGGGCGCTCGAGGCCGTGGGGGAGCCCTATCGCTCCACCATTGAGCTGGCCTACTTCACGGGTCTGACCCACCGCGAGATCGCCCGCCGCACGGACACGCCGCTGGGAACGGTCAAAACCCGCATCAGGGACGGAATGGCACGGTTACGACGAGAGCTGGGGGTGCAGTCATGAGCGACCGCGACAGGACTTACGAGGACGCCGTCAACGGCGATGCCGATGGGCAGGGCGCCGACGGGTTCGACGGCGCGCGGAGCGGAGACGACGTCGAGCACTTCGGTGACGAGCTCGACTCGGAGACGGCCGCCCTGCTGGGGGCCGCGCTGCGGCCCGTGGCCCCGCCGGCCGCGATCCGCGCCTCCCTTCTGGAGGCCATTGCGCGCGAGCCTCAGACGGGCCGGGCCGGCGAGGCCATCGGCACCATTGAGGAGGACGCTGGCGCCGCCGCCGGCGGCAGTGATGGTGACGGCGACAGCGACTCGGAGGGCCTCTCAGTCGCCAGCTTCGATGCGCACCGCCGACGCCGCTCGGCCTGGCGCACCGGCCTGCTGCGGGTGGCCGCCGCCGTGGTCCTGCTCGGCGTCGGCATCGGTGTGGGGCGCTGGAGCGCGCGGGGCACGGTCGATGAGGCCATGGACTCCATGGCGCCGACCCAGCACTACGCCCACCTCAACCAGGCCCAGGACGTCCAGCGGGTCACCGACACGATGCCCGACGGGCACGTCGCGACCCTCACCTGGTCCCGGGACATGAGCATGACCGCGCTGACCCTGCCGACCGCCATGAAGGAGTCCGCCGGCGGGCGCAGCCTCCAGGTCTGGCTCAAGGAGGGGAGACGACCACCTCGCTGGGCGTCTACGACCCCCGGGACGGTGCTGGCTTCTCCTTCCTCGACATCATGCCCAAGCCCGGCCAGCAGATCGTCATCACCATGGAGCCGGCCGGCGGGTCGGCCCGGCCGACGACGCCGCCCCTGGTCACTCTGCGAGTGGGTGAGGACGCCGGCCAGGCCGGTGCTGCGACCGAGACACCGAGTCCCACACCCTCGGCCGGTCCCACCGGGGACTCCGCCTAGCGGTGGGCCGGGGGTGGGCTGAGGGCGGCGGGGCGACACGAGCAGCCTGATTGTGATGTAGTTAACGGTGAAGTCGTCCTGGGGTGTTCGACCTCGATGCTGATGGATGTCAGTGCCGCTGAGGTGATTCCCCGTCATTCCGCGGTTTCCTGAGGTTGGGTGGACGTGGCGGGTGACGAGGGTGGTCGTCGTCGCGATGAATGGAAAACAATCAGCACTTCTTTTTCCGTCTTCGGTGGGAATCGGTGGAGAATTCCGGGGGTCTGAATTCCCGCTCAGAACATTTTCTTCATTCGGGTCATCGCCACGATTCTGAATGTCCTTGATATGTCGATCGTAAGTCCTCATATGCGGTATATGTGGTCGCGACGGCGGCCCAGGGTCAGAAGTAGTACGGGAAGGGTGACCAGTCGGGGGTGCGGCGCTGGAGGAATGCGTCGCGCCCCTCAACGGCCTCGTCGGTCATATAGGCCAGGCGCGTGGCCTCGCCGGCGAAGACCTGCTGGCCGGCCAGGCCGTCGTCGGCCAGGTTGAAGGCGAGCTTGAGCATGCGAATGGCCTGCGGGGATTTGCCCGCCACGGTGGCTGCGTACTCCAGGGCCCGTTCCTCGAGCTCGGCGTGGGGGACCGCCTCGTTGACGACGCCCCAGCGCTCGGCGGTGACGGCGTCGTAGGTGCGGGCCAGGAAGAAGATCTCGCGGGCACGCTTGTCCCCGATCTGGCGGGCCAGGAGTGCGGAGCCGTAGCCGGCGTCGAAGCTGCCGACATCGGCGTCGGTCTGCTTGAAGCGCGCGTGCTCGATCGAGGCCAGGGACAGGTCGCACACGACGTTGAGGCTGTGACCGCCGCCGGCGGCCCAGCCCGGGACGGCGGCGATGACGGCCTTGGGCATGGTGCGGATGAGGCGCTGAACCTCCAGGATGTGGAGTCGGCCGGCCCGTGCGGTGTCGAGGCGGGCCTGGGCGGCGGCAACGTCGGCCTCGTGGCTGTAGGCGCGGTCGTCGGCTTCGCCTGCGGCAGTCTGGGACTCCGGCGAGGTCTCCCGCTCGTAGCGGTAGCCGTCCCGGCCGCGGATTCGCTGGTCGCCGCCGGAGGAGAAGGCCCAGCCGCCGTCGCGCGGGGAGGGGCCGTTACCGGTGAGGATGACGGCGCCGACGTCGCCGCTCATGCGCGCGTGGTCCAAGACCCGGTAGAGCTCGTCGACCGTGCGGGGCCGGAAGGCGTTGCGCACCTCGGGCCGGTTGAAAGCCACCCGGACCACCGGCAGGTCCCGGAGCCAGGTGCCGTCCTCGCCTCGGACGCAGCCCCTGTGATAGGTGATGTCCGTGAGGGCCTCCGCCCGCTGCTGGGAGGGCTCCGTGCCGGCCTCGGCGTGGGGGAAACCGGACACCTCCCGCCAACGGGCGGGGGAAAAGATCTCCGAGACTCGGCGCGGCAACGGGTGGGCGGTGGTGGCGTTCATGACCTCAGCGTAGGGCCGCCGGGGCTCGTCCCGCCCCAGGGGGTGTGGTCGTCGTGGCCCCTAGTTTCCCCAGGGCTGCGGCGATGAGCTCGGTGCGTGAGGTGTGGCCGAGGCGGTGGAGGACCTCGGAGACGTAGATGCGCACGGTGTTCTCGGAGATGCCGAGTTTGCGGGCGATGCGCCGGTTGGTCAGCCCCTCCAGGAGGCAGGTGTAGATGTCCTGGAGGCGGGGTGGTAGCTCGTTAACCAGCTCCTGGATGCGGGCCTCCGAGGTGGCGCGTTTCTGCTCGGACTGGTAGGCGTCGACGAGCATCTTCGTGGGGCGTGAGGACATGACGGGCTCGCCGCGGCTGGCGCGCAGCAGCGCCGCGGCGACGTTCTCCGTGCTCTCGTCTTTGGTGATGAAGCCGTTGACGCCCTCAGCCAGGGCTTCGGTGAGCATCTCGTCGCGGCTGAAGACGGTGAACATGACAATGGGCATCCTGGGGAAGCGCTCATAGATCGCTCTGGCCGTCTGGGCGCCGTCCATATCCGGCATGTCGCTGTCCAGCAGGACGACGTCGACGGGCTGCTGCCCGGTCATGAGCAGGCTGATGGCCTGCCGTCCACCGGAGGCGGCGGCGACGACGGTAATGGCCCGCTGCGAGTCGAGCTGCTCGGCGAAGGTGGTGCGAATGAGCGGATCGTCATCGACGATGAGGACTCGCAGGGAACGCAGGGTGTGACTAGGCATAAGCGGCTCCGTCCGGTGACGACATGAGGGATCTCGCATTAGTTGTTGGTGTGGCGATCTCGTTCCAGGGGAGGCTGGCGAGAACGGTCCAGGAGGCCCCGATCCGGTTCGAGCTCAAGGAGCCCCCGGCATTCTCGAACCGGTCCTGGAGGGCCCATAAACCGTATCCCCCGTGCATCTCCTCAGGCACCTTCTGCTCATGCCAGGGCGAGCTGAAGCTGATGAAGAGGGTGTCCTGCTCCTGCTCCACGAAAAGGGAGACAAGATCGTGGGGGAAGTTGTACTTGAGAGCGTTGAGGGTGTTCTCGCGGATGAAGGCGACCAGGAGCCGACCGAGCTCGGAGCGGTGCAGCGCCGGAATCCTCTCGATGCCATCGAGGTCGGCATCCAGGACGATCTCGCGCTGAGCCAGCGTGGAGGCGCTGGAGTCGACGATCTCCTGAAGGGTGGGCTCCTCCTTGGGGCAGCCCTCTGGGAGACGCCGAGATTGTGGATGAGCAGGCGCAGGTGGGCGAGGGCCTGCTGGGTCCGGTCCTGCAGGTCGAGGATGCGGTCGCGGTCATCGCCGTAGGGAAGCCTGATGGAGCGGGAGATGATGAGCATACGGGTGAGGTCGGCGGCCAGGTCGTCATGGAGGCTGTCGGCGATGTCTCGGCGCAGCTGCTGAATGAGCTCGGCGGCGATTTCCTTGGAGCGTTCTGCCTGCAGTTGCATCTTCTCAAGACGTTCCCTGGCGTCACGGATGAGGATGCTGATGGATGAACAAAACCAGCACAGCGAAAAATATGGTGATAGCGGTAAAAAGCGGTTTGCCTATCCAGCCGAAACTTTGCGCAATATACAGTATAATAAACTGAATGAGGGCTAGTTTTGTGTGCTTAGAGACGAGGAGGTCGATGGCACAACAAGAGCGAGGCACAAGCTCCATCCAGGGCTCAATGTGGGATGGATGAAAGTGAATAGTAGTACTGTCGAAAAAGCGAGCGTCCCGACACTTCGCTTTTTGAGGCGCAATACGAGCGGAGAGTTGAAGAGATTCTGCAACCAAAAAGATCGATCGCTGTAGTTGGTTGAGATAACTAAATCGAAAAAGTATCGGTGGTACGGTCGATAAAAAGAATAGCTATTCTCAGGCATGGCAGAACTTACTGAATCGCACCCAAACCGTGGCAGAATAAACTATTGCTCTGCATTCTGCGGTAAAAATGATCTTATGTTGCCAGAGCTAGATGCGTGAATGTTGAGGTGACATGGATGCCGACACCCTGGGCTTACCTGCTTCGTGATGACAGGTGGCCAGAAGGCTGTCAACAGCCATGTGCCACCAGATTACGCACGCCTTTCCCACACGGTTCGTGCAGACTGCTTGGTTGATGAGGCAGAAGCCCGGGTACAGTTTGGCTCTACCGAACGCCGTTGGTGAGTCATCCTGGGTTGCGGGGGTGGTGGTTGGCGCTGCGCTGGCCGGCGCGGCGAAGCCCGCCATGAGGAGGGCGACCAAGGAGATGCGGGCAACAGATTTCATGGAGGGAACTCCTGTCTCAAGGGGTGTTGCGAACAATTTATCTTACCATTCCAGTGGTTTGCGACAACTGCGTTCTTCGCCGTCTCGATTGATTTTTTGCTCAACAAAAGCCGTTGATGGCGGGCAGCGGCGGCGGTGCGGACCATTCCTGCCGGCGACCGGGCGGAGACGCCTCTGACCTCCGACTACTCTGTGCCCATGACACACACCGGTGAGACCGCCAGCCGTCCCTTCATCCCCGTGGCCGACGGCGGGGGGCGAGTCGACTCCGAGACCGGTGCCCTGCGCGAGGTGATCGTTCACCGTCCCGGTGGGGAGATCGCCCGTCTGACCCCCATCAACGCCGACTCGCTGCTCTTCGACGACGCCCTCAACATCCCCCGGGCCCAGGCCGAGCACGATGCCTTCACCGCGATCCTGCGCTCCGAGGGCGTCATCGTCCACGACTTCCGCGAGCTGTTCGCGGAGGTTCTGGCCGTTCCCGAGGCCCGTCGCCTGGTCCTGGACGAGGCCGTTGGTCCCGACGTCGTCGGCGTCTCCGCCTCCGAGCTGCTCATGGACTACTTCCACTCCCTGCCCGACGCCGACCTCGCCGAGGTGCTCCTGGGCGGCATCACCCGCGCCGAGCTGCGTGAGCGCCTCAGCTCATCCGACGGGCGCGACCTGTTCTCCTCCACCTACCTGTCCACCCTGGAGGGATCGTTCGTCGTCACCCCCCTGCCCAACCTGCTCTTCACCCGTGATGCCTCCGCCTGGCTCTACGGCGGGGTCTCGGTCAACTCCATGGCCCTGGAGCCGCGTCGGCGTGAGGCTATCGGCTACGAGGCCGTCTACCGCTACCACCCGGCCTTCGCCCCGCGCCTGGCCGAGCTCGCCGGCTCCGACGGCCCGGACGCCCGCCTGTGGCGCGAGGAGGGACGAGTCTCGGCCGCCTCGACCATCGAGGGCGGCGACTTCCAGATCCTGGGCAACCGGACCCTCGTCATGGGCCTCACTCACCGCTCCACCGCCGCCGGTGTGGAGCGCCTGGCCTCCCAGCTCTTCGAGGCCGGTGTGGCCGACCGGGTCATCGGTGTCCACATGCCCGACGCCGCCTTCTACACCCAGCTCGAGGCCGTCATGCACCTGGACACCCTCATGACGATGGTCGGCCCCGACACCTACCTGCGCTTCCCCGGCTTCACCGAGGTCACCACCGTGGAGATCGAGCCCGGAGCGGTCGGACGGTCCCTCCAGGTGACGGTCCACGACGGCTCTGAGATGGATGCGGTCCTCGCCCGCGCCGCCGGCATCGACTCCTTCCGCGTCATCAGCCCCGGCGCCTCCGACGAGGCCGAGGCCCTGCGCGAGCTTGCCCGGGACTCCTGTAACGTCGTGGCCCTGGGCCCCGGGCGCGTCATCGGATACGCCCACAATCAGCGCGCCAACGACGCCCTGCGCAAGGCCGGCATCGAGGTCGTTGAGACCCCCGGCGTCGAGCTCGTGCGCGGCCGGGGCGGCTCGCACTGCATGACCTGCCCCGTCACCCGAGACGTGGTGTGAGCCCGGTCGGTCGGGGCCCTCAGAGCAGCCGGCAGGCTCCCGGCCCCGGCCTGGTGACGATCACCGAGGCCTGCTCCACGCCCTGCTCGAGGTCCTGGTAGGCCCGGAGCCACTGCGCGGCGAAGGCCTCGGCGTCATCGGCCCGCACCAGGGCGTACACCGACCCGCCCCACCCGGCGCCGAAGGAGGAGGCGCCGATGGCGCCCGCCTCACGGGCCAACGACACCATGAGCCGGGTCTGCGGCACCTGGTTGCGCAGGCCGCGGTCGGCCAGCTCCTGGGAGCGCTGGAGGACCTCACCCACGCCGGGGTCGGCAGCGGCGATCAGCCGGGCGCCCTCGGGAACCAGGACGAGTGACTCGATGAGGAACTGCTCGATCCGCTGCCTCTCGTATCCGGGCTCGCACAGCCCCAGCAGGTCCTTCAGAGCCGGGTCGCCGGCCGCCTGCTCGCCGGTGGCGTCCCCGACCAGGTGCCTGACCGCGCCGGCCAGGGAGCCATCGGTGCGTCCGGTGCTCTCATTCCACCTGGCCAGCACCGCCTGAACGGTACTCGGTCCGCGGTTGTAGTCCTTCAGGGCCGCACCGGTCTTGTGGGCCAGCACCCCGCTCACGCCGACGACGAGCGCCCACTGGGCGGGGAAGGAGATGGTCTGATCGATGCGCATCGGGTCGAATCCGGCCTGGAGCAGCCGGTCCCGGGGAACCGCACAGCATGCCGGTGTGGTCCTCGCTCCCGCCGCGGGTGCCCACCCACTGGTCCCCGGCAGGTCCCGCCACGCCCGTCCGCCCTCCACGGCGGCGAGGTAGCCGGCCAGGGACAACCGGTCGGGCATCGACTCGATCCACCGGGGCTCCTCGTCCCAGCTGTTGAGGGAGGCCAGGGCCAGGGCCGTGACGCACACCAGCGCGGAGGACGAGCTCATCCCGGAGGCCGGCGGCAGGTCCGAGGAGATGGACAGGTGGGCCGCGGTGCCCTCCCCGAAGTTGAGGGTGAGGCGGTCCAGCACCGTCTGAAGGTAGCGGCCCCAGTGACCCAGCTCCAGGCCCGAGTCCACCCCGGCGCGCAGAGTGACCGGATCGCCGCCGTCCGTGGTGGCGGTCAGGGACCCTGGCGGCCCTGACACGCGACGCGCCCGCGCCGTGATCGCCCGGTCGATGGCGCCGACCAGGACCGAGCCGCCTGCGTAGTCGGTGTGCTTGCCCAGGACCTCGACGCGCCCGGGCACCCGCCAGGCGGTCTCCTCGGGCGCCTCACTCAACGCTCCGTGCGTTTCCAGGCTCACAGCGACACCTCCGTCCCGGACAGGCGGGCCTCAACCTCGCGGATGTCCTCACGCCGCGACAGATCCAGGACCCCGCCGGTCGCCGCCAGGACCGAGACCGGGCCGGGCAGGGCGCGCACGGCGTCGACGATCTCCAGCTCGCCGCGCGGCGAGGGGGTGATCCGGCGGCAGGCGGCGAAGATCTCAGGGGTGAACCGGAAGGCGTTCATCGACACCGGGGCGTGCGGCCCGGCGACCCGAACCGCCTCCGCTGAGGGCTTCTCCACGATCTCCTCCAGCGCCCCGTCACGGACGCGCACCAGGGCGAAGGCGGCGATCCGCTCGGCGGGGATGTTGGACTCGGCCACCAGGGCGGCGCGGTCGAAACCGGCCAGGGCGTTGCCCCGGTGGTGGGCCAGGTCGCGCAGTACCTGACGGGGGTAGTAGTTGTCCCCGTTGACCATGAGGAAGGACTCCCCGTCCACGGCGGCCTCGGCGGACAGGACGGCGTCGGCCGTCCCCAAGGGGGTGACCTGGACGGCCAGGTCGATCCTGAGCCGGGTGAGCTCCAGGGCGTCGACGTGGCGGCGGAAGTCCTCGTGCTCAGGCCCCACGACCAGGACGGCCCGCTCGATCCCTGCGTCGGCCAAGGCCGAGAGGCTGTAGTCGATGAGGCGGTGCTCGCCGATGGGCATGAGGGCCTTGTAGCCGCTGGCCGCGGCCGTGGCCTGCTGGGAGGTCAGGCCGGAGCCGGCCACGCTGCTCGCCCGCATGCGTGTGCCCAGGCCCCGGGCCAGGACGAGGGCGACACGGGTGCGGCTTGCCGCGCCGCTCACCGTCTCAGCTCCCGTTTCAGTGCCTGCCCCAGTCGTAGGGGCGGTCATCGTGTCCGACATCGTGTCAGTGATCGCGTCTGTCATGGGTTCCTTCCTCCTGCCCGTCTCAGGCATCCAGGCCGTAGTGGCTCGCGACGGCGGCCGCGGTCACCCGGGCCTCGTCACCGGTGGGCATCTCGGCGAAGACACGCAGGAGCGGCTCGGTGCCCGAGAAACGGATCGTCACCCAGCCGCCGCAGATGAAGTAGACCTTGCAGCCGTCCTCCCAGGAGACGCGCGCGACGTCGTGGGCGAAGGCGGGCAGGTCATGGGCGCCGAAGATGCGCTCCTCCAGCTCGGTGCGTCGCTCGGAGGTGAAGCCGTAGGTGTTCTCCACCATGACGAGCTCACCGTACCGGGCCACGATGTCGGCGTAGAGCTCGGAGAGCCTCTTTCCCGAGGCCGCCACCGCCTCGACCAGCAGGGAGCCGGCGTAGACCCCGTCCTTGCCGGGGATGTGGCCGCGCACGGTCAGACCCCCGGAGGACTCGCCCCCGATGACGGCACCGGTCTCGGCCATCTTGGCACTGATCCACTTGAAGCCGACGGGCACCTCGTGACAGACCTGCCCGTGGGCGGCCGCGACCCGGTCCAGCAGGTGAGTGGTGGACATGTTGCGCACGGCCGGTCCCGACCACCCCTTGCGGGTCAGCAGGTAGTCGTAGAGCAGGACCAGAACCTGGTTGGGGGTGAGGTAGGCACCGGTGTCGTCGATGATGCCCAGGCGGTCCGCGTCCCCGTCAGTGGCGATGCCCAGGTCCGCACCGGACTCGACGACGGCGTTGCGCAGAGTGGTGACGGTCCCCTCGGTGGGAGAGGGCATACGGCCCCCGAACAGGGGGTCGTGGCGGTCGTGGATGACGTCCACCTGGCAGCGGGCGGTCAGCAGGATCGTCTGCAGGCTCGTCTCGGAGACCCCGAACATCGGGTCCAGCACGATGTGCATATGGGCGTGGCGGATGGTCTCGGTGTCGAGCTTGTCGATGATCGCGTCCAGGTACCAGTTGATGGAGCGCTGGACGGTGACCAGCTCGCAGGCGCGGGCCTCATGGGGCTCGACGCTGCGCACGTCCGTATCCGTCAGGCCCTGCACGGAGGCGGTGAGCTCGTCGGTGAACCCCAGGTCGGCGTCGCGGCCGCCGGGCAGGAAGATCTTGATGCCGTTGTACAGGGCGGGGTTGTGGGAGGCGGTCACGGCCATCCCGTATGCGGCCCCCAGGCGGCGCACCGTCCACATGGTGGTGGGGGGTCGGGGAGGGGCGGTCGATGAGGGTGACCTGGATGCCGTTGCCGACAGAGCACCTCGATGGCCCGCAGGCGGCGGTGTCGGACAGGGAAGCGGCGGTCATAGCCGATGACGACATCCCTGCTCGGCCGTGCCCTCCTGAAGGATGCGGTTGGCCAGCCCCTGGGTCAGGAGCCTGACGTTGGCGCGGGTGAACTCGTCGCCGATCACGGCTCTCCAGCCGCCGGTGCCGAAGTGGATCATGATGGTTCCTCTGCTGAGGCGCCGTTGCCCGGGACGGGGCGGCGAGGTGGATGCATGGGGATGGGGATGGGCGTTGGGGACGTGAGGGACTCAGCCCTGACGGCGCCGGCGGCTAGGCCGGACTGCCAGAAGCGCTGCAGGCCCAGGAACAGCACGATCAGGGGATGACGCCCAGGAGAGCGCCCTGGAGGGTGCCCCGTACTGAGGGGTTGAAGTAGGTCGACATGCTGTAGAGCCCCAGGGTGACGGGCTTGAGTGCGGCGGGTTGATGGTCATCAGCGGCAGGGAAGAAGTTGTTCCAGGTCGCCACGAAGATGAACAGGGAAGATGGTCACCATCGCCGGCGCGAGCAGCCGCAGCACGATGGTGAAGAAGATGCGGATCTCGCTGGCCCCGTCGATGCGGGCGGAGTCGATGATCTCGTTGGGCACCGAGGAGTCGGCGTAAACGCGGCCCAGGAAGACCCCGAAGGGGCTGACCGAGCACGGCAGGATGATCGACCAGACGGTGTTGGTCAGGTGAACGGCGTCGAGGACCAGGTACAGCGGGATGGTCAGCAGTGCGATAGGCATGAGCAGGCCGGAGAGGATGACGACCTGGACGGCGCCCCGGCCCGCGAACTCGAACTTGGCCAGACCGTAGCCGGCGGCGACCGACAGGAGCGTGCCCAGCACCCCGGCGACGGTTGAGTAGAGCAGGGAGTTGAGGATCCAGCGCCAGAAGGGCCCCTGGGTCCAGCTCATGAGCGCGCTGTAGTTGGCGGAGAAGCTGTTGTGGCCGGAGAACCACCACCCGGAGGTGGTCAGCAGGTCGGAGTTGGACTTGGTGGAGGAGACGATGAGCCAGTAGACCGGGCCGAGCATGTAGGCCAGGACGATGACCAGGACCGCGATGGTCACGGCCCGTGCGGGGTACCGACGGGCGCAGCGAGCGAGGAGTGTCGGTGGGCTTCACTTGTCGATCCTGTTCTGCACGAGGGGCGTGAGGGCGGCCAGGGCACCGGCCACCAGGGGCGATGAGGACGGAGACCGCGGAGGCCGGGCCCGAGCCGGAGGGGGAGAGCGCACCGGTCATCGAGTTGTAGGCCATCATCATCGGCGTGTAGTCCAGCCCCATCCACTGGTTCTGGCTGTACAGAACGGTGGGCTCGTTGAACAGCTGCACGGTCCCGATGATGGAGAGCAGGACCGCCAGCAGCGAGGCGGAACGGACCATGGGGATCTTGATGCGCCGGACGATCTGCCACCCGGTGGCCCCGTCGATGCGGGCGGCCTCGTAGAGCTCACGGGGGCACGGACTGCAGCGCCGCCAGGAAGATGAGCATGTTGTACCCGGTGAAGGTCCATGTCGTGACATTAGCCATGGACCACAAGATGATGTTCCTGCCGAAGAAGTCCACCTTCAGGCCCACCAGTCCCAGCAGCTCATTGATGGGGGAGAAGCTGGGGTTGTACATGTAGAGCCACATGATTGCGGCCACGATCCGGGGATCGCGTAGGGCAGGAAGAAGCCCAGGCGGAAGATCGTCACCCGCCTGACCAGGAGGGAGTCGAGCACCAGCGCCAGGGCGAGGGCCGCCAGGATCATGACCGGGACCTGGACCACGCCGAACAGCAGGGACCCGGCCCAGTCCCCTCCAGAAGGCGGGCTGGCCCGCCGCCTGGACGTAGTTGTCCAGGCCGACGAAGGTGCTCACCTTCTCCCCGCCGCCGTAGAGGTCCGAGCCCTGAGGCGACGTCGCGGAAGAAGGACCGGTAGACCGACACCACGATCGGAATGAGGAAGATGACGGCGAACATCGCCAGGAACGGGGCCACGAACCCGATACCTGCTCGGGCCTCCCTGCGCCTTCGCAGCGAGGTGGTGCGGATGGCGGGAGAGACCTGTTCCCGGTCCGGTGACGAGGCGTCGGACCCGCCCGTTGTCGTTGTCGTCGTGCTCGCGATGCTCTCTACTTCGATCGTGGTGCCGGTGACTGCCCGTGGGCCGTGCTCGACCGCCTACTCGGCGATGGGCAGGTTGGCGTCCTTCAGAGAACTGACGGAGGTCTTCTGGGCCGCCTGGAAGATGTCATCGACCTTGCCGGTCCCCTTCCCGGCCGCCTCGGCGGCCTTGGTTATGGGGTCCGCCAGGGAGGGCCAGGTCGGCATGAAGCCGAACGTGGAGTTCACGGCCGCGTTTGGCCTTGGTGAACTCGGCGTAGACGTCCTGGCCACCGAAGAAGGTGGAGATGGTCTGCGGGTCTTCACCGGGGCCTTCGCGGTCAGGACCAGCCCCTGGGTGGCCAGGTCATCGACCTGGGTGTTGAACCAGTCAGTTGAAGGCCATGGCCCCCTCGGGGTTGGAGCAACCCTTGAGGACGGCCACGCCGGATCCGCCATCGGGGACCGGACACGGCCTTGTCTCACCGAAGGCGGGCAGCTGGGCGACCGCCCAGGACCCGGCGTTGGGGAGTCCTTCATGGTGTCGGCCAGGAGCGCGCCCTCCCAGGCGGCGCCGATGGTGCCGATGAGCTGCTGGTCGACCAGCGCCTTGCCGAAGGCGTCGTCCCAGCGGTTGGCCACGAGAGCCGACTTGGAGTCCAGGACCCCCTGCCAGAAGGAGGAGACCTTGGCAGTCTCCGGGCTGGAGACGTTGACCTTCCACTTGTCGTTCTCAGCGCTGAACCACTGGGCGCCGGCCGCCGCCGCCTGGCCCGCCAGAGTGTTGGGGGCCTCATCGGGCTCGAAGGCCAGGGCGTACTTGCCCTGCTCCGCCGCCTTCTTGGCGACCTCGGCCAGCTCTGCGCTCGTGGTGGGCGGCTTCAGCCCGAGCTGGTCGAAGGCGGCCTTGTTGTAGAAGTAGACCAGCGGGACCGGAGTCCTGCGGCAGGCCGACAACCGTCTTGCCCACGGTCATCAGCGACATCGACCCCTCGGAGAAGTGGTCCTTGTACTTCTCGGCCTGGGAGGACACGTCGGTCAGCAGGCCGGAGGTGTAGAGCTTGGGGATCTCGGCGTAGCCGACCTGCGCCAGGCAGGGACCGGTTCCGGCCTTGACGTCGTTCTCCAGCTGACGTTCGCTGTCCGCGGCCTTGCCGTCGAACTTGGTGGCCTCGACCTTCATGTCGGGGTGCTCGGAGTTCAGCGGGCCACGATGTCGTTGACCTTCGTCATCCCCTCGCCGTCGGGCAGGCGGTGCAGGTAACGGATGACGCCGCCGGATGAGGACGAGCCGGACGAGCCGGTCGTGGCCGAGCAGCCCGCGGTGAGCATCGCGAAGGCGAGCAGCGAGGCGGCCAGTGCGTGTTTCTTCATGGGATCTTCCTTCTTCGTCATTGAAAAGGCCCGGCTTCTGCCGGAAGGGGCGGGGCGCGGTGGGGTGATGACATGGTGTTGTCGGTGCCGTCGGTGTTGCCGGCGTCGTCGGTGCGCGCCCGTGAGTGGAGAGTGGATGTGGAACAGGGGTGCTCACTGCGACGCAGCGGTGAGCCACTGGTATCCTCCTTCCTCCAGACGGACCGTCCGGGGCCCTGGGGCGTCGGCACCGTCGTGGTGACGGGCTCCAGGGGTTGTTGATGACGAGGGTGGTGCGGCCATCGGGGTGAGGCGGCCACCTCCACCCTGGGGTCGAGGGCCGCCCAGTCGGAGAACTCCTCCTGACGGCCCGCGGCCCAGAAGACGGCCCGGTGCAGCAGCCGCGAGTTCTGGGCGCTGTAGGGGCAGTCCCGTGGCGTACACCGCCCTGCCCCCGACCCAGCTCGTGGACCGCGAGGACGGACCTGACCGTCCGCGGCGTCGAGCACCTGGGTACCGGGGCTGGTGACGACGACGTCGCGGTGCCCTCGCCGTCGTCGAGGCCGCCGGTCAGGTCCCGGGTGATGAAGTGCTCCTGCGTCGGGAGGACGACGGCGCGTGCTCAGGCCCAGCCGACCTCGCGGTCGATGCCCAGGACGTCGGCGAGCTGGAAGGTGACCCCGTGGGCGGGGTGGGCACTGGGGAGCCCCCACCCCGATGAGGCCCGCCCGCCGGCGGTGACGAAGGAGCTGACCGCGGCCACCAGCTCCGCATCCGTCCACTGCTCGCCCCCGGAGAAGGCGGTGCCCTCGGCGCCCGCGCAGATGAGGACCTTCACGTCCGGGGCCAGGCCGGCGCGCACGTCGTCGAGGACAGGAACTCCACGTCCACCGGCAGACCCGACAGTGCCTCGAGGACCCCCTAGGTAGGGTGTAGGGTCTGGCGGTACCACAGGGCGTGCGCGACCATATGCGTCATCCAGGAGCGCAGGCGGCCCCAGGAGTTGACGACCGCGACCTTGAAGCCGGGGGTCAGCGGCCGCAGCCCCGCGGAACGCTCATGGATGGCGCGGAACTCCGCGACGATCTGCTCGACGCGGTCGATGAAGTCAGGGGTGCTCGACGGCCAGGGGACAGGTAGCCGCCGTAGCCGATCCGGTCCAGGGGAGCGCACGATGGCGCGCCGGGCCTCCAGCCAGCTGCGGTTCGCCTCGGTGACGGGGTCGCCGCCCGGGTGGAAGACATCGGGGAAGAAGTACGGCAGGAAGCGGCCCTCGGTGTACCGCACGTGCGGGATGTCGGCGATCATCCGACAGGTCGCCCCCGATCCGACGGAGCCGACGACGGCGTCGAGGCCGGTGGTGGCGAAGTGCTCGCCGTAGGGGCTCGGTGCCGATCGGTTGTCGCCCAGGAACATCATCGCCTCCTTGCCCTGGGCGTGGACGGCGTCGGTCAGCTCTCGCACCCGGGAGCAGACGAAGCGCTGCTGGAAAGTCGATCCAGTCGCGGAAGGCGTGGGTGGGAACCCGGAAGGGGCGAGTTGTAGTAGCCGGCGTCGACGAAGTCCTCGGCGTTGAGGCGGTAGCCGCGCTCCTCCTCGAAGGCCTCCAGGGCGGGGACGCTCACCGAGGCGGAGATAGCGAACCAGTCGACGTAGCGCTCGGTGGCATCGGCGCCGTAGACGAGGGTGAAGTGGTAGAAGAAGGTGGTGAAGCGGACCACGTCCACCTCGGGGTGCGTGAGAGCCAGGAACTCAGGTGGGCGCGCACGTGGACCACGTGGCCTCGTGGCGCACGTCGAAGGGCTTCTCCTGACGCGGGTGGGGTCATCGTGCCCAGCCGTTGGTGAGGTAGTTGTACATCTGGGTGGGGTCCCAGGTCTGGACCGCCAGGAAGCTGACGGTGTAGACGTGCCCGGCGATGGCCTCGTGCACGGTGACCGTGCGCCCGTCGGCCTCGATGCTCCCACGCGGAAGCGGGCAGCTCCTGGCCGGTGGTGCGGTCGTGGGCCCTGCCACCAGCGCGAGATGTCGCAGCCGGTGTCGGGGCGGACCTGGTCGGCGAACCAGGAGGCCAGCAGGTCGATGCTCACGGGGCCGTCGGCGGTGGCGGCGACCCGGTCGGACATGAGGGAAGATCCGGGTGGCCTCCTCGGGGTGGGCGTCGGCCCAGGCGTTGTCGCCGCGTCCCACGAAGTAGGTGGCGTAGACCTGGCGGCCAGCTCCGAGACGATGTCGGGCAGCTCGGTGCCGTCGGAGTTCCGCACGGCGTCGGCGCCCAGGCGGGCGATGAGGCGGCGGATCTCCTCATCCATGCCGGTCTGGATCGGCAGGGTGAGGCGTCCCCCACCTGGGAGGGAGCGACGCTGCGGGCTGGGTCTGAGAGACATCAGCACTCCTTCGGGCTGAATAGTCTGAACTCCGAACAAACTACAGCATGCGGTGCCCGCCTGCTACTGGCGAGGTGGTCGATATGCCTGGTGACGGCTAGGGAGGTGGGCCTGAGGTCCACCAGGGGTGGGGTTGTCGAGCACGGACTCCAGCGCCACCAGGGCCGCCCCTGTGTGAGGCCCACTGGCCCAGGTGGGAGGTCTCCAGTCTCACGGCGGCGCGCTGGTCCAGCAACCAGGGCCCCTCAGGGCGGTGGCGGTGGGGAGAGGAATACGTCGGCGAAGGCGGCCAGTGCACCCGACAGCACGATCACCTGAGGGTTGAGGGACGTCCTCCAGGATCGCCAGGGCGCGTGTGAGCGCCTGCTGGGAGAGCTCCAGCCTTCGGAGTGAGCTCGGTGTCCCCGGCGTCGAAGCGTGTTGACGCAGGATCTCGATACGCTCATCCAGGGAGGTGGTCTCGTCGCGCACGGCGTCGCCTGGCGGGTACGCCGACGTCAGGGCCTGCAGGCCGGAACGGGTCTCCCAGCAGCCGCGCCGCCCGCACCGGCACGCCAGGCCCTCGGGCTCCACGGGCATGTGGCCGACCTCGCCGGTCAGGCCCAGCCAGCCGCGCAGGAGGTGGCCGTCGGAGATGATGCCGGCGCCGATCCCCTCGCCGCCAGACAGGTAGAGCAGGTTGCGCACCCCGGTCTGTGCGTAGCGCTCATAGGTGGCCAGCGCGGCGAGCTTGGCGTCGTTCTCCAGCGTGATGGTGGGCACGCTGTCCTTGGGGCTCATACGGCGGGCGACTGCGTCGCGCACCCGGTCCGCCACGGGGATGTCGTGCCACTCCAGGGTGGAGGGAGTAGCGCACGGTGTTGCCGGCGTAGTCGATGATCCCGGGCTGGGCCAGGACGATTCCCGGAACCGTCGTCCCCTGTCGCGTCAGCTGGTCCAGGGCGTGGGACGGCATGGCGGCCACGTGCTCGATCATCCGGTCGGGCCGGTGCTCGGCATCGCCGACGAGCTCGGAACGGCAGCACGACCTCCCGGTCAGGTCCGCGATGGACAGGGAGCAGTGAGGCTCCGCTGATCTCCAGGCCTATCCCGGCTGCCGCGCGCGGGGCTGTGCGCAGGCCCGTGCTCGGTCTGCCGACGTTGCCGGACAGGTCCGGCTCCTCCTCGATGAGCAGTCCTCAGGAGCACAGCTCGGCCACCAACGTTGATACCGTCGCCTGGACAGTCCTGTCTCCGGGTCAGGCGCGTGCGCGACAGGCAGGGGCCTCGTCTGAAGGTGGCGCAGGATGAGCGACATGTTCGAGATGCGCACGTCGGTGTGGGCCTTAGGACCGTGTGCACCCGGACCTCCGAGGGATCCCCAGGAGGTCGGGCCGTCCGCCGGGGATCCATCCTGCAGCCGGCACGGCAGTCTCCTCCTCCGTTGGTGCCCCGGTTGGTCCTGCGGACCGCGGGCGTGCGTCTCAGCGTAGTGATTCCGGGTGGGCGGGGAGGTGTTTCAGGGGACCCAGCAACCCGTGCCGGCGCGGAGCGGAGCGAGCTGGCGGACTCAAGTGAGATGATAATCACATTAGAATGCCGTGAGGGGGTCCAGTTGCACGTATTGATGTTGTTGGTTATGTGCATCGTCCTTGCTCGTGGGGTGCAGGACTCCGGTGGCTCCTCGGTATTCGTCGTGATTTCAAGCATTCGCGGTGTTGCTGAGCGGTGGTAGCGCAGCGGTGCGTGCCAGGTGGCCCAGCCCCGTTCCGCAGGCGTGGCCACGGACGCGCCCGTAGGGCGTGTCAAGGCCTGAAGTCCGCCGACTTCGCGGAATTCTTCGTCCCGTCAAATTGACCGTATGAACACTCCGCAGCACTATGAAACGGGCCTGCAGCCGCCATGGGGCGGAAGCGGCTCTCAGCAACTCGTCTTCCGGACTCGCGGCCAGGCCAGGAGCTCAGAACGCGAGGAGTGCTGTGAAAGTTATTGAGGCCAACCATGTCTACAAGGTCTTCGGGCGGCGACCGTCCGATGGCGTCAAGAAGCTCAAGGCCGGCAAGACGCGAGACCAGCTGAGGGAAGTCGGGGGCAGACCGCGGCCGTCATCGACACCTCCCTTCGATGTCGACAAGGGTGAGATCTTCGTCGTCATGGGCCTGTCGGGCTCGAGAAGTCCACGCTCATCCGCATGGTCAACGGCCTGCTGCCCATCACGGCCGGCAACATGACCCTCTACGGTGAGGACCTGGCGCACGTCTCGAAGTCGAAGCTGCGCGAGCTGCGCCGTGAGCGCGTCTCCATGGTCTTCCAGAACTTCGCCCTCCCTGCCGCACCGGACAGTGAGGGAGAACGCCGCCTACGGCCTGGAGATCCAGGGCGTGGGTCGCTCCGAGCGTGAACGTCGGGCCAAGGAGGCCCTGTCCCTGGTCGGCCCTCGAGGGGTGGGGCGGATACAGGCCCGGGAGCTCTCGGGAGGAATGCGTCAGCGGGTCGGTCTGGCCCGGGCGCTGGCCGCCGAGACCGACATCCTTCCTCATGGATGAGGCCTTCTCCGCCCTCGACCCGCTCATCCGCGGGAGATGCGGGATCAGCTCATCGACCTCCAGGGAAAGCTCGGTAAGACGATCCTGTTCATCACCCACGACCTCAACGAGGCCATGCGGCTGGGTGACCGCATCGCCACGATGCGTGACGGCTGTGTCGAGCAGGTCGGCACCGCCGAGGAGATCCTGCGCGACCCCGCCTCCGACTCACGTCTCACGGTTCGTGGCCGACGTCGATCGTACCCAGGTCCTGACGGCCGGCTCCATCGCGGAGCCCCGCACGCGGTCCTGGGGTCGGACCGGAGCCCCGTGCCGCCCACAAGCTCCTGCGGGAGAACCAGCCGCCGTGGCTGCTTGTCCAGAACCGCGACCGCTCGCCCTTCGGGTATGTCTGGGAGGACGACGTCGCTCGGGCGGTGAAGGAGGGCTCCGACGTGCTCCCGCTGTCCACGATCCACGAGATGCCGGTCGTGGCGCACTCGACTCCCGTCAACGAGCTGTTCGCCCACGCCGCACAGCACGCGGCCCCCATCGTCGTCGTCGATGACGACGGACGGATCTCCGGCGTCATTCCGCGCGTCACCCTGCTGGCCGCCATCAGCGAGCAGAACCAGGACACCGGTGCCTCCAGTGCCGATCCAGCCGGTCCTGACGATGACTCGCAGGACGGCAGCGGCCGGGCCGGCCGTGGAGCACACCGACGAGCAGGCCGCCGAGGCCAGTGAGACCACCGAGGCCGAAGGAGCCGACGCCTGATGATTCCTGCACACTCCTCTTCCCAAGATTCCCTGGGCAACGCGGTCGAGGTCCTGATCGTATGGATCCAGAACCACCTCCACGGCTTCCTCAGTGCGATCTCCAGGGCCGGAACCCTGGTCAATGACACTCTTGCAGACCTGCTTCTGGCCGTGCCCCCGTTGATCATGGTGGTGGTCTTCGTACTCATCGCCTGGATGGCCAAGTCATGGAGGCTGGCGCTGGGGACCGCCATCACCTTCCTCGTCATCATCTCCCTTGGGCAGTGGCAGAACGCGATGGAGACGCTGGTCCTGGTCACCCTGGCGACCTTGACCGCCCTCGTCTTCGCGATCCCCCTGGGGATCTGGGCATCCCGGAACAAGTACGTCAGCGTCCTCATCCGCCCGGTCCTCGACCTCATGCAGACGATGCCGGCCTTCGTCTACCTCATCCCCTCGGTCCTGTTCTTCTCCATCGGTGTGGTGCCCGGGATGTTCGCCACGCTCGTCTTCGCGATGCCCCCCGGGGTGCGCATGACCGAGCTGGGCATCAAGCAGGTCGACAAGGAGACCGTCGAGGCGGGACGCTCCTTCGGCGCCACCGACTGGCAGATCATGCGGGGCATTCAGCTGCCCCTGGCCGTCCCCACCATCATGGCAGGTGTCAACCAGGTCATCATGCTGGCGCTTTCGATGGCCGTCATCGCGGGCATGGTCGGCGCCGACGGCCTCGGGAAGGAGGTCGTCAAGGCGCTCGCGACGATCGATATCGCCAAGGGCACCGAGGCGGGACTGTCCATCGTGTTCCTGGCGATCTTCCTGGATCGGGTGACCGCGGCCCTCGGGGCGCCGCGGGAGAAGGGCTCGCTGCTCTCACTCATCAAGAAGCGGTGACCCATGACTCGACGACGCTTTTCTACTTCGCCTCGCCGGCGCGGGCGCACATATCGAAGGAACGCCATGCAGACCTCCCGCCGCACGTTCACCGCCGCCCTCGCCTCTCTGACGGCAGCGGGCGCTCTGTCCGCCTGCGGTCAGGGCTCCGGCGGGGGAAAACGGCTTCGACTCGGTTTCCTTCCGTCATGGAGCGATGGACTGTCCATGACCCACCTGCTCAAGACCCAGCTGAGAAGGCCGGCTACCAGATCAAGCTCATGGATCTCAGCGAGGCCGGACCGCTCTACGCCGGCCTCAGCCAGGGGGCGGTCGATCTCTTCCCCTCTGCGTGGCCGGACGTCACCCAGAAGAGCTACATGGACAAGTACCGCACGTACATCGAGGACCTGGGGACCTACTACGACTCGGCCAAGCTGTGCTGGTCCGTCCCGGACTACTCCTCGATGAAATCGATCGAGGACATCAAGTCCCACGCCTCGCAGATCGACAACAAGATCGTCGGTATTGAGCCGGGTGCAGGCCTGACCAAGGTGTCGCAGGAGGACGTGATTCCCGCCTACGATCTGGGGACATGAAGTTCCTGACCTCCTCCACCACCGGGATGCTGGCCGAGCTCAAGAAAGCGGTCGACGCGAAGAACGAGATCGTGGTCACCTTGTGGCACCCCTTCTGGGCGAACACGACCTTCAACATGCGGGACCTGGAAGGACCCCAAGGGGGCGCTCGGCAAGGGGAAGGGCTTCACTTCCTCGGGCGAGAGGGATTTGCGCAGGAGTACCCGGAGATCGCGAAGTGGCTCGGCTCCATCAAGATGGATGAGGCCACCCTACGGCAGCCTCGAGGACCTCGTCGTCAACACCTACGGCGAGGGCCGGGAGGACGAGGCCGCCATTGACTGGGCCAAGAAGCATCCCCAGTACGACTTCAGAAGTCCCTGACCCGGCGCGTCCGCTCACTCCCGCGGACAGTAGTCCGAGCCCTCGTGATCCCGCTGTCCCGGCATGCTCGACGGCGGGATCACCGCCGTCAGGACGGAGCCGACGGGGAGCAGGCGGGGCGGTGTGCCGTACCGGTGGAGCGACGTCGTCCTGACGGCTGCGTTCCCTCATCTCCTCATGCGACATCGGTGCGGTCCACGGCTTGTCCAACGCGCAGGTCGAGATGACCGAGGCGGCCCACGTGAGCGCGGTGAGCGGGATGAGGTGCGCCGGAGCGAAGAGCATGGCCGCTGTGGCGCCTCCGACGGCGGGGCAGATGAAGGCGGCGATGGCCCGCTCCACACGATTCATGTCGTCGGCGCGCTGGATGCGCATGGTCAGGCCGCATTGATGCTGCGTCCAGCGTCTCGCATACCGCGGTTGCCAGGATCGTGAATCCCGTGATCTGGTCGGAGCTGAGTCCGGTGTGGGTGAGAGCGGACCAGATGGCCACTGCGATCCCGACAACGAGTGCCTCGAGGGATCGCCAGGAGGATCCTCCGCGACCACTCCAGACAGGGGACGGCCGGCGTCCAGTGTCCGTGGTCCGGTGTGTGCAGGCGATGCTGCGCGCACTCATGTGCTCCTCCTACCGCCTTGCAGCCCACAGGTGTCGCACGTCCACCCTAACGATGGCGTGAGCGCCGTCGCAGTTGATGCTCGTCGGGGGCGGTCAGCGGAGCGGCTCCGTTATCTTGACGTCTGGTGGGTGCCCGCTACCTTTATTGCTGGCAGCTAGGGATGAAACAGTTTCCCGAGCACCGATTCGTAGAGCCCCGCCTTGTGCGGGGTTTTCTTCGTGGCTAAGGGGATGAAGTGCTTCATGCGTATATTGATGAAAATGGTGGAGTGTGTGGTGTTTCTCGGCCAGGGAGTTCTTCCCCGCGAGTCGATAGTATAGATCCCATGCCAGCAGTGAAATACTCGGAGGAACTGCTTGGTCCAGGTCGTGCCTGAGGTTAGCTGGTGAAGGGCTGCATGATCGCCTCGGTGGCCGCCTAGTACGATCTTGTGGCGTAGAGAAGTGGGTAACTGGGTCGCAAAGCACAGAAAAGATCATGTCACTGACCAGGACCGCAAGAAAGCCTCCGAATCGGCCGAGATCACAAAATTAAAGGCGGGTTCATGGGTTATGTCAGGAGAACGAGTTCCCTGAAAAAGCGGCCGCCTGGCTTGCGAAGGAACGACCGTGACTTGGCGGCTGCGAGTTCGGGGGCCGCGAAGAAGGCTATTACCCCATTGAAGGTTATTCAGGGGCGTGTGGAGGGTTTGAGGGTTCAGTGTGTTGAATGGGTGACGGCTCGTTGGTCTGAGAGAATCAGATTGCTACATGAAACCTCTCAGGGAACGAGCCGTGATGGGTAAGGGTATCACGGGCCTGGACAGAACGCAGTTGAGCTGCCTGGTGGAAAATGGTGCTGGGTGATACTGAGATCTCCTTGGCGCCAAGAATTCTTGGCCCACTGGCCGCGGTGCGGGCGACGTTGATGATGTTGCACCAACACCTCCCAGGAGGCGATCGCCGAGATCATGGGGGTGTCACAGCCGACGATCTCGCGGGCGATCTCGGTGGTCACCCGGATCATCGCCAGGGTCTTGGGGCCTGTGCTGGCGACCGTCGAGGAGGTCCCCATGGGGGCGTGCCATCATCGACGGTACGCTCCTGGCGTGCTGGAGCTGGAAGGATCGGACGGACCTGTGGTCGGGCAAGCACAAGCGCACCGGCCTGAGCCTGCAAGTGCTGGTCAGCCCCGCCGGGCGCCTGCGGTGGGCCTCAGACCCGCTACCGGGGGCCACCCACGACACCAAGGCCATCACCACCTCCGGTCTCTTGGAGATCGGCCCTCCTGCTGCATCGCCGATAAAGGCTACATCGGACCGGGGTCCTCACCCCTACAAGAAACCTCCCAACAGTGAGCTCACCAAGGCCCAGAAGCAGGCCAACAAATCCCTAAATGAAATCCGGTATGTCGTGGAGAGAACCATCGCGCATCAAATCCTGGAAGATCCTGGCCCACGACTACAGGCGCCCCTGCACACCTTCAAAGAAACTATCACAGCCACCCTAGCCCTCTACGGCTACACCAACCCCTGAATAACCTTCAATGATTAAGAACTCCTTGGCTTAGCCAAGGCGGCATGAAAAACACAAAACAAGTCGCGTCTGAAAAACACCCAGTTCCGGTGAGTTATCACGACGATCCTCGGAATTATATTCACCTACGTCCGATGAATAAGAGATCGCGTCATTAGGTTTAGGGCTTGCGGGTAGGGCGTTGGGCCCAGCGGTGGGTGGTCCAGGCGTGGTGGATGAGGTTCCTGATGGTGATGATGGTGTTGGCCAGGGCGATGAACGCCTCGATCACCTGGGTGCGTACCTCGGTGCATACCTGGAGCCTACGGAACCCGCGGGTGTGCCATGAGTTGGTGCATCGCCCAGCGCCGGCCGGCCTGCAACAGGGGTGCCTCTGGGGAGATCCGGGCGTCACGGCCCAGCACCTCGAGCAGCTCGCGGGTCCTGCGGCTGTCGTAGCCGGCATCCAGGTGCACGGTGATGTGCTCGGGCAGGTCGAAGCCGAACCTGCCCAGACGCTCCAGGGTGGGTTCCAGCAGGGGCGAGTCATGACGGTTGGCGGGCGCAACCACCACGCCGACAGGGGATGCCGTGGCCCTCGACCATGACTGAGCGCTTGGTGCCCTGCTTGCCCCGGTCCACCGGTGAGGGGCCGGCGGCCTGGCCCCGCAGAGGGGCCTTGACGATGCAGCCGTCGACGCACAGGTCCTCCAGCCCCAGGCCGACGACCTTGTCGTAGGCCTCCAGCGCAGCCTGCCCGCCGGCGGTGAACACCCGGCGGCGATCCACTCACCCGTGTCTGCGTCGGATGGTGGCCGCTGGGCAGGTGGAGTCGTGCGACCTCTCATAGGCCGCCCCCAGCACCAGGACCTGGATGAGCTTGCCCGGACACGATACGGTCAGGGATACGGGACCGGTGACACCCCAGTGGATGGCTATCAACGCGCTCAGGCAACAACGCGGCGAACTGGACCCACAAGGGCTCCATCACCGATGGTGGCACAGCGGGCACAAGGAAACACCCGGGAACAGAAGCAAGTACAGACAACTCACTTCTACCGGGACCTTGTACTCGCACCCCTGCTCCCACATCGCACCTACTGACGCGACCTCTAAGTCGTGATGTGCTCTTCTTGCAAAACTGAGGTCATATTTCGGCTAGCATTCCTGGAAAGATATCGACACTGTCCGTGATTGCCGTCATCGAAGCCTGGCAACCCAGTATCCGCGAAATCCGAGACTTAAGAACTTACCATAATTACCAGGAAAGGGGTCTATACTTCGCTCTCAGTGTTGCTGGAGCGGGTCCGAAGGTTTCTCCAAGATGTCACCATGTGCATTGAGCATCTCCAGCTTGTAGAGATCGTGGCGTACAAGCTCAGTGATCGGTACAACTAGTCCTGGATGTCTGGTCCAGGCGGCTCGGGATTCGGCGTCGCCTGATACGCTTCCGGCCACGACTTCACGATCATCAGCTGACACCACCAGCCAGCGACTGCCGAGGCCGTGTGTGACTTCATCCGTTCCGGGGTGCGGGAAGACTGTAGCAAACGGAAAGTCGACGACACCGTATGCGACAACAATGACTTTAACTCCCACGAATGGCAGCATCCTCAAGGTCTCGATGCAGGCGGTCGGCTTCTGCTTCCCAGATTTCGCACAGGAGCCTGAGTGGATGCGCGCCCTGATGATATCTTGAGCGCGGAGGATAATGTCGTTGCGTCCCTGTAAATCCCAGATGACGCTACCACTCTTCTCGCGAGCACCGAAATTGCGGAGGATCTCATCGGCGCGGGAAAATGATTCCTCTGTTTGTCGACGCTGAGCTTTCAGGAATTCTTTCGGGGCTGTGGGCGCAAACTTCTGTGGCTTTCCATTTGAAACTCGAGCCGCCCCTTTGGATACGAGGGAATCGAGAACCCTCATATATGCGGGCGCGCGCCACTCCGGACCTTTTGGCAATTCCATAACCAGTGGCAGGGGCCTCATTGAGAAGCGTCAAATACGCCTTCGATTCCCACTCTGTGAACCCAATTGCGCGTAGTGCTTGGACCTCTGTGTCGCCGAATATCGGCTGGCTCACGTCATTCTCCTCGCTTGCGTTTGCTCGATCGACCACTATTTCAAGTGAATCCGCGTTATTATAGTAACTCACATCGCAGTCGACCGCTGCATACATCGAAGCGTAGCGACGGCGGACACGCCACCGGGCTGGGTTGGTAAAGCCGAGGTTGGTTGTCTGATCTCTGGGGCTGGGGTGGGTCGGTGCGGATGTGGCGTGACCCGCCCGGTGATGGTGAAGGTGTCTACTCAATCCCGTCACCAGTAAGGTCATTCCGCCGATGTCGTTGGTCACCACGACAGCCCTGTGACGCCAGCCTCTGACCCAGAGATCAACTTTCGCCATCGGCGGAACGTGCGTTATGGCCTGCTTGTGATCCTGTCTCTGGCCGTGACTGGGATGTTTGTGGGTGTCAAGCTTCCCGGGTTTTGTGGAGGCTGGTTTAGCTGGATGTGGTGGTGGCCGGTCGTGGTTGTTCCTGGGCCTTGTCCCTTGTTGTTGGACACGGGGTTGGTTTACGCGGCGGTTGCCAGCGTAGTGGTTGAGGTCTGTTGCTCGTAGGTGGTTGGGGGTAGGTGGCCGCAGTAGGAGTGGCGGCGTACGGTGTCGTGCGTGGGTCAGCCATCTGAAGGTCTGGCGCCGGCAGGTGCGCTCATCGGCCCAGGATCGCTGGTCCATGAGGGACCTCACGCTCAACGTGGCATTGAATGACTCGGCCGGCGCGCCTGCCGCGCTGGAGCCGCCTGCTCCCATGGACTGGGTCACCCCGAGCCTCTTGCCCTCGGCGGCGAAGTCCTTGGAGTATAGACCGATCCGCGGTCGCAGTGGAACACGGCGCCCTTCAGGCTCCCTTGAGTGGCCGCGCCGCGGCCTGCTGGGAGGGCCTCGATGACCAGGGGCGTGCGCATGTGGTCGCGCAGCGCCCAGGCGACCAGGCATCGGCCGTGCGCAGTCGATGACGGTAGCCAGGTACAGGTTCGTCCCGTCGGCCAGGGGCAGGTAGGAGGGGACACCTCCACGCAGTGGGGAAATGTCACCGACGTACCTGTGGTTGGGGCCGGGGCTGTGAAGTCACGCTTGAGCAGGTCGGGGCACCACCGTGCCGGACCGGGCCGGCACGGTGGTGCGCACCCGGCGCCGCCTGCGGTAGCCGGCGGGTACCCGCGGCGTGCATCAGCCGAGCGACCCGTTTACGGTTCACACGCCCTCCTGCTTCTGGGTGGCCTCGTTGAGGCCGGCGGTGATGCAGTGATCCTGGGCGAGCCCATGGCCGGGTCGGTCTTGTGCAGTGCGCGTTATCGGCTCTCTCAGGGCCGCATCGGTGGCCGAAGCGCCGCTCACGGGCCAGCCTGCCGGCTCTCCAGGCGGTAGGACGAGCGTGCGACCTCGACCAGCCCGCAGCCGTTTGACCTCATAGGTGTCCCAGTGGTCCTCAACGAACCGGGGAACAGGCTCTTAGCGGATCGTCTCTACCAGCGAGACATGCTTGGCCGCCTGCTGAAGGGATCCCACCGGCTCCCCGGGCCGAGCTTGACGGCCTGAGTGTGAGGCTCAGCGTTGGCAGCCTCCAGGCGCGCGATCGGCTCTGAGGCAGTCTCCTGCGTCTGCCCGCCCGCGGGAGTCGTCGGACCTGCGTGGACGCAACGGGCTGACAGCCGGACTGCCATCGGCGCCGGTCTTACGCCCGGTAGCGTACCGGGCCAGCCACTGGCGCAGCGTGCCGCGCTCGACGCCCAGGTCCTGGGCGATCCCACGCACCGTCGCCCCCGGTGTCGTCTCGTGCAGGTCCACCGCCTGACGCCGCAAGCTCCTCAGAGTAGCTCTTCCTAGCCGTACTCAGATCATCTCGCTCTCCCCAGCCCAAAGGCCGGAATCAGCATGTCCAAACAACAGGGCAAGCCCCGGTGGGTGTCGAGTGCCCAGGCGGCTTCGTGTTCGGCGGGGGTGCGCATGCCGATGGCGGAGTGTGGCCGGGTGGTGCCCGTACCAGTGGACCCGCTCGGTGGTGGCTAGCACGGGCGGCGTCGATGTCCTGCCAGGTTCCTGGCCAAAGGATGAGCTCGGCCTCGTACAAGGAGCTTGAGCGCCTCAGCCAGAGCGAAGCCGAAAGGAGGTCCCCTTCGACCCCACCGAGGCGACCGCCTCGCAGTCGGCCAGAGCCTGCCCGTAGCGGATGGCTCGGTACTGCACGCCGCGGGGGCAGTGGTGCACCAGGCCCGTCAGGTCAGCACCGGCTCGTTTCCGCTGCCAGACGGCCATTTTCAGGGCGCCGGCGGCAGGTCGGTGCACACTGGCCGGTGGGTGGTCTGCCAGCCGATGATCCGCCGCGAGAACACGTCAGTCACGAAAGCCACATAGACCCACCCGGAGAAGGTGCGCACGTAGGAGGATACCTCCCGCCTGCGGGGAATGTCGGCGACCCACAGCCCACCCAGGGCTAAGGCCTCGAAGTGGCGCCTGACCAGGGCGACCGGGCACTGCTCCGCGACGCGCTGCGCGTGGTGCGCGAGGGACTTGGCGCGTCTGACGCCGCGGTTGACCCAGGTCGGCCATCAGCCGCACAGGGCGGTGCACCGCCTCCGCGTGACCGGCACCGTGACGCTCGGCGACCTCAGGGCGACCCCGCATCACGTGCATCTTGCGGGCTCCCAGCACCGAGTAGCTGGTTCTTGTGGACCCTGGATATCTCCGCCTTGAGGACCTCGTTGCACAACGACCTGGCTGATGGAGGACGGCTACGACGGGCGTGAGTCAAGCACTCGGGGCGATCTGCACACCGGCCTCGCTGAGCGTGGTGCAGATCGGCCAGGCCCCGAGCTCCCTGCCGGTTGTCGTCGATGAAGGAGTCGATGACCTCTACCGGCGCTCACACTCCGCCCGGGGCTGCAGATAACGCACTCGCCTTGCGCAGGATCTCATTGGCCCGACGCAGCTCTCGGACCTCCAACGCCGGCTCCTTGATCCGGGCCGCCTCATCGGTGGTGGTGCCAGGCCGGGTGCCCTGGTTCGGTCCCGGGCCTGTCTCACCCAGATACGCAGAGCCTCGGGATGGACACCCAGCTCATCGGCGAACCTGCGCACCGCGCCCTTGGCCCTGCGCCGGATCCGCCAGCGCCTCCAAGGCCATCCTCGTAGCCCGCCTCGCAGCTCATCAGAGTACTGGTCAAGTCCCTGGTAGTGGTGTGGGGCCTTTCGTGGTTAGGGGTCAGTGGGTCAGTGTCGGGGTGTGTCTGGATGGGCGTCCTGGAGCTTGTTGTTGGTCTGGCACTGTTTGAGGGCGTCCAGGCTGAGGTAGCGGCAGTTCTCAGCCCATTCGTCGGTCTGCTCAGCCAGGACGGCGCCGACCAGGCGGATGATGGCGTCCCTGTTGGGGAAAGATGCCCACTGAGTCTGGTGCGGCGGATCTCCTTGTTGAGGCGTTCTTGGGGTTGTTGGACCAGATCTGCCGCCATACCTCGACGGGGAAGGCGGCGGTAGGCCAGCAGGTCAGCTCGCGCGGCGTCGAGGTGGTCAGCGGCCTGGGGCGGCAGGTCACGGGTGTAGTCCAGGAGGCGGTCGAACTGGGCCTCGACGGCTGCTGCGTCGGGCTGGTCGTCAACCGAGTGGGAGCGTGAAGCATGGTCTTGAGGGCCGGGCCAGGCGCTCTTGGGGGTCACTGTCATCAGGGTTGGCGGCGTAGTGGGTGCGGCAGCGCTGCCAGGTCGCTCCGGGCAGGTTCGCGGCGATGGCCTCGAGCCAGACCCGTGTGGGCGTCAGAGGTGACAAGCCGTACCTCCCAGGCCTCGGGCGACCAGGTCGGCGAGGAACTCGTTCCACGCTGCTCCGCTCGCAGGTGGCTACCCGCAGGCCCAGGACCTCGCGGTGTCCGTCGGCGTTGACCCCAGTGGCTGTCAGGACCACCGCACTGACCACGCGACCGCCTTCGCGGACTTAGTCAATGTCAGGGCGTCGGCCGCTACGAAGATGAAGGGCCGGCGTCGCCCGAGGGAGGGTTGCGGAAGGAGGCGACGTGCTCGTCGAGCTCGGCCGCCATGCGTGAGACCTGTGACTCCGGGCAGTGAGCTGATGCCCAGGGCGCCTACCAGCTTGTCCATGCGTCGGGTGAGACCCCGGCCAGGTAGGCGTCGGCGACCACCGTGATCAGCGCGGACTCGGCCCGTTGCGGCGCTCGAGCAGCCAGTCGGGGGAAGTACGAGCCGGTACGCAGCCTGGGAACAGCCACGTCAATGGTCCCGACCCCGGGTGTCCAGGTCCCGGTGGCGGTAGCCGTTGCGCTGGGCCCAGCGCTCGGGGCTGGCCTGACCGTACTCGGCGCCGCACACCGCGTCGGCACCGGCCGACAGCAGGGCGTTGACCATGGTCTCGCAGCAGACTGCGCATCAGGGTCAGGGCAGGCCTGTCCCAGAGCCTGGTCAAGGGCTCCAGCAGGGTCGACAATATGAGGAGCGGTCATCGTGATGATGTCCTTTCGAGGATTCGGTGGAAGGTTGACTCGAAGGACCACACGGTGACCGCACCTATCAATACGAGAGTAAGCCACCGGCGGCTACACCACACTACGAGGCACTACCGGTACTTCTTCCTGTCCCATGGCGGTGATCCTTCCGTGTCATCACTGCCTCCATCAAACCCAGGGACGGTTCACTTGATCCGGCCAAGCCCTGACATGCTGCAGGTATGGCCCCAGCGATACTAGGCGCCCCCTCATCGCACGGCACATGCGAGATCTGAACGAAAGATGACAAGGCACATCGATAGCGGCCCTCGGCATCCATTTGGTTGGGGCATGCATGTGATGTATGCTCAAGACTACGACTGGTAGTCACCTTAGGGAGTTACGGTGCGTAGGATCTACGTGCAATGCGCCCTCCTCCGATGGACGAAAGAGAGGTCAGCTTTGAATGAGAGCCAGTTCATGCACGTTGTCGCATTCACTTTGAAGCCAGGCGTGTCGCGCGAAGACCCTCGTGCTCAGGCGGCTGCCACGATCACCAGCGGTCATCCCGCTGCTATCCCGGAGATCGCAACTTGGTACTGCGGGTGGGACATCACTCACAGGCCGGACTCTGCCGATTTTCTCCTCGTGAGCACCTTCGACACTGCTGCTGACTGCGAGACCTTCCAGTCCCATCCTGAGCACCAACGAGGCAAGGAGGCCTGGAGACAGATTGCGACGTGGATGGTGGCCGATATTCTCCCGTGCGGTGGTGAGCATTCATGAGACAGGACTCGACATCGCTTCACATCAGCGCCGTTATTGGTGCCGCCTTCTTATGGAGCACCTCTTTTGCAGTGACGAAGGTAGTTCTCCGCGATGTAGGGGCATTGACTCTCGGAGCACTCAGGTTCCTGGCTGCAGGGATTCTACTGATCACCATTTGTCTGTTCGTCCGAGTTCGTCTGCGCGCACCTCTGCGATCACATGCCGTCGTGGCGGGCGCAGGTCTGGTTGGCATCACGATATATTTTTCCCTAGAAAACTATGGAGTCGCCTTGGCGACGGCCACTGATGCCGTACTGATCGTGGCATCCTATCCGGTTGTGACGATGGTCGCTGAAGCCATCTTTCACCATCGTCAGCCAGCCACGATAAACGTTGCTGGAGCTCTCGTCGCCTTCGCTGGCGTAGCGCTTGTGACAGCAAATAAACCCGCACAGGAAGTTCCATACCGACCTTGGGGTATTATCTTCCTTCTCCTCAGTGGGCTCTGCTTGGACCGCCTACAACATGATGTCAGCTCAGAAGCAAGTAAATGTGACGTCAAACCGACGTCTCGGCGTGCTTATCACGACGGGCCTGCAGAACTTATGGGGAGGTATTGGTTTCTGTCTACTCGTACCGATTCTTCCGGAAGGGGTGAACACTAACCTTAGATCGTCTGCGGTATGGCTGATAATCTATCTTGCTATCGGATGCTCCGCGGTGGCGTTCCTCCTCTATACGTTCGGTCTCACAGCGCTAAAACCAAGTCAGGCTGTCGCAATGCTGAATCTCGTTCCTGTATTCGGAGTTGTGTGGGCAATAGCGATCGCAGGAGAACACATCACCCCACTTAAAGCGATCGGCGCAGTTACCATTATCGTCGGTGTCGCTATGAACGCGCGAAATCCCCTCAACTTTCACAGGAAAAACAAACACATCGACACCGCATCCCATCGAAAGGATGACTAACAATGAACACAGAACAACAAAAAACCGTCATCGTCGTCGATCAATATCTCCCCACAGGTTTGGCGGTCAATGCAGCATCGATTGTTGCAGCGATGATCATAACCGCCTTCCCCGCATTTATGGGACCGTCGGTGAAAACTGCTGATTCCGGAACTTCCTGGCGTTGTACTGGCCCCGCTTCCCTGTTCTTGCAGGAAATGGAAACCTGCTCAGATCTGTCTGGGACCGTGCTACTCAATCTGATTTCAGAATCGCCACTTTTCCTTCTCACTCGCCTAGCACAAGGTTGCCAAAGACGTACGATGAATATATTTCCAAACTGAGTACAACCATCACACACGACCTCGAACTCTCCGCAATCGGCCTCTGTGGTCCTAGGAGGCCGTCAACTCACTCACTGGGGACCTCCCTCTATCCCTGCTCAGGAGAAAAATAAATGATCCCTCTTGGAAACTCAGGAACTATGGAATGTCGCAAACAAATTCGCAGTTAAGCAGAGGCGCCAATGGGCAGGGGACATGGATACGGAAACTCTAGAATGAATGGCAGTTCACGAATTTGCGACAAACCATTGAATACTGTCGGGAGAGATCTCCGTTCTACCAGCGTCATTTTGCAGATCTGGGAGCAACCGCACCTATCGACTCTCTACCGTTTACCTCCAAGAAGGATCTTCTACAACACCTTGACGATGTGGGATCGGCTGTCCTTGATGTTGCCGCTGGAGCCTTTCTCGTGGACTATCTTCAGTCAGTGAAATACGTGCGGGCTGGAAGGTGTGGCGTTTTTGGGTTGCTAGTTTTTCTTTCTGTGCGCCTTATTTGGGGTGAAGTTTATTTATCGCGTTCGCAAAACAATTCTCTTTGCGTAGATGATGGCGCCTGCCGGTGCTCTCGTCCCATCGATAATCGGCTGGTCAGAACCTCTCCTCATCAGTGGGTTACTGACAGTAAGCTCTTTACAAATTTGGGTGGGAGCTTTATCTACGAGTCAAAGTTGCATCTTTTGTAATCGCGCTGTGAATGATATTCATCATTCGCGTCTGTTTGATCGCTCAGGCCACTGCACCCCTCAACCGGTTGGGCAACTCCTTGAGGTAGCATTGATCCTGATGTCGCACGCAAGATGAAAGGCATTGCGGATTCTGCGCGCGCCGATCAACTGAGTGCTGACCTGGTCGGTGCGAGGCGGTCGGGTGCCTACGGCGCTGTCCGGCTCAGTGCGACCCGGCTGAGCTCGGGAACGTGCCGGCGGCCGTCGCGGAAGTCGGCGGTGACGTACTCCGGCAGGGATCGGCTGGGGCTGGTGGGCGCGCTCCTCGATGGCGTCATAGCCGAGCGAGGGTGTCCCACGGTCTCTCAATGACGGCGACGAAGGCCGCGAACGGCAGCCATGTGAGAACCGTCAGCGCCGTCGTCGACGCCTGGGAGCGAGGGCAGGTTGCCAAGAACCCGGCGAGTGCGGGGCAGACCACGGCAACGAGTCAGCAAGGGACCATGGAAGGCGTCCAGGAGCGCCAGGCCCACGCTGATGAGCCGGTGCGCGGAGGCGTCGACGGCCTCGCGCGCAGCCACCGCCACCAGGGAGAACAGGACGCCCGGCCCGAGTCCCAGAGCTGGCCCCGGTCGCAGCGGACCAGATCCAGCACGATCACCGTCAGCCGATGACGCCGGGCCTCGAGGGCAGGCGACCCCACCACCATCGCGGGAGACAGGGGTGACCGGGCCTCCAACGACCGCATCCTGCTCTCCTTGTCCCGTACCGGTCCTGCTCATGGATTCCCTTCTGAGTCAGCCTGATCGTGGATTCAACCGTTGAGTCATTCTACAAAGCCTGTGGGGACGACGTCTCGCACTGACGGCGGTCGGTGCGGGCGAGGGGTGATGCCTCACCATCATCCCGGCTTACCGCACTGAAAGGACCCTTATGACCGCGCTCGCCACTCCAGACCCCACCGTCCTCGCCGGCCTCAAGGGCCGCGCTTCCTCAAGGAGCTCGACTTCACCCCCGCCGAGTGGATGGCCCTCATCAGGCTGGCCGCCCAGCTCAAGGCGTGAAGAGCCAGCGGACAGGAGGTTCGTCACCTGGAGGCGGAACATCGCCCTCGTCTTCGAGGAACCTCGACGCGCACCGCTGCTCCCTTCGAGGTCGGTTCCCACGACCAGGCGCCCACGTCACCTACCTGGACCCCTCGGGCTCCCAGATGGGTCACAAGGAGTCCGTGGCGGACACCGCCCGGGTCCTGGGCCGCATGTTCGACGGCATCGAGTACCGCGGTGACAAGCAGTCCAAGGTCGAGGAGCTCGCCGCCCTGTCCGGCGTGCCAGTGTGGAACAATCCTGACCGACGGTGGCACCCAGATGCTATGCGGCTCTGGCGATGCCCGACGCCGGTAAGCCGCCAGCGGATCTCTACGCCTACATCGGCGACGCTAACTTCAGCATGGGGCGCTCGCTGCTCGTCAACAGTGCGCTCCTGGGCGCTGACATGCGCATCGTGGCTCCCAGGGCTGTGGCCCGACGACGAGTGCGTCGCGGCCGCCGCCGCTCATAAACTCACCGGTGCCCGCGTCACCCCTGACCCGGAGTCAGTCGAGAGGCGTTGCCAGCGTCGACTTCATCACACCGACATCTGGGTCTCCATGGGTGGGCCAAGGAGGTCTGGGACAGCGCATCCCTTCCTGCTGCGCCCCTACAGGTCAACACTCGCTCCACATGGAGATCATGGTCCGCAGGCCAGGTTCATGCACTGCCTGCCCGCTTACCACGACCGCAGCACGGCCGTGGGTGGGAGATCTTCCAGGCCACCGGCATGGACGGCGTCAGGTCGCAACGACGTCTTCAGGTCCGAGGGCCTCCATCGTCTTCGGCCAGGCCGAGAACCCATGCACACCATCAGGCGGTCGCGGGTCGCCACCTGGGCGACTGATCGGCGAACTGAAGCAGCGGAACCGGCGGGGGCGGGCCTCCGGCCGACGACGTCGTACGGCTCCCGTTCGGGCGTTCGTCGAGGTGGGCCCTGCTATTCAGTTTCATCATATTGATTGAAGATCCATGCGTATTCTGTTGCCCGTGAGTCCGGACCAACAGCATGCCAACGGCGAGATCGACATCGCCTCTCTCATGCTCAGGACTCCACCGGTCTGCTGGATCGCATCGACCGCGTCGTCGTCTGGGACATCCCCTGACGACACCGTTTCGCGGCATCACCCGTCGCGACGGCGTCCTGCTCCACGGCCCCGGGGGCTGGGGCGAGGTCGCGCCCTTCTGGGACTACGGGTTGGAGGCCAGCGCTCCCTGGCTCGCCTCCGGGCTGTCCCAGGCCCTGGGAAACTCCGTCCTTCCCCGCTACCGCGAGACCGTCTCCGTCAACGTCACCGTCCCCGAGGTCGGCGCCGAGGACGCTGCCGAGCTGGTGCGGGTCTCCGGAGCCAGGACCGCCAAGGTCAAGGTCAGCGGCAGCAGTGACAAGCGCTCGTCGGACCTGGGGCGCCTCGAGGCGGTCCGCTCGGCCCTGGGGCGTTCCGGGAAGGTGCGCATCGACGTCAACGGCGCCTGGGACCTGGACACCGCCCGTGAGAACCTGCCCCTCATGGACCGGGCCGCCGGAGGACTGGAGTACGTCGAACAGCCCTGCGCCACCGTCCACGACCTGGCCGACCTGCGCCGCACCGTCGATGTGCCCATCGCCGCGGACGAGTCGATCCGGCTATCGGCCAATCCCATGGAGATCGTCCACCGGCGCGCCGCCGACGTCGCCATCCTCAAGGTGGCCCCGCTGGGCGGGGTGCACCGGGCCCTGGACATGGCCGAGCGCCTCGGACTGCCCGCGGTCGTCTCCTCCGCCTTGGACACCTCCGTGGGCATCATGACTGGCGCCACCCTCGCCTTCAGCCTGCCGTCCCTCAGCCACGCCTGCGGCCTGGGGACCTTGCGCCTGCTCAGCCAGGACGTCGCCGACCCCAGCGTTCTTCCCAGCAACGGGAGCCTGCGTCTTGACGCCGCCACCCCCGTCTCCGAGCGTCTCCTGAGCGAGGTCAAGGCGGGGCCCTACCTCACCAGGCACTGGCAGACGCGCCTGCTGCACCTGGCCGGTGCCCTGCACGCCCGCCGCCAGCGCGAGGCCCGCGATCCGAGCCGGGCCGTGGCCGGGCTGCCGCTGTAGCCCCTGCCCGAACCGTGCGGTGGGCTCACCGGGCCGTCCTACTGTGACTAATCGCAGCACAGAGCAGGCCGCGTGCTCTCGTATCCTCGCCCCTGTGACCGACTTCCCGGAGAGCTCGCAGCTCCCGCCCGCCATGGCCGACGCCCGCAGCCTCGTGGCGGCCCTCCTGGCCGAGGGTGTGCGTGAGATCGTCCTGTGCCCGGGATCGCGCAGCGCCCCGCTGGCGGATGCCCTGGCGGATGCCGCCGACGCCGGGCACCTACGACTGCGCGTCGTCCTGGACGAGCGCAGCGCAGGCTTCATCGCCCTGGGGCCGCCCGCGCCCACGCCCTGAGTGGGCACAGTCGCTGCGCCGCCGTCGTGACCACCTCGGGGACGGCCGTCTCCAACCTCCACCCGGCCGTCAGCGAGGCCGACGCCGCCGGCATCCCCTGCTTGTCATCAGCGCCGACCGTCCCCACGAGCTGGTCGGCACCGGCGCCAGCCAGACCACCGAACAGACCGGGCTCTTCGCGCCGGCCCTGCGCCTGGGCGTCGACCTGCCCGCCGACCTGGCCGCCGACCTCGGAGACGGCGCGGCCGACGCCGCCATCACAGGGCAGGTGCGCCGCGCCGTCGTCGCGGCCACCGGGGCCCTCAGTCGGGATCCCGGGCCGGTTCAGATCAACGCCCGCTTCCGCCCGCCCCTGACGGCGGACGGCGCAGTGCCGGCTGTTCCGACGCAGCCCGGCCCGCCGGCGGCCACGGCTTCCCGGGCAGCGGTACCGGCCCGCACCCTGGTGGTCGATGATCGCCAGCAGGCCGGCCACGGCTCCCCATCGGTGGGGAGGGGGCTCGTCGTCGCCGGCGACACCGCCCACCCGGCCGTCGGTGCCCTGGCCAGGTCTCTGGCCGAGCACCTCGACTGGCCGCTCCTGGCCGAACCCACCTCCCAGGCCCGCAGCGGCACCCAGGCCCTGATCCGTTACGCCGAGCTGCTGGGTACCCCGGCGGGCCTTGCGCTCACTGAGCGCACCGATCACCTCCTCGTCCTCGGCCACCCCAGCCTCAGTCGATCCGTCACCGCGCTCCTGGGGCGCGAGGACCTCGATATCACCGTCCTGACCGAGCACGCCCGGTGGACCGACGTCCCCGGGCGGGCCCGACGGATCATCCACGTCGACGGTCCCGATCAGGAGCCTGTCAACGACGTCGCCCTCCAGGCGGTCCGGCTGGTCGCCGCCCTCGGTCTGGAACGGGCCGATGCGGCCTGGACCGACTCCTGGCGCCAGGCCGTGGTGGATCTTCCTGATCCGGGCCGCTCCAGCAGCGCCGACGCCGTGGTCCGGGCCGCGTGGGAGGCGAGCCTGGCTCCCGACACCCCCACCCTCCTGCTGGGCTCCTCCATGACGGTGCGGCGCCTGGACCGACTCGCCCAGCCCGGTGGCGCCGCCCCGAAGGCTGTTGCGAACCGCGGCCTGGCGGGCATCGACGGCACCATCGCCACCGGCATCGGACTGTGGATGGCCTCGGGCCGACCGGTTCGTGCCGTGATGGGAGATCTCGCCTTCCTCCACGACGCCATGTCCATGAGCCGGGGCGTGCGTGAGGAGGAGCCCGACCTGCAGGTGATCGTCGTCGACGACGGCGGGGGCGCGATCTTCTCCCACCTTGAGTACGCCCACACCACGCCGTCTGGTCGGTTTGAACGGCTTTTCACCGCCCCCCAGTGTGCGAGTATTGCTGCACTGGCCACCGCCCTGGGGGCCCGGGTCCATGTCCCCGATGATGTCGCGGCCCTCCGGAGGCTCTTGGCCGAGCCAGTCGACGGCCTGAGCGTCGTCGTCTGGGAGACCACGAGGCACGGTCCTCACGCCGTGACAACATGAATAACGATAGAGATGAACAGCAGCCAGCGGCATAGGACCCGCGGAAGACGGCTCGGCTCACCCCGAACCCGCCGCCGGACTCCCAGCCCGCTGCGACACAACGGTCACACGATCCACAGCACAGCCTCAGGGAATCATCGGAAACGGTACAGAGCCCGGGTGTTGTCTACCCGTGGATCTGGAGAGGGCGACACGCCCGAGGAGGAGCACAGATGAGCGGATACGACGAGGCGAACCCGGAGGCCCACCGGCCCACTGAGCCCGGAGCGGCGGCAGACGACAGTCACTCCGGTGTCGACTCCTGGTCCGTCGGCAGCCAGGGCGGCCCGGGTGCGGCGGTCTTCGGCAGCGAGGCCCAGCGCTCGACTGAGAACCAGGAGAACCAGGTCGGCTACGAGGACCCGTCTCAGGCCCACGCCGCCGACGGTTCTCGCCCCGAGCCGGTCCCGCCTCAGAGCGCGGACGCGCAGCGCTGGAACGACACCCGGCAGCTGCCCACCGAGCCGCCCACCTCGCAGCTGCCCGCCGACCGGTCCGCGTCGGCCTACGCTGACTCCGCCCAGGGGCAGTACCAGCCCCAGCAGCAGTCGTACCAGGAGTCCCAGTCGCAGCCTCAGCAGCAGCCTTATCACCAGGGCCAGTACCCCGCCTCTCAGGAGCAGCAGGCCTATTTCGGCTCGCCCTACACGACCGTCCCGACGACGCCCGGTGGCTACGCGGCGCCCGGCGCCCCCACCGGGGAGTCCTTCTACGCGACCTCGAAGGCCGCAGGCAGTGAGAGAGACACCAAGAGGCGCCGCGGGCCGGGCTGGTTCGCCCTCGTGGCCTCTGTGGTGGTCGCCTCCCTGCTGGGCGCCGGTGGTGCCGTCTGGGCGGTCAACTACATGGACGCTCGCGGTGGGAACGCCGCATCGCACTCCTCGGCCGCGCCCACCGCGATCGCCACCGGTGACACGACCCAGACCGTCGACAGCACCGGTCAGGCCCCCGACTGGGAGGCCGTCTCGGCCGCGGTGTCCAATGCCGTCGTGTCCATCGCCATAACCACCGGCAACGGCAAGGCCCTGGGGTCCGGAGTCATCTTCGACAAGGAGGGGCACATCATCACGAACAACCATGTGGTGGCGGGTGCCTCGCAGATCCTGGTGACGCTGGCCGATGGCCGCGTCTACGAGGCCGAGCCCACCGGTACCGACCCTGCCACTGACCTGGCGGTCATCCAGCTCAAGGACGCCCCCGACAACCTCACCGTCGCCCAGCTCGGCGACTCCGACAAGCTGGCCACCGGTCAGGACGTCATGGCCATCGGTAACCCGCTGGGCCTGTCCTCCACCGTCACCACCGGCATCATCTCGGCCCTGGACCGTCCTGTCATCAACTCCCAGAGTGAGGACGGCTCAGGAGGAGGCTCCCCGTCCTCGGCGGTCTACACCAACGCCATCCAGATCGACGCCGCCATCAACCCCGGCAACTCCGGCGGGCCGCTCTTCGACGAGAAGGGGCGGGTCATCGGGATCACCAGCTCCATCGCCACCATGGGGAGCTCCAGTGGCGGTGAGGGCGGCTCGGGAAGCATCGGCATCGGCTTCGCCATTCCCGTCAAGCTGGCGGACAAGGTCGCCAAGCAGCTCATCAAGTCCGGCACGGCCACCCACGCCTACCTGGGCGTTAAGGTGGAGACCGGTGGCGCCGAGGTCGACGGCGAGATGCGCGCCGGTGCCAAGGTCGTCTTGGTCGAGGGCGGCTCACCCGCAGACAAGGCCGGCCTGAAGAAAGACGACGTCATCATCGCCATCGATGGCAAGACCACCTCCCAGGGGTCGGCGCTGACCGGTTACGTACGCCAGTACTCCGCCAACGACAAGGTCAAGCTCACGGTCATCCGCGACTCCAAGAAGCAGGACATCGACGTGACCCTGGCCGAGCGCAAGGACTCCTGACGCGCTACCCGCTCGGAGAGGCCTCAGAGACGCACGTTCAGGGCA